>ERZ779889.2087-NODE-2087-length-17522-cov-4.297647_pt1 | contig 17522 bp, 16 predicted proteins | sample MGYA00511030_ERZ779889 | MGnify/ENA primary metagenome ERZ779889 (study PRJEB29588, sample SAMEA2160616) | human gut metagenome | biome: human gut; feature: human-associated habitat; material: faeces | place: Denmark | collected 2008/2010 ...
GGATAGTCCAGCGGTGAGAGGGCGGAGAACCTGGTGGTCATGCCAAGGATGACCAAGTTAGGGAAGGGAAAAGAAAGGCTTAGCCCGGCTGAAAGAAGGTACTGTTGAGTGAATGGTTAGACCTTGGACTTTTGACGCCTTTGCCAAAGGAGATAGCCCAGAAGAGAAAGGACGGAGACCCCGGCGGTGATGCCAAGGGCGAGCCAAAAGGCCGGGGAACCAGGCTGTGAAACGCTGGCGCCCAGCAGGGTGGCGGCCAGCAGGCTGGGCAGGCCGCCCAGCAGCCCGCCGAGCAGACAGGTGAGATAGGGCCCCCGGACCGAACCGAAATACATGCTGACGATATCGCCGGGGAGGAGGTAGATGACCCGCAGAAAGAACGAGAGGAAAAGGTAATGTCCTTCCTGGCTTTCCAGGAGACCATCCAGGCGGGGATAGCGGGCCAAAAGCCGAGTGGTGAGTCCGCTGCCGGAAAACCGGCCGATCCAGAAGGGAACGGTGAGATCCACCGCAAGGCCTAAAACATTGAGCGCCAGCGCCGCCGCAGGGGCAAACAAATGCCCGGCGGCGACCTGCAAAACGATGATGGGAAAAGCCACGCTGAGGCATTTGGCGAGGTAGAGCAGCAGCAGGAAACCGGCGGCCAGCCAGACATTCCGCGGGGCGTAGGAGAGGATGTCCTCCACCGAGAAGCCGCCCCGGATAAGGGCAAACACCCCCAGGGCCAAGCAAAGAACCAGCGGCAGCAGCCGCAGGGGATGAAGGTCGTGCAGGGGACGAGGTTCTTTTGGCATGGGAGTCACTCCTTTGGGAATTTGATAATGCGTTGGGGAGTCATGCAGGGGGAGGCTTCGCCGTAGGCGGAAATGGGCAGGGGCCGGCGGGGAAGCGAGAGGGAGCAACCGGACCACGCAACCATTTGGGACAGTTTTTTGCGATTGTCCAACGCTTTTTGGCGATGGGGGTTTTATTTTTTCGGGAGGATATGCTAAGATAAGGCGTGAACGGGGGTGAACACTACGGCCGATTCCAACCTGACCAAGCGCGCCCTGGCCGCCGCGATGAAAGAACTGATGGAGCAGATGCCTTTTTCCAAGATCAGCGTTTCCGATATTGCGGAGCAGTGCGGCATGAACCGCAAGAGCTTCTACTATCACTTTAAGGATAAGTACGACCTGGTGAACTGGATCTTTGATATGGAGTATCTGCAGCTTTCCAGCCGGCAGGATTATGCCGGGATCTGGGATTTTCTTACCGAGCTGTGCAGCTTTTTTTACGAAAACCGCTCTTTCTACCGGCGGGCGCTGCGCATTGAGGGACAGAATTCCTTCCTAGAGCACTTTAAGGAAGTGCTGGAGCCTTCTATCAAATACTTTTTGGCGTCCTCGCTGGAGGAAGCGAAATACCAGCAGTTCTGCATCAATTTTTATGCGGATGCCTTTATTGCGGCGTTTGTGCGGTGGCTTTCCGATAAAGATTGTGTACCGCCGCAGGAATTTGTACGGATGCTGAAGGTCAGCATTTATGCCGCGGTAAAGCGGGTAGAAGTGGCTGAGCTGTGACCCCAAAACGAAAATGATAAAAAGAGTCCCGATCCTGCGGAATGCCCGCGGAACCGGGGCTTATTTTATTGCAGGGAGGCAAGGATGCTTTCCAGCGAGGTGGCGGCAAAGGAGATGCTGTCATCCACGGTGCCATCCGGGCGGATGAGGAAGCAGTCAGCATTGAAAGTAATGGAGTGGGAGGGCAGAGGAGAGATGACGCCATCGACATAGCGCAGGTCCTCCCACAGCTCCACGGGGATGGTCTGCGTATGCAGGTCATTGCGGGCGGCGATGATTCGCCGGTAAAAGGGTGATGATTGGCCCTTTTCCGGGGCGGTGTAGGACATGAAGATGGTGAGCGGCGCGTGAAATTGCTCGATATCCAGCACATCGCCGTCGCTGAAGATGTTTTCTGATTCCTCGGAATGGTAGGGCAGGAATACCGAGTAGAGCATTTCCCGGCGGCGCATGGCATCGCAGACCTCTTCGGCGCCATCGCCAAAGCGTACCACCGGCATGACATGATAAAGCTGGGCCATGGTATCGATGACATCCCCGGTGAGTTCATCGGGTGAGGTGAAAAGCAGGAAGGCACAGTCCTTCTGTTGGCGCAGCAGGGTGAAAAGTCCCACGGGCAGCTCCGGCGCGATGATCAGATAGGTATAGATGCCCAGCCGCTTGCCCTGCTCGATAAGGTTGGTATAGTCGGATTCGTGGGCGGTGTAGCCCTTGCGGTCGATGGCGAGGGTAAGGCACCAGGGGATATCGTAGCCGCATTCGCTTTCCAGCCGGCGGATGGTGCGGGCCCCGGCAGTGAGGCTATTGTAGCCCAGGTTCATGCCAAAGCCCATTAGGTGCTCGGTATCCACATGCAGCGCCATATCGTAGATGATGCGGTAATAGGCGCTGTTTTCATCCTGTAGGGCGTGCTGGGCCTGCTGAAGGAAACGCTTTTGTTCGCTGCCTGCCGCAAAGCTAAGCCCCATATCCACCAGATTGCGCAGGCTGCGCTCCGGGTCGCTTTTGATGGCATTAAGCTTTTGACGCACCACCGTTTGGATGAGGGTACGGGCAATGGTATTGACGGAGCGGGGCGACATGGGGATCCCTTCTTTCGGAAATCTTTCTATTAAAATTATAGTGCGCAGTGGGGCAATGAAAAAGGGACAATCCCGCGGATGTGTCCCAAAAAATAACAGATTGCAGTGCTTTTTACAGAGAGTCAGGGATCCTGCTCCGGGTGGGGAGCGAGGAATGAAACAAAGACAAAGTGTCGGGTGAGGCGCTCGCCCACCCAGAAGATGCACCGCCCCATGACAAGGGCGCAGAATACTGTGCCGATGCCAATGCCGCGGATGCCGTGCAGAAAGAGAAGAGAAAGTACTACTGTTACGGTAAGGCAGCCGAGATCAAAACGGGTTTTGACGGTTTTGTAGGGCTTATTCAGTATGACGGCCAGTTCCCGGGGAAAGAGATCGGTGGGGATGATAGGGAGCTTACAGTGATTGGAGAGGGCGATGCCTAGGGTGAGGGCCGCAAAGCTGATGAGGAAATAGACGACCCGCAGCACAGGGGTAAGCGGCAGCTTATCGATCCACAGGGCATGGACATCCATCATCTCGCCGAAGGCGAAGCCCACCAAAAACGCAAGCAGATAGCTGGGGACAAACTTCCGCCGCAGCAGCATCAACACCGCCACCAGCGAGGTTTGGAAAAGATAAGTCCATGTGCCGAGGGAGAGGACCGGCAGCACCTCCGAAATGATGTACGGCACTGAGGAGATGGAGGAAATGCCGGCGCCGCTGTAAAGCATCAGGTAGACAGCGAAGCTATTGAGCACCGCGATGATGCAGAGGGCGAACTCCCCGCGGAAGACGCGGCGGGGATGGGGGAGGCTTTGGACGGTGGGGGTCATAAAGGGAGGACCTGCCTTTCGGGAGGAGATGGAGAGTGCGCGGGGGCGGCGCGGTGGAGCGGGGAAGGCAGCCCGAAGCGAAGCGGAGGTGCTGCCTGACGGGAGCGGAACCGTGCCGCCCCCCAATGTGGGAAAGCAGAGAAAGGCACGCACCGGGAAGGTTGCTCCGATGCGTGCCGCGCCGTGGGTTCCGTCGGCTCCCCCTACCGGGAGCCGACGGAGGACCTGCACGGACAGAGATTCCACTTCGTTTCCTGCGCGTTATTTTGAGGAGGAAAAATCAGATGGAAACGACCATGTGAGAAATGGTGAAGACAAGGACGATGAATGCGGTGAGGAAGCCGCCCAGCCAGACGGAACCGGTCTTTTTGTGGAGGACGCGGCTCATCACGGCGGTGATGGGCAGGATGAAGAGCAGACCGAACAGCATGATGCCGGCCAGTGCGGTGGGGAAGGACATGCCCACGGCTGCGAGCCATTCGGGAGAGGTGGTGCCGGGGATGTACTGGATGCCGCGGACACCGGTGGCAAACAGCTTGCCGTAATCGTAGGCGAACATTACGGCCAGACCGCCGCAGGAAACGACCGCGCACAGCAGGTAATTGAGCCAGGCGGGGGCGTTATTGATGCGGGTGAGGGAATTATAGATGACGCCGCACAGCAGGAAGAACAGCAGCCAGACGGGCAGGTACTTGAAGAACGCAACCCAGTGGGTGCTATCCATGGGCATGATGTTGAACTTGAAGAAGGAGAAATTGGTGCCGGAAAGGGCGGAGCAGGCATACACAACCGCATAAATCCCGCCAAAGGAGAGAACTGCCAGCAGCAGGCTCTTGAGGATCTGCGTGAAGGGGAGCTTGAGACCGGTGGTTTCCAGGTTGGCGCCTTTCTTGCGGCCGATAAGGAAGAATACCAGCAGATACAGCACCAGGAATACGCCGCCCACGACGCCATTAAAGAGCATGAGGGAGTTCATGGGAGCCATATTGAAGAAGCTATTGGGCATGAACTTGGTGAGGAATTTGAACCACTGGGGCTGCATGTAGTAGGGATAGCCGATCAGCCAGTAGTACAGCAGAGGCGCGGGCAGCAGGAAGATGATATAGGGAATGATATACCCGATAACACCCTTGGCACCGTGGACGGTGCTGATGGAGGGAGCGGCCGGACGCACGATGGTGGAGAAGAAGGGGACCCGCAGCAGGGTGAGCGCCAGCGCTACAAAGGCGACCAGGGTGGCGATAAGGCCGATGAGGCCGCAGGCGGCACGGCCGTGCCAGACCTGCTCGGTGGGAGCGATGGTGGCAACGCCGCCGCGCAGAGTGATATCGAAGAAATCGATGCCGTAGCCGATGGCGGTTTCATCATAGTAGGTATCGGAGTGGGTGCCATTGAAGCTGTAAGCGGCCCTAATAGGCTTCATGGTAACGGCAGCGCTGGCCGCGGCGGTCACAGCTTCCTCACGGGTGAGGGGTGTGGCGCTGGCATCGCCATACATAAAGTAGGTGCCGGAGGGAACATTGGTGGCGCCGCCGGTGCCGTAGGCGAACTTAAAGCTGGTGGTGTACTGGCTGGAATCCTCCACGCCCCACAGAAGACCGGAGAATTCATCGTAGGTGCCCTGAATGGTGCAGATATTGACCGGTGCGGCAAACAGCGGGAATACGCCGTTTTCTGCGGTAACGCCATTGTAGGTCAAGTCATTGATATTGCGGACATTGTAATTATAACCGGTGAGTACCATAGATCCGGGCAGTACAATCCCGGAGTTCATCGCTGCGCCGTAGGCTGTGTAAGCAGCGGTTGTTTCATCGGAGCCTGCCGCAAGCGCTTCAGCATAGGCTGCAGTATAGGCTGCCTGCCATTTGGAATAGGCAAGATAAGCGCCCTCCTGAATGGCAGCGGTGCCCATGGAGTGGCCCAGCATACCGATCTTGGTCAGATCGATAAAGTCGTAATTTTTGAACTGCTGCAGGGCGGAGTAGCTGCCGAGATCGGGAGCGTAATTTTCCACATTGCCCATTTCCGCCTGCTTGTATCCGTCAGGGGGCAGGGTGCTTTCTCCGTGGCCGTACATATCCAGCGCCATGACCACATATCCGCGGCGGCTCAGTTCAATGGCGTTAGATTCCATGGCATCCAGGCTGGCAGTGTAGCCGTGGCACAGCAGGATGGCCGGGGCCGGGGTTTCGGCAGTCGCTGTTTCGGGGATATAGAGCTTGGCATGGCTGGTGGCGCCCACATCGGTGGTGAAGGTCAGCTCTTCGGTGCGGACGGTGCCGCCGCTGGTTTGAATGTTGTGGCCGATGACCGAGGTGACGACCATGAGGACCAGGCAGATAGCCAGCACAATGGCGGAAGCCCGCCACTTGATCGGGGTTTTGCTTAAATTCTGTTCCATCTTATTAAACCTCTCAGTTCCTGTACGAATCTCCCCGCAAAGCGGCGGCAGGGGGTGAAAAAATGCAGGGGAAAGCCCGCTTTCGAGATGATTATAGCGAGGGGGAGAGGGCTTGTAAATGGGGTTGATAAAAGTTTGGCAGGTGCGTGGGATGGGGGAGGATTTCTTTGGATACTTTTTCATGGAGAAAAAACGCAGGGAAAGGGGAAACCGCGAGAAAAAGGAGCGGAAATCGAAAAAGAACGGGATAATATGATGCAAATATGCAACATATCATCCCGCACTTTTTTGCGAATGCTTAATTTTTGGCTTGATTATGAGATAGTACAGAAAGCGTATAAATTTTATTAATAGAATTTATTGATGCAAAATCGAAACATGTTGCAAAAATGGAACGGCTGGTTTTGGGCATATCACTTGGATTTAGCGGGCGGCTTTTTCATCTTTGCCCAGCAGGCGGGCCATGGCGGCCAGCAGTTTTCCTTCCTCTATGGGCTTGGAGAGGTGATCATTCATGCCGGCGGCCAGGCTTTGGCGGATATCATCGCTGAAGGCATTGGCGCTCATGGCCAGGATGGGGATGGCTTTAGCATCGGGGCGGGGCAGTGCGCGGATGGCCCGGGCCGCCGCTGTGCCATCCATTACCGGCATCATAATGTCCATCAGGATGAGATCATAGTAGCCGGGCGCACTGGCCGAAAAGAGCTCCAGGGCTTCCCGGCCGTTCCAGGCGCGGGACACGGTGGCGCCATGTTCCTGCAGCAGGAATTCCGCGATCTCCATATTGAGGTCGTTATCCTCCGCCAGCAGGATATGAATACCGGTGAAATCGGCTGTGGGCAGTGGAACCGGAGCGGTGGGAGCGGTGCGATCGATGCCGAAAGGCAGCACGACCCGAAAGGAGGTGCCAACACCCTTTTGGGAATTGAAGGTGATGGTGCCGTGCATGGCGGATACCAGCTTTTCAACGATGGAAAGACCCAGACCAGTGCCTTGGTACTGGGTGCGGGCGTCATCGGCCTCCTGCGCGAAAGGTTCAAACAGATGCTGCTGGAATTCCTCACTCATGCCGATACCGTTATCCTCGCAGGTGAATTCGACCGTTACACAGCCTTCGCTGTGGGAAAGGACCCGGCTGCCCAGCCGGACATAGCCGCCGCTGCGGCCATATTTTACGGCATTGCCGGCCAGGTTGCACAGGATGCGCTGCAAATGATTGGGGCTGCCGATGAGACGGACATTTGACAGGGGGGCTTCGGTGGGGGCTTCGTACCGGATGCCGCGTTCCGCGGCCTGCGGTTCGATGACAGCGCTGACCTCCTGCAGGGTGGCAGAGAGGGAGAAGGAACGCTGCTCGAGATCGATGGCGCTGCTTTCCAGTTTGCTCATATCCAGTACATTGTTGACGATATCCAGCAGGGTGTGCAGGGCAATGGCAGCTTTATCCTGGCAGCTTATCTGGAGGGCAAGATCATCGGGATGGTGTGCGGCCATATTGATGTAGCCCTGGATGCCATTGATGGGGGTGCGCAGATCGTGGCTGATGCGGCGCAGGAATTCAGATTTGGCAATGCTGGCCAGCCGTGCTTCCTCTGCTTCAGCAATAATCTGTGCCTGGTATCGGGCTTCCCGTTCTTTTTCCGGGCCGACATCCTGCAGCACGGCCAAAACATGGTGGGGCTTACCGACCGCATCAAAATCCACAACAGTGATGGTGACACGGCTCCAGTTTAGGGTATCATCCCACCAGGCCCGGTAATCGATATAAAAGCTATGGCGTACATCGGTGAGGTTTTCCTGTCGCAGGATCTCCCGGATAGCCTCGGGACTGAGCTGCTCATCCAGCATCGGCCGGTATTCCTCCAGGACAAGATTCTGCGTCAGGGCGTCCTTCATATCGGTGTAAGAGTTATTCTGCGGCAGGTAATGGGCCAGCCACTGCGGCAGGAAAATGCTTTCGCAGGAATTCTGGGTCAGATCGATGTAGAAGGAAGCAAAATAGATGTTCTGCAGCGAGCGCAGCATATTGACAGTCTTTTGCAGGTGAAGGTTGCTCTCCTGCAGCTTTTGGCTGCTTTGGTACAAGGCGCGGCTGCGAGCAATGGAGAGAATATACCAAAAGGCGGTATACAGCGCCACGAACACGGCGGATACCGCCGCTGTAGCGGCAAAGGTAGAAAGTACCGGGAAATAGATATAGAGCTGACAGCCCTCGCAGGCGGTGCGGCAGCCCAGGTAGCTGCCGCCCTCAATGTGGAAGAGGTGGAGCTGGTCATCGTGAGGGAGCTGGTTCAGCGCCTGCAGAATGGGGAGCGAGTCGGTTTTCTCGCCCTGAAGGGCATCATCGCTGCCGGCCAATATGGTGTTTCCGGCTGTGATGATGTAGGTGCCGCTGCGATTGATGTAAATACCATTGAGAAGGGTGGTCATATCCTCCTCGACATCCAGAATCAGTCCAGCGGGCTGTTCGTAAAATCCGATGAGGAGGCCGGGGGCATCCAGCCGGGGAACAGCGCAGACATCGTAGTAGCGGCCATCATACTGCACTCGTTCGGCGTAGATTTTATTGGTGCCGGCCACCCCGTAGAACAGGCTGCCTTCGGTGGTATTCTGCCAGGGGGAGCCCTGCATGGGACGGGTATAACCGGAGGCCTCTAGGCTTAGATCGCCATCCAGCAGGGCCACGCCGGTCAGGCGCAGACGGTCTACGCTTTGCTCCAGGTATTCATCGTTAATGAGTTCAGGATCATCCCGCAGGTGATAGCTCAGCTCCAGCAGGTTATCTGAAAGCCGGAACAGGCTTTTAACACGGTCACCGCTGGCTAGCTTATAAAAGCTGATGCACTGCTGCCGCAGGGTGTTGGCGGTATCCCGCGCCAGGGAGGCGGTGATCTGATATTCCGCGTGACCGTGTACCAGCACCACCAGCAAAAACAGCAGGACCCCTACAATAATGACGGAGCGGGGCTTGGGGTTCCAGTCCCAGATCCGTTTATTCTGTTGTTTATTCACCGGCCGTTCCTCCCAGAGCATCGGCCGGGTCCAAACCGTATTCGGCCAGGATTTTCTCAATGGTGCCATCGGCGAACATTTCCACCAGGGCGGTGTGCAGGCGGTCCCGCAGGGCAGTATCGCCTTCCCGGGCAAAGGCGACCCCGACCTCGGAACGCAGCAGGGATTCCTCCAGCAGACGGTAGGGGGTATTGGTGTACTGCAGCTGCGCGGTAAGGGCGGCAGCGTGGCCGGCGCAGGCATCTACATAGTCTTTGCGCAGGGCAGAAACCACATCCTCCATCCTTAACAGACAGTAGATATTGCTGACAGTGGGCAGACGGGGATCGGTGCCGGCGGAGAAGATCTCTTCCGGCTTGGAGCTGATCTGTACCGCGATGCGATGGCCGGCGAGATCTCCCAGGGACTGAATATCGCTATCTTGCCGGACGGCCACCACTTGGCGGCTGCAGGCGTAGGGCCCGGCCCATAGGTAACTTTCCTCCCGGTTATTCATGGAAAAGCAGCCCCACAGGCAATCAACCTCACCATTTTGCAGAAATTCATCCTTTTGGTCCCAATCAATGAGCCGAAAGACGGGCTCGTAGCCAATGCGGCGGCAGGCCTCCCGGGCCAGTGCTACATCCACGCCGGCCGGGAAGCCGTTTTCATCGGTGTAATTGTAGGGAGGGTAATTATCACTGCCGATCACCAACTGGGGCAGGGGGACGCCAGGGGTGGGCACTGTGGCGGTGCAGGCGCACAGCGGGACCAGTGCCAGCAGCAGGAGAAACGGAATCAAAACTTTCTTGGCGTGCATAAGGGAATGGACTCCTTTACCGGGGACATAGAATAAAATCATTTTTGGGTGATGTAGCGCGCGATGGCCCCCAGCAGGTTTTCAGTGCTTAGGGGTTTGGGTAGGTGGGCATTCATACCGACGGCCCGGCTTTTTTGTACATCATCCTGGAAGGCATTGGCGCTCATGGCTAGGATAGGGATAGTCTTTGCATCGGGACGCGACATCTGCCGGATGACCCGGGTGGCTTTGTAGACATTCATGACCGGCATCATTACATCCATTAGAATGAGGTCGATCTCGCCAGGGGCGGAGGCGGCAAAATGCTTGACGACTTCTTGGCCATCCTGTACCGGGAGGACGGTGCCGCCGTACTGTTCAATGAAAAATTGCTTGATCTCCATATTGAGTTCGTTATCCTCCGCCAGCAGGATCTGCATACCGGTCAGATCAATGGAGTCGGCTGTGTTATCAGCCATGGCGGTCGGGGTGGGATCGATGGCAAAGGGCAGTGTGACATGGAATGCCGTCCCGGTGCCCTCCCCACTGGAAAAATTCATTTGGCCGTGCAGCTGTTCCTCCAGCGCATCGGTGGGGCAGGGGAGCCACTTTGGTAATGTAGCCCCTCCTGGTATCCGCTTTTTATCATCATGTTGTTTTCCTCGGTTCTGTGTGGGGATTCAGCCGGGCTAGTGTATCACACACTTTTTGGTATTCCCGGTCCACTGCCCGGAGCAGGGCATCGGTCTGTTCCGGGAGGGTATCCTGGCTGCGCAGGGCTTCGGTCATGGTGCCGCAGGCGGCGGCCAGCCCGGTAAGCCCCAAATTGAGGGCAATGCCCTTTAGGGTATGCACCGCTCGGAAGGCCGTTGAGACATCGCCCGCTGCCGCTGCTTCTTTCAGCAGCGGCAGGCTGTTATCCTGCGGAATCATCCGCAGAAATTTCTCTGTAAAGGCTTCACTGTGCAGGCGGGCAATGACATCCTCGTAATTGCCGCCCACGGTGGTATAAAATTCATTCAGAGTCATGGAAGTCCTCCTCATACAGCACGGCACTATCCTTCTGAGCCTTGGCACGGTACAGAGCCAGATCGGCCTTTTCCACCAGCTCACTGATCTGCCCCGCGGCATAAACACCGCCGATGCTGACAGTGATGCGCAGCTCCGGCAAATCCGCGACTCGCAGCGCCCGCACCGCCCGGCAGATATCCTCTAGCTTGCGCCGCAGGATATTCTGCGGCAGACTGTGGAACAGCAGCAGGAACTCGTCTCCGCCGTAGCGTACCAGTTCATCCTGGCTGCGCAGGATGGCCCGGATGGCCTGGGCAGTGTGATATATGGCGGTATCCCCGGCCGGGTGGCCAAGGCAATCGTTGATCTGCTTGAGGTTATCTATATCGATCATGGCCAGGGCATACTCGCCGGAAAGGCGCCGCAGCCGGTCATCGCAGTAGCGCCGGTTAAAGACCTTGGTGAGGGAATCGGTATACACCTGCCGGTTGCGCATCAGCAGTTGGTTCAGCAGATTCTCATTCTCATCGGAAAGCACATCATCCGAGTAAATAGGATTGACGCATTCCAGCGAATAGGGAAAGCCATCCACCTCTACGCACATGGCCAGGATATAATAAAGGTCGCTGCCGATTGCTTCCACTTTATTCAGGGTGCGGCGGGTGCGTACCACCTCCTGGGAAATACAGTGCCGGCAACGCTGGGTCTTATCCCAGATGGAGTAGCAGCGCTCCACTTTTTCCATGGTGTGGCCGTCATCTGCGGCGATCACCTGCATGCAGATGCCCGGATCCACCAGCCGCACGATTTGGAACATCTGCCGGTAGGCCTGCAGGATGGGTGCCAGCTCCTGCCCGGAAATACGCAGGACGCCATCCGCCGCGGTGAGCGGCAGCAGCACCTGCTGCTTCATCTGTGGGATGCCTGCGCGAGCGTGATCCTCCAACCGGGTGTAGTTTTCCTCTACATTGATCACCTTACCGAACAGACTCCGGAAGCGGTTCTTTTCCACTGCCGACCAGGAGAGAAACATGGCCAAACGGAAGCGGCGCAGCTGCCCATTCAGCAGCAGCTTTACCGGAACCTCGGCATAGGATTCATCCGGAGTCATAGCGGTTAGCTGCTGCCGCACCGTTTCCGCGGTTTCCTCGCCGATGAGCGTCAAAAAGTCTCGGTTTTGCAGCGGGTCTACCATCACAGCGGGCAGACCGGTTTGCTGCATGGCCCCCAGGGAAAGCTGCAGCGAGGAGGGCTGCACCTTGTATTCAAACCACATTTCCCGGCTCATCCTGGTAAAGAAATCCTGCCGGGCACGCGCATCCTCCAGCTGATGGGTCATGCGGGCAGCGGCCATATCCCGGTTCCGGTATAGTTCCTCGGTAAAGATGGGCTTTTCCTGGGATAAGCTGTCCTCCCGGGCGGTATCCTCCCTCCGGATGGTATCAGAAAGGGCGTCCAGGCACTCCAGCAGCAGGGGATTGAAGCTGCCGCATTCCCCGGCGTGGATCATAGCCATCGCTTTTTCGTGGGAGTAGGCTTCCTTGTAGCTGCGGCGGGTGGTCAGGGCATCGTATACATCGGCCAGGGCGGTGACCTGCGCTGCAATGGGGCACTCATCCCCCCGCAGTCCATCAGGATAGCCCTCACCGTTCCAACGCTCGTGATGTCGAAGGCAGATCTCAATTATATATTTAACCAGTGCTTCGTTTTGGTAGGCCGGCATCTCCGCCACCAGCCGCGCGCCTAAGGTGGTGTGCTGCTTGACCAGCTCAAACTCCGCGGCGGTCAGCTTGCCGGGCTTTTTCAGTATGCTTTCCGGAATGAGAACTTTGCCGATATCATGCAGTCCGGCTGCCGTGCTGATCAGTTCGATATCATCCGGCTCCAGTGCGTAGCGGTCGGTCCTTTTGCACAGCTCCAGCAGTAGAAGCTTAGTAAGGTGCCCCGCCCCATTCATATGGGTGCCGCCCTCGCCGCAGCGCGCCTCCAGCGCATAGCCTAGGATGGCCGCCAGGATATCGCTGTTGCGTTTCTCCCGCAAAAAGCGCTCGGCCACTATGTCCATCAGCTGGTGCTTTTCGGCGTTCAGCAAGATGGTATTGATGATGCGCCGGCGGATGATGCGGGTGGCGAAGGGACGGCTGATGTAATCCGAGGCCCCCAGCGCAAAGGCGTGGTCAATGGTGGCGGTGCCGGTTTCGGTCGAGATCATTATGACAGGGACTTCCTCCAGCCAGCCATGGGCGCGCATTTCTTCCAGCACCGCAAAGCCATCCATTTCTGGCATGATGATATCCAGAAGCAGCGCGGAGATCTCCCCGTGATAGACCTGCAAAGCGGCAATGGCCTCCCGCCCATCGGCTGCCTCGATGATCTCGTAATCCTGATCCAGTATATTGGCAAGGATCGCCCGGTTCATTTCGGAATCATCGGCGATCAATAGTTTTTTTCTCTCCATGGTTATGCCTCCTGCGGCCGGTCATCTATCCCCATTCTAGCACAACGCAGCCTTGAATCCAAATAATTTTAACGGTTTTTTTAATACTTTTTTACTGCTTTTCCCTGCCGAAAAAAAGAACAACTCCCCCTCCTGCCGTGCGGCGGGGAAGGGGAGCGCTTTTATCGGTTTTGGTTACCGGGGTTAGCTGGCCTTCAGCAGGATGAGCTTGCGGGTGGTGCTGTGATTTTGGCTTGGTTCATCATAGATTTGCCATACGGCAATCTCACCGGTCATGGGGTCGACCCGGAAGCGGAATACATCCCCATCATAAATCAGTTCGGCCTGGTCGCCCGGCAGATGGATGCGAATGAGTGCCTGCCGCTGACTGCCGTCCTCGTTGGTGACCAACCGGGTGCTGTACAGCCAGTCGCCGATGAGATACAACTCACTGCTGGGGTACAGCATCCCTTTCAGACCATCTACATTAAGCTCTTCGCCAGTGGTGCGGTTCCATACCCGCAGACTGCCAGCATTGGGGTCCGCCTGGGATTCTTCCCGCAGCACGATCCAGCTTTCATTAAAGGCAAGCCGGGTGGGGACCCTGGTGCTTTTGGAACGGTTTTCCCAAACCGTTTCGTCATCGGCCAGTCGGATGATCCGAGTTGCCCAGCCGTCCGGCTCCTGCAGGGCAACGGAGTAGCACCCATCGGTCATCTGGACCAGCCGGGGGAAGATGCTGCTTTCCAGCTTCATCAGGGTGTGGTTCTTTCCATCGGCAAAGGAGTACCCGCGGATCTCATATTCGGAATCCGAGAGATTAAGTACATAGATGGCCCACTCATCATCGATGGCCAGCTGGCTATTTTCGGCCCAGTATTCGCATGGTTCAGTAAATACGGTGGTTTTTTCCAGGGTGGCGCAGTCATATTTCAGCAGGAGCAGTTCACGCTCGCCAGTTTCTTTGTTGGCCTCAATAGTCAGCCAATAAAAGCTATCCCCATATAGGGCCAGACTATCGGAGAGCCACAGTCCGTCCAGCTCGGTGGAGCGGGTCTCACCAGTTTGGCGGTTGGTGGAATAGAAGATGGTCTTGGAGTTACTTGAATCATTTCCCACTGTCACAATGTAGTTTTCATTCCAGCAGGGCCCGCCGCCGGCATTTTCCCATACGATATCCGGATATTCTTCGGCCGGGATGAGGGCTTCCACCAGCTTGGGCGCTTCATTTGGGGCGGGATCAGGGGTAGGGTCAGGCGTGGGGGTGGCGGGCTGCTTGCCGCAGGCGGCCAGCGAGAGCACCAGCAGAGCGGTCAGCAGCAGACACAGTGCTTTCTTCATCTCATTTTCCTCCTTGTAAAAATGTTTTCTGCAGCTCCATTATACCAAAATTTCCCCGGAAAAGGATATGGGCATTCCGCAGAAAAAGCCTCCCTCCATTTGTAGGAAATGCCGGTCAGCCCCGGTAAAATGCGTAACTATGGAGTGCTTTCACCCTATATAACGATTCGCGTGGACAAAGTGCAACAGATAATAGACAATTGGCGAGAAAAACTTGTTTTTAGCTGTCAGTTTTTTGCCCCATAGGCCGCTTTCAGCCGCAGGATGCGCAGTACGCTTTCGTCAATGCGTTCCTCCTGGATGGTTCCATCCTCCACAGCGGTCAGCACCCCCTGGTAGGCGGCAATGTAATCATATGGCATCAGCAGAATATCGGCTCCGGCCTGCAGGGCCAGCACGGCGCTTTCTGCCGAAGAATAGTTCTGTATGATGGCGCCCATGGCCAGGGCATCGGTGATAATAACCCCATCATAGCCCAACTCACCCCGCAGCTTTTCGGTTAGCATGGAGTAGGAAAGGGAAGCGGGCAGGCCGTCATTGGTCACATTTGGGGTGGCGATATGCGCGGCCATTACCAGGTCAGTTTTCTCCAGCGCGCCAATAAAGGGAATGAGCTCGCATTGCAGCAGATCTTCCCAGCTTTTATCCAGCTCCACATAGCCATCGTGGCTGTCACCGCTGGCGGCGCCGTGCCCGGGAAAGTGCTTAATACAGGCCATTACGCCGCCATCGTGCAGGCCATCTATCATGGCGTTTACCATGGAGGAAACGGTTTGCGCATCGCTGCCAAAGGACCGGGAACCGATGATGATATGCTCCAGATCGGAATTAATATCCGCCACCGGGGCAAAGTCCAGATTAAAGCCATACCGGTTCAGATATGTTCCAATGACCTGTCCCATGTGATAGGCCTCATGGGGGTCGCCGGTAGCGCCGATGGCCTCTGCTCCATCAAATTTCTGCACCTGGAAACCTGCCGCATTGGCAATGCGGGAAACGCTGCCGCCTTCTTCATCAGTGCAGATCATCAGCGGCAGGTCACTCGCCTGCTTCAGGCCGGAGAGGAAGGCTTCCAGTTGTTCCGGCCCGGCGATGTTCTTTCCAAAGAAAACAATCCCCCCGGCGGGGTATTTAGACAGCTGGGCCGCCATCTCCTCGGTCAGGGCCTGCACGCCGTAGTCCCGGGTGCTGTGTACCTGCTCCGGAGTCAGTGTGGGGTCCAGCGATTCCGGCCGGATAATAAACAGCTGCCCAATTTTTTCCTCCAGCGTCATGGCCGCCAGCAGTTGTTCCGGTTTTTGCACTGTAGATTCATCGTCTGGGCTCGGGTCATCGGGTATCGGTGTTGGCGTTGGGATTGGTTCTGGGGTGGGGTCATTTCCACCGGTAGGCTGGCACCCGGCACAGCCCAGTACCAATAGAAAAACAGCAAGAAATGTGCAGATGATGCGTTTCATATTGTTTTGCCTCCTGATGATTCAACATAAAGGCCTGCCCGCAAAGCGGACGGAGCACTTTTATATATAGTGTCATTTTAGCACCGTTTTTCTGCTTTGCATCGGTTAGATATAAATGTTTTTCTTATAGATGCGATACCATCATGCAAAAAAGAAAAGCCGGGTGCTACAATGTGACTGTAAAAATATTCCTGCCACATTGTAAAGATGGTCGGCTGATATCGGCTGTTGGTGGGACGGGGCGGATAAAATGCTGCCGGAGGGTGGCTTTTCCAAGGAATTGAAGTTAGCAAAAGCAAACCACCATAACAGAGGTCGGAGGGGAATGATTATGCGGTTTGCAGCACTTGGCGAAAGAAAAAATCCAGCGGTACTGTTTTTCCACGCCATGGGCGTAACGGGAGAAAGCAGTGAGCTGGCAGCAAAATATCTGCAGGAAAGATATTTTTGCATTCTGCAAACGCAAGCCAACGCTTATCAAAGCCGGCATGTGCCATATTTAGGACGAAAGCAAGGAAGAGATCGCCTACGCGCAGGATATGTTCGAGACGATCTTTAAGGACTACGCACTAAAGACATACAACAAGGATGTCGGAGAAAAGGCAGCCAAGTATGTCGGAGAAAAGGCAGACAAGTATGTCGCACAGGGCGTTACCTACGACCAATACTATGCCGCATACTTTGCAGCCCGTGGTATCGTAGGCGACAAGGGCGATAACGGGAAAACAATTTCAGGGTCTGCAAGCCGAAAGAAGAAGGCCGCTATCGATAAGGCCGTTCCAGGCGCAAGCACAAAGCAAAAGCACCTTTTGTACGAGGCACTCGGAGTGTCAGAGAAGGTGTGGTAAAGAGATGCCCCCTCCAGTTGCGGAGGGGGCATTTTACTGTGCCATTACTGTGCCACACATACGCAAAAATACTGCAAGAAACAGCAAGATTTGCAAAGACTAAAAACGCTGAAAACCTGCATAAACAAAGGGAAAACCCGCATTTCTGCGGGTTTATGATATGGTGGACCCGAAGGGATTCGAACCCTCGGCCTCCGCGATGCGAACGCGGCGCTCTCCCAACTGAGCCACGGGCCCATATTCTTTTGTGGCGCTCAAAACTGCTCACTTATAATATCACGATTGCCCGCCGGTGTCAAGCTGCAAAAGGGCAGGGAACACGCATTTTTGCGCACCAGCATAAACTGATACCGGAGAGTCGGCGCTCGCCCGCTTTCCCAATGAGATCTTAGGAGGGAATAATTTTATGGCTGCTTTTTATAATACCGCAACCCTTTCCTACCGTGATACCTCCACCAATTCCAATACCGTGGAGGGGCAGCTGGTGCAGGTGCTGGCCGCCGAAAAGACCGCCGTTTCCGTTATTATCGTTGTTGCAGAACAATAAGTATATTACCACAATATCGTCAGCATCCGCAATAGCGGCGCGGCCGCCTATACCGGGCTCACCGTCACCGATGACCTGGGCGGGTACGCCTTTGCCGGGGAGACCCGGGTGCCCCTCACCTATGTGGAGGGCTCACTCAAGTATTACAGCAACGGCACGCTGCAGCCCGCCCCGGCGGTCACCGCAGGCGCCCCGCTGGTGATCGGCGGGATCACCGTACCGGCTGGCGGC
>ERZ779889.2093-NODE-2093-length-17496-cov-3.058540_pt1 | contig 17496 bp, 17 predicted proteins | sample MGYA00511030_ERZ779889 | MGnify/ENA primary metagenome ERZ779889 (study PRJEB29588, sample SAMEA2160616) | human gut metagenome | biome: human gut; feature: human-associated habitat; material: faeces | place: Denmark | collected 2008/2010 ...
AATAGTTTAATGGCTTAAAAATATGCAGTCTCATGTATCTCTATCCCGCGCTGCCGACTATTGAACCTCTTCTATTCCTATGATATAATTATTTTATAAATTATTTTAGGAGACGAAATTTTTATGGAAATTATTTTAGCTGCAGCATTACTCCCGGCAATTATTTTAATGGTATATGTATATAAGCATGATAAAATCGAAAAAGAGCCTTTTGTTCTTTTGCTTACTTTGTTTGTATTTGGCGCGCTTTCCTGTGTGCCGGCCGGTATTTTGGAGGATTTGTTCTCCGAAGTTCTCGACTCTATGAATATTCAGGATAATCAAACATATTACATAATCATGTGCTTTGGAATTGTTGCTTGTTCTGAGGAAGGCGCAAAGCTTTTCTTCTTGAAAAGCAAAACTTGGAGATGTCCGGACTTTAATTACACATTTGATGGTCTCCTCTACTCTGTTTGTGTCGGCCTTGGCTTTGCGGGTCTTGAAAATATAATGTATGTCATGGATTACGGATTTGGCGTAGTTATTTCAAGAGGTTTGCTTTCCGTACCGGGACACTGTACATTCGCAATCTTTATGGGGCTGTTCTATTCCAGAGCTAAATTTCACAGTACTTACGGCAATAAAACAAGAGCCGGAATCAACAAGCTTCTGAGCTTTGTCGTTCCGGTACTCTTACATGGTTATTATGATTATTGTCTGATGATGCCAAGCGATACTTTGATTTACTGCTTCTTTGTTTTCGTGGTAATTGTTGATATTATCTCATTTATAGTCGTAAAGAAGCAATCAAGGAAAGATGCCTATATTGCATAAGCCTTCTTCTATTGGATTCACCCGTATGCGGCACGGATTAGGAAAGCGTTAAATCCCCGTCTTTTACCCAGCCGATCTTGCGGAAGAACATATTAATAATCGGGCATAATACTGCAGGAAGAATGATTGCTATGAGGGCCAGTCCGATCCAGTCCATGCTTGTAATCGCTGTTCTGACACCTTCTGTGATTTCATTTGCCCAACCGGTATAGACACCTATCGGCCCTACAAGTCCGCAGGTTCCCATTCCGGATGAAATCGCAGGTCCGTTCATTTCCATTTTAAATAAACACGTTGCAATCGGTCCTGTAATCGCCGATGTAAGTGTCGGCGCAATCCAGATTCTAGGATTTTTCACGATATTGCCCATCTGAAGCATGGAGGTTCCGAGTCCCTGTGAGATGATTCCGCCCCATCTGTTTTCTTTAAATGACATGACTGCAAATCCCACCATCTGTGCACAGCAGCCTGCAACTGCAGCTCCGCCTGCAAGCCCTGTGAGTTGTAATGCCGCACAGATCGCTGCGGATGAAATCGGAAGCGTAAGTGCAACGCCTACGATAACGGAAACCAAAATTCCCATCAGGAACGGCTGGAGTTCGGTTGCCCACATAATCAGGCTTCCCACCTTCATTGCCGCAGCACCGAGTGCCGGCGCCCACCATGCAGATAACGCAACACCTACGCCAATCGTTACCATAGGAGTTACAAGAATATCAATCTTCGTTTCTTTTGAAACCGCCTTGCCGACTTCGGAGGCGATAATTGCAACAAACAGTACAGCAAGCGGTCCACCTGCCCCGCCTAACGCATTCGACGCAAAACCTACGGAAATCAAGGAAAACAGTACAAGCGGCGGACAGTTAAGCGCATATCCGATTGCGACTGCCATCGCAGGGCCGCACATTGCCGATGCCAATCCCCCGATCGTGTACGGGACTTCGTTGATTGTCACAACTGTCATGGTAAGCACTTCGATGTTCAGTTGTGTTCCGAGGGTGTTGATAATGGTTCCAATAAGTAGTGTGCAAAACAAGCCCTGTGCCATTGCACCAAGTGCATCGATTCCGTATCTTTTTACGGAAATGACGATGTCTTTTCTCGCTAAAAATTCTTTCATCTTTAACCTCTTTTATGTTTTTTACTATATTAAGATAGAAATCATCTTAATCCGTCCAAATAGCTTTGAAGGATGACAACTGCTGCCTGCTTGTCGATTACCTTCTTTCTGTCCTTGCGTTTTACATCTGCTTCAATTAATACGCGTTCCGCAATGACTGTTGTAAAACGTTCGTCCTGCCATACAACTTCAATCCCTTTCATGCCCGTAGAGCGCATTTTATTTTCGAGCATGGTTCTGAATTCATATACCTTTTCGGTTTGAATGCTGTCGGAACCGTCCAAATTTTTGTTTAGACCTATAACAATGGTATCGCAATCGTATTCCCTGACTAAATCAAGAATTTTGCCTGTATCCTTGCGTATCCCTATCCTTTCCAATGTCATAAGACCTTGTGCGGTAATGTTGAGCGGATCGGAGATGGCAATCCCTACCGTTTTATCTCCGACATCCAGTGCAATTTTTCTCATTTTGTAATATTCCTTTCGAGCTTGTCTTTGTTTTCACAAACAATAAGCGGGCACTGCGCCCGCTTAAAGACTTTATTTATCGATGTCAACATATTCACGAAGCATCTCAGCTATAAGTTCATCTCGATCGATGCTTTTTATCATCGTTCTGGCATTATTATAGCTTGTAATGTACGACGGATCGCCTGAAATCAAGTATCCAACCAACTGGTCGATTGGATTATAATCCTTCTCTTCAAGTGCACGATAAACTTCCTCAAGAATTTGTTTGTTTGTTTTTTGCATTTTGAAAGAATCAAACATGATAGTATTTTTTTCCATATTAAATACCCCCCATCTTCCATAATTACCAATACATTATCTATTCTGCATTTTATCCTTACCTGTAAATTATACTATTTAATTAAGGATTCTGCAACAGCAAATGCATCATTAATTTTCGAAGCGTCCTTCGCGCCTGCCTGAGCCATGTCGGCCTTTCCGCCGCCACCGCCGCCGCATGCTGCAGCAATCTGCTTAATCATATTGCCTGCATGGAGTCCTTTATCAAGGAGGTCATCCGTAAGGGAAACAAGGAAGGTAACCTTTTCGCCGCTTACGGTTGCAAATACCATTGCAACGCCTTTATATTGCGCCTTGATATCATCGGAAAGACTTCTCAAATCATTGATATTATAATCCTTAAATTCTCTGGTTACAAGTTTAATTCCGTTTATTTCTTTCGCACTTGCAATCATTTTGTCTACTTCGCCGCCCATAGCCGCTTTTTTGAGTTCCTCAATTTCTTTTTTGAGTGCTTTCAATTCTTCGGACATGGATTTTGCCTTGTCTGCAAGAGCATTCTTATTGCATTTGAGCGTATCGCATACATTTGCGATCGTCTCCTCTGCGCTCTTTGCAGCAGCAAGTACGCCGGTTCCCGTAACTGCCTCGATTCTTCTTACGCCGGATGCAACACCGCCTTCCGAAACAATCTTAAATGATCCGATTTCACCTGTATTTCTGACATGTGTGCCTCCGCAAAGTTCCACAGACCAGTCTCCGGCATTTACAACACGCACGGTTGAACCGTATTTTTCGCCGAAAAGTGCCATAGCACCTGTTTTTTGTGCGTCTTCCATGGACATCTCGGCTACGGAAACAGGCATGAAATTATTAATTACTTCGTTCACTCTTGCTTCAATTTCCTGAAGTTGTGTCGGTGTTACCGCTTCAAAATGGGAGAAGTCGAATCGAAGAACATTCTCATTTACCATGGAACCTGCTTGCTCTACATGTGTTCCCACGATTTCACGCAGTGCTTTCTGCAGAAGATGCGTTGCTGTGTGGTTTCTTTCAGTACAATGTCTCTTCTCGGGATCTACTGCAAGAAGAACTTCATCACCGACTTTGATTTCGTTCGAAAGCACCTGAACCGTGTGATAGAAAACTCCATCCTTCTTTTCAACCTTCAGAACTTCCGCATCGAAAATTTTTTCATCTTCAGATTCGACCATGGTTGACATAAATCCTTTATCGCAAACTTGTCCGCCGCCTTCTGCATAAAACGGAGTTTTGTCCAAGATAATAACTGCTTTCGTTCCTTCACCTATCGTATCCGCAAGTGTGCCTTCGGAGATAATAGCAAGAACCTTGCCTGTGTCAAGTAATGTATCATAGCCTGTAAATGTTGTTTTTTCAACATTAAGTTCCAGCTCGTTTTTATCCCAGCCCTCGTCTTCGTTTGATTTTCTGTTCTTACGTGCCAGCTCTTTCTGTGCCTGCATGTGCGTCTTAAAACCTTCTTCATCTGCACTGAATCCGTTTTCGGCAAGAATTTCTTCTGTAAGTTCAAGCGGGAATCCGTATGTGTCATAGAGTTTGAACGCACTTGCTCCGTCAAGAACGGTTTTTCCTTCTTTTTTAAGGTTTTCAATGTAGTCGGCAATGATTTCTTCGCCTTTGTCTATGGTAGCAGCAAAGTTATCTTCTTCAACTTGAATGATTTTCTGGATGTAATCTTTCTTTTCAACAAGCTCCGGATATGCTTCACCCGAAACTTCGATTACTCTGTTTGAAAGCTCAACAAGGAAGGTATCTTTTATGCCGAGGATTTTTCCGTGACGCGCCGCTCTTCTGAGCAGTCTTCTGAGTACATAGCCCCTACCCTCGTTGGAAGGCATGATTCCGTCTGCAATCATGAATGTCATAGCTCTGAGGTGGTCGGTAATGATACGGATGGAAACGTCCGTTGGTTCTGCTCCGTCATGGTATGCAACGCCGGACTTCTCAACTACACCGTCAAGGATGTATTTTATCGTGTCAACATCAAAGATCGAGTCTGTACCTTGCATAACGCACGCCATTCTTTCGAGTCCCATTCCTGTGTCGATATTCGGATGTGAAAGGTCTGAATAGGAGCCGTCTTCCTCTTTGCTGAACTGAGTGAAAACATGGTTCCATATTTCAAGGAATCTGTCGCAGTCACAACCCGGTTTGCAGTCCGGCTTGCCGCATCCGAATTCTTCGCCTCTGTCATAGAAAATTTCTGAGTCCGGGCCGCAAGGACCCAAGCCGATTTCCCAGAAGTTGTCTTCCTTACCGAGTCTTACGATATGATCCGGATTCATTCCTAATGATTCCCAGATTCCGATTGCTTCTTCATCATCAAGGTAAACCGTAGCCCACAGTTTGTCCATCGTAAAACCAAGATGTTCTGTCAAGAATTCAATACCCCATGTCAGGGATTCTTTCTTGAAATAGTCACCGAAGCTGAAATTTCCAAGCATTTCAAAGAATGTACCGTGTCTTGCGGTATGTCCTACATTGTCAATATCACCTGTTCTGATACATTTCTGACAGGTACACATTCTCTTCTTAGGCGGTGTTTCTGTTCCGGCGAAATACGCCTTCAGCGGTGCCATTCCTGAATTTATGATAAGGATTGACTTGTCATTTCTCGGAATAAGGCTTGCGGATTTCCCCACATAATGGTCCTTACTTTCATAAAACTTCAGAAATCTCGAACGTATTTCGTTTAATCCTAACTTTTCCATATATAAAATTCCTCCTGAAAATATATACAATTTATATAATATTTAACAACAAACATAATAATTAATTGTATCATATTTAATGCAAAAAGTCTATGGTATCCCATAGACTTTTCTCTAAATTACATTTCATTTTTTAAGGTTCTTGCCATCTGTGTCATATCGGCACGAACATTACCGAGTTCCTCCTTGACATCATCCATATGACTGAATGTCTTTCGGAAATCTTTTTTTAGTTCATTCTTGGTGCGCGGCTTCATAGAAGAATACGCCATGACCGCAGCCGTTCCAACTACCGCTGCAATCGCAACTCCTGCTGTTTTTTTCATATATCATCACTCCCCTTCAAAAATATTATTTGAAGGAACGCGTTTTTTATTCCGAAATAAATCCGCCGCCGATTACATGGTCTCCTTCATAAAATACGATGGATTGTCCGGGTGTTGCAGCACGCTGGGGTTCTTCAAATGTTGCAATTATGCAATTACCGTCTGCTTTTATCGTTGCTTTGGCAGGCTTTGCAGAGTATCTCACCTTGGCAAGAACTTCTTTTCCGTCATATATTTCCGCCGAGTACGCGGTAAATACGTTGTTACAGGAAATCACGGATGTATTAAACAAGTCTTCATTATCGCCCAATGTAACCGTATTTTTTTCGTAATCGATTTTTGTGACGAATGCCGGTTTGCCTAAAGCGATGCCAAGACCCTTTCGCTGTCCTATTGTATAATTGAGGATTCCCTGATGTTTCCCCAAAACGTTGCCGTTTTTATCCACAAAATTACCGGGGCGTGAGGTGTACCCCGCACGTTTGATATATTCCGCATAATTATCCATCGGATCAATGAAACAGATCTCCTGACTGTCCTTTTTTTCGGCGTTTTGCAGGCTGTTTTCACGCGCAAGCTCTCTGGTTTCATCCTTACTCAAAAACTCGCCCAGCGGGAAAATCAGTCGGCTGAGGACATCCTGCCTGAGGCGGTACAGCATGTAGGACTGGTCTTTCTTTTCGCTTGCCGCACGCTGAATATAGAATTTCCCGTCGTTTTCGTCATGGAAGATGCGGCAGTAGTGACCGGTAGCGATATAATAAGCTCCGATTTCATCCGCATGATGAATCAGGTGCTTGAACTTGACATTCGGGTTGCACATCACGCACGGATTCGGCGTCCTGCCATGCAGGTATTCGTCGATAAAATTGCCGATTACGATTTCGCCGAAATCTTTAGAAACATCCTCATAGATGAAATCAATTCCAAGCTGCTCTGCGACCGCCGCGGCCTCGTCTCTTCCTTTGATATTGTTTCCGGCTACATCAAAATAATATCCGGTAACCGAAAAACCTTTCTCTTTTAATAATAAAGCAGCGGTAGCACTGTCGACTCCGCCGCTTAATCCCAATAATACTTTATTCCTGTTCAGCTCCATGTTCGTCCTCGTCATCGTCTGCGTTCGGATCGTATCCTTCCAAAGCTTCATACTTCTTGCCATTCTTCATCGCATAATCGTAAATGGCATTTTTGATCGCCTTGTCTGCCAGAACGGAACAGTGGACTTTTACTGCCGGAAGTCCGCCGAGTTCGTCGATAATTTCTTTATTTGTAAGTTTCAGGGCTTCTTCTACGGATTTTCCGATAATCATCGAAGTTGCCATGCTGGAGGAAGCGATTGCGGAACCGCATCCGAAAGTTTTGAACTTCGCATCGGTGATGATATCGTTTTCATCAACTTTAATTTCAATCTGCATCATGTCGCCGCAGACCGGGCTTCCGTAGATTCCTTTGCCGTCCGGATTTTCCATTTCGCCGACGTTTTTCGGATTGAGGAAATGTTCCATTACTGTATCATTATATAATGCCATAATTTTACCAACCTTTCTCTGCATTAATCGGTGATAATGCTCTTAATTTTTCTACAATTATTTTTAACTTTTCGATTACATAGTCGATGTCTTCCTTCGTCGTGAAATCGCCTACCGTAAAACGCACGGTTCCGTGAATCATTTCTACCGGAACACCGAGCGCAACCAGTACATGCGACGGTTCCAAAGACTTGGAAGAACAAGCCGAACCTGTGGAAACGCTGATTCCGAACTGATTCAAAAGCAGAAGAATCGATTCGCCCTCAATAAACTTAAAGGTGATGTTTGCGTTGCCCGGATGTCTGCCTTCCATCGTGCCATTAAGCTGCGTATCCGGAATTTCCTTCAGGATTCTGTCAACCAGATAGTTTCTAAGTTCGCTGCAGTGCTGAACATGTTTGTCAAAGTTTACTCTCGCGAGTTCCGCGGCCTTACCGAAGCCTACAATCCCCGTAAGGTTCTCTGTTCCGGCTCTCTTGCTGTTTTCCTGCGCGCCGCCGTGAATATAGTTGGAAATGCGAAGTCCTTTTCTCATGAAAAGAGCACCCTCGCCCTTCGGTCCGTAAATTTTATGTGAAGACATGGACATCAAATCGATTCCCATATCTTTAACATCAATCGGTACATTGCCAAGCGCCTGAACCGCGTCCGTATGGAAGATAATCTTGTGTGCTTTCGCAATCTTTCCGATTTCTTTTATCGGCTGCACGGTTCCGATTTCGTTGTTGACCATCATAACACTGATTAAAATCGTCTTGTCCGTAATCGCATTTTCGAGCTCTTCCAAGCTGATTCTGCCATTCTTGTCAATTCCCAGATAAGTAACTTCATATCCGTGCTTTTCAAGGAATTCACAGGAATGTAAAATCGCATGGTGTTCAATCTTCGTCGTTATAATATGATTTCCTTTGTCTTTGAGCTTGTCCGCTACGCCCATAAGCGACCAGTTGTCCGCTTCGGTTCCGCCCGCTGTAAAATAGATTTCCTTCGGATCCGCATTAATCAGAGCTGCGAGCTGCTCTCTGGCATGGTCTACAGCCGCTTTTGCTTCCAGTCCTTTATCGTAAAGGCTGGACGGATTTCCAAATTTTTCAGTAAAATAAGGTATCATTTCTTTTAAAACTTCTTCCTTGACCGGTGTGGTCGCAGAATAGTCCAAGTAAACGTTTCTCATATATTATCGCTCCTTTTAATTAAGCTATGTACAATTTAAAAATCCAGCTATGAATATTCTGAAATTTTACTCAAACATTATACCAAAAAAACGCGGAATTTAAACACTTTTTTGCAAAAAAATTGTCATATTTATTGTGTTTTCCCGATGAATCAATAAAATTGAACGAACTTGAATATATTATCGCTTTTTTCAAGAATCACACTGTAATTTCCGACAACTTTTTGCAAGTCTGAGCCTCTGTAGAGCCCATCCGCACCGTTTACTTGCCATTCGACCGACAAAAATGCACAGATCACTTCCTCATCCTCGTAATGAATGACAACATCCCGCACATCATAATCAACCACCTCTTCTATGTCCGTTCCAAAGAAAGATTTCAGGGAATTCCTATCGTCATCAAGAAGCCTGCCTTGTTCTATTTCCGAAAGCTTCTCACACGCTTCCTGATAGGTTAATTTGCCCAAATAAAAATCGTTCATAGCGTTTGTGCGCTTACACAATGCATTCTTCACAATGCCTTCGCTGCCGGTTCCCGATGAAAATAAAATCAGTATGAACACAAGCAGAAGTACAAGCAGCCCCTTTATCAAAACCTTCCTTCTCATTTTTTGAATTCTCCTTCTCTTTTCGTATTTTCACACAGATACACTATAAAACAAAAGAGCCGAGAAATTTGTCAAAATCCCGACTCTGTTTTGTTTTTAATTAAATTTTTCTTCACTTTCTTCAAGCGTTTCCTCAAGTTCTTCCACTTCTTCTTCGATCTTTGCGACTTCTTTCTTATTATCGTCGACAATTTCGATTGTATCAAGCTGTGCTTTCAAGTTCGCCTTGAATGCATCGATATATGCCCGGTAGAGGACTTTTTGTTCCGCTTGTTCTTCTTCGGTAAGTCCTTCCGCTTTCTTCTTCTTTGCTAACTCATTTATTCTGTCAATTTGTTCTTTTGTGACCATTTGCAACATCCCCTTTACTTAAATGCTTGTTATATTATACACCAATTGCATTCGATTCAAAAGAAAAAAATAATAAGAAAAAAAATTTTATAAGAATACCATGTCTTTCATTTTAAGTATCGTACCATCCCCGCCCATTGCAACGGCGCTTTCTATAATATTCTCAAGTTCGCGCACATTGCCCGGATAATCTCTCTTTTTTAATTCAGTCATTACATTCGAAGCGAACCCCTCAAAGTTCTTACAGTACTTCTCATTGAATTTTCTCAAAAAAAAGTTAACATATAACGGAATGTCTTTACGATGTTCTCTTAGAGGAGGAACATGTATATGTATTACATTTAATCTGTAATACAGGTCTCTTCTTAACTCACACCGTCTAATGAGCATCTCTGGGTCTTCATTAAGTATTGCAATTATGCGTACATCCACACTTATTTCATTGTATCCTCCCAATCTTCTTACAGTTCCTTCTTGCAATGTTCTTAAAAGTTTAGGCTGTAGTTCAAACGGCATAGAATTTAATTCATCCAAAAGTAGTGTTCCATTTTGGGCCAACTCAAAAAGCCCTGTTTTTTCACAAGAACCGGTATATGCTCCTTTAGCTGTTCCGAAAAAAATACTTTCAAAAAGATTCTTAGGTACTGCACTGCAGTTTTCGGCAATAAAAGGATTTTCTCTTCTTTTACTGGTATAATGAATTGCTTTTGCAAATAATTCTTTACCTGTCCCTGTTTCTCCTGTTATTAATACCGGCAAATCTGTCTCTGCTGCTTTTTCCGCCAAAAGAATTTGCTGGTTTATTTCAAGGCTGTCACCAATTATATTATCAAATGTCATTTTTTCTATATTTAATATCATATTCATTAAGTTTTTTATAGAGGTTCTTCTTCGCAATTTGCATTTCCTCTGCGGCCTTGGCAACATTTCCTTGATGCTTCTTCATAATCTTTATAATATATTCTTTTTCAAAGGCTTTGGTATGCGTGCGTAAGGCATCTTGACTTTTATTATTAGAAATTAAATCTCTGATTTCTTCAGGCAATACATCTAAGTCGAGTTTTCCATCATGGGAAAGAACAACCATCCTTTCAACGACATTGCTCAATTCTCTCACATTGCCCGGCCAATTATACATCTGCAAAACGCGAATAATATCATCATCAATGCTTTCAATGTTTTTATTCATTTCGTGCGAATATTCTTTCATAAAATTTTCGCACAATTCAGGTATATCTTCAAGTCTCTCACGAAGCGGTGGGATCTCAATAGGAATAATATTTATGCGATAATATAAATCAGCTCTGAATCTGTTCTCTAAAACTTCTTTTTTTAAATTCCGATTTGTAGCTGTTATAAGTCTAAAATCACTTTTTATTGTTTCAGTTCCGCCTACCCTTTCAAACGATTTTTCTTGCAATACTCTTAAAAGTCTTGTCTGCATATTAAGGCTTAATTCTCCTATTTCATCAAAAAAGATTGTGCCTCCGTTCGCAATTTCAAATCGTCCTTTCCTCTGCTTTTCGGAACCTGTATATGCACCCTTCTCGCTCCCAAAGAGTTCACTTTCGATTAAATTCTCATTCAATGCGCCACAGTTTACGCATATAAATGGTTTATCTGCCCTGTTGCTGCAACGATGAATCATGTTTGCCAAAACTTCTTTTCCTGTTCCTGTTTCTCCTGTAATGAGAACGGCTGAATCCGTTTTGCCTACGATTCTTGCCCGCTGTCGCAATTCTTCTGCCGTTTTAGATATTCCAAGAAATTCTCTTCCATCAGACAGTACGGCAATTTGGCCTTTTAATACCTCATTTTCGTTTTTTACGATTGAAAGTTCAGCAGCCTTTCTTATATTTGATATCAAATCGTCTAAATCCGCAGGCTTAACAAAATATGAAAATGCACCCTCTTTTACTGCTTCAACGGCACCGGAAATGGAACCTTCGGCTGTAAGCATGATGACTTCCGTCTGTCTGTTACGTTTTTTGATTTCTTTCAGTAGTTCAATTCCACTCATTTTAGGCATTATAATGTCTGATACGACAACGGAAATGCGGTTTTTTTCAAGAATGTTCAATGCTTTTTCTGCATTTTCACATGAGATAACATCGAACCCATTAAGTTTGAATATTTTGTTATATACTTCGAGTAATTCTTTATCATCATCCACGAGCATTACTTTAATCACTTCTCTTGCTCCTTTCTATTTGTTGGGATACAAAGTGTAAATTCAGTTTCTCCTTTATTTGGTTCGTCTATGATTATTTCTCCATTCAATGAAGTCATCAGTTTTTTTGTTATCCACAGTCCTATTCCGTTTCCATCTTCTTTCATTGATATAAAAGGGTCAAAAATTTTTTCTTTAGGATGAATTTTTATTCCACCGCCATTATCTTTAATTTTTACTATAACTTCTTCATTATTTTGCAAACAAGAAATATCAATCCTTCCATCAAAATTGACGGCTTGTATTGCATTTAGAATAATATTTTGAAGTATAACTTTTATTGCCTCCCTGCTTGTTGAATTGACATAGCATTCATTATCAATATTTTTTTTGACAGTAATGCCTTTACGTATTATTTCTTTTTTAGAAAGCAAAAGAATTTGATTTATTACCGTCCCAATGTGAATCATTTTACTGCCATTACGATCTCTGCCCGAATAATCCAGTAATGTTCTAATTACATTTTCGGCCTCGTCAACCGCTTTTTGGATTGTATTTATTTCTTCTTTTCCATTTTCGTTTGTAATATTTAATATGTATGCAGCTCCCTTAATAACTGCTAGAATATTTTTTAATTCATGTACTATTGCTGCTGACAGCTGCCCGACGCCTGCCATTTTCTCAATTTGCTGAAGCTCTTTTTTCATCAGCTCCGTTTTAGTTATGCATTCGCTGGAAACAACGATTTTCGAAACATCATCTGATTTTATAATTGGGTAATATACATTTTTGTATATTTCACCACCTAAAATTATTTTTTCCGTCATTGACTCTTTTGAAGTAGCAACCGTATCTATTCCTTTTTGTAAATTCTCATTTGGAATGTTCACGAATTCTTTTGACTTTAAATTTACATTGCCTTCCAAGTCTACAATCATGAGACCCTCATCTATGGCTTCCAATATAGTGTGAATTTCTTTGTTCTTATCAATTAAGTTTTCGGTATATAATTCTATGCTCTTTCGCATAGCTTCAAACGCTTGGTTTAACCTTATAATCTCATAGTAAATACCTTGTGTTTCGTCTTCAAAATGAACACTGGCATAATTCCCCTCTGTTATACGCTCCGCTTGTTTAATTAACTTGTTCATAGGTTTAGAGAAACGTTTGTAAAGAATTACAGCAAAAATAATGGCAAGAATAACATCAAAGAACACAATAAGTCTTAAACCATTAAGACTTGAATCGTATAAAGCACTAAACTCACTCATGTCAATTTGCATAAATAAAACTGAATCGTTATTTGTTATTTGCGTATAGACAAGCATCGTCTCTTTTCCATCTTCGACAAAGAATTTTATACCGGAACCCCCTTTTAGAACATAATTTCTTAATATTTTTTCTTTGTCATTTGAAATATCTGTATCAAAAATATTTTTTTCAAATATTTCTCCCTGCTCTGCGGTTATATTGTCAAAATCAGTATGATAATACATCTGTCCTTCATTGCTCATCCAACAGATTTTCCCAGATTCGCCTAATGAAAAATCATTAAAATATTTTTCTTTTATTTTGTTGATTGACATATCAAGGCATATAACACCGAATAATTCACCGTCATTTTCATATACTGGCTGAGAACACGTCATCGCCTATCCTGTGCCTAAATAGTCATAGTATGGGCTTGTCCAAATTGCCTTATGTTCAGGGTTGTTTTTATCTCCGGCTTGCGTATAAAAAATGTCACTTATCTGGCTATGATCACTCGCAAAGAAATTGTTTAAGTTGCTGTAAGGGCTACACCTTAATAAATTCTCTTTTGTAACAATATAACACCATGTCGTATCCTCCGTTTCGGATATTTGTTCGAAATATTTATCTAATCCTTCTGTCAAATTTATTTCACGAATCAATTCTTTGGACAAAGGTGTTGTGTTCGGCACAATTATGTTACTTTGTGCCAAATCGGTTTTATTGCTATCTTTAATTCTTGTTATTGTTCCGTCGTCCAAATGTAAATATTCCGGTGATAATCCACTGCTGACACTTTGTTTAAGATTGTCTTCCATATACATTCCGATACTTTCGGTTCTGTTTTTTATATGCTCAAAAGCAAGGGATATCAACTCACCCTTTTCCTTAATTACCTCTAAGGAACTTTCTCTTGCATACTTGATGGATTCTCTTTCATCACTTTTTTGAACGTACAACGAAAAAAAAACAATGGAAAGAATGTTAAAAACCATGAAAACAGCAATAATATTTACAGCAAGCGATTTTCGTCTCCACATTTTACAAATAACCCTCCATTGTTAGTTTTCTTTTTTAACATAGGGCTGTCGCTCGGGCAGCTAAAATATCACTGCCGTAACGACAACCCCAATGTTAGAACTTCAAATTCATTATATCATTTGACATTAAAATTAATCAATTAATTCATTTGCCTGTTCTTTAGTCACCGTATCCGGGTTTAAAATAACCGGTGCCCATTCAACAGGATGTTTTTTCTGCATTACTTTTGCATAGCCCCAAAGAGCAACTCCTGCAGCCGCATATATCGCAAGTACAATCCATTCAGATTTACCCATCGCTGTGCCGTTTGTCCAAAGAATCCAAATGCAGAATGCGATGCCTATAATACCCGTAAGAAGACCGGCTTTTACTTTGTACGGTCTATCCCATTCAGGATGTGTCTTTCTAATTTTAAGGAATGATAGCGTAACCATAAGGTATACAGCGCCTGCTGCAACACCATAAATTACATAAATATAATTTACCCATGCTTCTGGAGCAAAGATTGTAAAATATATTGAGAAAATACCTACAATTAAATTTGCAAATTGCGGTTGTCCATGTTTGTTTAATTTTGCAAATTTTGGTGTAAGCTGATGCTGTTTTGATGCGCCATACAAAATTCTGGATGCCGATAACCAAAATGAAGATAATGTTGTGATACATGTAAGCACACCCATTATTACAATTATTATTCCAAGCCAATGCATTCCAAGCAAATCAGCTACCTTAGGGTCAACAATGCTGACTTCATCAATCCAATCAAGAGATACAATTCCGCCGATTGCAACTACCGCAAGCCCATAAACTAAAACTGTGCATCCCAAAGCACCAACAAAGGCTTTCCAAATATCTTTTTTAGGGAAATTAGCTTCTTCTGAAAGTTGCGGAATTAAATCAAAGCCTACAAATTTCATAATCAAAAGACCAATACCTGCCGTATATCCTGCTGAGCCGTTTGGGAACCAATCGATATTCGAAAAACTCCACTTTCCGCTTGTGATAAATATGATATCTGCAACAACCGCAACTACTAATGTGCTCCAGAAAAATACATTTTGAAGTTTTGTAAGTAATTTAAGCTCAAAGTTCGTAAGGAAGTACCACCCAACAAGCAGTACCGCTGCAATAATTTTAATCTGTGTTGTCGTTATAGGAAAGAGGTATGCAAGCATAGACGCTATACCCATAGATACTGTAGGCATTGCCATTATGTATAACAACATTATTATCCAGCATGATGCAAAACCTGTATTAAATCCAAAAGCATTCGTTATCCAAATATTTTGACCACCGGCATAAGGCATCATTGACGTCATTTCTGTATACATAAATGCCAACGGTAAAATTAGAATTGCACAAGTAAGGAGGGATAATGCTGCACCACCACCACCAATTTCAAACCAATACTTTATTTCAACCATCCAAGCAGCAATCATTCCGCCGGCAGCCATTGCTATCATACCCGGCAGTTTGATTTCTTTTCTTAATCCTTGTTTTTCCATGTCATATCTCCTCTGTTAAATTGATTAGACTATAAATTTTTTTCAATGAGTGAGATTGTCTCATCTGTGGAAAGAACATCACAGTATATAACACTCATTATCTTTAATTCCGCATCATGGAGTTCCATACTGCCTGCTGCACAAGCATCTTCAACGCATATTACCTTGTATCCGGCATCCGCAAGACCTCTTACTGTTGATGCAACACATTGATCTGTTACAATTCCTGTTACAACAACCGTTTCAATGCCCATAAACTGAAGAAGCTGAAGATAATTTGTTCCTGTTGTTACACTATCGGTTGTCTTATTAACAACAATTTCATCATCTTGCGGTGCAAGTTCATCAACCATCTGTGCCGCATAGCTGTTTACAGGCAGTAACATTCCGTTCCACCCATCTGACTTCTGAACCGGTGATCTATCCTCACCATCTTCACGCAAGCATGCAATTCGTCCGTAAGTAACAATTAAACCATTTTTTCTAAAGAAATCTAAGAGTTTTTTGTTGTTAGGGATTACGACATCATCCAATCTGTCGTGAAACGGAATCCATCTCTCCCATTCTCCGGCTTCTTTGAACTGAAGTGCTTCTCCAAAGTCTCTTAATACAAATTCGTTTTGAAGATCGACTAAGAGAAGTGCTGTCTTTTTAGGGTCAATTTTGGGTTCATCAACTTCACCTATTGTTTCGTAATAGAAGTTTAAATACTTGTCTTTGACTCTCATTTTTGCTTCCTCCTAATAATTAATTTCTTATATGTAGTTGCGATATTCATGCCAAATTAAAAATTGCGAGAAGATGAAAATAAAAAAACAAATAAGCATTGAAAAATCAACACTTACTTGTTTTGCAAACGAAAAACGTCGAAAAAAACATTATTTGACGTTTATATTAAATTTACCTTTGGGTAAAAATCTATTTAACTTTTTTACCTTTTTACCAAAACTACACGACTTTTCTTTCAAGTCTGAGTTTGTCACTGATAATTGCAATAAATTCGGAATTGGTCGGTTTGCCTTTGTCGTTCTGGATGGTGTATCCGAACAAACTGTTAAGCGTCTCAAGCTTTCCTCGGTTCCATGCCAGTTCAATTGCGTGTCTGATTGCACGCTCCACTCTGCTTGGCGTTGTATTGTTCATTGATGCTACGGTAGGATAAAGTTCTTTTGTTACAGCACTTAGCAAATCCATGTTTTCAACAACAAGAGCAATTGCATCTCTTAAGTATTGATAGCCTTTTATGTGAGCGGGAACTCCGATTTCGTGAATTAAGTTTGTAATGTCAATCTCAAGATCATTGTTGAGCAGCGAGTCCCTCAGCACCAGCGATTTTCTGAGCTTCCCATTGGCCGGTTCACCGACGAAGCTGTCGGTTATATTATCGCTGAGCTGATTGATTCTCTTGACAAGCATTGCCAAATTAATCGGTTTAACAAGATAATATTGCGCACCAAGGGCAATGGCTTTTTGAATTATGGTGTCCTGCCCCACTGCTGAAGTCATGATTACGCGCGGATAGCTCTTCAGTTCCAGATTGTTCAAAGATTCAAGAACACCAAAGCCGTCCAAATGCGGCATAATTAAGTCGAGAACCAAAATATCCGGACAATTTCCGCTCTTCAGATACTCCATTGCCTCCATGCCGTCATGAGCAAGAAAAGCAATTTCCATATTCGACTGCTTCACCAGGTAATCGGTGACAACATCACAAAAATCGCGATTGTCATCTACGACACCAATTCTTATTTTTTTCATTTTATCCTCCTTTTACATCGGTTTTCATCGAAAACACCAAAACACTTTACGACTCCATTGTAATATCGTGTCGATATATTGTGTGTCCCGTTCGGTATCAAAAAGTTACAAAACAACATATTGTATGTTTCTTAACTAAATCTTTTCAGCTTCCCGAACCATCCATTCGGCGAAAATTCCGTAGCCTTTGGTGGGATTATTAACGAAAACGTGTGTCACAGCACCAATCAATCGATTGTTTTGGATAATCGGACTTCCGCTCATCCCCTGGACAATTCCTCCAGTGCTCTCCAGCAGTCTGGGATCGGTGACCTGGATCATAAGGCTCCGGGTACCGTC
>ERZ779889.2096-NODE-2096-length-17482-cov-3.367476_pt1 | contig 17482 bp, 15 predicted proteins | sample MGYA00511030_ERZ779889 | MGnify/ENA primary metagenome ERZ779889 (study PRJEB29588, sample SAMEA2160616) | human gut metagenome | biome: human gut; feature: human-associated habitat; material: faeces | place: Denmark | collected 2008/2010 ...
TTCCTTTCCCTGTCGCTGCATGGCAATAAAAGTGTTAACATTCATCTGTTGTGCAAGGTCTGCCGACATAGCTTTTTCAGCGTCTTTATAACCAAGCGTATCGCTGGCAACAAGCGCGGTAATTACTTTCTGGGCAGAACTTTCCGCGTCGCTCAGCGCGCTGCTGTTTTCGGTTGCAAAGCAGCTTGCCGCAAAAGCCATGGTCAAAAGCGTGGTAAGCAAAACAATAAATTTTTTCATAAAATCGCCTCCGGTTTTATTTTAATATTTTACCGCTTGCGCGGATTGTTATTTGCTGTTTAACATATACATCGGGTCAATATACTGCCCGTCAACCATAACTTCAAAATGGATATGCGGGCCGGTGCTGTAACCGCTGCTGCCTGCAAAGCCGATTATATCGCCCTTGCGCACAGTATCACCATTTGTTACGGCAATGCTGCTCATATGCCCGTAAGCTGTTTCGTAGCCGTTGCCGTGGTCAATCTGTACATAACGCCCATAACCGCCATTCCAGCCGGCAGTTTCCACCGTTCCGGCCGCCGCTGCATATACAGGCGCCCCAAAATCTACGGCAATGTCAATTCCGGGGTGCCAGTCATAACCGGTGCCAATCGGTGCTATGCGCCCGCCATAGGCAGAACTTATTATACCGCCGTCAGTTGGCCATAAATCGGGAAAGCCGTTTAATGAATTGCTGCGTTTTTCCATCGCCAAAAGCAATTCTTTCATGGAAGCCTTTTTATCGTCAATCTGCTGCTTAATATTTTTATTCTGAACTTCCAGCAGCGATAAGGTTTCAGCCATGCCCATATCGGAAGGTCCGCCCTTGCCCATATATTCCGGCTGAACCGCAGGGCTTTCACTCTGCGCCGCCGTGCCAAGCTGCAAATTGTTTTCCGGGTCGCGTATCAGTGCACGGCGCAGCCTGCTTTCAAGCGTGGTCATTTCGTTCATATCGCGCAGCATTTTTTCGTTGTCGTCCAATAAACTTTGCATACGCTGTTCATATTCCGCCTTATGTGCGCGGTAATCGGCAAATTCCTGCTGCCAGGCGTGGTAACGCGCAAAAGCATACGCCGCATAAACGCCAAAACCCATTGCCGCAACGGCAAGCACGGCCGCTGCCTTAAACACCGCCGGAGGTATTTTATATGTTTTGCCTCCCGGCGATGTAAATGTATAAAACTTATCTTTCTGCATTGTTATCCCTCTTATTTAAAATAACCAAAACGCTGTCCAAGTGCCAGCACTCTGCGCCCAATAAAGGGAATGTCCTCCAGGTCATCTTTGTTCAGCCCGCCAAAGCCTGCCAAAGCTATGGCATACACCGGCATTGCCACAAGCATGGCCGCCAATATAGCCCATGCGCCCCAGCCGGAAGTTAATGCCAGCACGCCATATACGGCAGCGCCCATCAGCGCCGATGCAAGCGCAGGCTTAATAATGCTGCTGATGCTCAAGGTGTAGTGAGCGTGTTTATAAATAAACATCATGTTCAAAAGAGCAGCAATGCCAAAATCTGCCAGTGTCGCCAAAGATGCGCCGTTAATGCCCAGTTCCGGCTGTGCCGTAAGCACCCAGCTGAGGCATACTTTAATTGCCGCTGCCAGAATCATGGCAATAACAGGCAGCGCCGTTTTGCCAAGCCCCTGCAAAATACCGGTGCTTATCTGGTGCAGCCCCAAAAGGAAAATGCCAAAGCTCATAGTGCGGATTGCACCTGCCGCCCCGGGCGCGTTATAAATAAGCGCAGCCACATCGCCTGCTAAAAAGTACAGGCCTACGGAACACGGCAAAGTAATTATCATCGCCACGCGGAAAGCCGTCCTTATTTTGGCTTTAATGCCTGCTTCGTCTTTAAGCGTGCGCGATTCGGAAATGGCAGGAACAAGGTTTATCGTCATTGCCGCCGTAAAAATTGTTGCCAGGTTTACCAGCGGTACCGCCATACCGGTTAAATAACCGAAAAGTTCGGTAGATTCACCAACCGAAAAACCCGCAGCTTCCAAACGCTGCGGCACTATAAGCAAATCAAGGTTGGCAACCACCGGCAGCATTAAGCTGCTGAGCGATACCGGCAGAGCCAGTTTCAATAAACGGATAATGATTTTGCGTGCAGGTTCCGGCTCTTTGGCAACAGTGCCCTGCATTTTTTCTTTTAAACTGCGTTTAAGGCGCGCGTAAAACCACATCAGCACAAGCAGCGCGCAGAATGCGCCGACGCCTGCACCCATGCTGGCGCCGCCCGCTGCGTATTCCAGCCCGTAAGGCATGAACATATACGCAAAAACAATCATCGTCACAACGCGCATAAGCTGCTCGACAACTTCCGAAGCCGCTGTCGGCATCATAATCTGCCAGCCCTGCAAATATCCGCGGAAGCTGGCAAGAAAAGTTACAAAAAATACTGCCGGCGCCAGTGCGATAATGGAGTAATACGCACGCGCATCACGAATCCAGTGGTTTTCAATAAGCCAGCCTGCGCCAAACCACAGCGCCGATGAAAACACCAAACCACTGATAAACAAAAGCCTGAGCGAAACATTAAACACTCTTTTGGCGCCGAAGAAATCATTTTCCGCCACTTTTTCTGCGGTAATAATGGAAATTGCCACCGGTATGCCTGCCGACGATACCGTTATCGCCATCAGGTAAATAGGAAAGCCCATCTGGTAAAGGCCGATGCCTTCGCCGCCCAGAATACGCGAAAGGATAATCCAGTTCAGCGAACCGATAACTTTAACAACCATACTGGAAGCCGTAAGAATTAAAGTACCCTTTAAAAATTTTTTATTGCCTGTACTGCCGTTATTTTCTGACATACGCGCCGTCCTAATCTAAAAATAAATACTCATTATAATTATCTCTTTAAAAGCCATTTTTGACAAGTCTTTTGCAATTCTTTTCACAAATTCTTGCGCTTTGCCTGCTAAATTGCTACAATTAAATATATAAATTACGGACGGAGGTTAAACAATGAAAAAATTTCTTGCTTGTTCTCTTATTGCCCTGCTTGCCTGCGGCACCCTTTTAGCCGGCTGCGGCGGCGATAAAAAAGATGAAGCGGCTGCAGGCAAAACCAAAGCTGCTTTCGTTTATGTAAGCTCTGCCAAGGACGGCGGCTATTCCATGTCGCACGAACTCGGCCGTCAGTATGTTGCCAACAACATGCCCGAAGTACAGACTTCCTTTATGGAATCCGTACCGGAAGGCGCTGACTCCGAGCGCGTTATCAACCAGCTTGCCGCACAGGGCAACAAAATTATTTTCACCACCAGCTTTGGTTACATGGACCCGACCATTAATGTAGCCAAAAAATTCCCGGATATTACTTTCCTGCACTGCTCCGGTTTTAAAACCGCACCCAATGTAGGCACCTACTTTGGCCGCATGTACGAAGCCCGTTATGTAACCGGCATTGTTGCAGGCAAACAGACCAAAACCAACACCATCGGCTTTGTAGCCGCTTTCCCGATTCCGGAAGTTATCCGCGCCATCAACGCCTTTACCCTCGGCGTGCAAAGCGTGAACCCGGAAGCAACCGTTAAAGTTCTGTGGACCAACACCTGGTACAACCCCACCACCGAAAAACAGGCAGCTTTAACGCTGATTGACGCCGGCGCTGACGTTATCGCCCAGCACCAGAACACCCCCGGCCCGCAACAGGCAGCAGAAGAACGCGGCGTTTACGGCATTGGCTACAATGTAGACATGTCTGCCAACGCACCGAAGGCTTCTCTCACCTCGGCAGTTTGGAACTGGGGCCCGTTCTATGAAAAAACTATCAAAGAAGTGGAAGCAGGCACCTGGAAATCTTCCGCTTACTGGGGCGGCATGAAAGATAAAGTTGTTGATATTGCTCCTTACGGCCCGGCTGTAACGGATGAAACCAAAAAACTGGCTGACGCAGCCAAACAGAATATTATCGACGGCAAACTTGTTGTTTTTGCAGGCCCGCTGTATGACCAGACCGGCGCAGAACGCGTACCGGCAGGGCAGGCACTTACCGATAAGGATTTGCTCTCCATGGATTGGTTTGTTAAAGGCGTAGACGGCCAGATTAACAAATAAAAGAAGGTAATAATAATGAAAAAACTTTTAGCACTGGCAATTATTGCTGCACTTGGAGTTACAAGCGCAGCTTATGCCGCACCGCTTAGAAGTTACGGCGCAGGCAAAACCGCTATCGACGTTGGCATGAACCTGCCTACCAATAACGATTACGACGGTTACAGCGCAGGCAGCAAAGAAACCTCGCCCTATGCAGGCATTACCGTTGGCATCAGCGAAAAAGCTGCTTTGAATTACAAATGGAACCAGTATAAAAATGACCACGATACACAGCTTGATACTCAGCAGCTTAATTTAATGTATAAACTGCTGCCCGGGCTTGATGTATATGCAGGTTATTTGAATACCGATACCGACCTGTACGGCCACGGCCGCAATACCAATTCTGCCCAGTTCGGCCTGCAGGGCAGTGTTAAACTGCCTCTTGATTTTACCGTATGGACAAGAACGGCTATCGGCAGCAAAATCAAAGGTTATGAAATTGGCCTCAGCCGCCCGCTTTTGAGCAATGTCGATTTAAACCTTTCATACTACGACCATAAATACGATGAAGCGGCAATTCATGACACTGACGTACGCACCAAAGGCGTTAACGTTGGTGTAACCCTTAAATTTTAAAAGCAGTATTAAGTGTCAGAAGCGGCCATGGCTATCCATGTGCCGCTTTCGTTTTTAAAGGAGACGCTATATGGTTGATAAAATTAAAATCCGCGGCGCGCGCGTGCACAACTTAAAAAATGTAAACGTCGATGTGCCGCTGAATAAAATTGTCGGCATCGCCGGAGTATCCGGAAGCGGCAAATCGTCGCTGGCACTGGGTGTTTTATATGCCGAAGGCTCCCGCCGTTATCTGGAAGCGCTCAGCACTTACACACGCCGCCGCATGACGCAGGCCGCCAAAGCACAAGTTGACGAAGTATTGTATGTGCCTGCCGCCCTCGCCCTGCATCAGCGCCCCGGCGTGCCCGGCATACGCAGCACCTTCGGCACGGGCACGGAACTTTTAAACAGTCTGCGTTTGATGTTCTCACGCCTTGCCAGCCACCGCTGCCCCAACGGACATTACGTGCCGCCAACGCTCGCCGTTGCTGCCGAACAGCAGCTTACCTGCCCTGAATGCGGCGCCAGATTCTGGCCGCCCGGTGCGGAAGAACTCGCCTTCAACAGCCAGGGCGCCTGCCGCACCTGCGACGGCACGGGCCTGGTCCGCACCGTGGACCGTGCCACGCTTGTGCCTGACGAGAGCATCAGCATTGACGACGGGGCCGTCGCGCCGTGGAACAGCCTGATGTGGTCGCTCATGACCGACGTCTGCCGCGCCATGGGCGTGCGCACCAACGTGCCCTTTCGCGATTTGACAGAACGCGAAAAAGAAATTGTTTATCACGGCCCTGCCGAAAAGAAACATATTTTTTATAAAGCCAAAAACAGCAACCAGGCAGGCGAACTTGATTTTACCTATTATAATGCGGTTTACACCGTAGAAAACGCACTTGCCAAAGTTAAGGACGAAAAAGGCATGAAGCGCGTGGAAAAATTTTTAAAGCAGGATATCTGCCCGGACTGCCACGGCTCACGCCTGAGCGAAGCAGCACGCGCGCCGAAACTGCGCGGAATAAATCTTGACGAAACCTGCCGCATGACCTTGACGGAACTTATAAAATGGGTGGACGGCGTACCGGCAAGCCTGCCGGAAACCATGCGCCCGATGGCGAAAAGCATCTGCGAATCCTTCCAAACCGTTGCCAAAAGACTGATGGATTTAGGGCTTGGTTACCTCACGCTTGATCGCGCCAGCAGTACGCTCTCCACCGGTGAACGCCAGCGCATGCAGCTTGCGCGCGCCGTGCGCAACCGCACCACCGGCGTTTTATATGTGCTGGATGAACCTTCTATCGGCCTGCACCCCTCCAACATTGTAGGGCTTAACGGCGTTATGCACGATTTAATCGCTGACGGCAACTCTATAATCCTTGTTGATCACGATACGCAGATTTTAAAAGAAGCCGACTGGCTGATTGAAATGGGGCCGGAAGCCGGAGCAGGCGGCGGCAATGTTATTGCTGAAGGCAGCCTTGCTGATATTGCAGCAAACAAAAACTCCAAAATCGGTCCTTTTTTATCCACTGCTGTTCAGCGACCTGTGCGCCAGCAGACAACGGCAGAAGAAATGTTCGCACAAGGGGTAATTCATCTTGAAACAAGCGCAATCCACACCGTAAAGCCGCTTAAAGTTGATATCCCCAAAGGCAGGCTCACCGTTGTAACCGGCGTCAGCGGCAGCGGCAAAACCACGCTGATACTGGAAAGCCTTATACCGGGGCTTACCGCAGCCATCAACGGTCAGAAGCTGCCGAATCATGTACTTGCGGCAGAAGCAGGCGGCATAAAAAACGTAAAACTTATTGACGCCACGCCGATAGGTATTAACGTCCGCTCCACCGTTGCCACTTATGCCAATGTGCATGACGAACTGCGTAAAATTTTTGCCCGCACGCCAGATGCTAAAAACTTCGGCTTTAAAGCCGGCGATTTTTCGTACAATACTGGCAAACTGCGCTGCCCAACCTGTGACGGCACCGGCGTTATTAACCTTGATGTGCAGTTTTTGCCGGATGTGCAGATTCCCTGCCCCGATTGCCGCGGCAGCCGCTACGGCAAAGATGCAGGCAAGGTAAAATATACAGCCGGTACAGGCGCAGCATATTCCCTGCCCGACTTGATGGACATGGATATTACAACCGCCATTACAGCCTGTGCTGATTTAAAACTGGTGCGCCAGCGTTTGCAGGTTTTGCAGGATTTGGGTCTCGGCTATTTAACTTTAGGCGAAGAAACACCGAGCCTTTCCGGCGGCGAAGCGCAGCGCCTTAAACTTGCCAGTGAAATGGGCAGAACGCAAAGCGATGCCATCTTTATTTTTGATGAGCCTACAATCGGCCTGCATCCGCTTGATGTGCGCACGCTGCTTGGAGTATTCCAAACGCTTATTAACAGCGGCGCAACGGTTATTGTTATCGAACACGACCTTGACGTTATCAGAAACGCCGATTACATTATTGATATGGGGCCGGGCGGCGGTACGGAAGGCGGCACCATTGTTGCCTGCGGCAGACCGCAGCAAATTAAAGCCGTATCCGCCAGCATTACCGGAAAATTCATATAAAAAAACTGCTGCACAGGTCTTAAACCCTGGCAGCAGGTTTTTATTTTACAGCAGTTTTTGTAATTTTTTGCGGTCGGTTTTGCCGCTTTCGTTTTTCGGCAGTTCTTTCATAAAAATTATGTGTTTGGGCATTTCATGCTCTGTCAGTTTTCCGCGCAGTTTCTGCAAAATGCTTGTTTTGGTAAGCCCTTTACCAACAACAAATGCCGCTAAAGCATCGCCTTCCGTACTGTAAACAGGCAATACCGCCGCATCTTCCACTCCATCACAGTCAAGCAGCGCACCGGTAACTTTTACACCGGATATTTTCAGCCCATTAATGTTATACATATCATCACGCCTGCCTAAAAAATGCAGCATGCCGTTACCGTCAACGCTGCCGCAATCGCCAAGCGTACAGGGCCGAGGTTTGCCGATAACATGGTATGGCGTATCAATATAAATTTCGCCGTTTTTTACGCTTACGCCTACACCGTTAAAAGGCCTGCCTATTAACGTGCGGTCATCAGTCATTTCGCTGCCTGTAATGTAAGTAATGTAGTTTAGTTCGCTTGCGCCGTAATACAAAATCATTTCCGCATTGGGCATAATGCGCTTTACTGCCGCCATATCCTTGCGGTCAAACCCCTGCGAACCGGCAATTATGTTTTTTACGCAGGGCATAACTGTTTTGGTACTGCGTGCAAGCAGCCGCAGTTTGGTTGGTATTAAATACACAACATCGCAGTTATTTTGCGCAATCATTTCCTGCCATAAACGGGGACGGAACTTATCAGCCGCCGCCACGCACGCCCCGGCATAAAAAGCGCCCATATACAAATTAAGGTTGCCGGTAAAAGCCAGGCTGCCCTGCGCAAACATGCAGCTGTCTTCTGTTATGCCAAACACGCGGTTCTGCTCATCAAAAAAGCCTGTCCAGCTTGCGTATGTACGGAACAATACTTTTGCCGCTCCGGTTGTGCCGCTTGTCATCACGCCCATACATGCTTCCGCCGGTGCGGATATGCCGCCAAGGCTGCCGGTATCTGCCTGCTGAGGCGCAAGCACTGGCACCAGTTCCCTTCCGCTTAATGCTATAAATTCGATAAGCTGCCCGGCAATTGTAAGTTTTTTTATAAAGCAGACACCGCGCTGCCCCGCAGTTTCACGCCTGCGACGAAGCGCCAGTTCAACCAAATCGCCGTAAGTATAAATACGTTCTTCTGTTATTAAAGCCGCCTTATAGGGCGGCTTGTTTTGCAGCATCTGCAAGTAATCCATATTAACATCTCTCAATCAAAAGCGCTGTGCCAACACCGCCTGCCGCTGCAACGGCTGCAACGCCGTACCTGCCGCCGCGCTTTTGCAGCGATTTTAAAAGGTGCAGCAAAATAATTGCGCCCGATGCGCCGTAAGGATGCCCATACGCCAACGCTCCGCCAAAAATATTATAGCCGTCGCCATGCCCCGGAAAGGCACGGCTGAACAACACATCAATAACGGCAAATGCTTCATTCAGTTCAAAACAATCTATAGCTTCATGCCTGAGCCCTGCTTTTTGCAGCAGTGCCTGCACTGCCAGCACCGCACTTTTGGGGCTTACCAAAGGGTCACCGCCAACAGCCGCTCCACAGCGGATTTTTGCCTGCGGCACAAGGCTGTGCGCTGCGGCATATTCTTCACTTGCCAAAAGCACAAATGCCGCTCCGTCATTGGTCAGGCAGGCATTGGCGGCGTTAGTAAAACTTCCGCCTTCAAGCACGCAGGGCAGCCTGTCCAAAAGCCTCTGGCTCATCTTCGGACGTATGCCTTCATCGCGCACGGCACCAAAGCAGGGAACTATTATATCCTGCAAAACGCCTTCTGCCGCTGCCTGCGCAGCAAGTTTATGGCTGCGCAAAACCCAGGTGTCGCTTTCAGCCCGGCTGATGTTTTCACGCTGCGCCGTAAGTTCAGCACCTTCAAGCATAACCGTCTCGCGGTGAATGCCGGGCATGAATTTTGCCACGCTGTAAGTTTTTTCGCCTTTATAATCCGGATGGTTAGCGTTATAACCGCGCCGCGGCTGCGTACTGGTACTTTCAAAACCGCCGGCGATAATTACATCCGCTTCCCCGGCTTCAATTTTTGCCGCAGCCATCGCCACGGCTTCCAAAGCGCTTCCGCACTGCACATCTATGCTTACGGCAGGTATTGTTTCAGCAAGCCCTGCTTCCAAGGCAGCCAGGCGCGCAATGTTGCCTCCTGCGCCAACGCCGTTGCCGGCTATAATCTGCTGCGGCAGCACTTTATATTTTTTTACAATTTCCTGCAGCACCGCCGCGCCCAAAAGTTCTGCCGGCACATGTTTGTACACTCCGCCCGTCAGTCCTATATAAGTGCGCAGCCCGCCAATAAGGCAAACCCTGTCCATCAGCGCCCGCCACCAATCGCGCGCTGCACCGGCGCCGTAATATATGCCGCTGCCAGGCACTTAACAATATCCATCGGTATAAACGGCAAAGCGCCGGTAATAACGGCTTTTTCCCAACCGATGCCGGTTAACAGGTTAAGCTGTGCCACGCCAAACAAATAAATTACCGGTATGCCTACAACAACGCCCAAAAAGCCGCAGCGTTTAAAGCTGTAATTGCTGCCGCGCAGCCAGCTTATTAAAAGCGCCGCTATCATAAAGCCAAAAATATAACCGCCTGTAGGACCAAATAATTTGCCCGGTCCGCTGGCGCCGCCGGTAAAAACAGGCAGCCCTGCAAGCCCCATTAAAAGGTAAGCGCTCATTGCAATAAGTACCTGCCGCGGCGTAAGCAAAAATGCCAAAAGATTAACAAACACGGTTTGCAGCGAAATTGGCGATAATGAAAACGGCAGCGGTATGATAACATATGCCGAAACGCAGTTCATAGCCATTAAAAGCGCCATTTTTACCATCTCGCGCGTGCCGTCCGGTTTAACCTGTGCCATATTACCGCCCCTTTACCGCAATGCTGAACAGTTCGCGCCCGCCGCAGTAACCGTCAAGCGCTTCGCCGTTTTTGTAAACGTCAATGGTTTCGCCGCCAAATGCCGGCATTTTAAATTTCACATCCCAGTTAAGCGGCAGCGGTTTGTTCAGCGCGCGCCACAAATGTTCAATCATGCACAAACCCGGCACAACCGGATTATCGCCGCGGTGAATGGAATTGGTATCATTTACAGCATCAAGATAAGCGTTAATTTCATCCTTATCAATTACAAAACTCAAAAGTTTTTCGCCCTGCGGCACAACTTCCGGCATTTCACCGGCGCGTACCAGCGGGCGCAAAAGCGTAACCGTTAAAGATGCAGCACCTTCTTTATATGCTTCAATAACGCCCATACGCGGCGGCGCCATTTTTATGGGACGAGTTGCATAATCTGCGTTATCAAGATTTTCAATTTTTAAAGCTGCCTTTGCCATCACGCAGCCGTCATAAGTAGGGCCGTTAAAATCGGCTAAAGCCCCGATAAGTTTTAACATAATTAATCACAACCTTTACGGTTTAATTATAAGTACTGCCGTTTTTATTGTCAACTTTTTATAATAAGTTGGTTAACATTATTTTGTCAGACTTTTGCGAATTTATAACTATGCCTGTTTTTTACATTTTTTTGCTTGTAAATGTTTTGCAAACTGCTATAATAATAGATATTTTTTCAGAGCAGTTTGTTTTACATAAAGGAGTTTAGCAATGACCGCATTAAAAACAGCCGAAGGCACGCAAAAGCTTTCGGTTTTTAAAATGACCTGGCCCATTTTTATAGAAATACTTTTGCAAATGATGGTCGGCAATGTAGACCAGTTCATGCTCAGTCATTATTCGCAGCATTCTGTCGCAGCCGTCGGCAATGCCAACCAGATTATTAATATAGTTATTATCGCGCTCAGCGTTATCAGCATGGCGGCTACTATTTTAATTGCCCAGTACCGCGGCGCCGGCAACAAAGAAAAAGTTGCCGAAGTATGCACCGTTGCCCTGCTTGCCAACTTAGTATTCGGCATTATCATCAGCGCGGCACTGTTTATTTTTGACGGTTTCTTTTTAAACCTGCTTGATGTACCGGCAGATATCTGGGATGAAGCATCGCTGTTTTTACGTTATATCGGCCTTTTTATCGTTGTGCAGTCGGCGTATATTTCCTTTATATCCTTCTTCCGCGGATATTCGCTGCTTAAAATAACCATGATTTGTTCTGTAATTATGAACATTATCAATATCGCAGGCAACTGCGTGCTTATTCACGGGCTTGGGCCTATACCTTCCCTCGGCGTTTTGGGCGTAACCATCAGCACCAACACCAGTAAAGTGCTGGGGCTGCTGTTAATTTTATACTTTTTCCGCAAATTTATTGATATCCGTCTGTCTTTTAAATACCTGCGCCCCTTCCCCAAAAATACACTGTACAAAATTCTGTACCTTGGTTTGCCGTCCGGCGGCGAATCGCTCTCTTATCAGATTTCCCAAATGGTCATCATGCGCTTTGTAAACGTAATGGGGCTTGTGGTTATCACAACCAAAATTTACGCTTACATTATCGCCATGTTTTCCTATATATATTCGCAGGCGCTTGCCATGGCAACGCAAATTATTGTTGGCTTCTTAATCGGCGCGGGCGATTTGGACGCCGTGGAAAAACGAGTATGGAAAACAATCCGCATAGCCGTAACCATCAGTACCACGCTGACTTTGATTTTGTTTTTTAACAGCGACAACATTTACGGCATTTTTACAGATAACCCGGAAGTGCTGGAACTTGGCAGACACATATTTTTAATAGAAGTGTTTTTGGAAGCCGGGCGCGCCGTAAACATGGTAATGGTTATGAGTTTGCAGGCGGCGGGCGATATTAAATGGCCGGTAACGACGGGGCTTGTTTCCATGTGGAGCGTGGCAACGCTTGGCGCATGGTTCTTTGGCCTGCACCTTGGCTGGGGGCTGGTGGGCGTTTGGCTTGCCATGTGCCTTGATGAATGCCTGCGCGCGCTGGTATTTATCTACCGCTGGAAAAGCGAAGGCTGGCGCAAAAACAATTTGCTGGAGTGATAAATACCCAAAAAGAGTTTGGCAAATTGCCAAACTCTTTTTGTATTGGTACACTTTTAATAAGTACTCCAAAATTAAAAATTTTAAAGGCTAAAACGTCAAATAAGCAGGTAATTTTTCCTGTTTACTTTTATGTATATGTGTATACAGAAATACTTGCGTTGAAAGCATTGCAATTAGTAACTTTTTTTAATAAAATAATTACTGTACTATCCGAAGGAGGGTAAACTATGCAAAAAATTAAGTCTGTTCTGGTTGCCAACCGCGGCGAAATCGCTATCCGCGTTTTCCGTGCCTGCAATGAGCTCGGCATCCGCACAGTGGCAATTTATTCAAAAGAAGATACTCTTTCGCTTCACCGCAACAAAGCAGATGAAGCTTACCTTGTCGGCGAAAGCAAAGGCCCTATCGACGCTTACCTCGATATCGAAGACATCATCCGCATTGCGCATGAACATGATGTTGACGCTATCCATCCCGGCTACGGCTTTTTAAGTGAAAACAGCGACCTTGCAAAACGCTGCGCTGAAGAAGGCATTATTTTCATCGGCCCGCGCCTTGAGCATTTGATTATGTTCGGCGATAAGGTTAACGCGCGCGAGCAGGCAAAACTTGCCGGCATTCCGATGATTCCCGGCAGCGACGGCCCTGTTGACAGCATTGAAGACGTATACCGCTTTGTACAGGCGCACGGCTTCCCGATTATGCTGAAAGCCGTTAACGGCGGCGGCGGCCGCGGCATGCGTTCGATGGACAGCTCCATTCAGGAACAGTTCGACGCCGGCAACATCTCCGCCGAAGAGGCCTACATGAAGGCGAGCGACAAATCCCGCTTTCTCTCCTTCCTCGAGGAGGAAGAGGCGGCGGCCAAGGGCGTTCCGGTCGGCGGGAAAAAGAAGCGCTGACGCCGGGAGGATATCATGTTCAGGCGGGCGGCAGGCATCTGGGCGAAGATCGCCGGTGCGCATCGTTCCGACGACGAGACCGGCGCGGGCGTGGTGACCGAATTCTTTCTGCCCCGGCTCAACCGCGGCTTCCTCCTGCGGATGGACCTCACAAAGGTGGCTCTGCTCGCCGGCGTGACCTTCGGCTTTGTGCTGATTCCGTGCGTCATCAACGGCGAGAGCATGGTGCCGACCTATCCGGCGAAGGGGTTCACCTTCTGCTGGCGCGGCAAGTACCTCTTCGGCAAGCCGAAGCGGGGCGACGTGGTGATTCTGCGCTACGCCGACCGGGTCTACTTCCTCAAGCGGATCGTCGGGCTGCCGGGCGATACGATCGAATTCCGCAACGGTACGCTCTACGTCAACGGCAAGGCGCAGGAGGAGCCCTATGTGCGCTACATCTGCGACTGGAATCTGCCTCCGCGTAAAGTCGAACCAAACCACTTTTACGTCGTCGGCGACAACCGCAGCCAGCCGATTGAACAGCACCGTTTCGGGCAGGTGCTCGCGAGCAAAATCGCCGGGTCGCCCCTCTTCTGATCCGGCAGGAGAAAGTGTATTTCACCGATGAAACTCAACAAGCGCATTCTCATTTCTTTGATCCTCGTTCTCGTGCTTGCCGCGGGAGGTGCGGCGGCATGGTATTTTCTGCGCGACAGCGACGAGGTGAAGATCCGTCGCACGCTGCGGGAGCTCTGTTCGCTCGCCACCAAGGGTTCGGGCGAAAAAACCGCCTCCGGACTGCTGAAGATCCGGCAGGTGGAGTCGCTCTTCGCTCCCCGCTGTCACTTCAACTTCAAGCATGAGATGTTCTCGGGCGAACTTTCGGATACAGAGATCGCCTCGACGCTGGCCCGCTTCCGGGCGCTCTTCTCCACCGTCTCGGTGAAAATGCGCGGCCTGGAGATCACCGTCGAGCCGCCGGATTCGGCCAGTGCCGTCTTCACCGGCATCCTGGAAGGAAGAATGAAGGACGGGCGCACCGTATCGGAAGTGCGCGACCTCTTCTGTTCTCTCAAGCGGATCGACGACAGGTGGAAGGTGGACCGCATCACCGTGCGGGAGGTGCTGGAGATGTAACCTCCCTTCACCGGGCCAGATGGTGGAAGTCGAGCAGCGAGGAGAGCCACTCGTTGAGGGTCTTCCAGTAGTCGGGCCGGCAGGCGGGCAGCGCGGAGTTTTCGATTCCGGCGGCGACCAGATTCTCGAGAAAGTCATTCTGCCGGGGATCGGAGGCCTCCGGCAGCAGGCCGTTTTCGTAGAGGTAGGCGGTCTTGATCACCACCGAACACTGAACCATGTTCCAGCAGCCCGGCGTCCCCGATGGAGTACACAGCTGGCTGAGCACCGATTTGAACGCGTCGTAGGTGTATCCGTCGGTGTCGGGCTGGTAGACGAGCAGGTGCGAATTTTTCTTCAGCAGGAAGGAGCCGATGCGGCCCGCCATCCGGAAGTGACGCGGATCGGCCGCAATCGCATCGAATTCGGTGGCGATTTCCAACCGACGCGCGGTATGCAGGTCGCTTTTCCCCCCGTCGTCGAACTCCACCTCCAGTTCGCGGAAAAGATCGACGGCGGGAAAGTTCTTCGCCGAAAGTTTCTGCGCGCCGTGCGCCACCAGGCTGAGTCTGCCGCAGTCCGGACTCAAACCGGCCAGCAGCAGCGAACTCTCCCGGTAGGACTGCTTCGACAGCACGATCAGCTGGGTCGAAACCACCACGGCGCGAGGCCCTCCTATTTCGCAAGCTGTTTGCGGAGCTCGGCGATCACCAGCTGCGGGTTCGCCTTGCCCCGGCTGAGCTTCATCGTCTGGCCGACGAAGAACTGCAACACCTTTTCATTGCCCGCCCGGTACTGTTCGACCTGCGCCGGATTGGCTTTGATCGCTTCGGCGACCACCGCGGCGATGGCGCCGGCGTCGCTCACCTGCACCAGCCCCTTCGCCTTGACGATGGCGGCGGGGGATTCCCCGGTGGCGAACATTTCGGCGAACACCTCCTTGGCGATCTTGCCGTTGATCGTCCTGTTCTCGATGAGATCGACCAGTTCGGCGAGCGATTTCGGGGCGATTCTGCACTCGTTGATCGCGACCTTCTCCTCGCTGAGCAGCCGGAGCAGTTCGGAGATGATCCAGTTCGCGACCAGTTTCGGCGCCCGGCTCTGCCTCGCGGCCTCGTCGAAGTAGGCGGCCACGGCGCGGTCGAGCGTCAGGACTTCGGCATCGTAGGCGGTCAGCCCGAAGCTCTCGACGAACCGGGTCCGTTTCGCCTCGGGCAGTTCGGGCAGGGAGCGACGGATCTCGTCGATCTCCTCGTCGGTGAAGGTCACCGGCATCAGGTCCGGATCGGGGAAGTAGCGGTAGTCGTGGGCCTGCTCCTTGGTGCGCATGAGATAGCTTTCGCCGCTGTCGTCGTTCCAGCCGCGGGTCTCCTGGCGGAGCGAACCGCCCTTGTCGAGGATGTCGGCCTGCCGCCAGATCTCATACTCCACCGCGCGGTGGGCGGCGCGGAAGCTGTTGAGGTTCTTGAGTTCGATCTTGGTGCCGAACTCCTTCTGCCCGACCGGGCGGAGGGAGATGTTCACATCGCAGCGCATCTGCCCCTTCTCCATGTCGCAGTCGCTGATGTCGCCGTACTGCATGATCTCCTTGAGGCGGGTGAGGTAGGCGTAGGCCTCGTCGGCGCTGCGCATATCCGGCTCACTGACCACCTCGAGGAGCGGAACCCCGGAGCGGTTGTAGTCCGCCCCGGAGGCGCCGGCGCTGTGGGTGAGCTTGGCGGGGTCCTCTTCGAGGTGAATGCGGGTGATGCCGACATACTTCTCCGGCAGTTCGGCGCCGGAGAACCCTTTGCCGGAGAGGCGCAGCCGCCCGGCGGTGCAGAACGGCAGGTCATACTGGCTGATCTGATAGTTCTTGGCCAGGTCGGGGTAGAAGTAGCTCTTCCGGTCAAACTTGCTGAACTTGGCGATGGTGCATTCGGTGAGGAGCCCGGCCCGGACCGCTTTCAGGATCGCCTCGTGGTTGGGCACGGGGAGGGTTCCGGGGTAGCCGAGGCAGACCGGACAGACCAGGGTGTTGGGTTCCGCGCCGTACCGGTTGGGGCAGGAACAGAACATCTTGCTCGCCGTCCGCACCTGGACGTGCACTTCAAGGCCGATTACCGCTTCGTATTTCATATGCAGAATATGCTTTTCCGTGGTGAATGAGTTGATAATAAATCCGTCGTCTCATAATGTAACGGACCCGGGCGGATTTGTCAATCGTTCCGCCGTCGAAAATCCGCGTTTTCCAAGGTCCCGGAAACGTTCCGGCGAACCGGGGTGCGCATCGGGAATTCCACGGAAGGAAGAACAGCTGCGGCGATGAATGCCGGAGAAACAAAAATGGCGAGAGAGACGGGACTCGAACCCGCAACATCCACCGTGACAGGGTGGTACTCTAACCAGTTGAGCTACTCCCCCGCATCCGAATGCGATCGGCAACGGTCTTTAAAATAATTCACATTGAGGAAAAATCAAGTTCCATCTGCAAAAAAACGACCGATTTTTGCAATATGCCGCCGGATTTTCCACGAATACGGCAGTTTTTCTTTGACTTGATATTTGAAACGTGATATATTACATCCCGGTTTGCGCACGGCCGGCTTGTTCGCCGGGCCGATACTCTCCATCGTTGAAACAGGCAGGAAAGGTACGTTTTATGGCGAAGCGGGAAGATGTGAAAAAGATCCTGATTATCGGTTCCGGACCGATCATCATCGGGCAGGCATGTGAATTCGACTACTCCGGAACCCAGGCGTGCAAGGCGCTCCGCGAAGAGGGGTACGAAGTGGTGCTGGCCAACTCCAACCCCGCCACCATCATGACCGACCCCGGCATGGCCGACCACACCTACATCGAACCCTTGACCGTCGACAGCGTCGAAAAGATCATCGAACGCGAAAGGCCCGACGCCCTGCTGCCCAACCTCGGCGGACAGACCGCGCTCAACCTCGCGATCTCCCTCCAGGACGCCGGCATCCTCGACAAGTACCACGTCAAGGTCATCGGCGTCGACCTCAACGCGATCAAGCGCGGCGAAGACCGCATCGAATTCAAGAAGACCATGGATATGCTCGGCGTCCCCATGGCGAAATCCGAACCGAGCTACTCGGTCGAAGAGGCGGAGAAGATCGCCTCCGAACTCGGCTATCCGGTGGTCCTCCGCCCCGCCTACACCATGGGCGGCACCGGCGGCGGCATCGTCTACAATGTCGAGG
>ERZ779889.2099-NODE-2099-length-17472-cov-4.513234_pt1 | contig 17472 bp, 21 predicted proteins | sample MGYA00511030_ERZ779889 | MGnify/ENA primary metagenome ERZ779889 (study PRJEB29588, sample SAMEA2160616) | human gut metagenome | biome: human gut; feature: human-associated habitat; material: faeces | place: Denmark | collected 2008/2010 ...
ATAATAACCACCCTCCGCCGTAAACTGCGCCACAGGAAGGCGCAGCTCCCTGTACGGCCTGTGGACCTGAAGGAACTCCGCACCATAGACCCATTTGTCGCCGCCTTTCGTGTAGGACGAGAGTGCAGCCCCGAAATAATAGCCGGCCGTGTTTTTCAGTTCATCCGTGTAGAATCCATCCGCCATGCCACCGCGCAGTTCGATGCCCTTCATTTTGGGGAGACAGCGTTGGGCGTGCGCCCGCCCTGTCAGAAGGGCAAGCGACACGGCAATCAGAAACAACGCCTTTCTCATCGTACTTTCAGCTCGTTTATGACCCTCGCCAATACCAAGTCCTCATTTTCCACAATGAAGGACTGATGGCGGCCGCCGTTCTTCTCGCACAGCTCGACCACAAGCTGCTTGTCATCGGGAATGGTAAACTTCGGGAGGCAGAACACCGTTCGCTCCGATTCCTTCCCGGCAACACGCACGGCATAGTTGAAAGCACGGACAGGGAACAATACCTGCTCCTGGATGGCGGTGCGTTTCGCCACCTTCTTGTCCACGACCTTGAAACTGATATAGTCCACATCAAAAGGGACATTGGAGGAATTCCTGATCTCCGTATGCAGGTAAAGCAGGTCGTTATGCACATATATGCCTTTGAGGACATACTGGATGCCGAACCTTTTGCATCCTATATGTTTTACGATACGTCTGTTTTCCCTGTGTACTGATTTCATTATCAGATGCACGAGCATCGGACTTTCCGAACCGAGTTCCTTCAGGTAGATTTCCTGTGCGTTGTTGGGCCTGTTCACGGCACTGCCGTCATGCAGGAAGTCCGCCATCTCCACATTCAGAAGCAACGGCTCGTCGGCATACTTGACATTGAAGGTGTAGAAACTCCCGTCCTCCGTAATCACGGACATATTCGTCTCGTTGTGGAAATTTTTGACAGTGGCCTTCACGCGGATGACATTCTCCGCCCCGTCAGCCTTTCCCGCAATCAGATTGGGAGAACCCAAATCCACATAGCGCACTGCGGCCGGGAAAAGTATGTGGACGGTCTTGTCATAAGTGACCTCAAGCCCGTGAGGAGGTATCATCCTGTCGAACATCAGCTTGCGTGTCAGCCCGTGGTAGAGGTCGCCGTCCTCGTCCTGTTGCGGATAGACATCCTTCTGCAGGGTCAGTCCGTCCGCATGAGTGCCGTCCGTTTCTTCGGATACGGCTGTGACCGCATCCGCAACATGCATGGCGGTACTGTCGTCCCCGCCGTTCTTAAGTTCCTGTGCGTCCGCCGCACACACGATGCCCAATGAAAGGGCGAACATAAAAATTACTCTTTTCATTTTACTTTGGATTTAGTGGTGAATAATATTGTCTGTAGATCAGTTCTCATACTGGTAGAGCAGCACTCTGTATCCTGTTTTCAGGTGGACTTTCACGGTGCGCATCTTCTGTGCGATATACTGGCTCGTACCCTGTATCACACTGCGGCCGAGATCGGAGGCGAGCTGCGCTCCCGCATTCGTGGAGATGCTGATGCTGCTGCCGAGCGAGCCGCCCATGTTGGCGGCGATCTCCCTGACCGCATCAATTTCCATGGATCCGGGGATGAAGATGCCCTCCTGACCGTCGCTGTCAAATACGGAGAGTTCCACGGGAATGATTGTGCCGCCGTATTCTATCGAGGAGACCATGATGCCGAGCCGTTCGCCCTGCACTCTTGCCGCACCCACAATGACCGTATTTCTCGGAATTACCATATCCGACACCCTCATCGCTTCAAGCAGACGGAGGCGCACTGTCTGGCCGTCCGTTATCGTCTGGTCTGAATGGACACACGCCGATATGGTGTTCCTGCTTCCCGTCCGTGCCGCACCGACCGCCGTATTGAAACCATAGTTCCTTTCCTGCGTGTATCCGGCCACGAATTCCGCATCGCTCATCGGCTGCGGGAGAGAGGAGACGATCTGACTTGTAACAGTTCCGACCGGCATGGCCACAGCATTGCCGTTACGCACAGCCGCTTTCCGTCCATCTTCCTGATCGGAGACGGCAGTCTGCCCGCCCACATCCTGACCTCGGGGCATGTACTTCGCCGCCAGTTCGTAGGACTTCTCAAGCAGGGCAATCTGCTCGTCCATTGACGAGGGCTGTGCCTGCTGCTGCGCCATCATTGCTTCCAGCTCGTCCACACGCCTCTGAAGCTCCTCCTTCTCAGTGTCCTCTTCCGGTGTCTCGTAGAAGTTTCCCAATGTGGCATTGATGTCCCGGTAGGCATCGGCCGAGTTCCTGATGGCAGCACTCCCGGTACTTCCGCCACCGGCATAACCGGCGGATGCCATACCGCCGCCGGGATTGAGCAGGTCGTATTCATCACTGTCCGCACCTTCATTCTCCGTCCTGGCATTGCCAAACAGAGAGGCGAGGTCTTGGACGGCCCTGTCACGGTCTTTCTGTCTCGCTTCCAGCGATGCCTGCTCATAGGCTTTCTCCTTGTCACCGATGATGTCGGCATCGGTCGGGAGCGGCATTTCCGTATTGAAACCCGTTCCGGACTGTTCCTGCTCCTTATCCTCCGCCGAGGGAGAGAATATCAGCCACATCGAGCCGAGAAACATCAGACCCATCAACGGATAGACGAGCATCTTCTTCCGCCTTTGCCGCTGTTCATGCGTAAGCGGCTCTTTCGGGGTATTGCCCTTTTCCCCTTCAGGCGTTCTTCTAATCAGTTCATTCAGTCTCATCGGCATCATGTTCTGGTGTTTCACAATCGGGCCGTTCAAGGGACGGCAGCTCCAGGTGTTCTATATGTTCTATCCGCATCGGCTCCCTGCCTTTCCCGAAATCGTGGATTGCCGTTCCAAGCATGACAAGGCAGCCGGTGGCGAAGAGAGAGAACATCACGACCACAGCCATAAGGCGGGCTTTAGGGGAAAGTGCCTCCAGGCGGCTGCGCAGCCGCCTGTCAATGGCATCACGCCACCCTGTAATTTTATTTATTGTCTTTCTCATTGTATTGTCTCCTATCTTTCTATTGTCCTTAAATCCTTGTTCTCCAAAATAGTAAACCCTTCAATCGTAAACCCGTTGGGATTGCTGTCGCTCCGGGTGGCATTGAGCAGGCGGCACGAGGTTACGAGGCTGCGCTCCGTCACATTGCTCTCACGGATAATCATCTGCCTTGCGTAGGTCATGGCGCTGTAAGGGTAGTTGTCGAAGTTGCAGACCACGCTGTCCACCTGCAGCACCTGGTTGATGTTTCCTGCGATGATGCGGTTGTAGTAGCCTTTCTCTGCAAAGTCCGTGTAATAGTTGTAGGCACTCCTGTCCGCCAGCAGCAGGGCGCGTTTCAGGTTATGCTCAATCGCGCTCTTTTCAGGAGACAGCGTGAAGAACAGCTCATGAAACCGCCTGACATGCTCCCTCGCTTCGGCGGGCCTGTTCTGCGCCATGTCCTGCGACAGGGCAAGCATCAGCGACTTGCCGTTGTCCAGCACATATATCTTCTGCCTCTGCGCCTCCGCAAAGCGGAATGCGCTCCATACCGAGCAGACGGCGATGAACGAACAGGCCGCCACAAGGACAATCCCGAACAGGCGTATCTGCCTGAAGGATGTCTCGATGTTCTTTAATGACTTGAATTCCATAATTTTCTGTTGTTAAGGGATTATTTTTTCTTGAACAGTTTTCCGGCAGCGGACATGGCCTTGCCTCCGGCACTCTTCATCAGTTGGCCTCCACGTCCCGCCGCATTGCCGGCTGCCGCACCTGCCACGCTTCCGGCAAGTGCCCCGGCTGTACCGATATTGCGTCCGTAATTGCCGATACCGCCTCCTGCGTTGATGATCCAGCCTGCCACCGTAGGGATGGTGAAATAGCCGACGATTCCGATGATGAGGAATGTGATATACACCCCGTTGCTCGCCTCGATGGAGAAATTCGGATCGGTCTGCAGAGCCTCGATGTCGTTCTGCAGCATCAGTATCTGTATCTTGGCGAGTATGGTGCTGAACAGGTCGGACACGGGCAGCCACAGATATATCTGTATGTACCGGCAGAACCACTGGGACATAGTGGAATGGAAGCCGTCCCATACCGAAATGGCGAAGGCTATCGGTCCCAGTATGGAGAGCACCACAAGGAAGAAGGTGCGGAGCGTGTCTATGACCAGAGCAGCGGCCGCGAACAGCAGTTCCAGTATCTCGCGGAAGAAATCCCTGATGTTTTTCTTCATGTTGTACATTCCACGCTCAATATACATTCCGGCCATGGTAACCATATCCGACGGAGACCATCCCAGCTCATCCAGTTGCTTGTCGAACTCCTCGTTGCTCACCAGGAAAGCCGTTTCAGGATTGCGCATCATAGCCTCGTACTCCAGCTGGTCCTTCTGCTCCTGATAGCTGTTCATGTCAAAGGTCTGGGATTCCAGTATGCGGTGCGTGCCCTGCACTACCGGGCTGAGAATGGAGTTCATCGTCCCCAGGACAAGCGTAGGAAAGAACATGATGCAGATACCGATTGCGAAAGGGCGCAGCATCGGATACACGTCTATCGGCTCGGCTTTGGCCAGGGACTGCCACACCCGGACCGCCACATAGAGCAATGCCCCAAGTCCCGCCAGCCCTTTCGCCACGGAGGTCATGTCCGAGCAGAGCGGCATCATCTCCTCGTAGAGCGAGCGCAGTATCTGGTGCAGGTTGTCGAACTCGCCTCCCATACTACCAGTACCTTTCGTTAGCGTTGCCGTACAATGACATCACACGACTCACGTCGTTCTTCTTCCTTGCCCTCAGATAGCTGACGGAGATGTTCTTGTTGGTGTAGTACGACACCATGTTGCGGTAGCGCCTGATGGAATTGTAGCACCTGTCCACCACATCCATGCGCTCCTTGTCGGTCATCTGGAGCGTGGTGATGTTCACTACATCCTTCATTTCCTTCAATACGTTGTTGCTCTCCTCCAGCAGTTTCGTGTAACCGAATGCGATTGCCGAGAGTTCCTCCGCCGTGAAGTTCTCGTCCTGGAGCATCAGCTGGAAACTCGTAACATACATTTCAGAGATTTCCCCGACCATCAGGATCGTGTTCTTGACCTTGATGCCGTCCTTGACGAGATTGTTTACCTTTTTCAGCGCATCGTAATATTTCTTGCCCTGCTCGTAGATCTTCACGGTCTCCTGAAAATTCTTAATCATGTTAGTAGCCGTCGTGGATGTCTGGACGATGTTCTTGGCTGCATTGATGATGCCCTGCGCAAGATTGGTGGGGTCTGTCACTATCCATTGGGCGTTTGCCTTGCCTGCCAACAGCAGGAAGAGGCCGCACAGTATTATAATTTTATGTTTCATGTCGATTCTTTTTTATTGTCTGTTTATAAATTTGATGTTGGGAAGTTTATCACATTCCCGGCTTTCTGCCTCCTGGACTGTTCCGCAAAGTCCTGCCACGGTTATTGCCTGCGATGCCGGCCTGCCGTCTGTCCGGGCCGAACAATTCATCCGCATAGGGCCTCCGTCCGGTCATCCTGACAAAACGTGAGTCAAGTTCCCTGTATGCCTTCTCCGCCTGCCCTGCCTGAGTCCTATGCGGAGCGGTACGGTCTATCCCGTATTTGGCAAAGAAGTCAAGTTTATAGAAAATCCTGTCCGCATATTCCGGATTCCTGGCTATGATTCCGAGGGCATCCAGTTCCTCATTCAGTTTCTCAAGATACGGTACCGGGGGCTTTCCGCAGCTCTCCATAGCGGCTTCAATCTTCCGTGTAAGCCTGGCTTCCAGGGCTGTAATGTCGGGAAGTCTTCCATCTTTCCTGCCTGCCTCATAGTCTTCATATTCCATGTTCTCAATCCTGTTATACATGGCATAGTCCTCAGTCAGCCCGTATTCTTTCAGTATGTACTCGGGGATCTCCTGCCTTTGGGTGAGGAAACCGTACAGGACCGTGATTGTCCTGGTCTTTACCTGTTGTAAAATGTCATTGTCTCTCATAACCCGGTCTCTCAATTTTCTGTATTTCCTCCGTTTTTGCGCACATAGTCCCCGTTAGGGGAGAATGTCAGCACATCGGCGGCTTCGTTGTAAGCCACATCTATGCGGAAGCCGGTGTTCATGAACATATTGCCGTTCTCCTCTTCCTGAAGAAGATAGGTCTCCGGCTTCATTCTGCGGCTCAGTCCCGATCTCTTGAACACCGTGACCTTGTATGCCTCGCCCTCCCTGTAGATGAGGATGTCCGGTTTGCCGTCCACGCTTTCCCAGTTTCCGCATATGCGGTCCCTTATGCTGCCTTCAGTTCCGGCGCAGCCCTGCAGGAGCAGGCCCGCCATTCCTATGAGGTAGCTGCCCATCAGCAGCACCTGTTTTCTTGTCATTTTCATATTTTCTGTGTTTTTAGTGTTGTTGTTCCGTTATTTCCTGTTTTCGGCTATCTGCCGGATAGCCGCCTCAATGTCGCCGCCGAACTTCTCCGCAAGCGCATAAACCTCCATCTTTTCCGTCTCTTCGGTCGTGTATGCCAGATACTCCTGCGTGCTTACCTCGGTGGCATAGACGGCGGACTGTGTTCCTCCAAGACCTATCCATACTTCCTTGTAAAGCCGTGAAGGGTCATTCGCCTGATTGATGGAGAGTATCTGCGCCTTCTCCTTGTCGGTCAGACCCAGAAGCGACTGTATCGCATCGAACTTGTTCATGAACTTCCGTTGGTCAAGCAGGATTTTACAGTCGGAGTTGTTGATTATGGACTCTTTCACGATTTCCGAAGAAATGATGTCCTCCACTTCCTGCGTGACGATAATCGCCTCGCCGTAAAACTTTCTGACCGTTTTGTAGAGGTACTTTATATAGGAAGCCATGTTTGCCGAAGCGATTGCCTTCCAAGCCTCCTCGATGGCAATGACCTTACGAATACCCTTGAGCCGTCTCATCTTGTTGATGAACAGTTCCATAATGATAATGGTCGTTACCGGAAAGAGGATGGGATGATCCTTTATCGCATCAATTTCAAAGACAATGAACCGCTTGTGCAGCAAATCCATCTGCTTGTCCGAGTTCAGCAGGTAGTCATACTCACCGCCACGATAGTATGGCTCTAGCACGTTCAGGAATCCGGCAAGATCGAAGTCCTTCTCCCTCACTTTCTTCTCCTCCAGCCGGGCGCGGTACTCCGTTCCTACAAACTCGTAGAAGGAATTGAAGGACGGCCTGACCGTATCGTCCTCCCTGATGCGGCTGATGTAGAGGGCGACCGCATTGGAAACGGCTACTTCCTCGGCACGGGTGGCAGGCTCGTTGTCCTTTTTCCACAGCGTAAGCAACAGGGTCTTGATGCTCTCCCTTTTTTCGATGTCGAAAACCTTGTCCTCCGTGAAGAAGGGGTTGAACGATATGGGGTTCTCATCCGTATAGGTGTAATAGATGCCGTCCTCGCCGTGCGTCTTGCGGTTTATCATCCCGCACAGACCCTGATAGCTGTTGCCCGTGTCCACGATAACGATGTGCGATCCCTGCTCGTAATACTGTCTCACGAAATGATTCATAAAAAAGGACTTGCCGCTTCCGGAAGGTCCGAGGACGAACTTGTTGCGGTTGGTCGTCACACCCCGCTTCATCGGCAGGTCGCTGATGTCGATATGGAGCGGCTTGCCTGTCAGCCTGTCCACCATCTTCAACCCGAAAGGCGATACGGAGTCCCGGTAGTTGGTTTCACCGGTGAAAAGGCACACCGGCTGCTCTATGAATGTGTAGAAGCTCTCCTCCGCAGGGAAATCCGCCTCGTTGCCGGGTATACCTGCCCAGAACAGGGTAGGACAGTCCACCGTATTGTAGCGCGGAGTACACTCCATGGAGGCGAGCTGGCTGCCCGTCTCGTTCTTGATGCGCTTGAGTTCCTCCGCATCGTCGCCCCACGCCATGACATTGAAATGTGCACGGACGGATGTCAGACCGAAACTGTGCGCCTCGTTCAGGTATTCCTCTATCCATTCCTTGTTGATGGCGTTGCTCCGGGAGTACCTTGAAAGCGACTGCATGTTGCGTGCGGACTTCTCGAAGCGTTTCAGGTTCTCGTCGCTGTTGTCGATGAATACATACTGGTTGTATATATGGTTGCAAGGCAGCAGCAGCCCGAGCGGGCTTGCAAACGACAGCCGGCAGTCGCTCCGGTCCGTGGACAGCCGCTCATAACGGCTGACGGCATGTCGTCCACATCCGAGAGTGTATGCACGCAGAGCCGCTTGTCCCCGATGCGCATTCCGTCTGGCGAAAGGGCGATATCCTGCAGGCAGGCATTATCCTCCGTGGAGAGCGAGAGGTAGCGGGCTATCAGTCCCGCCTTCTCCCTCGTCCCGGTAATCTCATCGTCCTGGAGGCGGCGCAGGCGGATAAAGCCGGAGTCGTTCATGATCCTTGCGAACTGCTCAGTAGCCTCGATGAATCTCAGCGCGGCATCCATATCGCTGATTTCCTTCGGGATGATGAAACCACGGCATAGCGTGCTGAAGTTGCTCTGCCTGCGGCTGCGCTCCTTTGTGGTCTTCGTCAGGAACAGCCAGCACCTGTGATTGAGAAACGGCCGCTCGTTGAAGTGCCGCTCGAAACTCCTGCTGAGAAAACTCATGTCCTCCTTCTGGAGTTCCGGACTGTAGTTCTCCCTGACAAACCAGTCCTGCTTGTGGACGACACTGAAGTCCGGCAGCACCCTGATGGCCTTGCACCATGCCCCGTGCATGGCCTCATATTCCGCAGAAGTTACGGTGTAGATTTCAGGCAATGTCACCTCGAAGGCCACGGTGATGTCCGCATCCTTTGACACTATGCAGCCGTTTTCCACGCTCAGAAGAGGGAACTTGCTCTCCAGAGTGGCGGCTTTCATGATGTTTCTCATCGGATTACCTCCTTTCTGTCCGGTTGCTTGAACAGCCTGAATACGGCCCTCCTGTTGATGATATAGCGCGGCCGGCTCCGCAATGCTCCGAGTTTCATCAGGCCGTGCTCGCCGTATCTGGCGTTCAGACGGAAGGTCAGCCATATCAGAGCCGAGGCCGACACAGCTCCGAAGCCTATGCAGACTCCCTGAGCCGCACCTGCCATATACATCACCACGAACAGGACGAAGACGGCCAGCAGCCCGCCGCAGAAGACGAACAGGTACTGTGCCTTCAGCCCCTTGAACTCGACAGATCTGCCTATCCCCTTATTAATAGAATATTCCATCGTTCCCTCCGGTTTTGATTAAAGGAAGAAGGAACGCAGGATTGTCGCCGCCACGATGAGAAAGATGCAGGCCCCGAACCATGAGGCCGCTGTCTTGCTCGTGTCCGGATCTCCAGAGGAGAACTTTCCGTACACTTTCACGCCCCCGATGAGTCCAACGACAGCCCCGATTGCGTATATCAGTTTCGTCACCGGGTCGAAGTAGGAGGTCACCATGCTCGTCGCCTCCGTGATTCCGGCCATGCCGTTGCCCTGGGCGAAGGCCGTACTTGCAGCCATGAGAAAGGCTGCGAACAAGAAAATCTTTTTTGTCATAATGATAAACTGTTTTTGTGCCGGAGGGGTGGATAGGCCCTCAGGCGGGTTGATACTTTTTTTACTTTTTGGATTCAGTGGTCTGCTTTTTTTTGACGGGTGCAGCTACCCGTAGTCTCTCTCTTTCATTGCAATCTTTTTGTTGTTAGACAAAATCCCGGATGTCGAAGTCGGCAATGCCCACCTTTTCGGTCCCTTTGCTCTCAGTCGGCATGACTGTCCGGCTGTTCTCATAAAGGTCGATCAGCTCCTGTATTCTACTGATGATACCTGGTGTCTTGGCAGTCAGTATCTCGTACAGTCCGTTGCCTTCCATCTCATGGAACACTTCGCCGGCTTTCATCTTTTCGGTATCAGTGGCCTCCGGATTGTCCGCAGTGCGGATTGCCTCGTTCATCTCCTCGATGGTGGCCCCGCTTGCGTATTCTCCAGTCTGCTCATCGTCTCCGTCCGCATATTCCACTGGAACATCGGAAAGGCGTGTGTCTCTGAAGGCTTCCTCCAGCCTGTCATCAGGCAGGCGCATTGAATGCCGCGCTCCGTTTTCGCCGGCAAAAGTAACATCGTCCGGTGCAACCGCTTCACCTTCAACGAAAGAGGCGGCTTGTGGAACCGGAATGTCTCCGGTTGTCCTGCCTCCATGCATCCTGAACAGGCTCCTGCCCACGATATCCGTATCTGTTTCCGGTTTCCGGGAAGGCTCCGGACGGGCCGTCCGTTTCTTCGGCTCTCTCCAGCGCAGCAGGCAGTAGACCAGCCACATGTTGTAGAGAAGAAGTATCACTATCAGTACATTCGTCATATGATTATTTTTTAATATACATCCTCGTAATTTTTCTTGTACAGTTTCCTGATGGCCTCCTCATAATCGGCGAAATGCTGCGTAAGCACATGGTCGATATATCCGGAAATGGAGAGTTCTCCCTTGCCGATAACATGCAGGATACGCATGATGCGGTCGTGATAGTCCCTGCGCACATATACCATCTTGCCGGAACGGGCCGGAGTTTTTGAAGTCCTTATGAAACGCTCCATATACTCTTTTTCTACAGGATCGTACGGTTGCTTCGCGTTGCGTTTTTCAGTCCGCTGTTCCTTGACGGTATCGGTCCTGCCTTCATCGCTGTCTTTCACTGCCGCCGCATTCTCCCCTCTGGCGGCGGGCAAGGGTATTTTGGGGCGGAAAGATTCCAGGAAACTCCCGGTGTCTATATTCACATCAAGGTTTTTTGCCATATTCCTACTGTTTCAGGTTTATCAGGCCAAGGATTTCCTCTGCCAGGCTGTCTATGTTGCTGCCTTTGATGAGCTGGCGGTCGGGAGGCAGGAGTGTGGAACGGAACAGGGACCTGCCTCCCTCCTCGGCTCCTTCCTTACGGAAACGCTTGCTGTCCGGCAGACGGTTTTTCAGGATGCAAAGCCCCATCTCTCCTGCGACCTTCTCATAGACTTCATACAGGTCGGTCTTTTCCCTCCCGTCCACCATGTTCCACAGCAGGTACAGACCTTTGATATTGGACTGCCCGGTACTGACGAGGGTATCGTTCACAAGTCCTGCGAACGTGAGCGAGCTGGTCATCACCACACGGTCAGCCGCTATCGGGCAGAAGATATAGTCCATGGTGGCGATGGTCCTGATGACACCGTGATTGTTTATCGTACCGGGAAGATCAAAGAACACGATGTCAGGCGGTGTATCAGTGTCAAGGATACATCTGGCGGTCTCTATGGCTTCTTCCGGACGGCTTTCCAGAATAGGATACGCCCGTTTGCCGCTCGTCCGCGTGAACTGTTCATAGGCGAGTTTCTTCAGATAGGGATTGTTCGCCACATTACGCATGTCGCGTTCCCTCATGTCCTTGATGCTGAACTGAGGATAGTCGCAGTCCACTACAGCCACATTGTACCCTTTCACATAGTGGAGATAACTCGCCGTAAGGACGGTCAGTGTAGTTTTGCCCGCTCCTCCCTTCTGGGTGGAGAAGGCCACAAGCAATGTCTCTTTTCTCATACGCTCTGCATTTTAATTAGTTTATACTTTATCGTTTAAGACAGACAGTCTGTCTGTGCATTGTTTTGTCAGCCGGTCCTGCTGTTGTCCAGCCGGTTGGATGCCAGGCCCGCCGGCATTCCTTCCATACATCTGCGCGGCCTTCAGACCGGTCAGTCCTTCGGCCTGTGGACCGGAAATACTGATGACCCGTCAGTCAGCCTGTTTATATGTTGATATGCCGGCATGGTGATATGTTGATTGGCCATTGTATAATCACGCTTGATTGCCGGCCTTCCAAATGGCCCGACAGGCGGTTTGTCAGTCATTCCGGCTGCAAATAAACAGGCATTTTCCCGTACTGACTCCATGTATCCCCGAAGTGGAAGCAAGTGGCATAACTGGCCGGGAGTGGCACAGCTAAAAAGCTGATTTCGTGTATGCAACAGCAGTAATTTTGCGCCCAAGCTACAGGGTACGCCGCCGATGTCCCATCGGCTGTCACAGAGAGTTTCCATCCAATCCGTCCGAAGGCGGATTTTTGTGTTCACCTGAACACAGCAAGATGTCTTTTCAGCCGCTCAAAAAGATTTGAGCATCCCGAAAAGCACTTGCCCTTGCAGGGGGCGGGTTGCCTCTCCGAAGTCGGGCAACCTTTCAAGACCTCCGGTCGGGATGTCGAAAGCGGCGGCTTATGTCGTGACACCACTAAATCCAAAGTAACATGACAGAAAAAAGAAAGAAGAAATGGGGGCGGAACCCCAAGAATGATCCGGCGGTGTTCCGCTACACCGTCCGTTTCAACGAAGAAGAGCACAACCGGTTCCTCTCGATGTTCGAGAAATCAGGAGTGTCCGCAAGGTCGGTTTTTATCAAGGCGCACTTCTTCGGACAGCCGTTCAAGGTGCTTGTCGTGGACAAGGCTTTCGTGGAATACTACACGAAACTGTCCGATTTCCACGCGCAGTACAGAGCCATCGGCACGAACTACAACCAAGTAGTGAAGGAACTGAAGATCCGTTTTTCCGAGAAAAAGGCGATGGCATTGCTCTACAAACTGGAGAAATGCACGCTGGAACTGGTCTCACTCAGCCGTCAGATTGTTCAGTTATCGCAAAGTCTGGAAGAGAAATGGTCGCAAAAATCTCGTTAGGAAGTTCGTTGTACGGGGCATTGGCGTACAACGGGGAGAAGATAAACAAGGATGAAGGCAGTCTGCTCGCGACCAACAAAATCTACAATGACGGTTCGGGAACGGTGGACATACACAGGGCGATGGAGGACTTCGGGCGGTTCATGCCCACGAATGTGAGGACGGAAAAGCCCGTACTCCACATATCGCTTAACCCCCATCCTGATGACCGTCTGACGGACACCGACCTGACGGACATCGCAAGGGAGTATCTTGACAGGTTGGGCTACGGCAACCAGCCCTACATGGTGTATAAGCACGAGGGTGCGTCCGTAAAGGTCGCATGATAAATATCTCTTTGGCAAGAGATTAGGTTAGTGTTCCGAATAACACAATAAGTTTAACCCCTATAAAGACGCAAAAGCGGATTTATAGACATAAAAAAACGAGTATGTTATACAACCTATTCCCATCCGACTTACCCTGCGGAGAAATCTTTAGGGGGAACATAGCACTTCGGAAAAGCGATAAGTCAGCTAACTGTCATGCTGCTACTGAATTGCAAGGGAAAAAGACAGACATGAGGATGAAGCCTGATTGGTTGAACGATAATCCAATGGTCGAACTTGTGACTATGGCGGAAGACAGCTATTTACGCCATACCATGACACCAAGCCCAGTTCTTCGTATGGGCATGGCAGGAACTTGTCATGGCATAACCGCAATAAGCGGAGATAAGGATGAAAGTCGCATCCGACAGTCTGTTGCGCCAATAGTTATCATGTGTGCTAAACGGAGATTGCCTAAATCGAAATGCCGTAACACGGCTATGAGCAACGGCTCTGAATATTCGACAAGGCAACGGAGTGTCCATAGTAGTCCGAGCAAGGGAAAGCCTTGTACATGGCAAAGGGACACAGTTGGTATCTTCAATATGACTAAAGGATAACGTGAGAGACGTATGAGAAATCCAGAAGTCATATTGAACACTCTATGCTCACACAGTAAGGACAAGGACTACAAGTATGAGCGTATCTACCGTATCCTGTTCAATGAAGAACTGTTTATGCTTGCCTATGAGAAAATGAAGTCCAAACCGGGAAACATGACCGCAGGAACGGACGGAAAAACCATAGACGGCACAACACTCCAACGGATAGGTAAACTGATTGACAGTCTCAAAAATGAGAGCTATCACCCCAAACCTGCAAGGAGGGTATATATACCCAAAAAGAACGGGAAGAAACGTCCTTTGGGCATCCCCTCTTTCGAGGATAAGTTAGTACAGGAAGCCGTAAGAATGATTCTTGAAGCAATCTATGAAGGTCACTTTGAGGATTCATCACACGGCTTCCGACCACGCAGAAGTTGTCATACAGCACTGACAAGCATACAACTGACATTTACGGGCGTAAAATGGTTTATCGAAGGAGACATTAAAGGATTTTTCGACAACATAGACCATCAGACACTCATAGAAGTCTTGCGTAAGCGAATTGCAGATGAACGTTTTCTGCGTCTTATATGGAAATTCCTAAAGGCAGGTTATGTTGAAAATTGGAAATACAATCGTACTTATTCAGGAACTCCGCAAGGTGGCATTGTCAGTCCTATACTGGCAAACATATACCTTGACCAGTTCGATAAGTATATGAAAGAGTATGCACAGGCTTTTGACAAGGGAGAAAAACGGAGAACGAGAAAGGAGTACAATAGTCTGAACGCCAGGACTGTAAGTCTGCGCAAAAAATGGAGGGAAGAAACGGACAAATCCGTAAAATCCCAATTGCTGGACAAATTAAAGAGAATGCAGGAAGAAAAGTTAGCGATGCCATGCAGTGACGAAATGGATGAGAATTTTCGTCGTCTCAAATACATTAGGTATGCTGACGACTTCCTTGTAGGGGTAATTGGCTCAAAATCAGAAAGTGAAAGAATTAAAGCGGACATTGCCGCATTCATGCGTGAACGCCTAAAACTTGAACTTTCAACCGAAAAGACATTGATTACCCATGCACAGGAAGAGGCTAAATTCCTCGGATTTCATATTACCGTCCGCTCATTGAATGTACGCAAGCGTAACCGAAAAGGTGCGCTGAAGAGAGACTTCAAAGGAAAGGTAATGCTGAATTTATCATCCGAAACGGTTAAAGAAAAACTTCAAAATCTTGGAACTATTCGTTTTACACAAAAGGATGGTAAAGTTATTTGGAGACCTAAGATAAGAACGGCACTGACAGGAATGGATGCCGACAAAATGGTAGCCAAATACAACCTTGAAATCAGAGGATTCTATAATTACTACTGCATAGCCAATAATGTCTCGGCAACATGCGCAGACTTTGGTTACATCATGAAGTATAGCCTTTATAAGACTTTGGCGCGAAAGTACAACAGTTCGCTCCGAAAGATAATAAGGAAATACACTAAGGACAAAGTGTTCTCTATTCCCTATAAAGACTCTAAAGGGAACGAGAAGCAAAGAATCCTTTACCATGATGGCTTTAAACGCAAAACAGTAGGATTCCATGAAACCTGCGATAACATTCTATTCACCCATTATCCCAAACGCTCTCTCGCAGAACGCTTGAGAAATAATGTATGTGAAGTGTGTGGAGGAAAAGGTCCTTTGGTAATGCACCATATCAGAACACTCAAATCCGCCAATAAGAATACACCGTGGGGAAAACAGATGCTACTTATGAATCGTAAAACCATTGCTGTATGCGAAGAATGTTTTGCAAAAATCAAAGAAGCAGAGCAATAGAGTGCTTACTAACGGAGAGCCATATACATGGGAACATGTACGTATGGTTCGGGGGCAGACATGGGGAAACCAGCCATAGGAATATGGTATGGCGCCCTGTGTCGAGCCTACACATAGACCGGCATCACCTGCATATCGTGACCATCAATGTGGACGAGACGGGCAGGCGGCTCAATCAGGATTTCCTTTTTCGCCGGAGCAACAGGATACGGAAGGAACTGGAGGAGAAGTACGGGCTGCATAAGGCGGAAGGCAGGCGCAACCCGCTGGAAAATCCGCTCCGTAAGGTGGACATATCCGCAGGGGATGTGAAACGGCAGGTGGCCAACACCGTCCGGGGGCTGCTTGCCTCGTACCGCTTTCAGTCGATGGGCGAATACCGTGCGCTGCTGTCGCTCTACAACATAGCCGTGGAAGAGCCTCGTGGCGTGGCGGACGGACATGAGTATCACGGACTGGTATATGCGGCTACCGATGATGCCGGGAACAAAGCCGGCAATCCGTTCAAGTCCTCCCGTATCGGGAAAAGCACCGGTTATGAAGCGGTGGCGAGACGCTTTGAGAAGTCAAAGGCGTATATCAAGGAGAAGAGACTTGCCGATATGACCAAGCGGACAATTCTTGCCGTACTGCAAAAGACTTACCGCAAGGAAGAGTTCGTCCGTATGCTGCACGACAAGGGCATTGATACGGTATTCCGCCTGACGGACACGTGGCGCATTTACGGGGCGACCTTCATTGACCACCGCACGGGGTGCGTGCTGAACGGTTCACGGATAGGAAAGGAGCTGTCCGCAAACGCATTGCAGGAGCATTTCACGTTGCCGTATGCGGGAGAACAACCGATACCGTTCACATTGGCTTCGGACGGTGCGCCGCAGGCTGCTGCCGAAAGCCTTTGGGAAACCGAATGGGAACATTCATCGGGATTGGGTCTGCTCTCCGGCGACACTTCCGGAACGGAAGCGCAGGAGGAAGCCTTTGCCCGCAGTCTCAGGAGAAAGAAGAAAAAGAAAAATCAACGTAAAATCTGAAAATCGAATTTATGCAACAGGAAGATGATTTGAGAGCCTTGGCGAAAATCATGGATTTTCTGCGGGCTGTAAGTATTTTATTGGTGGTCATGCACCTTTATTGGTATTGCTACGGGGCGATAGTCGCCTGGGAAGTGAACATCGGCGTGGTGGACAGGATCCTGATGAACTTTGACCGCACCGCCGGACTGTTCCGTTCCATGCTCTACACGAAACTTTTTGCGCTCGTGCTGCTGGCACTCTCCTGTCTGGGGACAAAGGGCGTGAAGAACGAGAGGATGACATGGACAAGGATCTGGACAGTGCTCGGAGCCGGACTTGTCCTGTTCTTCTTGAACTGGTGGATATTGGAACTGCCTTTGCCGGTTCCAGCAAACACAGCCCTCTATACGGCTGCTGTCGCCACAGGGTATGTGTGCCTGCTGATGGCGGGGACCTGGATGAGCAGACTGTTGAAAACGAATCTGATGGACGATGTTTTCAACAACGAGAACGAGAGCTTCATGCAGGAGACACGTTTGATTGAGAACGAGTATTCGGTCAATCTGCCGACCCGTTTTTACTACAAGAAGAAATGGAACGACGGCTGGATAAACATTATCAATCCGTTCAGAGCCTCCATCGTTCTCGGAACACCGGGCAGCGGCAAGTCATACGCCGTGGTAAACTCCTATATCAAACAGCAGATTGAAAAGGGATACTCAATGTATATCTACGATTTCAAGTTTGCGGACTTGTCCACCATCGCCTATAACCACCTGCTCAACCATCTGGACGGCTATAAGGTCAAGCCGAAATTCTATGTAATCAACTTCGACGATCCGCGCCGGAGCCATCGTTGTAATCCCATTCATCCGGATTTCATGGAGGACATTACGGATGCTTACGAAAGTGCCTATACCATCATGCTCAACCTCAACAAGACATGGGTGTGACCTGGAAAGTCACGTAATTGATTGTTAAACAACAATGTATATTGTAAGATTTAACCCGCTGTTCCGTCAGCGGTAGCCTACTATAAGGT
>ERZ779889.2103-NODE-2103-length-17449-cov-9.366966_pt1 | contig 17449 bp, 14 predicted proteins | sample MGYA00511030_ERZ779889 | MGnify/ENA primary metagenome ERZ779889 (study PRJEB29588, sample SAMEA2160616) | human gut metagenome | biome: human gut; feature: human-associated habitat; material: faeces | place: Denmark | collected 2008/2010 ...
AGTGACCACAAAGGTAAATTTGATACACGGAAAGAAGAATGCCCACTCGTCTGAGAAGTTCTCAGGGGAGTGGGCAGTTCTGTATAATGGCATTTTGTATATGTCACTTGCCACTTTTAGCATGGAGGTTGCCACTTTTTGAGATGAAGTTGACACTTTTAGCATAGAGGTTGCCATTTAGGGAAAGAAGTTTCTGCTTTTTTATATGGCAAGTTTCCGCACTTTCCGTACCCCATGAGATATGAACACCTGCTAAACTTTTTCAGAGATTGCTACTTTTTAAGGCATAGTTGCTAAATCTTGCCCAAAGGATGCTACATCTTAGTCCAAGGTCGCTAAACATAGCGCACAGAAAATCCCGCAATTAATATAATTAAAATTATGATAATTCGGATTATATTATTTCTTGTAAACTGCATCTTCCTGAATCAGAATCAGGTTGGAATTCTCCGCTGCCATTTCCACCAGTCGATCGGTAAAGCCGCTTTTGGAGAACAGCCCATACACAATTTTGTAGTCTTTAAACGCCGCTGTAAGTTCTTTGGACTGCCCCTTTTCTTGTAAGGCAGAGTAGACCGCCACATCCACAGGTTTCGCATGGTATTTGCACTCGCCAAGGAACAGACGCTTGTGCTGATTGTCCACTGCTGCAACGTCGATCTCCGTGTCTCCCTCGTTGTCGTTGCGCCAGTAAGAGCCAATGCGTGAGGGTGCAAAGTCGATCTGCCCCTTTCGGCACAGCTCCGCAAAGATGTTCCGGCAGATGCTCTCATAAGCGAAAGCCACAAATTTTTGCTTAAAGTCTTTGCCCATCTCGTCCAGCACGATCTGTTGGTTGTCCAGTTCCAACTCTCCCTTGAACGGGTACACATAGCGGAACCAGAAGCGGATGAAGTTGTCCGAAACATAGTACAGGCTCTTCCGGGAACGCTCTGGATTCTTTTCGGTGATGGGAACGTTCTTGATAACAAAACCAAGGTCGATCAGTGTTTTCAGGTACGGCGTAATAGCTGACGTGTCCTGCTCCATCGTCATACCGATCTTGCTCAGCTTGTGGTTGCCGTCCGAAATCGCTTTTAGCACGGAGAAATAGTTGATGGGCGTCTGCACTTCCTCGTTGAGTAAGAAATCCGGTTCTTCATACAAAAAGCCATTTTTCGACAGTACCACACGCCGAATCTGCTCCATCAGCGGCTCGTCCGTCTGGAAAAACTCCATATATTTCGGTACGCCGCCCGTGATGGCATACTGCTCCACAGCCTGCTCAAACGACAGGTTCTGCGCCGCATACACATCCGTAAATTGCAGCGGCATCAGCCGAATCTGTGCCGTTCTACGGCCATAGAGCGGGCTGTCGTATGCCAGAGCGTGTTTTTTCATCATGCTGATGAGGGAACCGCAGAGAACCAGCATCACGTTATGGTCTTTCAGCACTTCATCCCATGCGTTTTGCAAGATGGACGGAAAATCCGGGTTCGTCTTGACCAGATACGGAAATTCATCAATGACAAGCACCTTTTTCTCGTCCGGGTGGTCGTCTGCTACCACTTGGAATAAATCCAGCCAGTCGGTGAATGTGACTTTGCTGAGCATGGGATTCTTCGTGGTACGGGAAAGCACCCCGGCAAACCGCTTCATGCTCTGGGCTTCGCTTTCTGTTGTTGCCAGAAAATAAAAGGCTCGTTTATCCTTGATAAACTCTTTAATCAACGTCGTTTTTCCAACGCGCCGTCTGCCATAGATCACCACAAAACCGCTGCCACGCTCTAATTCTGCATTCAGCGTCGCCAGTTCGGATGTTCTGCCGATGAAGTCCATACCGTTCACCTCTCGCTTAATATAATTTGAATTATGATAATTTCAATTATATTATAGCTGCTCTGCACAAAACCGTCAATAGGACGAAACGTCGAATTTTCAACATCAAATTCATACAATGTAGAAAACTCCGGGCTTTTTCAGTTTAACTTATGCGGCTGAGAGAAGTCTGTGGACGTTTTTGATTGCAATAGGGCTACCAATTGCTATTCCAACTACACTAAAAGATACTACGGCAAAATAGAGTACGTTTAGGAGAGTTATGATGAATTTTTGAAAACAACACAATCCGAATAATATCACAGAAAAACCGCCTTACTACCGGAGTAAATCCGATGGTGGGGCGGTTCTTTTATACCTTGATTTCTTGACCGTTCTTGAAGGTGAAGCGGATATCGTCAGTGCTGTAAGCAGGTCAACGCCAACGCAATCACAGCGTAATAGAATATTTGTAAAGGGGATTTTATCTGCTTTGCCGTTTTTTTCACATCTGGACTCCAACATGCCTTTGTGCTATTCAGCGATTCCATCGCGCAGTCTGCGCCGGGACGGTGCAGATTTGAAAGGGTTTGGGATTTCCCAACAAGTATTTTGCAACGCAAAATGGTCTTTGTATATACGAAGACACTGCTTGCGGGTCTGCTGGTCATATACCCTTCAGCTCTCACCACCACAAAACGTTTCATATTTTTGACTCCATTCAAACTGTGCATTTTTGTCTAACAGTTTTTTGCGTTGCTGCCAATCTGGCATAAGCGTCGACAGTATCGCATAAAAATCCTTCGAGTGGTTTGGGTACAGAAAATGACAAAACTCGTGCAATACTACATATTCAATGCAACTGACGGGCATTTCGAGCAAGTGCCGGTTCAATGTAATGATAGCTTTCTGTGGAAGACAAGATCCCCAGCGAGTATCCATCGATCGAATATGGATTCGTGGAAATGGCACATCATATTTTCGAAATATCGGATAAAGCTGATCCACCGTCTGCTGAAATATTTCGCGACACATCTTATTCAGATAACGGTCAACAAGACGCTTTTTTTGTTCCTGATCTTCTGTGTCTTTTACGGTAAGATAGAGATAAACGCCATCGGAACGTATATCGTCTTTTTTTCCTTGCTCTACCCGCAGACGCAGACTGCGCCCCAAAACGGAAAAGCTTTCCCCACTGATGTAATGTCGAGGCTGCGGTGCATACTGTTGGAATTCTCGAAAATGCTGCTGTGCCTCTGCAATGTAACGGCTGTGTCGTTTCACGAATTGCGTAACAACGCTTTCCGTGACATCTTTCGGAGCAGAAACATAAACAGAGGCATCTGTCCGAATCCGAAGATTGATATTGCGTACGTTCTTTTGTTCCAGCTGATAGCAGATACAACCATGCTCCGTCTCAACCGCACAAATCTGTATCATGCAAACCTCCGCAACGCAACTGTTTTAACATTTTCAATAATCATGTCAATCACATCAAAAGAAAGTACCAGGCCCCTTTCTTTTTGATAACGGTAAAACAGATCATCAATATCCTGTGAGATTCGATCATGAATCGTCAGGTTATGGGTCCAGTCCACCTGGCTATGCTTTTCGATGATTGTCGTAATATCCAGTGCCATCTCGGCGGCAAAATCAGGCTCCACTGACAATTTTTCATTGGAGAAAATTGCGGTCAGTACACCATAGAACGCCTGTGCATGGACATTGGCGCGGATACGATCCGGGTATGCGATATCGCTTTTTCCCGTGCGGTAATCATCCAGAATATCCCGCATCTTGGCCAGATATTCCGCCTCCGTTATCGTCCGGGCTTTATACAGCTCCAGCGCTTCCTTGATGCGCTTGGAAAAATTTTCATAGTATGCTGGGTTTTCCTGATACTTCGTATTGATACTCTTGGCGAGCCGTGTGCGAATCGCATCAGCTTTGGCACGCAGTGAGCCCAACTCGTTTAATTCCTTTTCAAACGCATCTCTGTCCAGAATGTCTACCGGCTCGGTGATTCGCTTCAGACCCTCTACTGAAAGGTGTACGTCCAGCAGGTTTTGCATCAGAGGTTCGTATTCCCGATTGTCGATTGAATCCCCATAACGAGGTTTCACGCTACGCCGTACCGCAGAGAAAAAGCCAAATGCTTTGATATATTTTTCCCGCTCTTCCACTGCCAGCGCCTCATAGGTTTTTTCAGAATTCAGAACAAGATTCAAGGAGCGACCAAAGTTACACAGCCGTTTGTAAAACTCTTCCCGCTTCGAACTATCCGCTAAGAAAACCTCTACCGCCTCTGCATCGGTTCCGGCAAGTGTCAGACCGGGAACAGCCGAAAGCAACTCCATCAGTGCAGAATAATCGCTGCGTACCGTTCCAATCGCAGAGAGCACGTCCACCACAACGCCTTTCAGATCATGCCCATCAAAGTTTTCCAGCCCGGCACCACTGTAAAGCTCCATTGCCTCATCCAATTTTTTGATCAGGCCCCGGTAATCCACGATCATTCCATAGCTTTTTCCCTCGCACAGGCGGTTTGTGCGGGCAATGGCCTGAAGCAAACCGTGCTCCTTAAGTTCTTTGTCCAAGTAAAGCACTTGGCAGAGCGGCTCATCAAAGCCGGTAAGCCATTTGCTGCACACGATCACAAGATCCAGTTCTCCGGCATGATACTGTGCCTTGATTGCTTCTTCATAATCATCGGCACTGCCATAGCGCTGCATCATCCGATTCCAGTAGGCAACTACCCTGTCGTCTGCTCCTTCATCTGCATCATCCACGCTCTCGCGCAGATCCGGGGCCGAGATCACGACAGCGCAGTTCAGATCGCCAAATTGCTCAAAGCATTCCAGATACCGAACGGCATCCCGCTTGTAATTGGTGGCGACCATTCCCTTGAAGCCTGTATTTTTATAGGTTCGGCAAAAGTCCTCGTTGATGTCCAAAGCGATCCGTTTGATGCGTGCATCCGTAGAGGTCAGCCGTCGGATGCTGCTCCATTTCCGGGCGAGATCATCCCGCTGTGATTCCGTCAGGCGTTTTGTTGTTTGCTGAAACCATAGGTCGATGTTCTTTTCGTCCACTTTCTGCTCCACAAAGCGGCCTTCATAGATCAGTGGAACAATTGCACCATCGGCTACACCGTCCTGAATCGTATACTTGTGAATCAGTCCGCCAAACTTTTTCAAGGTGTTCTTCTCGCTCTTCATCAAGGGCGTTCCTGTAAAACCAATATAGCAGGCGTTTGGAAAAACCGTCCGCATTTTATGTGACATTTTGCCGTAATTGGAGCGGTGGCTTTCGTCCACAAGAACAAAGATGTCCCGAGATTTGTTGCAACCGTCCAGCCGCTCGGCCGTGCTGAATTTGTTGATGATGCTGGTGACGATGTCCACCCGCTCATCCGTAACCAATCCCAGCAGATGCCGCCCATTGGTAGCACGCGCAGGGCGAAGCCGCGTGTGCGCGAATGTCGCCGTGATTTGCTTATCAAGCTCTTTTCGGTCGGTGACAATCACTACGCGTGGATGGTCTGCCTGCAGCTCCAGCAGCAAATATTTCGCCACCATCACCATGGTCAGACTTTTTCCGCTGCCCTGTGTATGCCAGATCACACCGCCGCACCGGTTTCCTTTTTCATCATGCTGTTTGACTGTGTGCAAAATTTCCTTTACCGCAAAATATTGCTGATATCGGCAGATCTTTTTCACATTGTAGTCAAACAGCACGAAATACTTTGTCAGTTCCAACAAACGGACCGGTGTAAACAGGGAAACAATATCTTTATCCTGCACCGTTGGTGTCCGATCCGGGATCAGCTGAGCCATTTCCCGGTTCAGGAAATCTGCATCTTGCTCTTTCCAGATGCTCCAAAACTTTTTCGGTGTTCCCGTTGTTGCATAGCGTACCTCGTTTTTATTGGTCGCCATTACGATCTGCGCAAACGCATAAAGCTGGGGGATATAGTGAGGCTGCTGGTTACGGCAGGTTTGCTCAATGGCCTGTTCCACCGGGATATCCGGAGCCTTGCACTCAATCACCGCAAACGGAATTCCATTGACAAACAGCACGATGTCCGGGCGGGCATCATGCTGTCCATCGGCGCTTTCCACCGCAAATTCTTCCGTGACATGGTAAAGGTTCTGCGTTGGGTCCTCCCAGTCAATGTACTTCAAGTTGAAGTTCAGCAGCCTTCCTTCGCCTACAGTTTCGGGATAGCTTTTGCCCAGCATAAGCGCATCATAGATTTTTTCGCTGGTGCGCACAAGACCGTCCGTCAGCGGTATTTCCAGATCATCCATGGCGTGCTCAATGTTGACTGCAGAAAATTCATTTTCCACACCGCCGTAGGTATAGCGGTTCAGTTTCCGCAGCTGACCGCGCAGTACATCCCGCAACAGCACCCGGTAGTCACTTCCGCGCTGCTGACGGCATTCTTCCGGGGAGAGATATGTATACCCCATAGCCTGCAGCAGTTCCAGCGCAGGCTTTTTGCTGATGTTGGCTTCGGAGTAAATGGATTTATCGAGGTTCATGGTGACCTCCTTATTTTTTGACAACTGTATCAAATGTCATCTTTTCAAGCGAGATATCATCCGATTTCAAAATATGCTGATTTGACGTATTGATTGTAATACTGTTTCCGTTTATTTCAGCTTCTTCAAGAATATAAAAATTTTCATTACAAAAAATTACGACTTCTGTTTTTTTCGGGGTGACAAGGCATTCAAATATTCGTTTATCTTTTGCCATTTCACGCCCACTTAATGCGGCAGCTATAACAAGAGCAACAATTATATAGATATATATTAAGAAAAAGCGTTTCCATGATGTTATTGAGAACTCGAATCTTTCACTTTTGAAAATTTTTTCTTCATCTTCTTTTATCTCATCCACAAAAGAGAGTGTGTTATTATTGTTTTCAATGGCTTTATCCAGTTTCGTCTCGACAGCTTTTTTCCCAGAGACTTTTAACTGTGAAACGGACCCCAATAATGCCATTGCTATGAATTCTGTCATATATAAGGCACTTAAAATAGTAACCATTACGAAGTTTACAATATCAGTTAATGCAGCTAAAACGATCCAAAATAGAATGGCTACTAGCCCCCATACGACCAGTATTTCAAATGCTCCTTTGCAAATTTCTTTCCAAAATAATATTTTTTCAAGTTTTCGTGCTTTCTGAATTAACTCTTTCTGGAGATAGATAGACATTCTTCGTGCATCAAGTCTAGCCAGATGGACTCTATCATCCGCAGATGCCCTTTTATCGTTCCAAAACTCGGCGTACATACTTTTTAATTCTTTATCTTCTTTGTTTATTCTATGACTGAGTATCCGAAATACTTGATTACAACATCTGCCCGTTGTAGTATTATGGATGAATTTTGAAACCGTATTTTTTACGACGAACATCGACATTGTTCCGCATAGCAAAAAAATAAAAGATATCGCAAAAATAGATCCAAGATTCGGTACATTATATGCCGCATATAAGGTATCAATATTCCAGTATCTTAGGAAAGTGACTGTCGCTAATCTGCACGAAAAGCTCATAATTGCCGATGTCAGCGTGACGATCGCCGACACAACAGCAATTATCAATGACGGATTTTTTCTCAAATATTTCCATGCTCTCTTTTCAAAGGCCACTTTATCCGTCTTGTTTTTACTCATCTTTTACCCGTACTTTCCCTGTTAATAGCAGCTGCATCAATGCTTTCTTCTTTTGCTTTTCAGCCTCGATGAATTTTTGAATCAAGTCAATTTCACGGTCAGCAGTACTTAAAATTTCAACAATGGCTTTTTGTTCAGATAGTGATGGTAGTTTTATAAGAACATCTTCAACTATTTTCTTATTTATATTAGGCTGTGAACTTGCTTGACTAAAACTTTTTAATCGCACATTCTCATTTACGAGCACATAATACAAATATTCGTTAACCAATTCTTTTTGTGGCGTAATTCCCAAAATCGCTTGGCTTGTACAACACGTCTTTCTGGCAATAGCACATTTTCCAACAGATGCATACATCGCGAGTAAAACTGTTCCAGGATTAAAAAGACGGGCTGTACAGTTATCAAAACCGCTTTGCGAGAGCTTTCTATCGCTGTCATCAATGTACTTTCCTGCATTAGAAATGTCAGAGATGGAAATCCAATTATACGTATTTCCGTAATACTCTTTATTCTTGCTATCTGGTGTTCCTCCACTAGCCATAGACGAAACTTCTCCCAATTTTATCTCGTGCCAATTGTTTGGATAGTTTGCTAATTTTATTTTTCCTGTAAGCAGCTGCTGCATCAGATATTTTTTCTGCTGCTGTTTTTGAGCAAGGAGCTTTTCTTTCAACTCAATTACTTTGTCCTGTGTGGAAAGGATAATAGCGATTTTTTGCTGCTCGGGAAGAGGCGGCAACTGACAAGTGATGGGCGTGAACGAATCCCAATATAAACGAAGTCGAAAATCGGTGACGCCGTAAGACTGTCGATGGATTACATGGATCATTCGGGGCGTTTTCATGCAGTAGTCCATGTACTCCGGCCATATTTTTTCATTAGGTTTTGCCACGATATACGCTGGACTTACAAGTCCATCCGACCTTACAACGCCAATGGCTCCTTGCCATGCACGCATCATGTTGAAAACAAGATCCCCCTTGCGGGCAGTCTTATACTGAGTTTTATCGGCGATTCGTTTTACCTTTTTTCCAAGCTTATCTTCGTCCAGTTCACCTTCGGAAACTCCTGCGTGAATGGAAACCGTTAAAATTGGAAGCGATGGGTCGCCCTTTTCTTTTCGTTCCGTGTAAAGTTCACCGAGCGAGTAAGTGTGTACTATAGGTTGTTGCATGATTGTCAGCCTTCCATATTTGGTAGAATCATTTAATATAGCGATTCGTTTATTCCTCAAGCTCATTCGGCAACTCATAGATAAACATTAAAAGTGATGATAAAAATGTTATAACCCTTTTGGTCTCTTCTTTTTCCTTTATGACAATTTCATGATTGGCAACATTACCCGTTTTTCGGATATAGTCTACCCACTTTTTTCCGTTTGGTGGAATAAAGTTGCGCTCTTCCAAATAGTTCACATACTTGGCAAACGAAAGTCCTTCAACAGACCCTTGTTCCACGGCAATATGCATCAGCAGTGTTCTCGCAATCATCTGTGAAGCTGTATAACATTGATTCGCATAACAAGTACGGCATTCATCATACAGTTTCACTATACTATCCGGAAGATTCTTGATAGTTCTTCCCCAAAGCTCTCCTGGAATAGTTTCCTCGGTTTCAGTATAAAAGATTGTGGGGCAGCCACATAATGGACATTCATAAATTGTAGCCAAACATGTTCCATAGCAGGACGGCGCATCATCCGCACGATAAATCATGTTAAATCCACTATTTGGAGCAACAGTGTTTTCACAGTATCCACACTTAATAGATCGCACTTTGATTCCATCCGATTGCGAAAAATGAATATGGCTCGCATCGTAGTTTTTGAAGAAATTTTTCATTTACTTTGTCCTTTTTCAAATTAATGTATCCATTACAACCCCAGCTCATCCAGATACTTTTTCATCTGCACCTGTACCTGTGCCAGCTCGGCTTCGATATCCGCAATATTTTTCTTCACCGCCTGAATATCCACCGGAGCTTCCTCTTCAAATGTATCCACATAGCGGGGAATGTTCAGATTGTAGTCGTTCTCCCGGATTTCATCCAGCGTCGCACGATAGCTGTATTTTGGCACGGTTTCACGCTTTTTATAGGCATCCACAATTTTCTGGATGTCCGTATCTCGCAGAAGATTCTGGTTCTTGCCTTTCTCGAAGTTGTCCTCTGCGGAAGCGTCGATGAACAGAACATTATCGACACCTCGGCTAATGCGATCCTTGCGGAACACCAGAATGCAGGCCGGAATACCCGTGCCATAAAACAGGTTGGCAGGCAGACCGATCACAGCATCCAGAAGGTTGTGTTCAACAATCTGGCGGCGAATTTTGCCCTCGCTCGCACCGCGGAACAGTACACCGTGGGGCAGCACGACAGCCATTCGGCCATGACTGCCGTCAAGGCTGTTGAGCATATGCAGAACAAAAGCATAATCACCCTTGGAAGATGGTGGAACGCCCCAATCAAAGCGCCCCCATGGGTCCAGAGAAGCGTTCATTTTTTCCGGCTTTTTTCCCTTGGCATCCAGAACCGCATTGGAAAGGAAGCCGCTGTCCCATTTGTCCAAACTGAATGGCGGGTTTGCTATAATGCACTGGAACAACATCAGATTATCGTTTTCGATGTTCTGCGGATTGCTCAGGGTATCGCCCTGCCAGATGCGGGCATCGTCTACCTCGTGCAGGAACATATTCATCTTGCACAGAGCCCATGTCTGTGCGTTTAATTCCTGACCGTAAACTGCCACTTTTCCGTCCGGCACGCGCTTGCATGCCTTGAGCAGGAGACCACCGCTGCCGCAGGTCGGGTCATAGATACGGTCATTTTCCTGCGGATCTACCAATGCCGCTGCCAGTTCGGAGACCTTGCTCGGCGTAAAGAACTCTCCGCCCTTCTTGCCGGCGTCCGAAGCGAAGTTGCCAATCATATATTCGTAGGCGTCACCGATGATGTCAGAACCGTCCAGCGCAGAAGAACGCAGGTCAAGTCCGTGGAAGTCTTCCAGCAGGTTGCAGAGGGTCGCATTTTTTGCCTTGATGTCTGTACCAAAGTCCACATTGGAGTTGAAATCGATGGAGCGAAACACGTTCCGAAGCTTGCTGCTGTTATGATCTTCAATAGAAGCCAGTGCCGTGTTGATCTTCAGCCCGATTTCGGAATCATGGCGATTTTTATAAAGGTATCCAAACGTAGATGTATCATCCAGCTTAAAACGCTCCCGGCTCATGGCACGCTCTACACGGCGTTCATCACCGTCGTATTGCTCCCGGTATTGCTCTCGCTTTTCCTCCGAAACGTCGCTCAGATATTTTACGAACAGCATGGAAAGAATGTAGTCCTTATAACGGGAACTGTCAATTTTACCGCGAAAGCTGTCGCAGGCGTTCCAAAGAACGCGTTCGATTTCCGATTTTGTCGTCATAGTCGTTATCCTTTCCTCTGTGCGTGATTCATTTGTTCCAGCATCGCCTCATAGCAGCTTCGCTTTTCAACTTCCAACTTACGCAGAAGGCGTAGTTCCTGCTGTGCCAGCAAGCGAAGCGCTTCCATCTGGCGTTGTATTTCCGGTGAGGGCAGCTGAAGCTCCAAGCGGCAAAAATACCTTGCGTTTACGGAGCTGATCATACTTTTTGTGGTATTTTGATAGATCTGCCTTTTTGCTTTCGACGTGTTCAGATACCAATAAAGATACCCCGGCACAAGCTCTGTTCCCCGAATGCGAATTACCACAAAATTCGACGTGATCACCAAGTTGCGTGTGGTGTCGTCAATCAAAACTGCTGTGTAGGGGGCAGTCAAGCGCACTACAATGTCATTTGGCTGCGTCAGATAGTCCGTGGACAATGGTTCTTTCGCAAAATACGGCTCCAATTCAGCAGGATCAATCTCACCTTCCGCTTTTACCGCCCGTAGACTAAGCTGGTGGTATCGTATCGCCTGCGGGGAGTCAGCTCTTGCCTGTTTTCGAGAAAGGACAAGTCCGCTACGGATATCTGCAATTTCTCCAAGATTCATTTCACACCTCTGCTGTCACGTGCAATAAAGAACAAAAGCTTTTGAAAAAGAAAGCCAGAGCGGATTTCACTCTGTCATTGGGCTAAGTATACTCTGCTTTGATTATCAATGTCAAGTGCTTTTTACAAATTCATTTGTCATAATTTAAAATAACATCATTTTGGACTCATCAAATTTCACCGTTTCCCTGATCTGACCCACATGACACTATAGCATCCTAGAATCAGGTCGGATTTTTATTTTTGCTTCATTGTATACAACGCATGGACTAAGAGGGTGGGTAACTTGGACTACGAGTCCATAAACTTTTGCTGCGGAAACCGGTACACTGTTGTCAAAGGAGGCGAACAATATGCTGAAACTAAGCAATCTCAAAATAGACCCCGAGTTTTCCGCTCAAATTTTGCCGCTGAGTTTTGAGGAGCTCCAGCAGCTTGAAATGAATATGATTCGGGACGGAAAGCTCACAGACCCGATCATTGTGTGGAACAAAACCATTCTGGACGGGCATAACCGCTACAACATCCTGCGGAAGCATTCGTTTATCGAATATGAGATCAAAGAAATGGAGTTTTCCAGCCGTCAGGAGGCTCTGATCTGGATCTGCAATCATCAGCTTGGGCGGCGCAACCTGACACCTGAGCGTAGAAAGTATCTGATTGGAAAGCGGTATGAAGCGGAAAAACAGGTCTCTCAAAACCGCGGCAATCAGTACACATCTGTCAAGAAAGATGCCACGGATCAAAATGATCCCTGCCAAAACAAATCCGGCAGCCACATTACGCGGCAGCGGATTGCAAACGAGACCGGCACCAGCGAGGGTTATGTGCAGCGGGCCGAAAAGTACATGAACGGCGTGGAGGCTGCCGATGAAGCAGCACCCGGTGCCCGGGAGGAAATTCTAAACGGGAAAATCAAAGCTGCTGACCGTGAGATCTGCACTATCGCTAAGGCTCCGAAGGAACAGCGGTCGGAAATCGTTGCAGAACTTCGCAAGCCGAAAAGTGAGCGAGATAGGCAGCTTGCTTCCTCTACAAAAAGCCCTTCCGTGAAGGTCGAATCTTTTGATGATGACGGAAGTCGATTTCTGATCGGCATTTCAAAAAAAAGTACAAGGGCACAAAAGGGCACTGACCGAAAGTGATCAAAAAGCCCTGAAAAAATCTGTTGAAGCATCTGCGGATCATTCCATCCACATCGCTGCGATTGAAGGTGCTTATGACGCCTTTATCGAGAATTGGGAACTCACGTTTCGAGAGTACCCAGATCTTCTGACAGGGCCGGAAAACTGGAAGCAAATTGAAAAGTATTCTGACAATCTGCAGCGCTATCTGGAATTTATCCGCTCGAAGCACTTGAAAATGCTGGAATCACAGAGACAGGGAGGGTGATTGGCTTGTTTGATGATTTGACCGTTTGTACTCCGCTACCCCGGTATCTGCCATTTCCAAAGTTTTTGCTGGACACTCAATTAAGCCATACAGCGAAGTTGCTGTACGCACTTCTGCTCGACCGGGCAACACTTTCCCGAAAAAACAACTGGACCGATGAACAGGGCCGGATTTATGTGATTTATCCGATTCCAAAGCTGGCACAAGCTCTTGGATACAGCTTCTCCAGTATAACGCGTTCTCTTACAGAACTAACGAATGCCAGCCTTATTGAGCGGACTCGCAGCGGTTTTTCAAAGCCCAGCAGAATTTTTCTCAAAATTCCGCATACAGCGCAAAAATGCGCTGCCACTCTGCGCATTTCTGGCTCATCAGACTGTGCAGAAATGACCAATATGATTGTGCAAAAATGCCCACCTAACTACCTGAATAAGAACAAACCGAGTTTTAACCACCCTACAGAACAAAGAAATGTTCCACTGTATGAATTTCGGGAAGGAGAAAGCTTATGACAAACGGCAAGACCGTTTTAGAATCGGTCATTCCCGCAGTTTCCAAATCGAATGGGGACTATTATGGCAAAGACGGCCTGCTTTATTGCGGAAAATGTCATACGCCAAAAGAAGCGTTCTTTGCAAATAACCTTGTCCTGATGGGAAAGAACAGGCATCCCGTAGATTGCCGGTGTCGTAAGATGGAGCGAGAGCAACAGGAAGTCGCTATTCGTCAGCAAAAGCACAACGAACTTGTCCGACGGTTGAAAACAGGGGGCTTCTCGGATACGGCAATGCTCGACTGGAACTTTGAAAACGACGATGGTCGTGCCCCTCAAATGCATTATGCACACCGCTATGTGGAGCAATGGCAGACCATGCGTGCAGAGAATCTAGGACTACTCCTCTGGGGCGGTGTGGGCACCGGCAAGAGTTTCCTTGCCGGGTGCATTGCAAACGCTCTAATGGAACAGGAAGTGTCTGTGCGTATGACGAACTTTGCCCGCATCATGAATGAGCTGAACAACAGCTTTTCCGGGCGGAATGCAGTTGTAGACAGGCTTTGCCGCTATCCACTGCTCATCATTGACGATTTCGGGATGGAACGTGGTACAGAGTATGCGCTGGAACAGGTCTACAACATCGTGGACAGCAGATACCGCAGCCAAAAACCGCTGATCGTCACCACCAACCTGCCGCTGAACGAGATACGGCATCCACAGGATACTGCTCACGCCCGCATTTATGACCGCATTCTGGAAATGTGCGTTCCAATTTCCTGCATCGGGGCAAGTCTTCGCAAAGAGAACGCACAGAAAAAGTTGGAATCCATGAAATCGTTGATCGGCTGATTCACGAAACGAATATGCACCTGACAAAAGGAGGACAGCAATGACCGAAACTGTGAAATCTTTGGATTATACGAAAAATATCTTGCGGACCATTCCGAATAACGATACAATGGAAGTGGTCACTCAAACCAATGCCGCCAAGTCTCCGACTGACAGCCTGAAAGCCACAACACTGGTGTACACGGTGGAGGAAATTGCGCAGATGCTGTCCATCAGCCTGCGCTCTGCCTACAATCTGTGCAACAGCACTACCGAGTTCCGTGTCCTGCGGGTAGGCGGAAGCATCCGTGTACCGAAGGACGGTTTCGATGCGTGGCTCAACCGGGCAACTTGATAAGGAGGCAAACAGTATGGCATATATTACGAAGCGTGGCAACTCTTACAGTGTTCGCTACACCTACGAAGATGAACACGGCAAGAGCTGCGACAAATGGGAGAGCTTTCCCACCAAAGAGGAGGCAACGAACCGAAAGAAGCAGATCGAGCATGAACTGGCGGCTGGCACCTTTCTGATTCCGTCCTCGGTGACGGTGGCAGAGTTCCTCATGGATTGGCTGCCCAAGCAGTGCAGTAAGCACAAGTGGGCACCTAAAACCTACGAATCCAACCTTTCCACCATCCAGAATCTGATCATCCCCTATATCGGCAGCATGGAGATGCAGAAGCTCAAGCCCTACCACATGGAGAACCTCTACACGACCCTGAGCAAAACGCCCTGCGGTTCGTATATCGAGGGCAAAAAGCAGGAACTGACCGAAAAACAGAAGCAGCGGTTCCTTTCCGGCACCACCATCCATGAGGTACACCGCCTGCTGCGAACGGCGTTCCAGTATGCGGTGGAGTGGGGCATCCTCGTCAAAAGCCCCGTTCCGGTAGACAGCCCTAAAAAGTCGATTCAGGAGCGCGCCATCTGGGATGTAGACGAGATGTGGGCCGCACTTGCCAGCATGGAGGACCCCATCCTGCATCTGGCTGTCCATCTTACGTTAGTTGGCGCACTGCGTGAGGGCGAAGTCGCTGGTCTGACCCCGGAAGACCTTGATTTTGAGGGAGCAGACGGTACAGGCACGTTCCGCATCAACAAGTGTATGCAGCGTGTCCAAAAGGCATCGCTGGCAAAAACGGGCAAGGGCTGCATCTTGCAGGAATTTGAAGATAAGCGTGAGGGCAGTACCACAACGCTGGTGCTCAAAAAGACCAAAACAGCATCTTCCAACCGAACCATCTTCATGACAGCCGTGTTGAAAGAGGAACTGAAACACTGGCTGAAGCGCCTGGAAATGGACGAAGCTGTTGACCCGGAACGCTACCGCAACAGCGGGATGCTGCTGCGTCTGCCCAACGGTCTGGCGGTAGAACCGATCCTCATCCGCAAGAAGTTCATCAAGTGGCAGGACGAGCACCCGGAGTTCACTCGCATCGTGTTCCATGGCCTGCGGCATTCCAGTGCCACCTATCAACTGATGATCTCCGGCGGTGATGTGAAAGCGGTGCAAGGCACAACAGGCCACGCCAGTGCCAATCTGCTGGTCAACACCTATGCACACATTCAGCAGGATTCCCGCAAGAAGCTGGGTAAAAGGTTCGAGGAGGGCTTCTACAAGCCGGGAACAATACCTGCGCAGACTGCCCGGGTTGAAGCAGAACCGACCATCTCCGTATCGGCACTGTTGGAACTTCTGAAGGACGCAGACCCCTCTGTAAAAGCGCAGCTTCGCCTTGCTCTGCTGACCTGAATTGCAAAAAATAGCACGAATTGCAGAGTAATTCACAGACTTACTCCATCTGACACGAAAAATGCGGACCGTGCAAAAACCGTGCAGAGACCGTGCAAATGGCGTATAAAAAGAAAATCCCACGAGGAATCTTACGATTCTTCGTGGGATTTTGGTGCGCTCGAGGGAACTCGAATCCCTGGCCCTCTGATTAAAAGAATCCAAGGTGCATCATTCGTCAAATTTCAAAAGTTCGAAGAAGCGTTATTTTTATCGTAGCATCGAAAAACACGACTTTGCACACACCGCATTGTTTGCATACAGTGTAATGCTTTGCAACCGTTATCCAGCTATTCAGGTGTGCAAAAAGTGTGCAAAAATGTGCAGACGGGCAAAACAAAGCCCAATGGACAAATCAACCACCGGTTTTATGGCAGGGTTTAGGACATCCGAACAGACACCGTTTGATATAGAAAGTGAGGTTCACCATGAATAAACTGCTTTCCTGCCGCTTCAATATGGACACCAACCGGGTGGAAGCCCGGTTCGAAGATGGCACCATCGTTGCCATCGACTGCATCGCCGTGGAGGACGAGTACGGCAACGCCCCAGCGCAGCGGGCTGAACTGGACTGGCTGCTGTACAACAAGCCCTTGGAGTATGTGCAGATGGTGCTGGAAGGGGAGATGGAGCGCTATCTCTCCCTCAGCTGCAACCACGGTAGGCTGGAAGATTAAGCCCCTATAAAGAACACGATGCCCACCGACCTATGGTTTTCGCCATAAGCTGGTGGGCGTCGTTCGTTATTCGGGATTCTTTGGCAGGCGGTCGTACAGCACCACCGTGTCAGCGATTTCAATCTGTACCCTCTCTTTCTTGAGCAGGGTAACCGTCCAACGGATATGCCGATGGTTGTTTCATTTTTCTGTAACGGCATCTTGTGTGCCAATAAAGGGTGAAACCCTCCCTTTGCAGGGCTTCGCTTAAATAGTTGAGCCTTATCTGAAATCTTTTGTCGAATTCAGTATTTTATCAGTTATAACTTTTGGTTTTGCAATTTCTCCATTGAGTTTCAATCGTAAGTGTGATATACTGTGGTCGGCCACGGAAGGAGAGTGAAGTTTTATGATCAAACGCGAACTGTATATGAGCCGCATCCGTCCGTTTATCGGGACGGAGCTAGTCAAGGTCATGACCGGTATCCGCCGCTGCGGAAAGTCGGTCATGTTGGAGCTGATCCAGCAGGAACTCACGGAGTCCGGCGTCAGCCCAACACAGTTTATCGCCATCAACTTTGAGGATATGAGCTACTCCCATCTGCAAACCGCGCAGGCGCTGCATGATGAGATCACCAAACGCGCCAAGGAGATCGACGGCAAGGTCTATCTGTTTTTTGATGAGATTCAGGAGGTCAAGGACTGGGAAAAGTGCATCAATTCTTTCCGCGTTTCGCTGGATTGCGACATCTATATCACCGGCTCCAATGCAAAGCTGCT
>ERZ779889.2109-NODE-2109-length-17402-cov-19.035222_pt1 | contig 17402 bp, 11 predicted proteins | sample MGYA00511030_ERZ779889 | MGnify/ENA primary metagenome ERZ779889 (study PRJEB29588, sample SAMEA2160616) | human gut metagenome | biome: human gut; feature: human-associated habitat; material: faeces | place: Denmark | collected 2008/2010 ...
CGCTATTGCATAACATGTTGCTAATCAGTAGGGGCGCTATACTTAGCGCCCGCCGGCTCAATGCCCAGTGCTCCGACAAAAAAGCATGGGCGCCTGACCCGAACAGATACAATGAATATGGCACTCGCATCCCGGTTGGCCAAAGAGTTTGCACGGGCGTGATTCTTCACGCCCACCGCGAAATACACGTATGAATACATTCGTTTTTTCTGTAAAAAATGAGTAATTTTGCAAAGATTTTATGAGTATTGACAATCAACCTATGGACTCAGAAACAATAAGCGGCGAAAATAAGAAACTTGAAAGGCTCTGGAACAGAGAATATCTGAAGGTAATGACTTGCAACTTTCTGCTTTTTTTCGCGTTCTATCTCCTTACCCCTCTCCTGCCGATTTACCTCGACCAGCAGTTCAATACAGATAAAGACATGATCGGATTAGTCCTCTCGGGCTATGTGGTCGCCACACTTTTGGTGCGTCCGTTCAGCGGCTTTATTGTCGACACTTTCAATCGCGGTAAGGTACTGTCGCTATGTTTCTTCTTTTTCTTCATCTGTTTTACAGGCTATATCGGAGCCGGCACACTTCTGATGTTCGCAATCGTCCGCACCATCCACGGCATTCCCTTCGGAGCTACTACAGTGGCGAACTCTACAGTGGCTATCGACGTGCTGCCGTCGTCGCGTCGCAACGAGGGCATAGGCTACTACGGGCTCAGCAACAATATAGCAATGGCGATTGCTCCGTCGGCCGGTATCTGGATTTATGGTGCCACCGGCAACTTCGACCTTCTGTTCTGGCTGTCGCTCGGTCTCGCGCTCCTCGGGTTTCTGATGACCACAAGAGTAAAGATTCCGGAGCGTGAGAAAGTCAAGAACAAACCGGCTCTGTCGCTCGACCACTTTTTCCTCGGCAGAGCTTGGCTTATGGCCATCAATATCCTCATGTTCGGATTCTGCTGGGGTCTCATGTCGAACTACGTTGCTATATTCGGGAAGGAAAAGCTCAATATAACAGACGGCACGGGTGTGTTTTTTGCTCTTCTCTCGGCCGGACTCATAATCTCACGGTTTTTCGGCGGCAAACAGCTGCGGAAAGGCAACATCACGGGCAGCGGCTCGCAAGGCGTTGTACTGTCGACTGTCGGCTACACTCTTTTCGCACTGTCGCCGGGAGCATGGGCCTATTATCTGTCGGCACTCTTTATCGGTCTTGGCAACGGCAGAATGTATCCGGCCATGCTCAATATGTTTATCAACACCGCCCGACACGACCAGCGCGGCACCGCCAACTCTTCGATTCTGATTTCATGGGATCTCGGCATGGGGCTCGGTATTCTTGCAGGCGGCGTCCTTGTGGAATATACCGGTTATGCTCCTGCTTTCTGGTTTGCAGCCGGCATGCAGACCCTCGGTACGGTTCTTTATCTTCTTTATACCCGGGGATTCTACAACCGCAGAAAACTTGTCTGAACAATCGACAGCAATCTACGTTAAACTGACGACAGATATTAACAAATGATATATCCAGATAAATTAGAACAGAAGATCGGATTCGACGGAGTCCGTCACCATATTTCCGGGGCATGCCTCACTGAAGGAGGCCGACGATATTGCGCCGAGATGCAGTTCATGCAGTCGTTTTCGGCCATTGAGAGCGCCCTCGCCTCTACCGCCGAAATGCTCGCCTCATTGCGCAGCGACGACAGCATCTCGCTCGACGGTATCGCCGACATAGAACAGCTTCTTATGTCCATACGTGTGGCAGGGACATTTCTACCCGTTGCAGACCTGATCCTCGTCCGCCGGATGATAGGTTGTATCGGCGAGGCGGCTGCCTATTTCGCCCGTCATCGTTCAGACGACGGGAAGACACCCTATCCCGTTCTCGACGCGATGACTGCCGATCTCGTTCCGCTACCGGCCGTTGCAGCCACAATCGACCGCTCTGTCGATCGTTTCGGCAACATCAAGGACAATGCTTCGCCCGAACTCGCCGGAATACGCAGTCAGCTCCGCGCCATGAACGGGAGGGTCAGCGCTATAATGCGGCGGGTGATATCAGGAGCCATTAGTCAGGGCTGGCTCGACAGCGATACTGCCCCAAGCATGCGCGACGGACGTCTCGTAATCCCCGTTTCGCCCATGAACAAGCGGAAAATCAACGGTATTGTCCACGACGAGTCTGCATCAGGCAAAACCATTTTCATTGAGCCGGCCGAGGTAGTGGAGGTCAACAACCGCACCAGGGAACTTGAAATGGAGGAGCGCCGCGAGATTACCCGCATACTCATAGGTATCGCCGGTGATCTCCGTCCGCATATCGACGAACTCCTTGCGGCGGCCGACACTCTTTCGCATCTCGATTTTATCCGTGCGAAAGCTCTTTTCGCCATGGAAACCGGCGGCACGTTGCCCAATCTGTCACCCGATACCGAGATGGAATGGTATCACGCCTGTCATCCGGTACTCCAGCTTTCGCTTCAGCGGCAGGGAAAGGAAATCGTACCTACCGACATCACCCTTACTCCTGATAAACGCATACTCATCATATCCGGCCCGAATGCCGGGGGAAAATCAGTATGCCTGAAAACCGTAGGGACCCTTCAGTATATGGCACAGTGCGGAATTCTTCCGACCTTATATGAAAATTCTCACGTCGGAGTGTTTTCCGACATATTCGTGGATATCGGCGACGACCAGTCGATTGAAGATGACCTCAGTACATACAGTTCGCATCTGCGCAACATGAAGTATATGCTTGCAAAAGGCAATCCGTCGTCTCTTGTGCTGATCGACGAATTCGGGGGAGGTACCGAACCGCAGATAGGTGGAGCGATTGCACAGGCAATTCTGCATCAGTTCAATGAAAAGAACATGTGGGGTGTCATAACGACCCACTATCAGAACCTGAAACATTACGCCGAAGACACCGATGGACTCGTGAACGGCTCGATGCTCTACGACAGGCATCTGATGCAGCCGATGTTCAGACTGTCAATCGGCAACCCCGGCAGTTCATTCGCCCTCGAAATAGCACGCAAAACCGGACTGCCCGCCTCTGTAATCGCCGAAGCTCAGGAGATTGTGGGAAGCGACTATGTGAATCTCGACAATTATCTGCTCGACATCACCCGCGACAAGCGCTATTGGGAAAACAAACGCACCGCCATCCGCCAGAAGGAGAAGAAACTCGAGCAGCTCATAGCCCGGTATTCCGAAGACGCCGATTCCCTGCGAGAGAAACGCCGTTCAATTATAGAAGATGCCCGACGCGAAGCGCAGCATATTCTCGACAGCAGCAACGCGACCATTGAAAGGACTATTCACGACATCCGCGCGGCGCAAGCCGAGAAGGAGCAGACTCTGGCCGCACGCCAGCGTCTGCGCGAGGAGCGCCTTGCACTCGAAAACCAGACCGACAGCGAACACCCGCTGCTCAAAAAAGTCCCGAAGAAAAAGAAAAAGGCATCCCCTGCTCCTCCCCAGTCTGAAAAACGCGAACTTAATCCGGGCGACAATGTAAGGCTCGACGGTCATGGCACCGTAGGAACCATAATTGAAATCTCCGGCAAAAATGCGATTGTATCATTCGGCAATCTGCGCACTAACGTGAAGACAGACCGCCTCACTTTCACAACAGCGAAAGTGGATTCCGGCGCTGGCAAAGCCGCTTCATTCGTTTCGGCCGCTACCTCAGAAGCACGCCGGACCCGGCAGCTGGGGTTCAGGCAGGAAATCGACGTAAGAGGCATGAGGGTCGACGAAGCGGTACAGGCAGTGACGTATTTCATCGACGATGCAATACAGTTCAACGCCTCGCGGGTGAGAATACTCCACGGAACCGGTACCGGCGCTCTGCGGCAGTATATCCGTCAGTATCTCGCATCCGTTCCCGGCATAGCATCGTATCACGATGAGGACGTGCGCCTCGGTGGCGCCGGAATCACCGTGGTCGAGCTGTCCTGACACACGGCCTCAGGCTATCTGACCGATTTTCATTACGTCGGCCTCGAAGGTATCGCGGTTTATCGCCTTGTTGCGCAACTTGTTGCGGTAGGTATAGATTGTGTTGAGCGACAATCCGAGAAATCGCGCCACCCGGGCAGTGTCGTCCATACCGAGTCGGGTGAAAGCGAGTATGCGTAATTCGGTATTCATGGCGGTCAACTGTTTGTCGGGCTGAAGGAGGCGGTTTACATCGTCAATATAAGTAGGATAGATATTGCAGAACGCCACATCGAAAATCGAATAGAAGTTCTGTCTCTGCTCCTCTATGGCTGTCCCGTTCTTAATATACGCGACAAGTTCTTCACTCTGACCGGCGGTGATTTTACGACGGCACAGCCTGCTGAAATCCTCAAGTTTCTCCATATTTACAGAGCAAAGATTGAGAAATTCTGTAATATAGACTTCCTTTACCTCGTTGGCTTTGCTCAGCTTCAGGCGCATTTTCTTAAGAATGATCACTTCGCGGCGCTGCTTTACGAGAAGGAATACTATTATAGTCAGAAGCGACGCAAGCAGCAGCAACAAGAGCAACATTACCGTCTGCCGGTGGCTCTCAGCCTTCCTTATATCGTCACGGACTGGGAGGAGAGCCTGCGATATGGGCGCGACGTTTATTTTTGCGCCCCCGATCACGGCATTGTCAAGTGCCACGGTCAGATACTTGTAGGCTGTGGAGATTTCGCCTTTGCTGTAAAGTACCATTCCGAGACGCATAAGCGCCGTTCCGTGGCGGTCGGAGTTCCGGATATTGGCAATAGCGGCCGCTGCAAAAGCATTGATGGCATCGTCGGTCTTTCCGTTGGCGAGGTAGATTTCGCCGAGCATAGTATTGGCCTGAACGAAATTGCGATCGAGCGCAGTAGATGTATCTATAACGTCATTGAGCGCGGCTATGTAAAGTATATTGTGTCCTTCGCTGTAATGAATCAGCGCTTTGTTAAGTTCATGTTCCGATGTTTTTTCCGGCGTCATCACGAGACTGCCGCGGGCATACGGCAGACCCTGTAGCTTATATTCGTTCTGCCGGGTATGATAAGGATAGAATGCGGCGAGAGTATAGTATAGAAAACGTCCGGTTTCATAATACAGCTTCCTGTTCTCTGGATAGACACCGGTATCTTCTACGCTTTTCAACAAGTCGATACTTTCTTTGGCTGCACCTATTACCGTGAGTTGAAAACAATGCAGCAATTCATCTCGCTGAGTTGCCACCGGATCGCCGATTTCACGGTTAAGATCAATCGCCGTGGTCAGATACATGGCTGCCGAATCGGCATTTATGCCGTCGAAATGCGCGCCAAGTTGCTCGTAAGAGGAAACCCTCGCCTGCAAAGTCACCGCCGTGTCGGCAACAGTGCGCAGCGAATCGATTTTTCTTAAATGAAAGTCGATATATGAAGACCGCTGCTCCAGCTCATGATTGAGCAGATCCAAAAGATCATCCGTTGACCGGGGCACCAGATTGGTAACGGCTGCCACGCTGGAGGCAACTGCCAGTAACAAAACAGTAAATACGTTTCTTAATAACATGATATAGAACGAAATAAGGAGAGTGAAAGCTTATTGTAAAGAATGCGATGATAATTGCTTTTCCCTATTTGGGAATGTTCCGGAGAGAATGTAGAAAGCAATCAGCGATCAACTCACACCGGAGAGGCGTTAAAAATGTGTAAGTCTGCGTTTTCCTGTGCAAAAATAATCAGAAAAACTAACAGATGAGAATCCGAAGTCTTAAAAAACACAAAAGTCCCCACATTGTAGTCACTTGTCTTCCGTCCCGACCACGACAGTCGTGTCGGAAGGAATCAACAATGTATCAGGCAGCGCTTCGGGTACGGTATCGGCAGAAGTCTTTTTCTTACGGCGCAAAGAACGGAGGAATCCGAACACGTTGTCGAAGTCGCGTTTGAACACAACACCTACCCCCTGGGTAGTAAGAGCGCTTTTCAGATAATAATTCTGGTCGTTGTAACGGTTGTAGGCTTTCAGTCGGATAGTACCGGGGCGATTGAGCAGATATTCTATGTCGAAGTCGCCGATGAAACTGTTGTTGTTAAGCGATTTGTCGCGGTATCCGAAGTTGCCGTTCAGCAGCAGGCGGTTGTTAAGCAGATGGCTTGAGAGCGCAACATCGACCTCGACATCGGAGAAATCGCCGCGGTCGCTCCTGAACTGCGGTGCAATGCTGAATTTGTCGCTGAGCTGCCCGAGCATCGAGGACAGTTGCGAGGATATGGTGGATGATGCCACCGACACGAGCTCGTTGCCTCGGGTGGCGGTCATATAGTCGGGAGTATAGAATCGCCCGAGAGCGAGTAGGTAAATTATCTGGCGGTTCATCATATCTTCAGTCGACACGATGGAGCGGACCTTGCGCTTAATATCCTGCGTGAGGGTCGGAAAATCGAGGTCGAACGAAATATCGGGGTGCCGCATGTCGCCGCTGGCATGGAGTATGGAATTGACCTTGACGTTAGTGCGGTTCAACTCCTTATCCTGCAGGAACGACTCGTCAAGGTCGCTTAGATTGGCGTTGACGGGATAAATTGCCGTAATGTCGAGTTCGGCTGCGTAGGGATCGCCGCTGAAAGTTATGGAACTGCCGCGGTCGAGCTTGAATTCCTTGATAATGATGTCTTGGAGAGTAAAGTTGTAGTCTCCTTCATCCACCGTGTATTTTCCACGCATATCCAGTTCGCCGTCGCTGCTGTAGTGCATTTTCATGTCGCCCGAGCCGGTTGCACGGATCCGGTCGCCGGCCACGGGATCCATGATAAGATTCATGGTGGCGCGCGGTGTGACACTCACGTCGAAGTCCATGCTGTAGACTGTCGGCGGCCCGTCTTCCTCTCGCCTGATGTTGTCGCGCACCTGACGCACGAGCAACGGAGTCGGATCGAGACGTGCTATCGAATCCTTTTTCTGGCGGTCACGGTCGCGGAAGGTTATGAAGTCGTAATCCTCGGCGCTCTCCGCGTCGGTCAGTATGAACGTGAACGTAGAGCGTGGAGCCGTCTCCATCGTCACGTCGATGTTCACAACACCGGGGTATCCGGTCACCGAAGCTCTGCCATTGCCGAATATGCGTCCGTACCAGGGATGCTCGTCGTTTTCTTTCACGTCGTAGACCAGGAAATCGCGGGCGTCGCTGATATTGAATCTGAAGCGCGGTTCGTGGAAGCACTTGTGGGTAAGATAACCCGACAGTTTTGCCGATTTGCCGTACATGTCGGTCAGTACCACGTCGCTGAATTCTATTCGTCCCGGAAGTATATGGACGGAGTCGGTGGCGCTGTACGTAGTGTTGGTGAAACCGAGTTTCAGCTTAAGATCCTGAGCAAAGATGTCGCCCGTCATGTTGATGTCGTGGAAGGTGCCGTAGAGATGGGCGTCGCCGGAAACGAAACCTTCCACATCGTCGGCAAATGCTTCCATAAACGGGCGCATGAATCCTGCCGGCGCGCGGTCGGCCTTAAACCGGAAATCGAGTTCCTCGGCACCCGGGTTAATTGAACCGTCGATATAAGATACGTGATTGTCGCCACTGTCTATTTCAGCGTCGATCAACACGGATTTCGATGAATTGTCCCATGAACTTTCAATAACGGCATCGCCCATCACGCAGCCGTTATAGCTGATTCCGTCTACTTTAAGAGACGGTGTATACAGTACCGGACTCTTCGAGAACAGCGACGAAGCGAAAAATTCGCCTGTGGCCTGCCCGCCAAACATCACGTTGCTGATGTTTAGCGTTCCGAAAACGTAATCGAGGTCGATGTCGCGCAGACGGAGATTGATCACATCGGTAGTGTCGGCCGACGCTCTGCCGTCGATTTCCACGAACTGCCCTTCGCGTCCCACACTGAATCCCGCAACGTCCACGAAATTCTTACGGGCGTTTATAACAGAAGGATGCACCGTCCAGACTGTATCGTTGAACACGAGTGTAGAAGGATTGATGTTCACTCGCGTCAGGAGCATGTTCCCGTCGAGCGAATCACGCGAAAAAGAGGTTGAGAAATTGATATTTCCGTGGAAGCCGCGTTCGCGCTTTATATGCCAGCTCAAATCGGTGTCGGTATCGTCGCTCCGGCCTGTCGACTGCATTATCAGCGTCATCGGACCGTTTTTGGTAGGCATGACCGACGTAGCATATATGCTCGACCGGTTATGTATGCCGTCTATGCCGATGCGGAGCGAGGTGTTTTCTATCAGCTTGCTCTTCTGAAGCAAGTAAGGTGCATCAATGCTGAACGACATCAGGGAATTCCTGCTGTCCATTGCGCCCGCTATGGTTATATTGTCGATTACCGAGAGGGGCAAATTGAAAAATGGTGCGACGACAGTATCGGGCTTGAGGGTAAAATTGAAGTCGAAGTCAATGTCTGGCATCTCCCTTCCGTTTTCGTCGGTATATACACGCGGCATCTTCTTTGCCGGCAATCCCGACATAAGGGCAGGATAAACTTCGGCAATTATCTCTTTTGCTGTAGGGACGAGCCGTTTCACCGGAAAGCGGCCGCGAACTCTGCCGTCGATGAGCGCGCTCTGAAGTTCTATGATTCGGGTGGAGTTCGAAACTCGGGCATCAACAGCAATACTGTCGATGTAAACCGACCGTTCATCGCCGGTAAGCCTGACATCATTTAAAGTCAGCCAGCCGCTGGCCTTGTCGGGGTCGTATCCGTCAATCCGGGTGTCAGCTTCAAGGGAGAGAGAATATCCGCTGAACTTTTTCGCTGCTGTAAAGCGATCCAATGCAACGTTTTTAACGTCTGCAAAGAATTCAAGATGCTGATTAGATTTGTCGAGCGAAACTTGGCCCTGCAGACTGAAATCGAGTTCCGGATCCGAACATTCAACCTCGACTTCAGCCATATGGTTGTGAAAATCAGCATTCCCTTCGATAGATTTGAAGGCATATCCGTTCCATTCGGCATGGTCAATTCCAAGTCTGATATCGCCGCGGATATCATTTCTTTTCCCGAGCGAAAGATCAAAATCGGAATTCAGGCCTACCTGGCCGAATTTACCTGAAAGCGAAGGTATAAGCACCGCGGGTGAGAACTGTTCGGTCGAGACGGTTCCCTGAAGCTGTAGCGGGGCGTTTTGCGACGGAAGCGCCGCCATTACATCCACATCAACATTTCCGGCATCGCAGTCGATTGCACCGGTAAATCCAAGTTCACGACGGGAGAAGGTGAGATCGCCGAGGAGATTGACATTTCCAGCCCGGCCGAGCAGTTCGGCCACGTCGGGTTTCAGAGGTGTAAAATACGAGACAATCGAAGCGATATCTTCTCCGGGCGCGCTTATGCTGAGACGGTTGATTCCGGCATACAGGTTATCGTGACGCACAAGCCCGGCAATGCTCCCGGAGCCGCGGATCCAAAGATCGGAACCGGCGGCGGAAATATCGAGACGGTTTATGCTGATATTATCGGCCGTTCCCGAGAGGTCTATTTCAATATCGGTTCTGACATCCGCATTTGCAAGCGCCGGAACGAAAGCCGACAGATCGCTCGGCGTGACATAACTTCCAGGCAGAACGAGAAGCGACAGTGGAGAGCCGACAATATCTTTCCCTATTGTTTTCAGAGAGTGATATGAAGTACCTATGTCGGCAACAGCCACGTGAGAGGCGGGCAAATCCACCGTGAGTCCCGTAACGGAGGCAGCCGTGTCGGAAAGCACAAAATTTCCCTTGAGTTCCTTCAGCATCAGACCGCTTTTTTCACCGGCGGCCAAACGCTTCACTTCCATAATGAAATCATTGTTGCGCAAACGGGGAAGCTTAATATCGGCGCGAAGGTCGGAAACAGCTATGTGGGCAGGATCGAACCGGCCGGCCTCCCTCTCCGGCTCCGAAAGGACGTTGTAATCAATACTCGAACGTCTTATCACGACCATATTGACCGCGAGATCAAACGGCGTGGGCGGTTTATTCGGATCCTTCGGTTTGAAACGGTCGATTATCGGCTGTATGTTGATCGGGGCGGAGAGTGAATCGCGGTAAAGATTCAGATTCAAATCAATGAACTCGGCATAGGAAATAATCACCTTCCCGCGGAATATAAGGTCGATGAGATTAATTCCGGCCCCGAGATGCCCTACCTTCAAGGTTTCTATTCCTGCAGAATCAACAACGGTAACATTTTTCAGCGCCACCCTGTTGAATGGTGAAATGGTGACTTCACCGATTTCAACAGGAGAGCCCAGCAGAGAAGTAAGCTCCCTCTCCGTCCGCTCTCCCGCCCATTTCTGAAAGGCCGGAACCGAAAGTATTACATAAAACAACGCGGGCACCACTGTAATCAACAACAGCAGTGTCACCACGATAGCCCTCAAAATCTTCAGCACCAGCTTCATGTGCCGGATCCGCTACAGAAGTTTTGCTACGGAGCTGTCGAGCTTCGATATGTCGTCAATACGTTCCACAAGCTCACCCTTACGATTGAACAGATAGCTTGTAGGAAGCGACTGGACATTGTAGTTTCTGATAACGGAATTGTCGGCGACCGAGTTAAGCACGGTAATCCACGGGAGATTCGCAGCAGTGCTTTTCCAAACATGCTCGTCGCCGTCGAGCGACACCTGGAAAATCTGGAATCCCGACGGACTGTATTTTTCGTAAACCTTGTTGAGCGCAACGTTGAATGCCGGAGACTCCTCAGCTGTATAAGCCGAGAAATTCAGGAGCACGACGTTGTTTTTAGCGAGTTCGTCGAGCAAGCTGTGTTCTTTGCCTTTATTGTCGTAGAGTTTGATTTCAAAAGCGTTTATTTCGCGTGCGGTAAGAGTGTCGCCGGGAACAGAAGATGAAACTCTCGGGCGATTTGAGAGATAAAGCCGCTTGAGATAGGAGGTGCGCGGATCAGAAGGACGCATTACGTAGTAAGCATTCGCTACCGCTCCGATTATTTTCACATCATTTTTATCGGATGGATCGAAAATATAGCCATCGGAGGTCTTCTTGTTTATTATGTAATAAGAGAGAATTCCACCGGGATCGGCCATTATCATCTCGCTCAGTTTGCGTTTCAGTTCGGAATTTCCTTTGAGGTTACCTGACGCTGAAGCCTGCATTATGTCGCGGTCAACCTTAAGCATATTTTCGGCGAGCTGGGAACCCGCGAGTTCGTAGTTCGTGCCGAATCCGTCTGTATCAGTCTTTATTTCAACAGTTTCAATGCTGTCTACCGGAAAATAAATACTCTTTCCGTCGAGGGTAAGGCGATATATATCCGGAAAACCGGCTGCCTTATGGGAATATTTGAACGCGCCGGAGGAATTGGTTTTCACTGAGTCGAGGACGTACCACCGACCGTTGTCGCCGGCTTCAACGAGCAAGGTTTTGCCGGAGGCACCATCTATGTCTCCTTTAACAGTCCAGGAATTCGAATCGCCGCAAGAAAGCAGCCCTGCTGCCGCAAACACGGTAATCAGCAGCGATTTATATTTCATATTCATCATTTATTCATCAAAAGTCATTTCGTCGAATCCGGCGGCATCAAACTCATCTTCGTTGAATTCCGTAGAGCCGTAGAAATCATCGTCGAGATCGGTTTCCGAGGCTACCTGCATAGCTTTCGCATCGATTTTCGCATCGAAGTCGTCCATATCCACCGACTGGGACGGCGGTTCACCCATGGAGAGAGTACACAGAGGGTCACGGAGACTCTTGCCGGGAATGCTGTTTTTCATCTCAATGAAAAATGAACGGTCGGTAAGATAGTCGAACACCCAGACCAGACGCTGACCGTCGTCCTCAATGAAGTCGCTGAGCGGGGTGTCCTCCATCAGATAGACATCCTCCGACGAGTCGGAACCCATATCCTCAAGTGTGATTTCTCTTTCACGTTCCCAGCCGTCGTCGCACATAAAAAACGAACTCATCTGGTTCTTATCATATCCCACCGAGTCGCAGATGGCGTTGCGGAACTCCAGGAAAGTAGCGTCGGAATCAATCTGAATTTCACGTTTGAAGTTGTCGACCTCGTCGGATACTATACGAAAATTGTATATCATTGCTGTTTTTAAATTATTATCGTTGTTTTGTTCCGCTAAAGTAGTAACTTTTTTTCAATCGTAAAAATAAAAAACAATTATTTATCGCTCACAGTCATATTCTCATATTTTTTTTTAATTTTGCGATTGCAAGTCTTTGGCTCGCAAAACATTTTGAAAAAAGAAGTAATATGCTTATTTTGTGGTTCGAGAACATAGGAAATACTAAAACCGCGCAAGGATAGCATTGTGGGCCACACGTATATAGCGTGGGCTACTATTGTTATTTATGTAAAAGGGGGGTTCCTACGACCTTCAAATCACGAAATGACATAGCTGGCTTACGTTTTCTTCCTTTATTTAGTTGTATATTGAAATCGTAGATATATATTAAAATTCAATTTTATGAAATACCGCATTTGTTTTATGTTCATCTTGGTTTTTGCGTTTTTGGCTATGAGTGCATCTGTAGACATCGTCGATCTCATCTCAGATCCTATAACGAAAGATGAAGTTAACGAAAACAATGATATTGTATCCGCCGAGCCAATCCCAAAAAACTTTGCATATCCGCAAACCACTTTTTCTTCTAAAAGAGAGATGTTCGATTTTATTAAAACATTAGATTTTGATAGGAACCCTCCAGCCAAAAGGCTCCGTGATTTTTATAATGACGAGAAGAAAATTACAGAAGACAAGGCCTTGCGTAAAGGAATCGAGCTATACTTGAAAGGTAAAGCCGAAAAGGCTGCCGATTATTTTGTAAATGTATACAAAAACAAAAAAAAATATACGCAAAGGCAACGCAAGTATGCGGCATGGCAAGTCTGGCATTATATGCGTTTCGGAACAATGGATATCTTCTTTAATGGGACTCCTTCTCGAATGGACAGAGGAGAAAACTTAAATAGTGGATTTTATAAATGTGATACAGAGTTATCGTTAGGCTTGCCTTATTTGTTCGTTTCCTCTGATCCGAATCTGCCAAGTTACGATCCTGCAGGACTCTTAAGGAGCATTACGATAGATGAAGAGTATAATGATAAATCTATACATATAAATCCACTTTTCACCAAAGATCTTTTAGCGGCTGCGTTATATGAGGCATTCCCAAAAGGAGAAGTAATTAATATGGGTTCGTTAGTTAAGAATGATACTATATTGTTTTTAACAAAACCACTAAAATATGGAGCGAGCGGCAAATCGTCTTCGTACTACCGGAGTAAGATCTTTGCAGAGTCGGTTTCTGACTTTTTTTACCTTATGGATTGTATGCATCTTGTCGCCCGAACAAAATCAAACATTCATGACAAATATGGAATTGGTCTAACGGCTGATGAAATGTACTTGAAAGCCAAGAGGCTAAATCCCGACAAACAAATGATTATGACGGATTATCTAAAAGGAATTAATATAGAAAAAACTGATGAACAATGCGAGATATTGCTTTTAAGGAGCGCATATTATGGGCATCTTGATGCTATTATAGAGTTGATGCCTTACATTGTTGAAACAGTGCAGCTTGGTAATCTTTATTATCTTTGTTTTGATGACTCTTGGATGGAATTGAAGATGAACGATGATGTCGCTGCTGAATTGAGCGCCAATCTGAGAATATTAGATGATGTTAAACTTGTACTTAAAGCACTGTCTGAGTTGCCGCAATTCAAGGACTCGCCATATATTTGGGAGGTATTGACTGATGAAGTGGAAAAAAACAGGGAGAGTGTCAATAAAATATTTCTTGACAAAATGTATGCCATGGAAGCCGAAAAGGAGGTCGAAGAGAGAGCAAAGAAAAAGCGTCGGGAACAATTTTGGAGCAATGTTGGAACCGCGTTGCTAAATGGACTGGTAAGCGGAGTCAATGCTTATATGCAGACACAGTATCAAGCATCTGCGCCGATGCATACAGCCTCGGTAATGACAGATGGGCACACCGGCTCTTTGGCTGATGCAATGTCTCAGCCTGGATATTTTCAGAATGTGCATCAGCAACTTTTACAACAGTCTATGAATCAAGTGCAATGGGAAGAGATGCAGGAGTATAACCGAGTAAGGGAAAATTATCAACGTATGGGGCGTGATCTTACCCTTATTGAATTCCGTGCTCTGCAAGGTCAGGCAATTGCTGACTTGAAGGGACAAGGATATGATATTATTGCAGAGCAAAAGGCTATTAATGATGATATGCACAATTTTAACCGCAGTCAGATGAATTCCGGAAAAGAAAACGTCGAGCGAATTAAACAGCAAAATGCACAAAAATACGGGACATCATCAACACCCATTACAACTACAACATCGACAAATTCGTATTCGACTTCATCAAAGTCAAATACGTCTTCAAGAATGTCGTCATCAACATCATCTGGAGAAGTGCCGACCAACACAAATTCTCACTATTCAAATACTGTGGCTTATAATGCTCATGAACACTACAGCGCGGGCAATATCAACACACAGAAGAATTCATATGGGAATAAAATTAAGAATGTCAATATGGCGGTAAAAGATGGATCATCATTCCGTAATGTGAATCTGAATGGCGAACTCTATAAAAAAGATGGCCAATACTATGTAAAAATTGGAGGTTCATTCTTCAAAGTCGAAAAATCTGGAGGTACATATAACTCATATATTATATATGGAGCCAAAGCACATTATTTTAATAAATAATACATAAGTACATAACAAAAAGCTGAATACATCGAATTTTGGCGTATAAGTCGGACGTAAAAGTATAGTTGCAATCTTAGAGTGTGTTTACTTTTAAATCAAATTAAACATTAGGGGCACGAAAAAACCTCAACCAGAGTATTGTAAGGAGAAAAAAGGCTTTATCATGCATATAACTTTCTTCTATCAGACACATCTGACCGAGGGTCAATGGTCTTATATAAACAAAGTATTCTTTGAAAATGATTGCAGACACCGCAAATATTCCCTGCGCTCCATATTCGAGGCAATCTTGTATCTGTTGGTCAGCGGATGCCAGTAGCGAATGCTCCCCAGAGATTTCCCAAAATGGCAGTCGGTCTCTAAATTTTTCCGTAAGTGGAGAGAGGACGACCGTATCGACCATTTCATAGAAAAGACAATCATGAGAATCAGAAAGAAACGCAGACAGAACGAATGTCCTACGGTCGGAGCATTGCATGCCCAAGGTGTCCAATGGGCAACCGTCACAGCAACAACGGTTTCGATGCCAATAAGAAGGTCAAGGGAATCAAACACAACATCGTGGTTGACCGCAATGGTATCATTCTCGGCAGGACGGTTGACAATGCCGGAAAGCATGATTCCAAACTTGCCCATCCGCTTTGCGAACAGACATCTTTCTTTTGGCCGACACTTAAGAAAATCCTTGTGGACAGAGGATATCGCGGAGAGATTGCGGATAAGGTAAAAGCCGATTTTATGACAGAACTTGAAGTCAGCAACACCCCCAATAGTACCAAAGGCTTTACACCCAAGCCTCTGAGATGGGTCGTGGAAAGAACATTCGCATGGCTTGACGGATTCAGACGACTCACAAGAAAGTATGAGCTGACTAATGAATCCGCCGAGGAAATGATTGATTTCGCTACTGTCAACCTCTTGATAAATCATATCTAAGGTTTAACAATTGTAAAAAGCAAACATACACTTAGTAACTTTTTTTCAATCGTAAAAATAATAGTTAAAAATTTTCGCTAAGTATGACGGCCGATACTCGAGAACGCTCACCTGAGCAGGCGCTGCGCTGTCGACGGTGCGTTCGCCATCGCCCTGATTCGCAGGCTGAACGAACAGATCGAGCAACCCGCGGTTTTTCCACAGTTCTATGTCGAGAGTCGGCTCCCAGGCATCGACTGAAAAGTCGGTGAGGTCAGTAAGCGTTCACTCCTCGCTTCCGATTTTCGGGGTCGCGGCGAGCGAAACCCTGGAACCGCGCTCAACCTCGCGGAAAATATAATACGCACGACGGCCTTCGCTTACTATCCTCGGGCGCGAAACAGGTATCATCTTCGTGCCGCCGCCCGAAAGCGAAAAGGGAGAGGTACGGTGGCCCACCGTTTCCGTATGCCAACGGCGCCCGTCGTTCCAAACGAGCCTGTATTGCGGCACCGTGGAGCAGGAATCGCGCCAGTAAGTGGCTATGTACGGATTCCCTGCGGCGTCGGCGGTCATGGATGTCTGGTTTATCAGATCTGAGTTCTGCGGAATACTGACGGCTATTTCCGCCGTCGACAGCGTGATGGGAAGCTGATATTTCTCGCCGGTTGATTTCTCCCAGGTCCTGCCGCCGTCGCGCGAACGGGCGTAGCAGAGGTCATGGTTTGTCTCAACCAGCCATGTTTCGCGCCATACCCACGACACGTGGATTGTGCCTTGTCTGTCGACAAACAGCTGCCAGTATGCATTGCGCGCATCTTCACCGTCAATCAGCACATCCTGCACCCGCTGCCACGTCTTTGTTGCCACAGAATATCTGTCGAGCACCAGATTCCCCCCCCGGATGCACCGGAGCGGTACGCGAAAAGCAAATCTCCGCCGGGGAGACAATAGAATTCCGGATAAGTCACGTCGTTCTCGTCGATGCCGGTCATAGTCTCTTTCTGCCCGAGTTCTATAGATCCTGGCGCTACGGCACGGGCGTAATTCAAAGGGTGTCTGTGATGATCCCATGAGAGGTGGAGCACCCCTGAACCGTCCACGCCGATGCTTATAACGTTGTGAGCATCGGCCACGTTACCCTTATATTGCGTACGGTGAAGAATCCAGTCGGAGGAACCGACCTTACGTTTCCCCGTCACGACCGTTCCGTCGGGCGCATAGTAGGCTATATACTGCGTGTCGGCATGAGTGACGAGCGAACTGCCGCGAAACACCGCGGCATTAACGGATGTGGCCGAATAGCCCTCTCCTACCGGAGAAAGCATAACTGCCGGATGCCGGCAAGCCTGAAACCCGACGCAGATAAGCAGTGATATTATAATAGTACTGAACGACTTTTTCATGGCAAAAATAGGGAACAATAGCAAAAAATATCAGATTACAGAGTGTGAAAAATCTTCATATAAAAAGAAAAGTCAGTTCAAACATTTTTGAACTGACTTTCGCTGATTTTGAGGTCCCTAGCAGAATCGAACTGCTGTAAACGGTTTTGCAGACCGGTGCCTAACCACTCGGCCAAGGAACCCTGGGTTTTGCGACTACAAAGGTAGTACTCTTTTTCGGAATGTGCAAATTTTAGGACAACAATTTTCAACTAAGATTCCCATATTTTCCTATCCTACTCTCAACTGGCAAGTGCAAAATTATAGATTTGTCGGAAGAATACACATTTGGGAGAGGAAAAATTGAGTTTCTTGCGTGGTCTGCGGTTTATTTTGTGTTGGAC
>ERZ779889.2111-NODE-2111-length-17383-cov-4.510330_pt1 | contig 17383 bp, 15 predicted proteins | sample MGYA00511030_ERZ779889 | MGnify/ENA primary metagenome ERZ779889 (study PRJEB29588, sample SAMEA2160616) | human gut metagenome | biome: human gut; feature: human-associated habitat; material: faeces | place: Denmark | collected 2008/2010 ...
TGCTGCCGTGGCTGCTTTTCCGGCTCCTCCGCATCCGATTATCAGCACCCTACATCCACCGGGCTTAGGACACTCCTGCCTCAGTATCTCCAGTACAGCCTCAAAGTCAGTGTTGTACGCCATGATTCGAAATGCACTTTCCGGGTAGGGAATGTTTCCTGTCGCTGATTGTTTCTCTCCATTAAACCGCACAATGCCGCTTCCGGACTGTCGTAGAGTGGCATTTCCAATCGGCTGCGGGGCACATGTATCCCGTATGGAGGTCTTGACCATGAGGTTGGATGCCTGACAGCGCAGGGCGGAATAGTCCCAGGCGTCAGCGGCACGGAACGCATCCTCCTTGAACGGAGTGGTGACATTGACTGCCACATAGTCCATCAGGAACGCGGCGTATGCGTCAGGAAAACTATCACGCTCTATCAGGTCGTAGCTCCAGTGATGCAATATATCCGGCCTGTCGGCGAAATACTCCCGGAAGAGCGCGGGACTCTGGCTGTGTCCGATCGGATTGCCGATAAGGCCTATCCGCAGACGGTCTGCCGGGAAAGTGCTGCTGGATGTGTCGTGTGTCATGAACGGTCAGGCGAAAGGTTAAAGGTTGCGGAGTGAGCCGGCGGTGCGGCGCTGGCGGAGGGCTTCATAGCAGAGAACGGCCATGGAGGCGGAAACATTGAGCGAATCGATGCCACCCAGCATGGGTATGCGGATATGGGCATCAGCGGCCTGCCTCCAGATGTCGGACAGTCCGTCAGCTTCGGCCCCGAAGGCCAGGGCTGTCGGTCGCGTCATGTCTGTGTCGTAGTACAGCTCTGAGTCCTGCAGCTGGGCGGTAAGGATGCTGATGTCCCGGGCCCTGAGCCAGGCGATAGCTTCCTCCGAGGTGCAGACGGCAATGTTGCGGGTAAATACTCCTCCGAGGCTGGCCCGTATCAGGTTGGGATTGTAGAGGTCCGTGTGCGGGTCGCAGACCAGTACGGCAGAGACCCCAGCAGCGTCGGCAGTGCGCAGCATTGCTCCCAGATTGCCTGGCTTCTCGACCGATTCTACGACAACTATCAGGGGAGCGTATCCAGGGTCAGGGCGTTTTGTGCCGGAGCCTCCGAAGAGCGTGAGGTCTAGGGCCTCGAGCGACCGGTCCTGAGCACTGCCGCAGACCACTGCGAGAAGTCCCTCGGTACTGCCCCGGTAGGCCATTTTCCGGTAAACGTTCTCGGAGACCTCGAATATGCGTGTCCATTCATTTCCGGAAAAGGAATGCGGCAGTGGCTGCGTGTGTGTGGACTGTCCGAATGGGATGTCGCCGCCCTTTAAGGATGCGAAGGTGTCTGCCGGACATACGGTGGGACAATAGAACACCGACCGGAGACGGAAACCACTCTCCACGCAGCGTTCCACTTCCCGCCTACCCTCCACGACAAACAGCCCCTTCCCGCGACGGAGAGAGGAGCTGCTCTGAAGGGCCGTCACCTCCTTGACCCTGGGGTTCTGGAGGGACGTTATGGTCTCAATATTACTTTTCATTGTCCTTGACGGCTCCGTCATCCTGTGCGGAAGGCTTCTTCTCAGGGCGCATCTGCGGGAAGAAGAGTACGTCCTGGATGGTGGTCGCACCGGTCATGAACATGGTGAGGCGGTCGATACCCATACCGAGACCGGATGTGGGAGGCATACCATACTCCAAAGCGCGGACAAAGTCCATGTCGATGTACATGGCCTCGTCGTCACCCTTGTCCTTGAGCTTGAGCTGCTCCTTGAAGCGGTAGAGCTGGTCGATGGGGTCGTTGAGCTCGCTGTAGGCATTGGCCAGCTCCTTGCCGTTGACAAAAAGCTCGAAGCGCTCGGTCAGGGACGGGTCGCTGCGGTGACGCTTGGTCAGGGGCGAGGTCTCCCACGGGTAGTCGGTGATGAATGTAGGCTGGACCAGATGCTTCTCACAGTACTCGCCGAAGATGGCGTCTATCAGCTTGCCCACGCCCATGGTCTTGTCGACCTCGATGTGCAGGTCAGCGCAGACCTTGCGCAGGGCATCCTCGTCCATGCCGCGCACGTCCACTCCGGCGTATTCCTTGATGGCATCGAGCATGGGCAGGCGGCGGTAGGGCTTGCGGAACTCTATCTCGTTGCCTCCTATGTTCAGCAGGGTCTTGCCGTTGACGGCCATGGCCACTTTCTCCAGCATGTTCTCCACGAACTCCATCATCCAGATGTAGTCCTTGTAGGCCACGTATATCTCCATGCAGGTGAACTCGGGGTTGTGAGTCTTGTCCATGCCCTCGTTGCGGAAGTCCTTGGCGAACTCGTACACCCCGGCAAAGCCTCCTACAATCAGTCTCTTGAGGTAAAGCTCGTTGGCAATACGCAGATAAAGAGGGATGTCCAGGGCATTGTGATGAGTGATGAAGGGACGGGCACTGGCGCCTCCGGGTATGGGCTGGAGAATGGGAGTCTCCACCTCCAGATAGCCGAAGGAGTTGAAGTACTCCCTCATGGTCTGCACTATCTTTGTCCTCTTGACAAACACGTCCTTGACCTGGGGATTGACCACCAGATCCACGTATCTCATGCGGTAGCGGAGCTCGGGGTCAGAGAAGGCATCATAGACCTCGCCCTCCTTCTCCTTGACTATAGGCAACACCCTAAGGGACTTGGACAGTACGGTCAGACTCTTGGCGTGTATCGAGAGCTGGCCGGTCTGGGTGATGAAGGCGTAGCCCTTGACACCGATAAAGTCGCCTATATCCAACAGTTTCTTGAATACCGTATTGTACATCGTCTTGTCCTCGCCCGGACATATCTCGTCTCTTTTGATATAGACCTGAATACGGCCTTCGGAATCCTGCAGCTCAATGAATGACGCAGCCCCCATGATACGGCGGCTCATCATCCTGCCGGCAATGGACACCTCCGCAAAGGGGCATTTCTCAGGATCGTATTTCTCCTTTATCTCTGTAGTGGTGGTATTGACATCATAAAGTGCGGCGGGATAAGGCTCAATGCCCAGTTCCCTAAGTCTGGTCACAGCTTCGCGCCGGTTCTGCTCCTGCTCGTTCAGCTCTATATTTTTTCCCATTTTAAAAAAACATTAAACTTTAAAAAGGCAAATTTAACTTTTTTATTTTAAGAAGCTGTTTAAATTTTTCTAAACATTCTGAATAAATTGTTAATTTTGCAGTCATGGCAATCGAGAAAAAATGGATAGTTAAAGAGCAAGGCAATCCCGCAGCTGTCAGAGCCCTGTCGGCAGAGCTGGGCATCGACCAGGTACTGGCCAACTTATTGGTACAACGCAACATAACCACAGCTGACAGAGCCAGGGAATTCTTCAAGCCTGACCTTTCCAAACTCCACGATCCGTTTCTGATGAAAGACATGGACAAAGCCGTGGAGAGACTCGAAAAGGCCATCTCCAGCGAGGAGAAAGTGCTCATCTACGGAGACTACGATGTAGACGGAACTACTGCCGTAGCCCTTATGTACACGTTTATCCGCAATTTCAATCCCAACGTAGAATACTATATCCCTGACCGCTACGACGAGGGCTACGGCATATCCTATAAAGGCATCGACTGGGGCCACGAGAACGGATACTCGCTTATCATAGCTCTGGACTGCGGCATAAAGGCCGTGGAGAAGATAGCCTATGCCAAATCCCTCGGCATGGACATGATCATCTGCGACCACCACCTTCCGGACGAGGAGCTTCCTCCCGCAGTGGCCATTCTCGACCCCAAACGTCCCGACTGCAGCTACCCGTTCGATGATTTGTCCGGTTGCGGGGTGGGATTCAAGCTGATACAGGCATACGCCATGCGCAAGTCCATTCCTTTCGCATGGGTGGAATCCTTCCTCGACCTGGTGGCCGTCAGCATCGCTGCAGATCTGGTATCCATGACTGGAGAGAACCGCATCCTGGCATACTACGGTCTTGAGCGCCTTAACCAGTCCCCGCGCAAGGGGCTTCAGTCCATCATCCGGCTGTCGGGACTGGAGAATCACAAGATATCGGTAGATGACATAGTCTTTAAAATAGGTCCGCGCATCAATGCCGCCGGCAGGATGGAATCGGGCCGCACCGCCGTGCATCTGCTGGTGTCCCGCAATGACGAGGAGGCCCAGAGTATAGGCAAGATCATAGACCTTCACAATAAGGAGCGCAAAAGCGTGGACAAGCAGATTACGAAAGCGGCCATAGAGTCCGTGATGAACGACAGCAGTTTCCGTGAGCGCAAGTCCACAGTGGTCTTCGATCCCAAATGGAACAAGGGAGTCGTGGCCATAGTCGCCTCCAGACTGGTAGAGGCTTTTTACCGCCCGACCATAGTGCTCACCGAGTCCAACGGTCTCATAACCGGCTCAGCAAGGAGCATCGCCGGATTCGACCTCTACGAAGCCATCAAGGAGTGTTCGGAATATCTGGAGAACTACGGAGGCCACATGTACGCGGCCGGTCTTACTCTCAAGAAAGAGAATCTCATACCATTTGAGGACAAGTTCGAGAAAGTAGTCGCCGAGAAGATTACCGAGGACATCCTGACTCCTGTCGTACAGATAGACACTTATCTGGACTTCAAGCAGATAACCCCAAAGTTCTTCCGCATACTCAAGCAGTTCCAGCCCTTCGGGCCCGGCAATCAGTCTCCGGTGTTCATCACGGAGAATGTCTACGACAACGGCAACGGACGGCTGGTCGGCTCCGGCAACGGCCACATGAAACTGGAGCTCATACAGGAGGACGAGCCTTACCGCTATATCTCTGCCATAGCGTTCAACAGGGCCGAGCACTTCGAGCACCTGCATGCCGGCAACCCGGTGGACATCTGCTATTCCATAGCCGAGAACTACTACCGGGGCATCGCCAACATACAGCTCAGGGTCAAGGACATACACAAAAAAGAACTCTTCTAGCACTTCCACGTATATGCTCAATTTCGAATGCGACTACATGAAAGGAGCCTGCCCGGCCGTGCTCCAGAGACTGATTGAGACCAATATGGACGAGACCCTCGGTTACGGAGCCGACCCCTATTGCAGGTCCGCCATAGAACGTATAAGAGCGGCCTGCGGATGCCCGGAAGCCAGAGTCTATTTCCTGACCGGAGGCACCCAGGTCAATGCTGCTGCCATGTACGCTGTACTGAGACACTGCCAGGGCGTGATATCGCCCGTCACCGGACACATCAACCATCACGAATCCGGTGCTGTCGAAGCCACCGGGCACAAGGTCATTGCCCTGCCCGGACACGATGGAGGAAAACTGAAGGCGGAAGACGTGGAAAGATACCTCAAAGACTACTGGGCCGACGAGAACTACGCCCATATCGTGGAGCCGGGCATGGTCTACATCACCCACCCTACCGAACTCGGTGCGCTCTACACTATGGATGAGCTTAAGGCCCTGTCTTCCATATGCAGGAGCTACCGCATTCCGCTGTATCTGGACGGAGCCAGACTTGCATATGCCCTCGCCTCAGACAAGACGGACATCACGCTTGAAGACATCGCCTCACTCTGCGACATATTCTATATCGGAGGCACAAAATGCGGAGCCCTGTTCGGGGAAGCCCTCGTGATTCCGCGTCCGGAACTGACTGGCGAGCTGTTCTCCATCATCAAGCAGAGAGGAGCCATGCTGGCCAAGGGCCGGCTGCTGGGTCTACAGTTCGATACCCTGTTCACCGACGGGCTCTACGCCCGGAACGGTCTGAACGCCATCGAGACAGCCGACTTGCTCGCCAAAGGGATCAAGGACAAAGGCTACAGTTTCCTGATACCGCCTCAGACCAACCAGCTGTTTGTCATCATGGAGAACGACAGGATAGAGGCACTGCGCAGGGAGGTCTCCTTCTCCCTGTGGGAGCATGTGGACGCGGACCGCAGCGCGATACGGCTGGTCACCGACTGGGCGACCTCAGCCCTGCTCGCTCTGCTCTGATCAGCGGCCGCCGGCCTTCTCGTCCAGGTCCAGCTCCGGGTGACGGTCGGAAGAGCGGCTGAGCAGCACGGCTGTCACGATAGCGCACACCGCCAGACCGATAAAGAAATATTCCGCCGCTATGGGCGAGGCCGCCCGGTCGATTATATGCCCCACGACTATGGGGACGGTGAACAGACCGATGTTCTGCACCCAGTAGACCAGTGAGAATGCCGTTCCAAGCTTGTTCTCTGCTATAATCTTCGGTATCGACGGCCACATCGCCGCCGGTACAAGCGAGTAACCCAGGCCAAGCACCCCTATGGCGATGAATCCGAAAGCCGGTACTCCGGGAGCAAAGGCCACTGTCAGATGCGAGAACAAAATCATGGCCGAACCTAATATCATGATTTTCGTACCGCGCCCCACCCTGTCCACCACGGCTCCGAACAGCGGGGCGAAAACCAGTGTGAAGAAAGGTATCATGGCCACCATGACGGATGCCACGCCGCTGTCTATGCCGAAACGGGGCATGAGTATGGCTGTAGCGAACTTGCGGAACGAGACCACGCAGCAGTAGAAGAACACACAAAGCAGGGATATCAGCAGAAAATGCCTGTTCGTGATAACCTTGACCACATCCCGGAAACGGAACCTGTCCTCGGGCGAGGCCGCTTCCGCAGATGCCGCCGGCATTACACGACGATCTAAGGCATAGTCCATCGCCACGAACAAGGCCCACAGAATAAGGCCGGCGAGCAGCAGGGCCAGACCGACCACGGCCGGACGGGATGTTTCAGAGAAAGGTATGTAGCCGTCCAAAGCCACGATACGCGGCACTACAATGAGAGCCACCGCCGTGCCAAGACGGGCCAGGGCCAGCTGCAGGCCCATCGCGAAGGCGATCTCGCGGCCTTTGAACCATTTTGCTATCGCCCGGTTGACAGTCACACCGGCTATCTCGCTGCCCAGGCCGAACATCGCGCACCCGGCGTAGGCCAGCGACAGCGACGGCTTTGCGAACGTTCCTGAAAGCCAGGCACACAACCGGCTTCCGGCAAAACTCTCAGATATGGCATAGGTAATCAATGCCGCTCCCCCGACCATAAGCCCGACAAATATCGAGCCGGTCAGCCTCACTCCCCAGCGGTCCAGCAGCATACCGCAGACTATCAGTCCTCCGAAGATGCACAGCAGCGAATATGCGCTGCGGTAGAAACCGTAATTGGTCATAGACCAGCCGAGGGCCACCATGGACGGATCCTCGAACTCCTGATTGATGGTCGAGAAGATGTCATCGAAGAAGTACGAGGCGAACATCGGCAGGGCCAGACACAAAAGGGCCACCCATCGGATGGCCCCAGTATCCTTGATTGTCTTGAACAGTCTGCTCATGACCGGCAGATTTATTCTTCCGTCTTCACTACATTGGGCAGCTCCAGACCGTATTTCTTCCGACGGTCCTCAGCCTTGAGCAGGAAGCTCAGGATAAATGCCAGAATGCCGAACGAAGAGAATATTATCATGGGAGCCAGATAACCTCCGGTCGCCTGAAGCACCTTGCCTATGAGCAGGGGCACCAGACAGAGACCGATGTTCTGCACCCAGAAGATGAGGCAGTACGCGCTGCCGAGAATCTTCTCATCGATAATCTTGGGCACAGACGGCCACAAGGCGGCAGGCACAAGCGAGAAACTTACGCCAAGGATGGCAATCAGAGTTACAGCAAGCCACTTGTGAGGATAGACAGGCAGGATGAAGGCAAATGACAGATGGCATACTATCATGATGATAGCACCCAGCATCAGCATGGTCGCACCCTTGCCCTTGCGGTCCAGGAAGATACCCAGCAGAGGAGTGAGACACATGGCCAGAATCGGGAAGAAACTGAACAACTGCGATGCCGTGGCGTTATCGACTCCGAGGGTCACCTCCAGATAATTGGGCGCATACCTCTGGAAGGGGAATATGGCCGAATAGTAGAGCACGCAGAGCAGGGCTACCAGCCAGAACATCTTGCTGGAGAATATCTTGCCAAGATCGCGGATATGGAACTCGTCCTCCGGGGACTTCTCCTCAGTGGCCATGCCGGCTGCCACGAGCTGCTTGTCGAACTTGGAATCCATCACCGAGAAGACTATGTAGTTGATGAGTCCTATCAGAAGCAGCACGGTGCAGAAGCCCACAGGAGCCACCACAGACTGGTCGAACTTGTTGGAGATGATAGGAGCCAGCCACATCACTGCGAACACACCCAGACGGGCAATTGCCATCTCAAGTCCCATTGCCAGAGCCATCTCCTTGCCCTTGAACCACTTGGCTATGGATTTGGACACTGTGGTGCCGGCCATCTCGCAGCCGCAGCCGAAGATCATGAAACCGAGAGAGGCCATCTTCGCACTGCCGGGCATAGCCGTCCACCAGCTGCCGAGCCACTCGTTGAAACCGGTTGTCTGGAACCAGTCACTCACACCGATAAACTTGATACTTGCACCGATTACCATCAGGGAGGCCGATAGTGTACCTGTAAAGCGGATACCCATCTTGTCCAGGATAATACCGGCCAGAATCAGGAAACCGCAGACATTGAGGATGTACTCCGAGGCCGCATAAGTTCCGAACGCACCGCTGTCCCATCCCCTGGCTGACTCGATAAGAGACTTAAGAGGGGACATGACATCCACGAACATATATGCGAAAAACATCATCAGCGCGATGAGAATCAACGCGGCCCAACGTGCCACTACGCTGTCGTTGAGCATCTTTGCTACTTTTTCTTGCATTTGATTTAGTGTTTTGGTATTTTACAGGATTCAAAAGTACCGTTTTTTGGCTGAAATGGCAAAAAATAATGCTATCTTAGCACGTTGAAATTATAAATAATCCTAACTATGTCATTGAATAAAGTCCTACTTATAGGAAACGCGGGAAGAGACCCCGAGGTGAGGCATCTGGAAAGTGGTGTGGTCACGGCGACATTCTCATTGGCCACTACAGAAAAATTCAGAGACCGCACTTCCGGAGAGATGAAAGAACAGACCGAATGGCACAATATCGTGTGCTGGAGAAATTTAGCTGAAGTAGCGGAGAAATATGTCAGGAAGGGAACCCAGCTTTTCATCGAGGGCCGCATCCGCACCCGCTCATACAACGACAGTAACGGCAACACCAAATATGTGACCGAGATCGTGGCGGACAACATGCAGCTCCTCGGGCGCAAGTCCGACAACCCGGCCGCTCAGGGGCAGACCGGCGGATGGCAGGGACAGACCTCCCGCCCGTCCACTTACCAGCAGCAGCCTTACCAACAACCTGCATACCAGGCCACGGCACAACCGGTCCAGCCTGCCCAGCCTATGCCTGCCGAAGACATGCCTGCAGACGAGATAGGAGACGACCTTCCGTTCTAAATTTTATCAAATGACAGATATGAGCAACAATAATAAAGCGAAAGTAGACGTAGTACTCGGCCTCCAGTGGGGAGACGAGGGAAAAGGCAAGATCGTAGACGTGCTTGCCGAGAGGTACAACATCATTGCACGTTTCCAGGGAGGCCCCAACGCCGGCCACTCCATACAGTACGGAGACAAGAGCTTCGTCCTGCATTCCGTACCCTCCGGCATATTCAGGGACGGTACGGACAACCTGATCGGCAACGGCGTGGTGCTTGACCCCATCATCTTCAAGAAAGAATGCACGGAGCTGGAGAAGACCGGAGTTCCTGTAAGGGAGCGCATCCGCATATCCAAGAAAGCGCATCTCATCACCCCTACCCACCGCATCATCGATGCCGCCTCAGAGGCATCAAAGGGCAAGTCCAAGATCGGTTCCACCCTCAAGGGCATCGGTCCCGCATACATGGACAAGACAGGACGCAACGGCCTGAGAGTAGGAGACATCCTTGCCTCAGACTTCCAGACCAGGTTCGACAACCTCAAAAAGAAACACATAGCCTTCCTGAAACAGTTCGACTATGCATACGACCCCGACATGGACGTAAAGGAGTGGATGGATGCCGTCGACTATCTCAGAACATTTGACTTGGTGGACGGAGAATACTATATCAACGCCCGCCTCAACTCTGGCGAGAGCGTACTGGCCGAAGGAGCACAGGGCTCGATGCTCGACGTGGATTTCGGTTCATATCCTTTCGTAACCAGTTCCACCACCACGTGCTCCGGAGCCTGCCTCGGTCTCGGAGTCGCCCCCGCAACTATAGGCAACGTATACGGCATCTTCAAGGCCTACTGCACCCGCGTCGGCAGCGGCCCCTTCCCCACCGAGCTGTTCGACGAGACCGGTGAGGAACTGCGCAGGCAAGGCCATGAGTTCGGTGCCACGACAGGCCGCCCCCGCCGTACCGGCTGGCTGGATCTGGTAGCCCTCAAATACGCCGTCATGCTCAACGGTGTCACCGAGCTTATAATGATGAAAGCCGATGTGATGGATTCCTTCGACACCCTGAAGGTGGCCGTCGGATACGAGGTTAACGGCAAGCGTCAGGACAGCGTGCCCTACGACACCTACGCGGAAGTCACACCTGTATATAAAGAATTCAAAGGCTGGAAACGCAGTCTGTCCAATATCCAGGACTACAATGAGCTTCCCGCTGAATTCAAAGAATATATATCATTTATCGAACACGAGACCGGAGTTCCTGTCACTGTCATCTCGCTCGGACCCGACCGTGCAGAGACCGTCTTCAGGAAATAACCGGCATGTCGCTTCTGGAGAAAATAGACAGCCCCGGGGACATCCGGGGCTTATCTGTCAAACAGCTTGAGACCCTGTGCGGTGAGATCAGGCGGTACATGATAGACTGCTGCGCCAGGAATCCGGGACATCTCGGAGCCAGTCTCGGCGCTGTAGAACTTGCCGTAGCCCTGCACTATGTCTACAACACCCCCGTCGACAAGATTGTCTGGGACGTGGGACATCAGGCTTATGCCCACAAGATACTTACCGGACGCAGAGAGGCGTTCAAGACCAACCGTACTTACAAAGGCATCAGCGGATTTCCCAAGATGTCCGAGAGTCCGTTCGACTCCTTCGGCGTGGGCCACTCGTCCACATCCATCTCGGCCGCCCTTGGCATGGCCGTAGCGGCAAAGCTCTCCGGCAGCGATGAAAAGATAGTGGCCGTCATCGGCGACGGCGCCATGACCGGCGGCATGGCCTTCGAGGGCCTCAACAACGCCGGTGCCATGAAGACCGACATCCTGGTCATCCTCAACGACAACCACATCTCCATAGACCAGGGTATGGGAGGCCTGCACAGCTACCTGCTGAAAATATCCACATCCGAGACATACAACCGCATAAAGAACCGCGTATGGGACATGATCGGCTCCTCCAGACTGCGCCGGGGAGTCCAGAAGTTCATGTTCAGCACCAAGATGGCCATACTTAAAAGCGGCTCCCTGTTCGAGTCCTTCGGATTCAGGTACTTCGGGGCCATCGACGGCAACGACATCGGTCAGCTGACCACCACCCTCGCCTCCCTGCGCAACATCAAGGGGCCCAAACTCCTGCACGTAATCACCAAGAAAGGCAAGGGATACAGGCCGGCCGAGCAGGACCAGACAGTATGGCATGCTCCGGGTACATTTGACCCTTTGACCGGCAAGCGCAACATACCCGCCTCCGGCACAGCCGCCAGATACCAGGACGTATTCGGAGAGACCCTGCTGGAGCTCGCCAGGGCCAACAGGAAGATCGTGGCCGTCACACCCGCAATGGCCTCCGGCTGCGGTATGAGCATCATGATGAAGGAGATACCCGAAAGGACATTTGACGTAGGCATTGCAGAGCAGCACGCCGTCACTTTCTCAGCAGGCCTGGCCGCCGCCGGACTCCTGCCGTTCTGCAACATCTACTCATCATTTATGCAGAGGGCCTACGACAGTGTCATACACGACGTTGCACTCCAGAAGCTGAAAGTCATACTCTGCCTTGACCGGGCCGGACTGGTCGGCGAGGACGGAGCCACGCACCACGGAGTATTCGACATGGCCGCGTTCCGCCCGATTCCCAATCTCATCATCGCGTCCCCGCTCAACGAACTGGAGCTGCGCAACCTGCTGTACACGGCTGCAAGCGAGGCAGTGCAGGGTCCTATTATTATAAGGTATCCCCGGGGCACAGGAGAAGGCATACCCTGGCGCAACGTCAACTTCATGCCCATCCCGATAGGAAAGGGCCAGCTTATACGCAACGGAAGCGATATCGCCATACTCACCATAGGGCCGATAGGAAACCTCGTTGCAGGAGCAGCCGACAAAGCAGCCGCACAAGGCATATCAGTCCTGCACTACGACATGCGCTTCCTCAAGCCTCTGGACGAGGAGATAATGCAGGACGTTTGCTCCAAGGTGTCCAGAATCATCACCGTTGAGGACGGCACGGTCACCGGCGGTCTGCACGACGCAGTATCCTCATACGTCTCGGAGCACGCCCCGCACATCCGCGTCACCGGCCTCGGAGTACCCGACCGCTTCATCGAGCACGGCACCGTCAAGGAGCTCCGCTCCGAGTGCGGCTTCTCCGCCGACGACATCCTCAAAGCGATAACCTCCACACCAGCAGAAAGCTGCTGAAGATACTCACACTGTCTGTTTAAGCATTGGCCTGACATTCTCTTTGCGGACGTGCGTCAAGTCCTCATGCCTATCCTCCGCCGCGATGCGAATAACTCACTGTTTCACAGTTCTATAACCAAAAACACACGAGGACAGGTCCTTTAATTGGCTGCGAGAGTGTGCCGATTTCGCGGTCATTTTGCGTATAATTAAGATAAAGGCTCCGGTGACTGCGGTTATCGGGCCTGGTCTAACAGCTTTATCGGAACTTAGCTTAAGAATTTTTAAAATTGTTTTGGTATTTTTAAGAAAAGATTTATCTTTGCAGTCCCAAAAATAAGAGCTGCCGATATAGCTCAGTTGGCCAGAGCAGCTGATTTGTAATCAGCGGGTCGTGGGTTCGAATCCCTCTATCGGCTCAAGTTCATTGAATGACAACTATATGGGGAGATACCAAAGTGGCCAACTGGGGCAGACTGTAAATCTGCTGGCGCACGCCTTCGGAGGTTCGAATCCTTCTCTCCCCACACATACATGAAGAGGCATTGAAGAAGATGCCCCGTTGATACGAAGACGTTTTTTCGTTTTGAAGGGGCAGATTCAAGGAACGCGACGAGTGAGCACCGGAGTTTACTTCCGTAAATGAGGATGCGAGCGAGAAGCAGTGACGAAGAAGATGTCCCTTCAAAACGAAAAAGGCGGAAGTAGCTCAGTTGGTAGAGCATCAGCCTTCCAAGCTGAGGGTCGCGGGTTCGAACCTCGTCTTCCGCTCTTAAAAAGCCAGTGTAGCTCAGGGGTAGAGCGCTTCCTTGGTAAGGAAGAGGTCATGAGTTCAAATCTCATCACCGGCTCAATTTATTATATACATTAAATTAAATCTCACATTATGGCAAAAGAAACTTTCAAAAGGGACAAGCCGCATGTTAACATAGGTACTATCGGCCATGTTGACCACGGTAAAACTACTCTTACCGCAGCCATCACCAAGGTACTGGCTGAAAAGGGACTTTCTGAAGTCCGCTCATTCGATTCCATCGACAACGCACCCGAGGAGAAGGAGCGTGGTATTACCATCAACACCGCTCATATCGAATATCAGACAGAGACACGTCACTATGCACACGTTGACTGCCCGGGTCACGCTGACTACGTGAAGAACATGGTTACCGGTGCCGCTCAGATGGACGGTGCCATCCTCGTAGTTGCCGCTACCGACGGTCCTATGCCCCAGACACGTGAGCACATCCTGCTCGCCCGTCAGGTGAACGTGCCCAGAATCGTTGTGTTCCTGAACAAAGTCGATATCGTTGACGATCCCGAGATGATCGAGCTCGTTGAGATGGAGGTTCGTGAGCTTCTGAGCTTCTACGGCTTTGACGGTGACAACGCTCCCGTTATCGCAGGTTCCGCTCTCGGTGCCCTCAACGGCGAGCCCAAGTGGGTTGAGAAGGTTATGGAACTGATGAACGCAGTTGACGAGTACATTCCCCTGCCTGTACGTGATAACGAGAAACCTTTCCTGATGCCTATCGAGGACATCTTCTCCATCACAGGTCGTGGTACTGTTGCTACCGGCCGTATTGAGACAGGTATCGTAAAGGTAGGTGACGAGGTTCAGATCATCGGTCTCGGTGAGGAGCCCAAGAAGTCAGTCGTTACCGGTGTCGAGATGTTCCGCAAGATCCTCGACGAGGGTGAGGCCGGAGACAACGTAGGTCTGCTCCTCCGCGGTATCGACAAGAAGGAGATCAAGAGAGGTCAGGTTATCGCTCATCCCGGTACCATCACCCCTCACAAGAGATTCAAAGCCGCTATCTACGTGCTGAAGAAAGACGAGGGTGGCCGTCACACTCCTTTCCACAACAAATACCGTCCTCAGTTCTTCATCCGTACTCTGGATATCACCGGTGAGATCACTCTCCCCGAGGGAACAGAGATGGTTATGCCTGGCGACAACGTTGAGATTACAGTTGACCTCATCTACCCTGTAGCTATCAACGAAGGACTCCGTTTCGCTATCCGTGAGGGTGGACGTACAGTCGGCTCAGGTCAGGTTACCAAGATTCTCGAATAATCTCTCTATAGAGTATAACTTAAAGGGGGCTCTACTCGGCCCCCTTTTTAAAGGGACATAGTTCAAGGGTAGAATAGCGGTCTCCAAAACCGTTGATGGGCGTTCGAATCGCTCTGTCCCTGCAAGATACCGGGTTGTTACGGACCCGGCATTTTAACCGGCTCGAGGCAAGCTTCCGGCTGAAAGCCGATAAACATTTAAAAATGAGCAGAATTTCAGTTTACTTCAAAGAGTCGTACAGGGAACTGACTCAAAAGGTCAGCTGGCCTACATGGAACCAGCTTCAGAGTTCGGCTATTGTAGTGATGGTGGCCTCGGTCATCCTCGCTGCGATAATTTTCCTTATGGACTTCGTGTTCAGACATCTGATGACCACGATCTATAACTTATTGTATTAGTCGCAATGGCAGAGCTTGAGAAGAAATGGTATGTCATCCGGGTCGCCGGAGGTAAGGAGAAGAAAGCCAAGGAGTACATCGAATCCGAGATTAAAGCCCTCGGACTTGACAACTACGTGGCTCAGATTCTCATACCCACCGAAAAGATCTATCAGGTGAGAAACGGTAAGAAAGTCAGTCGGGAAAGCATATTCTTTCCGGGCTATGTGCTTATCGAGGCGCACCTGACTGGAGAGCTGCAGCACATCATCAGAAACGTACCCCACGTATCCGGTTTCCTCACGGAAAGACAGGGAAAGGACAAAGAGCCGATTCCACTGAGACCTTCCGAGGTCAACAGGATACTCGGCATCGTGGACGAGCAGCTCGAGCAGGATGAGGAAAATATCACTCCTTTCGTTATCGGAGAGGCCGTCAAGATTACCGACGGACCGTTCAACGGTTTTGACGGTACTATTGAGGAGATTATCCAGGATAAGAAGAAGCTCAAGGTCATGGTCAAGATATTCGGACGCAAGACTCTTTTGGAACTGAATTTTGTTCAAGTAGTTAAAGAATAAATCAAGTAGTAATTATGGCTAAAGAAATTGCCGCATTTATTAAGTTGCAGATAAAAGGCGGTGCCGCAAATCCTTCACCTCCAGTAGGACCGGCCCTCGGTTCGAAGGGTGTGAATATCATGGATTTCTGCAAACAATTTAATGCCCGTACTCAGGACAAAGCCGGAAAGGTACTGCCTGTAATTATTACAGTCTACAGTGACAAATCCTTTACTTTTGTTGTAAAGCAGCCTCCTGTTGCCGTACAGATTAAAGAAGCCGCCAAGCTCGCCAAGGGTTCATCAGAGCCCAACCGCAGCAAGGTAGGTTCCCTCACCTGGGATCAGGTAAAGGCCATCGCTCAGGACAAGATGCCTGACATGAACGCCTTCACCCTGAAGTCTGCGATGAAGATGGTAGCCGGTACTGCCAGAAGTATGGGTGTTACAGTAACGGGAACATTTCCTGAAGATATAAAATAATCACACGCTATGAGTAAATTGACAAAAAACCAGAAGACAGCTGAAGAGAAGGTTGATTTCGGGAAACAGTACAGACTCCTGGAAGCATGCAAACTGGTGAAGGAAACCAACTACGCCAAGTTTGACGCATCCGTGGACCTCGCTGTACGTCTCGGTGTTGACCCCCGTAAGGCCAACCAGATGGTACGTGGCGTTGTGACGCTTCCGCACGGAACAGGAAAGGTTACCCGCGTACTCGTTCTCTGCACCCCCGATAAGGAAAATGAAGCCCGTGAGGCCGGTGCCGATTATGTAGGTTTGGACGAATTCGTTGAGAAAATCAAAGGCGGCTGGACTGATGTCGATGTCATCATCTGTACTCCCTCCGTCATGGGTAAGGTCGGTGCCCTGGGCCGTATCCTCGGTCCCCGCGGACTGATGCCTAACCCCAAGACAGGAACAGTGACAATGGAGATCGGCAAGGCCGTCAAGGAAGTGAAGGCCGGTAAGATCGACTTCAAGGTGGACAAGACCGGTATCGTTCACGCAGCCATAGGCAAGGTATCCTTCAATGCCGAACAGCTCGCCGAGAACGCACAGGAGCTTCTCAACACCATCGTCAAACTGAAACCTCAGTCCCTGAAAGGAACTTATGTGAAGAGCATCTTCATATCTTCCACCATGAGCCCCGGTATTTGCATAGATTCCAAAACTTTCAGTGCTGCTGAATAATATTAGAGTATCATGAGAAAAGAGGAAAAAGCACAGATTATAGATCAGGTTGCGGCTCAGCTTTCTGAGACTCCCAACTTCTATGTAACCGATATATCGGGCCTTAACGCGGAAAATACAACAGCTCTCCGCAGGGCATGTTTCGAAAAGGAAATAAAGTTGATGGTCGTAAAGAACACTCTCTTCATCAAGGCTCTTGAGAGAATTGAGGGAGAGGCCGTAGAGTCCATCAAGCCCATCATGGAAGGTTCTTCCGCCATTATGTTCACCACCACCCCCAACTCACCCGCAAAGCTCATCAAGGAATATGGTGAAAAGATGGGCAAGCCCGTGCTGAAGGGAGCGTATGTTCAGGATTGCGCCTACATCGGTGCTGAGAACCTCGAGGTTCTCGTCAACATCAAGTCCCGTGAGGAACTCATCGGAGACATCATCGGTCTGCTGCAGTCTCCTGCACGCAACGTCATCTCCGCTCTGCAGGCATCTGCCGGCGGCAAGGTTGCAGGACTTGTCAAGACCTTATCGGAAAAAGAATAAAAATAAAACAAACAATTTAATAATTAGAAATCATGGCAGATATCAAAAAATTTGCGGAAGAATTAGTTAACCTCACTGTTAAAGAAGTTCAAGAACTCGCACAGGTTCTGAAGGAGGAATATGGAATTGAACCTGCAGCAGCTACAGCCGTAG
>ERZ779889.2113-NODE-2113-length-17378-cov-8.416036_pt1 | contig 17378 bp, 18 predicted proteins | sample MGYA00511030_ERZ779889 | MGnify/ENA primary metagenome ERZ779889 (study PRJEB29588, sample SAMEA2160616) | human gut metagenome | biome: human gut; feature: human-associated habitat; material: faeces | place: Denmark | collected 2008/2010 ...
GACTATATTTCAATTATTTCAAAGACCAATTTCCATTTTTAACGGGACAGTAATGTCATAAATTACTAATAGCATTTATTCCTCAAACAGATATTTTTAACTTGATATGTAAAGGAATATTATATTTTTTATTACAGATCATTCTATCTTTACTGCTAATCAAAATAAACCATTTTATCCAAAATATCAAATAACTATGCAAAAGCTATTAAGCAAATTTTTATCAGGTAATCAACGCTCAATAACTGTTAAAAAGAATATTATAGGATCCTTATGTATAAAAGGATGTAGTATTGTCATATCCTTGATGTTGGTTCCTATGACTTTGGGCTATGTTTCATCTGAACTTTATGGAATTTGGTTAACGCTTTCTTCTATTATGATGTGGCTAAACTTTTTTGATGTAGGCTTTACATTAGGATTAAAAAATAAATTGGCAGAAGCCATTGCTTTAGGAGAGTGGGAAAAAGGAAAATCTTTAGTTTCGACAACATACTTTATGATGATTATCATATTTGTACCATTATGTTTTATATTAGTAGCATGTATTCCTTTGGTTAATTGGGCACATTTTTTAAATGTAAATCCCATTTATAATTCTGATATTTCTAGAGCTTTATATGTGTTAATAGCTTGTTTTTGTTTGCAAATGATTGTTAATGTATTAACAGCTATTATCGCTGCTTATCAAAAAGTTGCATTATCATCAGCATTTCCAGTTATAGGTAACTTTTTATCGTTAGTAGTAATATATATATTAACAAAGCTATGTCCTCCTTCTCTTGTAATATTGGCTTTTGCTATATCTACGATGCCAATAATTGTTTTAATTGTAGCATCTTTTATATTGTTTCATAAAAAATTTAGAGCTGTTGCTCCAAATATTAAATTCATTAATAAACAATATATTAAAAGCTTGTTTAATTTAGGATTTAAATTTTTCTTTATCCAGATACAAGTTGTTATTTTATATCAATGCACAAATATACTTATATCTAATGTATCTGGGGCTAATGAAGTTACGTCTTACAATATTGCCTATAAATATTTGGGAATAGCAATGATGGTATATACTATTATATTAAGTCCTTTATGGCCTGCATTTACAGATGCTTATACCAAAAAAGAATTTCAGTGGATGAGAAATATTTATAAAAAAATGTCATATTTCTTTCTTGCTTCGGCAATTGGGGTGGTATGTATGGTTCTACTTTCTCCATTCGTATATCAAATATGGATTGGGGAAAAAGCAAATATACCATTGGGTATGACAGTAGCTGTCGCTATTTATATGATTATTCATTCATGGGATTCATTACAAATACAATTGATCAATGGTATTGGAGCAATCAAACTTCAAACCTATGTAACCATTATAGGATTAGTTTTACATATTCCACTATCTCTATTTTTAGGAAAATATATTGGTGCAACCGGTGTGGTTTTTTCTATGATTATAATAAATATTATTTACTCAAGTTTTTTCACTATACAAATTAGAAAAATATTAAATCAAAAAGCTAAAGGAATATGGATAAAGTGAAGCTTAAAAAGTCATTAGAATTTATTTTGTTTTTAAGACGAGGTATAGATGCTATCCGTTATCAGTTTTTCATTAAGCGAAAAGGTTTTGGTAACATCCATCCCACAGCTCAATTAGGATTACCTCTTTATATAACAAAAAAAGAAAATGTTTATCTTGAAGAATATACAAGAATACAAACAGGATGTACTATATTGACTGTTACTGGAAAATTTATTTTGAGAAAGTACTCGGCAATGGCTGCACGATGTATTGTTGTAACAGGAAATCATAAACCAACAGTTGGTATACCCCATAGTCTACTAAGGAAATATCCTTATACTGATATCGAAAAAGATATTATTGTTGAGGAAGATGTATGGATAGGAAGTAATGTGACTCTATTATCTGGAGCGCATATAGGAAGAGGAGCTGTAATAGGGGCATGTTCATTAGTAAATAAAGAAATACCGCCATATGCTGTTGTTGTAGGATCTCCTGCAAAAATTATAGCGGCAAAATTTACAAAAGAACAAATAATAAGGCATGAAATGAAAATTTACTCGGAAAATGAAAGATTTTCATCTGTTTTTTTAGATGATTTATTTGAGAAATATTATCAAGGTAAACGAACTATTGGAGTTGAAAATAGATAAATATGATTTTTTTTTGTAACAAATATTTGATATTTATTTTGTCTTTTTTCTCCCCTATGATTATCAATATCGGAGGAGAAGTATCTCCAAGCTTCCTTTTTATTGGGGCAACCTTTCCTATATGGATTAAGTATTTAAGTTTTAGAAAGAAAACTATTTTTAAATATATTGTACATTTATTCGTATGGCTTATTATTGTACAGAGCATTTGGGCTATTTTTTCAGATACTAATGCTATAGAACAAATAAAAGGAATTCTAGTCATTGTTTCAGGACTGCTTCATTTCATGTATTATTACATGGTGTACAAATATAATCCGGAAGTGATAAAATGGGCTGTTTTAGGAACTTTTCTTTCTTCTTTTGTCTTTGTTAATGTTTTAGTAGAAATTGCAGGTGGAGAATTTGGCTTATGGAAATTTCAAATTATGCCCCAATTAGTAACAGCATGCTTACTTATTTATTTATGGGGAAATAGAAACAAAATTGTACTTAGATACGCACCTTTGCTCTTTATTTTTATAGGTTCTGTAGGTTTGGCAACCGGTGCCAGAAGTTGTGGATTAGTTCCCTTCTTAGCAGGTGGAGTAACTTTTTTACTACAGAGAAAAAATAGTACACCTTCTAAAATAAAAAAATATTTATTATTAGGTGTTGGGGTATTATATATAGCTTACGCGTGCATTTATGTTCCTAATGTACTGAATGGCAATATTACAGCAGGAAATACAGAACAACTTAAAAGGTTAGATAATCCCTACAATCCTATAAATCTTCTTATGCTGGGACGTGTAGATAGTATAATACCATTTATGGCATTTCTAGATGAACCTTTGACAGGTTGGGGATATCATACTAAAGATCCTAATTATAAATATAATCGGATGCAAGAAAAAATAATTACCACTAATAGTGATACTATTATTAATTCTGATTATAAATATAATGCTTATATTCCTGGGCATAGTGGATGGGGATATATTGCATGTTCTTATGGTATATTAGGATTTTTAATTATCTTTTTTATTTTAAAAAAGACATTGTCAATATTGTTTCATTCATTTGTTGCTCAAGATAGATATTTGCTATTAAGAATTAATATCGCTATCGGTTTTTTATGGAATTTACTTTTCAGTCCTATGGCTCATTTAAAAGATAGCCCAACAGATTTGGCTATTATTATTGTTTTCTCAATATATGCTATAGCTGAATGTAAAAAAAGAATACAGCTGCATCGGGGTATATAAGATTTATTATGAAAATTCATTGTAATATTTTTGATTGAGAAATAGACTTATGAATTACTTTGCACGACAGCTGTATAAGTATTTTTATCAGTAGTTTGCCTTACAGTAAGTAAGTTTAGCTTTTATGTTTGTGTAGTATTGTTGGCTGAATTCATTATATATTTAAAGTCGTATTTGTGTTTTTAGCGCTAATTTTATTAAAATAATTTGTTCTTTATTTTTTAGTATAGATTTGTTTTACAAACATTATGTTTGGGATGCTTAATATTTACGTATGGAACGGTGTATTTTAGTTATTACTGCAACTCTTGGTACAAGAGATACATTAAGAAGGACCGTGGAGTCTGTTAAGAAAATAGGTGGAAAATATGTGAATCATGTGATAGTAGCACCAAATGTTGTTATTCCCAAGCTTCAAAGGGAATATCCAGATTTAGAATTTCTTGAAGAGCCTGAAGGGAAGAAAGGTATTTATCCTGCTATAAACTATGGATTTTATACTTATGGCCATGATTATAAATATTTGACTTTTATTAATGATGATGACTATTGGCTTCCTGATTATGCTTTATTAATTAATTATATTGTGAATCACGAAGAGATAGATTTTGTATATGGGCGTACTTTATATGTGGATGAAAATAATACAAGAATATCAGAACAAACTTCATCGTGCCAATTTTATTCTTTTTTATCATTATTACGTTCGAATATCGTTTTATTAACGCAGCAAGCTACTATACTTAAATCTAGTTTCTATTTTAGAATTGGAGGTTTTGATGAGGGATTTCAGCTTGTTGCTGATACAAAATTTTGGGTTGAGTTATCTCTTATAAAACCGAAATTTAAATATTTTAATCATTTATGTGCCGCATATATGGTACAGGATGGTCAATTATCTTCGAATAAAGAATTATCATATAAAGAACATAATAGCTTAATAGCATTATTTGATGATGTTAATATTATCAAGTTGAAAGTATTTATAGATAAAATATTATATAGGTTGATTAATATAAGAATTTATGTGAATCGTTTGTTTAGATGTAGAATTCATGCTCCTTTATAATCTTCTTAATGGCATTAATATAACGGCTGAATACCTGTTGCAAATTCTTAGAAAACAACTGTAGCAATCTTTTTATTTATGAAAATCATACATTTCATTCCCAGTATTGATAGAAAAGCTGGTGGTACATCTTCTTACATGCAATTACTTGCAAAAGAATTAGGAAAATTGTGTGAATTATATATTGTCACATCTTCTTCTGAAAATCCAGTAGAAATGCAAAATGCGCAGGTAAAATTTATTCCTTCTAGCTGGAAAGAGAAAAAAGCAATGAAAAGTGCATGGACAAAACTGCTCCAAGAGATAAAACCTGATATTGTACATGTGAATTGTTGTTGGTTGCCACAATGTGTATGGGCCCAGCTATGGGCACAGAAAGTTGGATATAAAGTGATACTTAGTCCACATGGCATGTTGGAGCCATGGATTATGTCACGTCATTATTGGACGAAAAAGTTACCGGCTCTTTTACTTTATCAAAAAGAGGCTATTAAAAAAGCTGATTGTTTACATGCAACCGCTGAAAGTGAGAAAGACAATTTGTTAAAATTAGGCTATAATGATAAAATTGAAATTATAGCTAATGGCATAGATGTAGAGAATATTATTATGAAGACAGATTGGCAGCGTAAAAAACAAATTTTATTTCTTTCACGTATCCACATAAAAAAAGGAATAGAGTTTTTATTAGAAGCTGTTGCTGAATTAAAGAAAGAGTTGTCTGGATATATTATCCATATAGCTGGTGAAGGGGATGAACATTATATCAATAAGATAAAAGAAAAGGCTATACTGTTAGGTGTTGAATCAATTGTGGATTTTTGTGGTGGAGTGTATGGAGAAAAGAAATGGCGATTGTATAGAGATGCAGATGTGTTTGTGTTACCTACTTATTCAGAAAATTTTGGTATCGTAATAGCGGAAGCATTGGCTTCAGGAACTCCTGTAATTACTACTAATGGAACACCATGGGAGGAATTAGATTCATTTCATTGTGGATGGTACACAAGTGTTGGTACTGAGTCTATCAAAGTTGCTTTGTTGAGTTTTTTATCGTTATCTATAGAAGAACTCCAACAAATGGGAGAAAATGGTAGAAAACTAATTGAAGAAAAATATTCTACAAAAAAAATAGCACAAGATATGTTGTTACTTTATAAAAGAATGCTCAGATGAAAAAAATAGGAATTATAACAATCGTCAAAGTCAATAACTATGGTGCAGAACTTCAGGCATTAGCATTACAAAGAAAATTATGTTTGATGGGCTTTAAAGCAGAAATCATAGATTATTTGTTTTATAAAAATAAAGGCCATAAGAGAGAAAAATGTTCAATGCCATTTTACCCATATCCAATTAAGAAAAAAATTAAGGAGTATATATTACCTTTATACGAGACCATTAAAAGTATTCCTTATTGGAGAACTCAAAAAAATAGAGAAAAAAGCTTTATAGAATTTCATAAAAAAAATACTATTTTTTCACCCCAATGTTACCATTCTTATTCTGAGTTATATAAGAACCCTCCGATATACGATGTCTACTGCGTAGGAAGTGATCAGGTATGGAATCCTGGATGTTTTACTAATCTTAATCCTTATTTTTTGTCTTTTGCACCTGAAGGAAAGCGAAGAATAAGTTACGCATCCAGTTTTGGAGTAAAAGAACTTCCTGCATCTGCAATACAACAATATCGCACTCTTATACAAAAATTAGACAGCATCAGTGTTAGAGAAGATGCAGGCGTTGATATTGTTAGAAAAGTAGCAAATAAAATAGCTATAAAAGTAGCAGATCCTACCTTGTTGTTAACTCGTGAAGAATGGAGTAGTATTGCTAAATACGATAAAGTACCAAGGGAGAAGTACATATTATTATATGTGTTGAAAGATTCAGATTATATAAGAGAGCAAGCAAAGAAAATAGCGAAAGAAAAAGGTTTTAATGTTGTACGTATTTGTAAAGGAGCATTTAAACAGGACAGGAAATCTGATAACATAATCAATATAATAGATGCTGCTCCAGATGATTTCTTAGGGCTCTTTGATAAAGCGGAAATGGTGTTGACGAATTCTTTTCATGGGACTGTATTCTCTATTCTTTTTCATAAAGAATTCTATACAATAATAAAAAGAGGAATTAATAATAACTCACGACAACTATCTCTTCTAAATACACTGGAGATTGACAGAGTCAAGTATGAAGATGAAATCTTTTTTGAGAATCCTTTATTGAACTGGGACAAGATTGATAAGAATCTGAGTCGTTTTCGTCAGTTGTCTGAAAAATTTTTACTTAATTCTATAAATGGAAATGAATAATAGATATCCTCAGTTGTGTGACAGCGTAAAATGTACAGCTTGTAGTGCTTGTGCTAATATTTGCAGGCATGGAGCTATTACAATGACAGAAAACAGTCATGGTGAACTGCATCCCATCATAGATATTGATAAATGTATAATGTGTGGATTGTGTGAAAAAGTATGTCCTGAAAATAATATATCTCATGCTGTAAAAAAATATGGTAAACCTGAAATTTATTATTGCTGGTTAAAATCTAAGGAAGACAGGAAACAAAGCACCTCTGGTGGTGCAGGATTTGCCATAGCAAGTGCTATAATAGCTAAAGGTGGCCATGTATGGGGAGCCGCATATGATGACAATATGGAGGTTTGTTACATTGAAGCAAATACAGTAGAGGAACTTAGAAAAATTCAAAAATCAAAATATGTTCAATCCAAGGTTGGTGATAGTTTTAGCAAGATTAAAGCAGAATTGAACAATGGTGATTTAGTCTTGTTTTCTGGAACACCATGTCACGTAAAAGGATTACGCTCTTTTTTGAGAAAAGATTATGATAATTTGCTTACAGTGGATCTAGTATGTCATGGAGTACCCGGACATGGTATTTTTAGAAAGTATAAAAGATGGCTTGAAGAAAAGTATAAAGATAAATTAACTTTCTTTGACTTCAGACCTAAAGAAAAAGATGGACAGGAAAGATCTTGTAGATGTAAAGCACATTTTAAGAGACAAGGTATTGTAAATATAGAATCATCAGAAAACGGATATTTTGTTGGCTTTCAGAAAAATGTTTTCTTAAGGGATGCTTGTTTTAGTTGTAGTAGTAAAGGCGAGGAACGATATGCTGATATTACGATAGCTGATTTTTGGGGATTGGGTAAAATAGAACCTTTTCATGATAATAAACAGAGAGCTTATGGAATTTCCATGCTTGCACTTAATTCAGAAAAAGCAAAGAATTTTCTGTGTGAAATTCAAGATTCTTTTATAATAGAGAAACGTTCATATAGAGAAGCTGCATGTAGCAATACTCAGTATTACGAATGCAGTAAACCGTCATTAAATAGAGACAAATTTTGGGAAGAGTGGGAAATGTTGGATTGGGCATCTCTTAGCGCAAAATATTTTAAAATATCTCACAAAGAGAAATTTTCTTTTCTTGTAAAGAAATATATACATCCTACTTTGCTGTCTAAACTTAAAATGATTTTTAGATATATTAAATAGATTGGTTAATATAATTTACAAAATGGAGTTTGAAAAATACATAGATAATTATAGTCAAAAAGAAAAATTACACAGACTTCTTTGGAATATATTTTCATATATATTCTTCAGACCTTTTAATCTTCCAGTTTTTAAAAAATGGAGAATATTAATACTAAAAGCCTGGGGAGCCAAAATCGGTATAGGTAGTGTTGTTCATGCTTCTGCTAAAATTTGGGCTCCGTGGAATCTGGAAATCGGTCAAAGAACTTGTATTGGACCTAATACAATTATATATAATCCTGGAAAAATCATTCTCGGCAACAAAGTTACTATTTCTCAGTATTCATATCTCTGCACAGCTACTCATGCATATAATAGTAAACTACACACTTTGTATTGGAAAGATATAAAAATAAATGATTATGCTTGGGTAGCAGCTGATGCATTTATTGGTCCTGGAGTTACGATTGGAGAAGGTGCTGTGGTTGGAGCAAGAGCCGTTGTTTTTAAAAATGTTGCCCCTTGGACGGTTGTTGGAGGAAATCCCGCAAAATATTTAAAAGATAGAATTATAAAAGATAAATAAAGTCATGTTAGATATTTCAGCCTATATTATTACATATAATGAAGAAATTCATATTGAACGTGCTATAAAAAATGCTCAAAAATATGCCAAAGAGGTATTTATTTTGGATTCATATAGTACCGATAAGACAGTTGAAATTGCAAAATCATTAGGTGCAAAGGTTTATCAGCATGAATTTAAGTATCATGCTGATCAATTAAACTGGGGATTACAAAATATACCATTTACAACAGAGTGGATCTGGCGACAGGATGCAGATGAGTACTTGACTGACGAATTAATAGAAGAACTGAAGAATAGGTTACCAAATGTTCCAGCTCATGTAACGGCCTTTACTGCTCCTTGCTTGCGTAAATTTCTTGGAAAATATATTAAGCATGGAATTATTCCCCTCATTTTATTACGTTTGTTCAGACGAGGACATGCACAGTGGGAAGATAAACGAATGGATGAGCATATTTATGTAACAGATGGATGTATAGAAAATTTAAAATGTCCATTTTTTGACGATAATCTAAATAATATTTCATGGTGGACTAATAAACATAATAATTACGCTACCAAAGAGGCTATTGATTTATTGCTCACTGAGTATAACTTACATCCACAAAGTAGTGTTGTTAACTCTGGAGCTCATTCTGAAGCTATAAGAAAGAAAAAATTAAAGTATATCAAACTGCCTTTGTTCTGGAGAGCATTTGCCTTCTTTATCCTGAGATATTTTTTTCGACTCGGATTTCTTGATGGAAAAGAAGGATTTTTATGGCACTTTTTACAAGGATTCTGGTACCGTACATTAGCTGATGCTAAAGTATATGAAATAAAGAAAAAATACAATTTTAACGAAGAAAAAATAAAGAATTCCTTAAAAGAGAATTATCTAAACAAGTAATACATTTTAGGTTTACTGAAATATAGTAAACTCAAACAACGACCTTAAATCTTCAATGAAATAGCATACATTATTGCGGTGTTATGCAACTAAATCAATAAAATACAAGGGGAAAACATTCTTCCATACCCCATAGCAATAATTGCTATAAACATTCTTCGAATGAAAGTTTCTATTATCACTTCCTGCTTCAATCGTGAAGAAACTATCGGGCAAGCTATTGAAAGTGTGCTGGCCCAGGATTATCCTGAGATAGAATATATCGTAGTGGACGGTGCCAGCAAGGACCGTTCCCTGCAAGTGATCAACCAGTACAAAGACCGGATCAGCCGGATTATCTCGGAGCCGGACAAGGGGATGTATGAGGGGATCAACAAGGGCATCCGGGTAGCAACCGGAGATATCATAGGGTTGCTGCACAGTGATGATTTCCTGTATTCCCCCGATACCATCAGTAAGATGGTCCGGAAATTTGAGCAAAGCGGCGCGGATTTCGTGTACGGCAACGGGTTGTTTGTGGACTATCAGAATACAGACAAAGTGATCCGTAACTGGATGGGGGGCTCGTACAGTAAATGGAAGGTGAAGCACGGATGGCTTCCCTTGCATCCGACCTGCTATATCCGCAAATCCTGCATTGACCGGCTGGGCCTGTATGACGAGAGCTACAAGATTGCAGCGGATTCAGATTTCCTGTTCCGCTATCTGTATGAAGCGGATCTGAAGGTGGAGTATCTGAATGAATACATCGTAAGGATGCGGATGGGAGGACTTTCTACTGACAGCGCCAAGCGGAAGCAGATGTGGCAGGAGGATGTGCGCATGTACCGGAGTCACGGGCTGCCGCCTACGTGGACGAAACTGCAAAAAATGGCATGGAAAGTGCCTCAATTTATTACAGCTAAATTGAAATTTTAATGTAATATTATCGTTTGTATACGAGATTCTTCAAAAGGTGAAAGGAGTCCTTATAGGATGCAGGGACTAAGCGGATTTTCTTTATAAAGTGTTGCAAATCTGATCTTTTCTTGCTATCTTTAGGACATGAATCTTAAAGATAAATGCTATGAAGTATTTCACTATGGAAGAGTGCATCCACTCGAAGGTAGCCCGGGAAAGAGGGATTGACAACACGCCTTCGCCGGAAATAGAGGCGCATATCACGGAGAGTGTGGAGAGTTTGCTGGACCCGCTGCGGGAGGCATGGGAAGCCTGTTCGCGGACAACTATTTTCTAAATAAATATACGATATGCAATGAGAGTAACATTTTCTTGAAAAATTGTAGCTTTGTTATTCATAAAACAGCTATCTTTACGCGAAAATAGAAAATATATTATGGATTATAAATTATCAATATTAACCGGAAAGAAAAAGATTCAACTTATCATAGCCGGAAATCCTGTGGAACTGAAACAAGCGGATATATATCCGAATGAGACTGATGATTTATCTATATCGGAAGAAATCCAATCATTTTATAAAGAGAAAAATTTGTCTGATTATGACATATTCAATGTGCAGGGAAATGCATTGGCTATAGAAGATATTCATCAAGGGGATTTAATATTTAGTAAGATATTGAATGCTGAAGAAAGAACACAAATCAAAAGCGGGGATGTATTAGTTTTTCATGTAAACCATAAAAGTGAACGCTATAAAAATTTTTCAAATATTCCGGACTTTAAGTTGCGGAAATTCCGTACATTCATATCATTCAGCAATGAGGAAAATGATAATGAAACAATCATAGCTCAAGTGACTCCCGTCATGAGCGAAATACAGCAACCGCATATCAGGGAAAAATTTATAAAGAAACTGGATGAGGCTAAAAAGGTGCTTAAAGATGAAAGCCTGCTCTTACTCTCTGTCAACTACCTTAATGAGGATATTGATTTTTCATTTCATAGTTTGGCTGATTTATATGCTAGAGTTGACTATATCGCTAAAATAGAGAAGAATGGAGAAAATAATGAAATAAAGGAGGTTATCTCCGTGAATGAAAATAAAGGCGAACACCTGAAAAAAGCATTGCAATATTTGGCCAATCGCAAAATTAACCAATATTTCTGTAGTACAAAAGAATCTTTCAGAAAAGAGGCTTTGATGAATCTTTTTACTCATGCCCAGACTCATATAAGAGGAGCTTTCAATCATCTTTCTGACATTACAAATGATAATGAGCTGATGTTTAAGTTATGCGAATTCCTAAGAAAAGGTGGTAAAGTGGATTTGATTGTTTACAACAGTGACCAATGGACGTTGGAGCAATTTGTTGCTCATTACAATCTGGGGGATTGGGCTGCTCGGATAAGTATAAAACAAACTCCGCAGGGAGCACAATTTGCAAGAAATGATAATGGAATAAAAAGCGGTATCACGTTTTGCTTGGGAGATGAAGACATGTATGTGTTAAGGCCCAATATGAATGCTCCTTTTGTGGAATGCAATTTTAACAACCGTGACTTTTATGATATGATAAGTCCTATTTTTGGACAACAGATGCTAACTTTACCAAATATCGGAATCTAACAGATTTATTGATCAATGGAAAACCCGGTCAATTATGCTTCCCTTATTCAGTTGGCTGTGACATTCAACTTTGTTTTTGTCGTATTCAGACATCAGTCGGAAGATAAGGCAAAAATGTTGATAGATACGCTTATTGAAAAGTGGAAAGAGCAATTTCAAGAGGAAACGAATGCATTATTTATTGCCATACAAGAAATGGTAAAAAACAGATTTTCTGTTTTTATAGAAAACCCTGTTATCAAAAAATATCATGATGAGTTGAAAAACAATTACGAATCGTTTAAAAATTTAATATCATGGTATCCGAGATACTTACCGAGATATTGTCTGATGAGTGGATTATACAGTCTTATATTACTTGTATTATTAGCTGAATTAAATTTTAAAGATCCTCTCTGTAAAGCCTGGCAACTTTTTTGGGGGGTATTGGTTATTTGTCAGATTCTTTATAATGCATATTATATATTGCTTGAAACAATCACTGCTTTTCAAGAAAAAAAGCAGCAGTACGAACAAAAATATATGCTACAATTGATAAATTTTACAGGAATTATATTCATTGGGTATGTTGCTGTAATTTGTAAATTGGAAATATTTGATCCTAAAAATCTCTTTTATATGTCACTCATATTGGCATTTTCTCCTTTTCTGGTTACTTTTGCATATATAATCATATTCGGAATAATTTGTATATGCAAACTGCATAGTTTTATATCTCAAATAGAAGCTTTTCGAGCCGACTTTAATAAGGTTGTGATGCAGTCTCAAACAGGAACATATGAATATGTCACTCAAAACAAAACAGGATCTTTTGAGTTTTATATGCCAGACACGGAAAACACTTCCGATAGTGAAATGGGAAATAAATAGTATTATGATAAATCATATATTCTGGCATCACCAGGTAACGGCAGTGGAGTGTGTTCCGGACCATTCAAGCAGCAGAGTCAGGCCATCATTGCCAACCGCTATGACAACTGTCTGGACAGAGTGAAGGACAAGGTGTACACGCGGGATATTTTCCGCAGGGACTAAGCGGATTTTCTTTGTAAAGTGTTGCAAATCTGATCTTTTCTTGCTATCTTTAGGACATGAATCTTAAAGATAAATGCTATGAAGTATTTCACTATGGAAGAGTGCATCCACTCGAAGGTAGCCCGGGAAAGAGGGATTGACAACACGCCTTCGCCGGAAATAGAGGCGCATATCACGGAGAGTGTGGAGAGTTTGCTGGACCCGCTGCGGGAGGCATGGGAAGCCTGTTCGCGGAAGCAGGGATGGGGAACGCCCGCCATCCGGATTTCATCGGGGTACCGCTGCCGGGAACTGAACCGGGCGGTATCTGCCAATGACAATGTGAAACTTTATTCTGAATATACCATGAAAACCGGAAATCTTATTTGCCTGTTGCTTTCTCTGGCCATTGTAGGGCATGTGGTGTATGCCCTGTTGAGTGAGTCGGAACCGCCGAGACTGGTTTCGCAGGGAAAGTCGTATACCGTGAAGGAACTGAATAACGAGGGGTATAATCCGGAAATTTGTTTTTCTGGCGATTTTTCGCTTTCTTTGTAAAATCAAAAAGCCGAAAGGAGAAATTATGGACGGTATGGATTTGACGTGCGGGCATTTTGTGAACCCGTTTACGGATATTGGATTCAAGATTATATTCGGACAGCCTGCCAGCAAGGAATTGCTTATCACGCTCCTTAACGAGTTGCTTTCGGGGGAGCACCGTATCACGAATCTGATTTTCCTGGACAAGGAGAATCACTCCGACAGCATGGCAGATGCGGGTATTATCTACGATCTGTACTGCCTGACGGACACGGGAGAATATATCATCGTGGAGATGCAGAACCGCTTTCACAGCAGCTTTCTGGACAGGACGTTGTTTTACATGTGTCGCGCCATTGGCAGGCAGGTGGAGAACTTGCGCGAAAAAAGAAAGAAGGAACGTGAACTGAGAATGGACGGGCATGATGCGGAGGAAGATGATTTTCTGCTGAAAGAGCCGATGCAGGAAAACTACGGCACCAGATACAGGCTTTCTACCGTGTACGGAATCTTCCTGATGAACTTCCGGGAACCGGGACTGGAAGAAAAATTCCGTACGGATACCGTTATTGCCGACCGGGAAAACGGCAGGGTGGTTAATCCGCACTTCCGGCAGATCTTCCTTCAGTTTCCTTATTTCACCAGGGAACTCAAGGAGTGTGAAACTCTTTATGACAAACTGATTTATACACTGAAGAATATGCAACACTGGAACCGAATGCCTGACGCGTTGAAAGAACAGGTTTTCAGCCGTCTGGAAGAACTTGCTGCCGTGGCTAATCTCTCGATGGAAGATCGCATCGCTTATGATAAGGCGCTGGATCGATATCGTGTGAGCCGGATTGTGGAAGAGGATGCACGTGAAGCCGGATGGAAAAAGGGACTGGAGGAAGGCCGTGCGGAAGGTCGTGCGGAAGGTCGTGCGGAAGGTCGTGCGGAAGGTCGTGCGGAAGGTCGTGCAGAAGGCCGTGCAGAAGGTCGTGCGGAAATACAAATAGCTATTGCACGGAATCTCAAGGCGTTGGGTATGAACAATGAACAGATAGCAAAGACTACGGGACTGAGAGAAGAGGATATAGAAGGACTGTAGGATGATGATAAATAAAAACTAATCAATGATTTTTGGGAAAAAGTGGGCGCTGCTGCCAGTTCTGGCAGTGGCCTTGCCTTCATTTGCCCAAACGGAAGCATCGTTGGGCTACCGGGTGGAGGCGGATGTGAACGTGTCTTCCGGGGAGTATGCGCCGATGTGGATGACGTCCAACCGTTACGGGCTGGCGTCGGAACGGCCGAACAGCGGATGGCTCCGGGCGGGGGTGACTTATGACCAGCCGCTGAAACGGAACTGGAGAGTGGGAGCCGGACTGGATCTGGCGGGTACGCTGAACAACGGGGCGGTGCCGGACCGGGCCAGGTTCGTGGTGCAGCAGGCGTATGCGGATGTGTCGTGGAAGATGCTGACGCTGAGTATCGGAAGCAAGGAGCGGGGAAATTTTCCGCTGGACAAGGATGAACGGCTCAGCAGCGGCATGATGGTGGAAGGTATGAACGCGCGTCCCGTGCCGCAGGTGCGGGGGGAGATCCGGGAGTATCTGCCGCTGGGATTCACGGGCAACTGGCTGTCGCTGAAGGGGCATATCGCTTACGGTATGTTTACGGACAATGGCTGGCAGGAGGAGTTTGCGGCACCGGGAAAGACGGTGCTGAAGAATGTGCTGTATCACTCGAAGTCGCTGATGTTGCGCCTGGGTAACCGGGAGAAACTGCCGGTGGAGTTTGAATTCGGACTGCTGACGGCGGCGCAGTTCGGCGGAACGGTGTACCGGAAGAATGAGGACGGCAGCCTGACGTTTGTGAAGGACAAGCCGAACGGTCTGAAGGATTTCATGAAGGTGCTGATCCCGAAGCAGGCCAGTACGCTGCAGAATGTACAGGGAAATCATTGCGGAAGCTGGAACTTTGCCTTGTCGTATTATCTGAAGGACTGGAAGTTCCGGGCGTATCTGGAGCATTATTTCGAGGATCACTCGCAGATGTTCTGGCAGTATGGCCGCTGGAAGGACGGGCATCTGGGACTGGAGGTGACCTTACCAGAGAACCGCTGGGTGACGCGGGTGCTGTGGGAAGGACTGAATACCAAGGATCAGACGGGGCCGATCTTGTATGACGGCATCGCTGGTTCGTTTCAGGATGTGCAGATGAGCGGCGGCGACAATTATTATACGAACGGAGAGTATCTGGGCTGGCAGCATGCGGGTCTGGGACTGGGACATCCGTTCCTGCCGGGACCGGCATATAATACGGACGGCAGCAATATGTTCAAGAGTAACCGTGTCCGGGCGAATCACCTGGGAATGACGGGAGATCCGTCGGAGGAATGGAACTGGAGAGTGCTGGTGTCGTTTGCCCGTCACTGGGGAACTTATTCGGCACCGCTGGACAAGCCGCGCAAGCAGTTCGGATCGCTCTGGGAGGTGACATACCGTCCGAAGCAGCTGGCGGGATGGAGTTTCTCGGCGGCTCTGGGACTGGATCGAGGAAATTATCTGCCGGGAAATACGGCGGGAGGTACGTTCTGCATCCGCAAGACGGGGGAACTGCTGAAACGCTAGGACACCGGAAACGGTGACCGGTTTCCGACGGAGGAATGCCGGACGGGAGCCGGAAATGAATGTTGAAATGATTGAAAATAATAAAAGGGTTTATGAAAATAATACAATTAAGCGGAAAGACGAAGGCGACACTGGTGTCTGCATTGCTGGTGCTGGGCCTGATACTGGCCTGTCTGCTGATGCCGGGATGTGCCAAGCAGCCGGTGGATAGCAGCGTGGAAGGGTTCTGGAAACTGGAACGCTTCACGACGAAGGAGGACGGAACCGTGTATGAGCCGGAACGGATTTTCTACGGGATCACGCGCTACGTGGTGGAAATTGCGGAACGGCAGGGTACGCAGGGGTACGGGGATTTCATCGGTCGCTTCGGCTATACGGACGAGGGCCGGGAGGCGGTGATGAGTGAGTTTAAGGTGCGTGCCGCAACGAGTGACAGCAAGAAGGATGCCACGCTGGAGCAGCTGAAGCCTTTCGGTATCGGAGCGATGGAAACGACGTTCCGCATCGTGAAGGCGGACGGCAAGGCGCTGGTATTGGAATCGGATTATGCTAAGTTGGAGCTGAAACGCTACTGACACGGGATATATTGCTTCTCAGATGCGTGAGATCAGGAGCGTAATGGGGAGCTGAAACGCATGAAGTTCCCGGGGAAGAGGGTAAATGAAGTAACCAAATTTTTTGTAAAAAAACATATTGAAAAGCACTAGGTCATGAAAAGAGGAATTGCAGAGTCGTATAACCGGCTTGTAAATGTATTTGTCATTGCCTGTGATACCTGTATCGTAGGCGGACTGTTTCACAGATTTTATCATTGGGCACAGGATACGGCCTGGGAGAAGACACTCCAGGCATCGGAGTTCCAGATTGTGGCAACGCTGATGTTGTGTTACCTGCTGTGTGCGATGCATACGGGGGTAATTCTTTACCGACGGAAGGTGTTCGCGTATGAGGTGCTGACCCGTGTGACCAAGAATGTGGTGTTCTTTGCAATCCTGGGCGGGGGAATCCTGCAACTGGGAGGATATATGGATGCCTGGTCGAAGCTGTTTCTGGCGTACCTGCTGGCGGTGCTGGTCTGTGTGTCGGTGTTCCGGCTGGGCCTGCGTATGCTGATCAAGGCATACCGTACGAAGGGCGGTAACGGCACAGTTGCAAATATCCGTGGCTTATTTTTGTAGTATAGGTCTATATTTTCTT
>ERZ779889.2115-NODE-2115-length-17372-cov-3.234221_pt1 | contig 17372 bp, 8 predicted proteins | sample MGYA00511030_ERZ779889 | MGnify/ENA primary metagenome ERZ779889 (study PRJEB29588, sample SAMEA2160616) | human gut metagenome | biome: human gut; feature: human-associated habitat; material: faeces | place: Denmark | collected 2008/2010 ...
TGATTTCCACAAGAAAACATCTGAAGGTATAAGGAGGGAATGTCCGTTCGGGACACACATATGCAAAAGAGCAAGAAGAAGCATGATTGGGTCAAGCGGCTCAAGGCACTGACCGTCTGCGGGGCGGTTGCATTTGGCGTATTGACCTGTACACAGCAGTTCGGGGATATGCCTGCAAGCGCAAAGACCATTTCCCAGCTGGAGCAGGAAATCAAGGAAAACAACCAGAAGATCCTGATTTACGACCTTGGCGGCGGCACGTTCGATGTTTCCATCCTCGAAATCGGCGACGGCGTGTTTGAAGTTCTTGCAACTGCCGGCAACAACCGTCTCGGCGGCGATGATTTCGACGATCGTCTTATCAACTATATTGCAGAGGAATTCAAAAAGTCCCACGGAATTGACCTTCGCAACGACCGCATGGCGAAGCAGAGGCTTAAAGAAGCAGCAGAGAAGGCAAAGATTGAGCTTTCCGGCATGGCTTCCGCAAACGTCAATCTTCCCTTCATCACAATGGATGCAAACGGCCCCGTTCATCTCGATATGAACATCACACGTGCAAAGTTCAACGAGCTTATCTCCGATTTGCTCGACAAAACAAAAACTTGCGTACAGCAGGCATTGCATGATGCGGGTCTTAAAACTTCTCAGATTGATAAGGTTATCCTCGTCGGCGGTTCAACCCGTGTTCCCGCAGTTCAGGATCTTGTAAAGAACATCACCGGCAAAGAGCCCTTCAAGGGCATTAATCCCGATGAATGTGTTGCAATCGGTGCTGCAATTCAGGGCGGTGTCCTCGGCGGCGAAGTCAAAGACGTTCTTCTTCTCGATGTAACGCCCTTGAGCCTCGGCATTGAGACCCTCGGCGGCGTATTCACGAAGCTTATTGACCGCAACACCACCATCCCCACCAAGAAGAGCCAGGTATTCTCAACTGCGGCGGACGGCCAGACCAGCGTTGAAATCCATGTTCTTCAGGGCGAGCGTGAGATGGCACAGTACAATAAGAGCCTCGGCAAGTTCCAGCTTACCGGTATTGCACCCGCTCCCAGGGGTGTGCCTCAGATCGAAGTCAGCTTTGATATCGATGCAAACGGCATCGTTCATGTAACTGCAAAGGATCTCGGCACGGGCAATGAACAGAACATCACCATCACTGCCTCCACCAACCTGTCCGAGGATGAAATCAACCGTGCAGTCAAAGAGGCTGAGCAGTTCGCAAACGAGGATAAGAAGCGCAAGGATGAAGTTGAAACCCGCAACCATGCCGACACTCTGGTATATGAAACCGAAAAGACAATGAAGGAACTCGGTGACAAGATTGCAGAGAGTGACAAGTCCAGAATCAATGCCGAAGTTGAAAATGTTAAATCTGCTCTCAACGGCAGCGATTCCGAGGCGATCAAAGCTGCAACCGAAAAGCTGACGGAGGTATCCTATGAAGTTTTCGGCAAGATTTATCAGCAGCAGGCTCAGCAGAACGGCGGTGCGGCGGGCTTTGATCCCAACGCGGGCGCAGCGGGCAGCGGCAACAACGGCGGCAGCAACAGCAGCAACGGCAACGATGACGGCGTTGTTGATGCGGATTACGAAGTTGTAGACAACTGATCCCGATTACTCTGATAATAAACGGCGGTGCGGCGGATGATTCCGGCCGGTGCCGTTCAAAGAAAAACTGTTCCGCCGCAGATGCATATAATAAAGCATTGGCGGCGGAACAAAATGAACAGACCAAGCGTAGGGGCGCGGCAGCTTCTGTCGAGCCCCGAAGGCTTGCATTGCTGCCGACAGCTTTTTTCTGGATTCGGACGCAATGCAGGTTGAATTATTATTTCATGGGGGAGCACCATGGCAGAAAAAAGAGATTATTATGAGGTTCTCGGCGTTGAAAAAACGGCGAGCGATGACGAAATAAAATCCGCTTACAGGAAACTTGCAAAAAAGTATCACCCGGATCTGAATCCGAACAACAAAGAAGCGGAAGTTAAATTTAAAGAAGCAAACGAGGCATATGAAGTCCTTTCCGATAAGGACAAGCGTGCGAAATACGACCAGTTCGGGCATGCGGCGTTTGATCCTTCGGCGGGTGCTTACGGCGGCGGCTTCAACGGCTTTTCGGGTGCGGGCTTCACGGGCTCCTTCACAGGATTTGACGATATTTTGAATTCAATGTTCGGCGGCGGTTTCGGCGGAAGAAGCAGGAGTGCGCGTGCGGATGCGCCGATGCAGGGCGAGGATTTGCGCTACTCTTTGACAATAACGTTTGAGGAGGCGGCATTCGGCTGCAAAAAGGAAATTTCGTACAGACGCGAAGAAAAATGCGCCACATGCGGCGGCAGCGGAGCAAAACCCGGAACAAGCAAAAAAACCTGTACACGCTGCAACGGCACCGGCCAGATTCGAGTTCAGCAAAATACAATGCTGGGCACGATGCAGAGTGTTCATCCCTGTGATGTCTGCGGCGGTACGGGCAAGATTATTGAACAGCCCTGCGAAACCTGCCGCGGCAAGGGCAGAGTGAGCAACGCCATGAAGGTTGTTGTTACAATCCCCGCAGGCATTGATGACGGGCAGAGTATTCGCCTTGGCGGGAAAGGTGAAGCGGGTTACAACGGAGGTCCGGACGGCGATTTGCTTGTGACGATTCGCGTGAAGAGCAGCAAACAGTTTGTGCGTGACGGCTATAACCTGTACACAAACCTTACAATTCCCGTAACGACCGCTGTTCTCGGCGGCGAGGTTACTGTTCCCACTCTTTCAGGCGAGTTGAAATATAACATTCCCGAGGGAACCCAAAGCGGAACAACATTCCGTATGCGAGAGCAGGGCATACAGAAGCTGCGCCTTCCCGGCAAGGGTGACCTTTACGTAAATGTCACCGTTGAAATTCCCAAAAAACTTACATCGGAACAGCGCGAGTTGTTCGAGAAGCTTGCGGAATCAATGGGCACAAGTGTTCCTGCCGGAAAAAAACGGCGCGTACGGAAAAAATAATCAATAAGTTAACAACAGACCATCGGTTAATAAGATAACTTTTTAAAATACAAACAGGGACGGGCAGTCGTTAAGAACTGTCCGTCCCTGTTTTTTGTTTGCCGATGCAGCAGACGTTTTCAGGTTAACCGTATGCTGTTATGCGGACTGCATTGCTTTGCGAATTATCAGGAGCGCATCAACGGATGTTATATCGCCGCTGCCGTCAATATCGCAAATGCTGAAATCAAGGCTGCCGGAAACGGGCGTTGCAATAATCCCAAGGGACATGCGAAGCACGGTGAGGGCGTCGGCAGAAGTTACAACACCGTCGCCGTCAACATCACCGAGAAGGCTGTATTCAGCGGTGACAGTGCGGTTTTCGGTAACGTTGACAAGGCTGCCGTTCCAACCGGTGAAAATATAACCATCATGCGCAGGTGCAGCAGGTGCGGTGACATTGCTGCCGTGTTCAACGGAGACTTCGGCGATTGCGGAGCCGTCGAGTCCGTCAACGAATGTAACAGTGTAAACATTGATTGAAAGCACAGCGTCAACCGTCAGGTCTTCGGCAGGCATGGTTTCGGGAACAACCCAACCGGAGAAAGTGTACCCTTCGGGTACGGTGTATTCGGGCACAGTGATTGCTGCACCGACAGCGTAGGTCTGTTCGGCATAGAACTCACCGTTGACGGTGTAGGTCAGCGTGTATTCGGGCAATGATGCGTTCACGGAACCGTTCGTTGTATGAACCTCAATATCGGTGACTGTGCCGCCGACAGGAAGATTAACAAATCTGTTCACATCAACGTTGACAGGAGTTGTGCCGGAGAACTCGGGGTTTACGGTCGCCTTAACGGTGAGCAGAACATTTTCATCTATGCCGTTGCCCGTCATGGGAGCGTCCGCACAGAGTGCGCCGACATAAATCGTGCCGGGCGTTGTGGTGAAGTCGATAACGTTCATGGAAGTGTTTTCGAGAATTGCACCGGGAACGACTTCATTAACGGTCAATTTTGTGCTGTCGTAACCGATATGCATTTCAAGAGTGTGCGCCTCGAACTTGCCGCTGACGGTGACGGGAATCTCGACCTGCTGACCGGAAATCGCGGTGATTTCGGGTGCAGAGAAAGATGCCGAAACGGGAAGTTCTTCGATGAGGATGCGGAGTGTTTCTTCGGCCGCGGTGAGAACATCATAATTGCTGACAAGGGCTTGCTGTTCGACAGTCAGAGCATCATATGCCTGCCTTGCTTCCGCAATTGCAGAGGCGCTTTCAAGGCTCACCTCTCCGATTGCGGAAATCTTCGCTATAACATCGCGAACGGGGGCATTCTGCTGATATTCGTCTTCAAGCTGCTGCAGAACCGCTGCGGCAGCATTTACGTCTTCCTGACTTGCATAAATCGCGGTTGCGGCACTCATGGCAGAGTCTGGAATTTCGATGCCGTGTTCGTTAAGCGTTGCGATAAGCGTGCTGAGCCTATCTTTGTTTGCAACGGGGTAGAAGGATGTGTTGTCACTGCCGCCCATTGCATAACCGCCGCCGATATCGCTGCCGTAGGCAACGGTGAACTGAACGCGGACAACATCGCCGTCGGACAGATATGAATCCGAGAAGCCGACATTGGGGAACACATTGTTAAGACAGTACATCCAGCCGGAAGCATAGCAATAGTCGAATTCGCCGAGTTCGTTTTCGCTGTATCGGTCTTCAAGCGTTATGCCCCAAGACGAAAGCGCATCAACAAGTTCTGCGGGAGCGTTGACGGGAGAGACGGGGATATTGGGAATCGTGCCGTCCTTAATTGTTGCAAGATAGAAACCGCCTTCAACGCTGCCGGTATGGGATTCGGTGAATCCAAAGCGGTTAAGCACACGCATCAGTACCGCGGCAGCGCAGTCACCGGCATAAATATCGGTAAGCACGGGTTCAACGATGTAGCCTTCACCGAGGGAGAATGCTTCAATGCTGAAGATCGCCTGACCGACGTATTCGCCGTCTTCTGCGGGTTGATAGGTAATAGTGTATGTCAACTCAGCATCGCCTGCGGAAACAACGACGGTGTTTTCACCTTCAACAGTAAAGTTCAAAGTGAAGCTCGTCTGCGTTGCATCGTCCCAAGTGGGGGAGAGTACATCGCCGTTGAAAGTTGCGGTCGGAGTGACTTTGTTGCCGTCGCCGTCCTTTGCAATAACAAAGAACGTGCGTTTTGCTGTCTTCTGGATTATTCCGTCAGACAGGGTTGTTTCAATGCTGTAATTGCTTTTCACAGCATCAGTTAAGGTTGCTGCGCCTGCAAAACTCATCGGGATGATTCCGATAAGAAGTGCGAGTGCAAGAAGGAAGGACAGAATTTTTTTCATTTTCTTTTCCCTTTCGTTTTATTTTAAACGGCCGGAGATGAATCACAGTCCGTTTAATTCTGTCGGAGCTTTATCCCGGAAGTTCATCATGATGATGTTCCGCCGGGATAAAGCGTGGTTTTTTCTGCGTTAAAGCAGATTATTCAATGCCCATTGCTTTGCGGAAAACGAGCAGTGCGTCAATGGATGTGATTGCGCCGTCGCCGTCCATATCGCAGATGATGCGCTCCGTTTCGTTTGCGGGAATGATTCCGAGAGCGATGCGAAGCATCAACAGAGAATCGGCAGTGTCAAGGCTGCCGCTCCCGTTTGCGTCACCGCGAAGCATAAGCGCTGCGTCAATGGTGATATTCTCTGCCGGCATGGTTTCGGGAACGTCCCAACCGAAGAAAACAAATCCTTCTTCAGGATTGTACTCAGGTGCATTGACTGCATCGCCCGCTGCATAAGTCTGTTCTGCATAGAATTCGCCGTTGACGGTATAGGTGACGGTGAATGTGGGCTGCGCTGCGTTAATAACAAGGTTGATAACGCCGTCAGGTGCGTGGTACTCGGTTCCGGGAACACCGTCCCTGTTCTGATACATAAGTGAGGGATGGGAAATGATGAACATATTATCCTCGGAAGTCAACGGAGCCGTTGAATAAACAGCATAGGCAGTTATATCCCGCACCGTACCGTTTGCGTAATGCGCAAGCACCTGCATTCCCGTCGGATCAAAGGTTTCGCCGATGGCATAGACGGTCTTATCAGGCAGTTTGGCAATTTCAATGCGATCAACAACGCTTCCGACTGCCATCAGGTAAGCGGAATCGTTTTTGAAATAAATGGTTCCGTCGGCATCGATAATCGGGCTGCAAATCGCATACTGAGCCTGCGCCCCGTCGGGAGTGAACAAAACGGGAGCACAATCGTATGTTGTGCCTTGATATTCCTCCTGCACGACGGCGGAAGGTTCGGTCTGACCGGGTCTGTCTGCAATGACGCGAAGCATACCGGGAGTAAAGTTATCAAAGAAATAGACGTAAACAGTGTCGTCATCACCTGCATATGCAGTGGTAAGGACGCCGCTTGTCTGCGGATAACCTTTTGTGCGCACCGTGTATGCAATGCTCATGCTTTCAAGGTCAATAACCGTGATGTTGTGTCCGGAGTATGCACCGAATTGTGATGTTCCGGAAACACCGACATAGGCCCTGCCGTTGTAAACCGTCGGAGTGCAGGTACTCATGGCGGGGTTTGATGGGTCATCCGCATAGTTGAACAGCTTTACAAAGCTGAGCGAACCCTCGGTGAAGCGGCCGTCCGCTTCAACATGAACAGCATAGAAATAGCCGCCCTTGGTTGTGAAATAAGCTGTACCGGCGGAGCTTGTACCGTTTTCATCATCGGGAACGAAAGTGACGCTGCTGCGTGCATCCCCGGGGTGAGGAAGGGTGATACTGCCGAGAACCGAACCGGAGGTTGGGTTCAGCGAAACTATCCTTGCGTGGCCGTCGGTATAGCCGCTTTCGCCGTCATCAGTGTCAATGAGAACAAATTCATCGCACACATATGCGCCTGCCCAATAGAAGCCGCCCTTTGAAACATATCTCCAGGAAGCATACTTTGTTTCGTTGCCGACATCGGGATCTTCGTCCGTTGCCGAAACGCATACGAAACTTGCATCGCCTGTTTCGCTCTTCCAAAAACCGGTGTAAATATAGCCGTCATGGTAAACGATCGGGCAGTTCGGCTGTCCGCCGTTTGAGTCCGTGAAGAGCCAAAGAGAATCGAGAGTGACGGCATCAAATGCCTGAATTCTGCCGTTGGACAGCCCGACAAATATCATGCCGTCCGCATAGGTGGGAGAATTAATCGCAAAACTTGAGCTTGCCGCCATGGACTTTGTGACAAGTGCCTCACCGCTCGTTTTATCAATTTTGTAGATATTGGTTCCTGCATAGACGTACAGAAAATCATCAACAATGATGGGGCAGCTGCAGGCATTTGAGCCGTAACCGCTGCCGAACTGAGTTGCCCAATACAGCACGGAGTCGTTGGCGATCGTCGGTATGGGGTAGTCAACAACGCCGTTGTTAAACCGGTTGGCGCGGAAAGTAGGCCACTGAGCGTCAAGATTCGGGTCAAGATTCGGATTCGGTTCGGCAGCCGTCAGAACAGCATTGATTTCAATGACTTCATCACTCTGAACAGGGATATAATTCGATTCATGAATGCCTGCAAAGCCGACCTTGGTAACGGTGTAAGCATAACTTTCACCGGGGATAAGACTGTAGGTGCCGTCCTCGTTTTTAGGTACGGAAAGGCTCGTGCTGTTTGAAATAACGAAGGTTATCGCATCCGCAGGTTCCGTTACAAAGCGCACCGGTGTGGGCGCTGTCTTGGCAAGATGAAGCGTATAGGTGCTTTGCACGGAGGCATCGTCTTCGTGGCAGATGGTGACGGTGATGTCTTCACTGCTGAGCGCGGAATCAAGAGAAACGGAGACATTTGACGGGTCATCAAAACGTTCACCGTTTACAAGCAGATAATAACCGCCTTTGTTGGGAGCAGTTTCGCTCGCGGTGCTCTTGAATGAAGCAGAAATAATAACTTCGGGAATACTCAACGCAATAGTTGCATAGTAGTCGGCCCTATCTCTGTCATATTTAACAATGCTGCCGTTTTCATCGCGTAGCACAATATCGTTCACAATACCGTTCGCTTGGGTTTTTGCCGAAAGTGTACCGAGGCTCAACGCTCTTCTCGCAACGAACGTATACTCCTGATAGTATTCAACCGAATCAACGGTCTTTGTAAGTCGGAGTGTCATCGTATTTGCGTAACCGCAGTTGGATGCAACAAACTGACCGCAGGCAACCGCACCTGCAGCACTTTCAACCGTTGAATTAATTAACTTATCCACGGGAACACCGTTGGTTAAAGCAATGGAAGTCTGCTTGTCATACAATGCATGAATTTCATACGCATCGTCATTGCACGTAGCCTTCATAAAGAAGGAGGAGTTTGCATCCGAAACGGTGAACATGTATTCGTGTTCGGCGGAAACAAAATCCCGGTCGAGAGGATAAACACGGGTATTTGCATTACCAACGTTACGCGCAGTGTATGCGCCGACGGCTGTGAGCTTGTCCGTGCTTTCGGGTTCGGAAACGGTAAAATCAGTGCCTTCCGCCGCCGTGAAGCTTGCGGAAGTGTGAAAATATCGGTTCTTTGTTGCGATACAGTCATATTCTTCACCCGGAGTGAGAGCATATGTGTTGACATACACACCGTCAACAACTTCACCGCATACCAAAGGTTGAATCACACCGCCGGCGGCATTAACAATTTCTGCTTCGGTTCCGGCCGGGATGATGACGTTGACGTCGGTCGCCTGAAGGCGCGTAATGTTCAGCGTGTAGGAAAATGTTCTTGTGATGTTTTCTTCTGCATTCACGGTATATTCAACCGTAACATCTACAGCGGTGTTTTCGCCGATGCCATTGAGAACAACCTCGCGCTGCGTATCATTGCCGTTCACGAGAATTCTGTAATCGGAAAGAACGGGGAAGGGTGAGATGACAACGCTTTCGGCAACGGTAGTGAGGGAGTATTCGCCGGTAAGGGGGGCAAACTCTATAGGAAGCCGTGTGCCGCTGCCGAAAACCTGAAGATCGGCAAGCGTCGGAATGCGCTCAAGATTGATTTCAAAGGACTGTATCTGAGTCTGTTCACCGACATAATAACGCGCTTCAATGTCAAAGCTGCGCTCAGTCATGCTGTTTTTTTCCCAAAGGTTCGTGAGCACTGTATAGCGGCTTTCCCAACCCTTGTTGTTTGCGGGAACGCTTCCGTCGGAATTATCCCTGCCGTTGATGTCAACATAGCAGGCATAAGTTTTAACGCTGTCTGAAGGAAGATCCGCGCCGCGCGTAAGGTACATATAGACATTGCCGTGGTTTGTGTCTTCAACTTTGTAGGTTGCGGTGTGAGTTCCGTAATCCTGCTCGCGTTCGTAAAGCTTCTCGAGTGCGCCGCTGTCGGCGTGGAAGATTATGTCTCCGAACCACTCGCCATAAGGAAGTGCAGCATCGATTGCGGAAGCAGAGTACTCTCCGCTTTCGGCATCGGGAGAAACGGTCACCCTGCCCTCAATGCGGTTGTGCCCGCCGTCGGAAACGGAATAGGTTGAAACACCTGCATAAGCCTGGGCGGTTGTTCCGTTGTAAATGCTCGCATTGCCGTAGGCGTCGGTAATGGTGATAACGGGGTTTTCAATTGTAATACCGTTTTGAGTAACATTAAAAACAACGTCGTATTTGTCGCCTTCGAGATATGCGGCATAATCCCGCATTGCGGAATCAAGCGCGGAGAAAAGCAACTGAGCCTGTTCTGCATTTGCATTGCGCAGGCCGCGCAGTGCATCAGCATAGGCAGTCTTTGCGGCGGGGTAGTTTAAAACGCCGTTGACGGAATAATTGAAATCGCCCATAAGTGTTATAAGCGCAATCATTTCTTTTGAGGCAACCTCATTTTCGGCAAAACCTATTGCGGTTATGTCGGAAGCGGCCGCATCAAGATCGTATCCGCATTCACCGGTTGATTCGTCATAATCATAAAATCTGACGAAATTACCCCGGACACCGTCAATTGCGGTGATGAAGCCGCTTTCAATGCCGCTGAACGTGTGTCCGCTTGCTTGAAGAGCTTCTTTAACAGTTTGGCCGTGAGCGTAATCGACCCGAACGGGTTCGATTATCGTGGCAGTTGCGGTGGAAGCGGTGAGATAAAAGCTTCCGCCGGTTTGCAGCAGCTTTGCGGCAGCGGCGGATGCGGGAGCAAGGCACCCGAATGCCAACATGATGCAGAGCATTGCAGCAATGAGTCGTGTTGTTCTTTTCATTAAAAAACCTCCTTATGATTTAGTAATAAGCTGAATTGAATACAGCTTTTACTTATATATAAACACAGGCGATATATCTGTCGCGCAGCCGTCCGAAGAATGAGCGCGAACTCCTGTATTTGTCAACCTCTGATTCAATATACGTCTGCATATCTTCTTTTTGCTCAGCAGTCATTTTATGGTTGCTGAACACGGCTTCAGCGTTGAGCTCGGAACAGCGGGAATCAATTTTGCTGATATCAAGTCCGCATGCAGCCATGAACATGTTCAGGTAGCCGAACATAAGTGCAATGGCTTCGTTCGGTTCGGCATTGAGCATTTTTTTGAACGCTCGTCGAAATCTGATGCGGCGTACTGCAAGAAAAACAATCAGAGCCGCTGTGAGCAGAAGCAGAATCGGAATGAATGCCAAAATCAGTGCTTTTGCAAGCTTTGTACTGTTAATTCTGTTCAGATTCTTTTGCGGACGCGCGAGGCGGATATCGGGAAGGTTATCATTCTGATAAGTATCCTCCCTGTCGCCTGAAGAATCCGGTTCGTTCGGAGCTTCGGTGTTATCGGAAGGATCCGATGAATCGTCAGTCCTTCTGTCATTACCGGAAAAAGCCGAATCACTTCCTTCAAAACCCGGAGTTGTTTCAAACGGGATCCATCCGATACCGTCGAGATAGTATTCAGCCCATGCATGCGCATCCGCTTCGGTCAGAACAACACGCCCCGAAACACATCGCGCAGCAGCTGTTTCGGCATTGATATAATAGCCTTCGACATACCTTGACGGAACGCCGAAATATCTCAGCATAACGGCAGCACATGCTGCATAGTGAACGCTGTATCCGCGTTTGCCGACCCGAAGAACGTATGCGGCAAAATCATTCGTTCCGCAGTCGGTTTTGACCGTTTCATCATAGGTAATGTTTTCCTTCAGCGCGCTTAAAACGAGCGGCAGAATATCCGAAAGGGCAAGCGCAGGCGGGGCTTCGCCGAAAATTTCGGCCATTGCAGCAGTTGCTTCGGGAGTAAGAAGCAAACTTGTTTCATACACAAACTGAGCATAGGCGCGTTCGTCGGACAAGTACTTTTCAACGGAATCCCCGTTTGTATCCTTCAGCATTCTGCGGAGCTGAGGCGCACTCGGAACGGAGCTGCATTCAATGCTGAAATCTCTTCCGGTATTGTTCTTTCGAATACATGCGGAATCTCCGATGCGGTCTTCATCAAGAAGCTTTCCCGCAGCAGCATTATACGGAAGATACAGATAACGTCTGCATGCTGAAAGCAGCTCTATATCAACTTTGCTTTTTGCGCCTGCATTTCCGCCGTCAGCTTCAACAGCGGCTGCTGCGGAGCTCAATTGAGATTGGGCAAAAAAACCGGAATGAAGCCAGTAGAACAAGTCGTTGTATTTCGCAAGTTCTTTGTTCGGCAGCGATTCCCAGCTCGTTCCGGTGTAAACTTCTCCGACCATTCCACGAAAATAACCGCTTTGTATTGTTTCGGATGTTACAGCAATTGCGGGGGTTTCGGAAGTATTGCGTGCGCGAAGGGGAGAGAGCCGTCCCTCGGGCATGGAATTTGTTGTTTCATCGTAAACCGCACGGTGCAGCCAAACACCGAGGCTGCTGTTGAGTGCATTCAGCCTGCTGTCCGAACAGAAACTGCGCATGGGCAGAGAACCCAGTAAGACTGCCGAAGCAAGAAGCAGCGGAACGACGGCACAAGTGAGCTTTGCGCCCTTTTTTTGAAAATGCGGAACGGAGAGACTTCCCGCAGCAAGATGTGTTATTCCGCTTGCAATTATTAAAACCGCACCGACAGGTGATTGTGCAATGCCGCTTGCGGAAAGTACCGTGCCGAACAGAATAACTGCGTATGCAGCAATGCGTCTTCCGGCAGAAAACAGTTTGGCTGATGCTGCTGAAATAATGCTGCAAAGCAGAATAAGGAACGGCCATGTATCGACAGGTTCGGATTGCACATCGAGATGGATTTTTCCTGTCAGCTTTATTAAAAGCGCAATGCAGTCATTAGTGAGTGCATCAAGTCCGCTGCGTATGCTCCCAAAAAAGAGTATGGAAAACAGGAAAACTGCGGCACAGTATAAAGACACTGCAACGGTTCCCCTCTTTCCGCGAAAAAGAAGTATGAGCACGCAGATTATCGGAGCTTCAAACGCGGTAACCGTAAACGCCGAAACGCTCAGCGACTTAAAAATCGAAAACAGCAGGATGTTGAAGCCGAGTGTGAACATAACCGAACAGAGCAATGCTCTGGAAAAATCCCAGAAGCTTTGACAACATGCGCTTTTGGACTGCTCAATATGCAATTCGTCTCTTTTTTCTCTTTTAATCATTCAACTCAACCACAAATTTTATAATACGAAACCGGTTTAAAGGTCAACATCGGACAGTTCTTCAGCATAATTGTCTGAAGAGAATGCCGTAAACGTACCGTTGTCGCCCGCACGGCAGAGGAGCCGCTTTGTGTTTGCACCGGCGCAAAACTCCGCAGCAGAGTCTGAAAACTCTTTGCCGATAAACACGATTTTTCCGTATCCGCAGGCGCCGCGTTCCCTGACATATGCTGCGAAGGCGCTTTCCGAGGGTTCGCATTCGATAAGCCATTCGGCCGCAGAGGGAAGCTCATCGGAAGCATTCACGTCGATAAACTCAATTTGGCCGCATTGCGGGCGTGCAATTGTAAATGCGGTTCCGGAGTCCGACAGTGCGGAACAGACAGAGACTGCAACGTCACTGATTGCATCGCATTCAGCGGCTGTACATCCGGATACGTCCATGCAGATAAGCAGTGAACGTACTATCGGAAAGCTTGCGTCGCGCACGATGAGGTCGTCGAATTTACAGGAGGCCTTCCAATGCACCTGTTTTAAAGAATCACCCTGTTCGTACGGACGGAGTTGAAAAACTTCGGAATGATCCGAACCGCGTTTGCCGGGTGCATAATCGCTGCTGTCTATATCATGAGAGAATGCATCGTTTCTGATGGCGTCAATATCGAACACTGTCGGCATAAATAAGCATTTTGCATCCGTTCGCAGGGAAGATCTGCTGCGTATTCTTTTAAAAAACAGTCCGAAGCAATCGGTAAGCTCTGTTCGCAGGATCTGCGGTGAAACGCTGCCGCAATGCATCGATTTTACAGAAAACCCGGTTCGGCTTTCCGAAAGTGCAGGGACGCTGCATCGAATGACCGAAATGCGGTTTTCTCCGTTAAGCTTGTTTAGCAAAATCAGAGTACAGCGCACGAACGGCAGCGGAATGATACTGTCATTGCGAAGAACGATTTCACAACGACAGCTTTCCCCGCGGGGACAGGAGGAAGAAGCTTTAACGGCAAATTCAACTTTCGAAGCGGCGAAACAGTTGAACGCAAAGCAAAGCGGGGGAATAAGCAGCACTGCTGCAAGCGGGAACAAAACAGCAAGTGACGGAAGCTTTAATGCGGTGATTGTGCAGCAGAAAAGAATCGACAGATACAGAACAGCAGCTGCAATGCGCCGCAGTGTGCAGCTTTGTACAATAATTTTTTTTACTGCAAAATCATCATCGATCCCCGCTGCTTTCTTTTCTTCGGGTTTGGGGTTATGCTTCATCTGCGTTTAAAATCCTTAACTCCCGGTTTTTTGTGTTCGGAAACAATTTCATCGGCAACATCCGTTTCGGTATACCCGCGCATTCGCGCTTTTGTGTTCAGAACAAGTCTGTGTGCACATACATCGCGGAAAACTGCGGCAACATCGTCCGCCGTAACATAGTCGCGGCGGGAAAGATAAGCATATGCTTTTGCGGCACGGCTCACTGCCAACGCACCGCGGGGGCTGATTCCGAACTGAACCGATTCGTGATGCCGCGTCTGCTCGGCAAGTTCGGCTATGTATTCGTAAACTTCATCGCATATGAATGTTTGTCGAACAACGTCGATTGTTTGCACCAGTTCATTGGCTGAGCATACGGCTTTTACATCGTCAAGCGGGTCGGAACGGTGTCTGTCCCGCAGTATTTCAACTTGACTTTTAATATCGGGATAACCCATGCTCAGTTTGAACATGAACCTGTCCAGCTGAGAAACGGGCAGCAGCTGCGTTCCTGCCGACCCGATCGGATTTTCGGTTGCAAGAACGATGAACGGGGACGGAAGTTTATGAGTTGTTCCGTCAACTGTAACTTTTCCTTCCTCCATCGCTTCAAGCAGAGCGGATTGGGTTTTGCTTGAGGTGCGGTTGATTTCATCTGCAACAAGAAGATTTGTCATAACCGCTCCGGGCTTATACACAAAGTCGGAATTTGATTTTTCGAAAACCGAAAAGCCTGTCACATCGGAAGGCATTGTGTCCGGTGTGAACTGAATACGTTTGCAGTCAAGTCCGAGTGCCTTTGAAAAAGCAAGTGCAAGGCTTGTTTTTCCGACGCCGGGAACATCTTCCAGCAGTATGTGTCCCTGCGCAAGAATTGCAGTCAAAACCTTTTCGATAATTTCGTCCTTTCCGACGATAACTTTTTTGATTTCAGATTTAATGTTGTCTGTCAGCATTTGTAATCACCGTTTAGCATTAATTAATATTTTCGTCGTGCAGGCAATATCAGGCTTTAGTCTTTGAAAAATCATACAGCCTGCCGAGCTTATGATCAGCTTTATACAATGCGATATGCGCAAGCATTGCCTGCTCCGTGGACATAAGGTTTCCTTCCGAATCGTTCGCAGAGTGCCTGTACACGCTGCCGGGGAGAAGAAAACTCTGCATTCCGTCAACAATGTTTTTACCGCCGCGCATGAAACGTTCATCGGTGCGTGGGTCGATACCAAGTGAACAGAGTGCAATAATAACCTGAGCTGTCGACTCGGTGTTTTCTGCACCATACGAGCAGAATGTGCAGTTTCCTTTCATTACAGCGGCAAGCCGTGCCAATGCACGGTCAACAGTGCGGGAGATTTCGCCGGGGGATATACCGACGGAAAGCGCGTTTTGGCTGCCGCAGTACGGGGCAAGAGCTTGAAGCGCCATTGCGGTTATATCAATGTCAAATGTACCTTTGTCGAGTCCGAAGCCTCCGCTGGGTTCTTCGGCAGCAAGAATTTCTTTAATGATGCCCGTTCGGGTATACCTGCTTCCGTCAGGAACCGTATAACTTTCGGAATCAAGGGTTATCAGTGCAAAAATGTATGCGTTCAGTCCTTGCGCGCCGAGTTCGCCGGGGTAGTTGTAGGTTCCGAACTCAATAAGATTCACCGGTTCTCCGTTTTTATCCTCCGAAAATGCTGCCGGGTCACCGCCAAGTGCGAGCACCGTAAGAGCAATTCGGTGGTAGTCGGTTGCTCTGCCGAGGGATGAATCTTCGCCGAGTTTATTTTTTACATAAGCTTCAAGCGCGTGCAGGTAGGCTGTATAGCTATCCTCCGCACCGCCGACAGCGCATGCCAAGGCTGCCCAGTCGCAAACGGAAGAACCGGCAGGGAATTTATCCGACGCATTAAGCAGACAGTCGCCTTCTTCAACTCCTGCAAGTTTCTTCATGCCCTGCGCAATCTGAAGAATGCGTTCGGACATGGGAGGCTGTACTCGTTCTTTATGCGGAGCTGTACTGCATGCTGCAAATGTGAGCAAAAACGCAAGCAGCAGGCTCAGAATTGATTTAATCTTTAATGTCATTATTTATCGCCTTTCTTTTTAAACCGGAATTTTCGGGTGAGCCCGCAGTACCGATGCAGATTTGCGGCACAAGCGAATGCGGAAGAATGAATGCGCTTTGGCCCGGACTTCCTGCGGGAAGCACTTCGCGGTAAATGTCATGGCATTTTGAGCAGCGGTACTCAATGAAACCATCCTCATCGTCAGTGGGTTCGACACGCTGAATGAGTTCGTAGTCGTGCTCAAGCTGAATGAATCCTCCGTCAATCCAAAGCCCGCAGTAACTTGAAAGTGAGCCTTCGGATCCTCCGGAACCGGTTGCGTCATATCCGCCGATATCCTTGCCGAGAGCAAGTGTAAACCGCAGACAGAGCTCGTCACCATCGATTGGGTAGTATTCGGAAAGTCCGATTCCCGGGTACATGCCGTTTATACAGTACATCCAACCGGAACACCGCGTGAAGTCGAATTCTCCGATGCTGTCTCGGTCGTGCTGATCCGTAAGAGTTATGCCGTCACGGAGTATCAGCTCCCAGAGTTCCGGAGGAATATCAACGCTGTATGCAATATCGCCCCACACAATGCGCCGCAGATAGAAATTCAGCCTCGGTGTTCCGCTGAATTGCGCTTCAATTCCATAGTCCTCAAACAGGCGCAGCAGCACTTCGGCAGCGTTTTCGCCTTCATGAACGGTATAATCATCATCAATAATGATGCCGAGCCCGAGAGTGGTTGCATCTATTGAAATATGGATGCTTCCGTTTTCATCTCCTTCACCGACGCGGTGATAGGGCAGAATGAGTTTTCGGAAAGTTGAGTTCCCTTCATCATCCCATGCAAGTATAGTAACAACATGGTCGATGTCGTCTCCGACATTCGGCGGAGTCAGCACAAGGTGATATTCAAACACTGTGCTGCCGGTCGGATTTGTTTGAACAACACCGTCAAGGGTAACAACGATATGGTTTGCGTATATAACATTGCCTTCCCAGGTGCGTGCAGCAACTCTGAGCAGGAAACGGCTGCTTGTGATCACACTGTCGTCACCGTCGCGGTTTGTTGTTATCACCGGCGGATGTTCACCGACAACAGGATTGTCTTCATCGGCAGGCTGATTGCGGTAGGTGATATAAAAGCGTACAGCTCCGCCGCAAAGTTCACTTCCGCGATAGAGATACATTGTGATTATGTACTCATTGTTTATCGACAACACCGGACGAAAATAACTCTGCTCATCCGGGTGAAGCAATTCACCGTTGTTCACGTTGTCGTAACGGCCTTTAATATAAACTTTAAGTGAAAGATTATCTCCCCCGGCAGGGTATGCATAAAAAACAAGCGTGTCATTTTCTATATCGGCAGGAGTATATATTCCACTGTAAAGATCCGTTGCAATATAGGGTTCTTCGGGTTCGGGAGTGTATTCACCGCCCGGCTCGGGAGTAATGTCCCCGCCCGGCTCGGGAGTGTATTCACCGCCCGGCTCGGGAGTAATGT
>ERZ779889.2121-NODE-2121-length-17352-cov-10.462219_pt1 | contig 17352 bp, 18 predicted proteins | sample MGYA00511030_ERZ779889 | MGnify/ENA primary metagenome ERZ779889 (study PRJEB29588, sample SAMEA2160616) | human gut metagenome | biome: human gut; feature: human-associated habitat; material: faeces | place: Denmark | collected 2008/2010 ...
TGTGGCACCATCTGCTCGGCCGCGCCGGGGGGAAGTCCGAACTCCGCTGCGCAGAACTCGGCGCCAGGGGAGCCAACCGCATCGTGAACACGCTGGGCGCCGACCGCTACCGGATATGCGGACGCGCGGCATTCAAGGAGGAGTTCGTGACCTGCGGCGGAGTGTCGCTCTCCTCGGTCAACCTCGGCACCCTCGAATGCCGCGGCGTGCCCGGACTCTACTTCGCCGGCGAGGTGCTGGACATCGACGCGGTCACCGGCGGCTTCAACCTGCAGGCCGCCTGGAGCAGCGCCTACGTGGTTGCAGAGGCGATATCCGCCTGAACAGCAACACTTTGTGGCCGTGCGTGGAGCAATTGCCGGAAAATTGCTATCTTTGCCCCGGACTAAACTACTAAAACCATGCAGAAAACTCTGAAGGAGATCTGCGCCGCCTACACGGCGCCCCAGCAGATCAAAGCCCAGGGTCTCTATCCCTATTACCGCCCCATCTCTTCGGGCCAGGACCCCGTGGTGACCATGGCCGACGGACACAAGGTCCTGATGTTCGGCTCGAACTCCTATCTCGGACTTTCCGATGACCCCAGACTCAAGGAAGCCGCAATTGCGGCCATTCGCAAATACGGAACCAGCTGCTCGGGCAGCCGCTTTCTGAACGGAACCCTCGACATCCACGAAGAGCTTGAAGCCAAGCTCGCCAAGTTCGTGGGCAAGGACGAAGCGGTGACCTACAGCACCGGATTCCAGGTGAATCTCGGAGTCGTGAGCACGCTCGGCATGCGCGGAGGCTACACCTACCTCGACGCCCTCGACCATGCCTGCATCATCGACGGAAGCCGCCTCGGGTTCGCCGAGGTGCGCAAGTTCGCCCACAACGACACCAAGGCCCTCGAGAGGAAGCTCAGGGCCGCGTCGCCTGAGGCTTCCAAGCTCATCGTGGTCGACGGAGTCTATTCCATGGAAGGCGATATCGCCCCGCTGCCCGAACTCGTGCGCCTCTGCGACAAATACGGAGTCTTCCTGATGATCGACGACGCCCACGGCCTCGGAGTGCTCGGCGAGAACGGCTCCGGCACCGCCAGCCACTTCGGGCTCACCAACGACGTCGACCTGATCATGGGCACCTTCTCCAAGAGCTTCGGCTCCCTCGGCGGCTTCATCGCCGGCGACAAGGAGGTCATCAACTTCATCAAGCACACCTCCCGCTCCCTGATCTTCAGCGCGTCGATGACCCCCGCCTCCGTGGCGGCCGCCTCCAGGGCGCTCGACATCATGATTGAGGAGCCCGAGCGCCGCGAGAACCTCTGGAAGGTGACCCGCCACGCCCACAAGCTGTTCAGGGAGGCCGGCTTCGACATCGGCCGCACCGAAACCCCCATCATCCCGCTCTTCGTGCGCGACACCATCAAGGCGATGACTATCGTCCGCATGGCCTACGAGCGCGGAGTCTTCATCACTCCGGTCATCGCCCCCGCGGTGCCCGAGAACGACGTGCTGATCCGTTTCGCGCTGATGGCGACCCACAGCACCGCCCAGGTCGACGAAGCCGTGGAGAAGCTGACCGGCATCTTCAGGGAAGTCGGTGTGATAGCATAAAATCTCCTGAGAAATGGTAATCCTGATAACTGGCATATCCTCCGGCTTCGGCAAGGCAATGGCCGAGCGGCTCTCCGGCGAGGGCCACAAGGTCTACGGCACCTGCCGCCGCGAGGTGGAGCATATTCCCGGCGTGGTCTATATCCATGCCGAAGTCACCGACGACTCGCAGGTCGAGGCCGCGGTGAAGCAGGTCACCGACGCCGAAGGGCGCATCGACGTGTTCATCAACAACGCCGGCATGGGCATAGGCGGCCCGCTGGAGTTCAATTCCGTGGAGGACGCGCGCCGGCAGATGGACGTGAACTGGCTCGGAATGGTGCGTTTCCTGCATTTCGTGGTGCCGGTCATGCGGCGCCAGGGAGGCGGGAAGATCATCTGCCTCAGCTCCATCGGCGGACTGATGGGTCTTCCGTTCCAGGGGCTGTACTCGGCTTCCAAGTTTGCGATAGAGGGCTACTGCGAGGCGCTGAGGCTCGAAACCAGGGCTTTCGGAATCAAGGTGGTGGTGCTGGAGCCGGGCGATTTCTCCACCGGTTTCACGGCGCAGCGCAGGAGCGTGGCCGACCCGGAGGCCTACGAGGTCTACACGACCTACGCGAAGTCGCTCGAGAGCATCGAGCACGACGAGAGTTCGGGGCTGAAGCCCGAGGTGCTGGCGCGCAAGGTCTCGAAGATAGTGAGGATGCGCAACCCGCGCCACCGCTATGTGGTCGCTTCGCTGGAGCAGCGCCTGTCGGTCTTCATCAAGGCCGTGCTGCCTCCGAGCTGGTTCGCGGCGATACTGTCGTCATATTATAAACTATAGAGAGTCCGCCTGCCATATCTGTCCCTCGACAGGCGCGAAAAGCCTGTCTCGGAACAATATGGCAGACGGCACGTCAATATATTGGCGGACGGATGATCTGTCTATTGCGGATTTTGCTCTGCTGCCTCCAGGATGAATGTCGCCGTCTCTTCGACATAGCGGGACGTGTCGATGAAATAAGGGGCGTCCGTCCCTCCGTGACCGGCGTTTTCGAATATGGAGAGCCTCTTGAACGTGTCTTCCGGGAGGGCGTCGTAGATTTCTTCGGCCATCCATTGCGGCGTCCGGTCGTCTTTTGACCCGGCGATAATCATGATAGGTTTTCCGAATTCCGGAGCTATGAGCGCGGGCATCTGCTCCTTCGGGAAGTCTTCGGGCACGATGAGTTCGGCTTCGGTCTTCCCTGCAGGGTGGTTCCTGACAAGGACAGGGATGATTTCCTCGAACGTGGACGGGACTCCGGTGAGGATGCAGCCGGCGGCGTTCTCGTCGTTGTAGGCCGTGATCATGCTCAGATATGCGCCGGTCGACCAACCCATCAGGAAGATGCAGTCCCCGTCGACTTCCTTCTGCTCTCTGACGGTGGCCAGCACAGCCCTGTAGTCTTCCAGCATTTCGGTGTAGCAGAGATAGTCGTTGTCCATTTCGAATTCCGAACTTGCCCCGAATCCTCTCCAGTCGAAGGTCACCACGTTGAATCCGCATGCGGCGTAGATCATTGCGAGGTCTATCTGCTGGTACGACATGTTTCCCGCATCGCCGTTGCAGATGACCAGGGTCGGTCTCTTTTCTTCATCGATGGTCCTGTATGGCAGCATGTCCTGCTGCCCGCTGTTCTCTTCTGGGAAATCCTGTGCGGGATAGAACCAGGTTTCGATCCGGAGCCCGTCCTCGGTGGTCACGTCCAGCTTCTTGTAGATCAGGCCTGCGTCCTGCGGCAGGCGGATGTAGTTCCGGTCAGGAATTATCGCGTGTGCCTCCGGCAGAAAAAGCAGTATTCCGAGAATGGCCGGCAGGATATATTTCCCCATAATTCATTGCTCCTTTTGGTCTTCAATTGATTTTCTTCGATACTGTTGGTCGGGATGTCTCTTGACCTGCGGATATTTGAGATCCAGCAAAGCGCTCATTTCAGGCAGTATTTCATTGGTCAAATACCTTTTGCTTCTTTGAACGAAAACCGCTATCTCTTCCGCTGAGCGCCAATCAGAACAGAAAGACACGATTTTTTCATACATTATATTTCTTGATATATGTCTTGGTCCAGTTGTCTCTGCTTGCAAGGTTTGCCCTGAGCCTTGCAAGGTTTGCCCTGAGCCTTGCAAGGTTTGCCCTGAGCCTTGCAAGGCTTGCTTGGAGTAGGAATCCTTAAGCCGGTATATGGTGCCTCTTCCATGACCATCGGATGTGAGCATTTCGAGTTTTGTAAGGCGTTGAAGGATACGGGTTATATCTGCAGGATGCAGTGGGAGAGCATAACGCAGGCGTTCGTGGTTTATTTTATTTTCCGTAAGAGCCAAAGCAAGCACCATCAGCTCGTCATTGTTCAAGGATTTGCAGGCTTCCCCGAATTTTTTCTGTAGTTCTTGTGTTATACGCTTATCCATCAAAGATTCCAGAGGCATAAGCAATTCCACTTTGTTCGGCTGTGATCTTTCGCTTATGTATGGATGAATCAAGCCTATTGAGTCCCACCCTTTGAGGATCTTGTCGCCTCCGCTGCCTGCCTTGTCTGCTGATCCTAACATCATGAACATGGTCTGGAGATGGGTGTTCCGGCATACGCTTTCTCCTCCGCTGTAAAATTGCATTGGAGTAACCAGCATTGTCCCTGGATTGGAAAACAACAGGCGATTAGGGAAACGATATACCAATAGGGAAGACTCTTCGCTATAATCGGCATGGATACACAGGTTTGCCAATGCTTCACGGATGGACTCGTGTGCCAGAGTTTCATCTATGCGTTGGCTGTTCTCAAGCTTGAAAGGCGTCGGTACAACTTCTTGTAACTTTGGCAACACTCTACGATAGAACTGAAATAGATTGGCTTCCCATGAGCCGTCGGGATAAATGCGGTCAATCCACCTCTGCTCCATGGTATTGACCGGAATCTCCTTATAGTCCGGAAAGAAACGAGGGACGCAGTTTTCGTCACGTATGGAGTCGAACTTTCCGAACATCAGCAGTCCCGCTACGGTAAAACCCTCTTCTCCGGTTTCCCTGTCTTTACGATATCCGCCCAACTTGCGCATCAACTCCTCGTCGGGCAATGAAAGCCAGGGGTGACTTGGTCTTGCCACACTGAACAGCAGCCTGTACTGATTCAGCGAAGGGCGGTCAATATCGTCCCAAGAGAAGTTCTTCAGTATGCGTCCGTCAGCAGGGCGCGAGATGTTCGCATCTGCAAACATCCGTCTCACTTCCATTGGAGAACACAGGTAGTCTCCTTCATAATTCCTACGGTATGTGCCGTTGAATGCATCCAGGGTACAATGCACAGGCCGTTGTTCCCGTCTCGCCGCAGGTATATGGAACACGAGAACCTTGCACCTGCCTATTATTCCGACTTCCACATCTTTTTGCTGCAGCAGGCAGATGTTGACTGTATTTTTGTTGCGTACACCGTTCCAGAAGTCTTTCTGCAACTTGTCGATAGCTTCATCTGGCAGATTATTCGGCTCGAATATTCCGTCATGTTCCTTTACTCCCAGAATTATGACACCTCCTTGCGTGTTGCCGAAAGCGGAATATGTTTCCCAAAAAGATTTTGGAAAACCGCCCAAGGCGGACTTGAATTCTACGGTACCAGATTCTTTATCTTGCAAGAATTTGTCTACTTGCGAAGATATTGAGTCGAAAGTATATTTCATAGCTTATGATGATTATATATCAGGCTTGATTCGCATCCGCCACGTAGCTGGCTTCGTTGCCTTCGCATTCCTTCACGTCCACCCGGTAGCAGTGGGGCACCTGCTCGCAGATCCAGCGGGCGAGATTCTCGGTGCTGGGGTTGAAGGGCAGCAGGTCGTTGAGGTTGCCGTGGTCAAGGTAGTCGTGGATGCGCTTCTCGATGTCGAGGAAGTCGACCAGCAGGCCGTCCTCGTCGAGCTCCCTTCCGCGGCACCATACGGTCACGGTCCAGTTGTGCCCGTGCATCGGCTCGTCGGCCCCCGCCTTGCTGAAATGCAGACTGTGGCTTGCCGAAATCTCCATTGTCTTCTTGACCTTGTACATTTTATGTTCTGAATTTCAGAGAACAAAGATAAGCAACACAACGCAAATTTCACCGACCGCAAGAAAGAGACGGAACGCCTGCTATCCAATTTCAGGCACGGAATCAATACGGTGCTGATTTCTCCGCGCAGGTGGGGAAAGACGTCATTGGTTCAGAAAGTGTGTTCCCTCGCCCGGGAAGAGAACTTGAAGATTGTTTATCTTGACATTTTCCCCTGTCGCAGCGATGCTGATTTCTACGATGTATTCGCCGGCGCCGTGTTGCGTCAAACCTCTTCCAGATTCGAAGAATGGGCGGAAAACGCGAAGTCATTTCTTTCGCGTGTCAGACCGAAGATCGAAATGAGCGCTGATCCGGCGATGGATTTTTCCGTCTCGTTCGATTTGGATCCGCAAAGCCGGGACGTTGACGATATTCTGCAGCTTCCCGAGAAGATAGCGCAGAAGAAACATTGCAGAATCGTTGTCTGCATAGACGAATTCCAGCAGATAGGGGAGTTCAGGGACTCCAAGACCTTTCAAAAACGCCTGCGCACCGTATGGCAGCTTCAGAACTCCGTGTCATATTGCTTGTTCGGCAGCAAGAAGCATCTGATGAACGAGTTGTTTGAGCGGAAAAGCTATCCGTTCTATAAATTCGGAGATGCCGTTTATCTTCAGAAAATAGGTACTGCGGACTGGGTCGATTATATCTGTGGCAGGTTCAAAGCTACTGGGAAAAGTATTTCCGGCGAACTGGCTGAAAAAATCTGTGCCACTGTGGAGAATCATTCAGCATACGTGCAGCAGCTGGCGTGGCTTGTATGGACGCATACGGAGACCGAGGCTTCGGAAGATATTTTCAATGATGCGTATCAGGATCTGATAGAGCAGAATACGCCTTTGTTCGAGAAGCAGACAGAAAATCTTACATCTTATCAGATGAATTTCCTGCGGGCTGTTCTTGATGGAGTTCATGGTGAATTCGGGCGGCAGGAGATAATTCATAAATATCAGCTCGGTTCGACGGCCAATATCAGCACCATAAAGCGTGCTCTGATTAAAAAGGAGCTGATTGATGTTGAAAAGCGACAGGTGTACATTTCCGACCCCGTGCTTGAGGCCTGGCTCAGAACCATCTAGACTTTTCCGACATACGAGAGGAATTCGGCGCGCACCTGGGGGTTGGTGCGGAAGGCGCCGGTGAGGCAGGTGGTGGTCATCATGCCTGGCTTGCGCACTCCGCGGCCCTCCTTGCACATGTGGCGTCCGCGCATCATCAGGGCCATTCCGCGCGGAGGGTTCTCGTCGCCGAGGGCTTCGGTGAGCATCTCCACGACGTCGTGTACCAGCCGCTCCTGCACCTGCAGGCGGGAGGCGCAGTAGTCCACTGCGCGCGCTATCTTCGAGAGTCCGAGTATGCGGCCCTTCGGATTGGGCAGGTAGGCGAACCAGTATTCGCCGAAGAAGGTGCGGCAGTGGTGCTCGCAGACCGAGTAGAAGGTGCCGGAGTCCACGACCATGTTGTCGTAGACGATTCCGTCCTGCCCGTTGGGGAAGGTGGTTATCTCCGGCTTCTGTGCAGGGTCGTAGCCGCGGAATATCTCCCGGAACATCCGGAGCATACGGTCGGGGGTGTCCCTGAGTCCGGTCCTGTCGGGGTTTTCGCCGATGTATTCGAGCAGTTCCCTTATGTTCTGCCTTGCCTGTTCTTCCGTTATCATCTGGTCTGAGGTTTATAGGTCTCCCGGCACGAAGTCCTTGATGTAGACGGCCGTGTTGCCGCTCGTCTCCTGCACGGAGACCTTGTAGCAGTGAGGCACCTGCCCGCATATCCAGCGCGCGATGTTCTCGGAGGTCGGGTTGAAGGGCAGAACCTCGTTGAGGTCGCGGTGGTCCAGCGCGTCGAACACCCTGGCCTTGATCAGCCCGAAGTCGGCCACCATGCCGTTCGCGTCCAGCTCTTCCGAGCGGCAGAATATCTCCACCCGGTAGTTGTGGCCGTGGAGCCGCGAGCACTTGGTCGGCGGTTCGGTCTGCAGCCTGTGGCTGGCGGCTATTTCGAATTTCTTGGAGACGTAGTACATAAAATCCCGGAGCATCAGCCGCCGCTGTCTGTCTCAGGGCTCCGATGCACCGGGCAAAGGTAAGGAATTATTCCGACTATTGTCTCTTTCCTCCGCCGAAGGCGTAGCCGATCCGGAATTCGACGGTGCTGTAGTCTCGTCCTGCTATTCTGGCGTCGAGGGTCAGCCTGAGGTGGTTCCAGAACTCTACTCCGATGCGGGGCGTGAGAACGCCTCCGGCAGGATTGAGGCGCATGGGGTCGGAGACGTATTCGCTGTCTGATATGGTGGTCACTCTCTGCGCCAGTCCGACACCGACGCCCACGAAGGGCGAAACTTTCCCTCCCCGGTTGAAGTAGTAGTCGGAGGTCACGGACAGCGACGCCGTCCTGAGGCAGTTGGCTGTGGAGTTGCTTCCGGAAGAATCGCGGCGTCTGGAAGCGGCGGAAATGCTCAGCTCGCAGCCTATGGAGACGGGGGCGGATTCGAGGTTGTATCTGCCCTCCAGTCCGAGGGAGAGCCCTTCTTTGCCGTGGTATCCCTCACCTCCGCCGTACAGAGGCATGCCCAGACCCAGAGAAGGCTCAACTTCAAATTTCTTCACCTGCCCCTGAGCCGCTGCAGGCATGGCTGTCATGAACATGAGTCCGATGGCGGCGAGAATAGTTAAATGTCGCATAGATTATTGATTTGTAGATTTACAGGATGTTAAGAAGAGTGAAGTTGGTCACTTCTCCCGGAAAGACCTGCGTTGCACAATCTCCGAGGAACTTGTCTTTTCTGTCAGTCACAATGTAAGTTCCTGGAAGCAATCTGAAACTTACTGACGCCCCGCGTGCAACATTCTCCTGAGAGGCTATAGCCTTAGGCCAGACGTTTTGGAAAGAAGTTGGGTTGGCGAGATAGGCGGAATAGGGAAAGACATACACTATCGCTCCGCTTTCCTCGTGATAATCCTCAGGCACCGTGACGACAAGGGTTCCGGCTACCTCGGCCTTCTGGCATCCGACGGAGGCGAAGCACAGCAATGCCGTAGCAACTAAACAGAGAATCTTTTTCATAAGCCTCAATATTTATATTGAATCGTGATATGTCTCTTCATTTGCTCAAATTTTGATATACAAAAGTAGACGGCAGAATTTATTCGAACAACGAATCGTGCAGAATTCTAATCTAACTTCTTAGCGATTAATATGCTGATTAATAATAAATTACGGCGTGTGAGAATCAAAAAAATCTCACACGCCGTAGGGCGTAAGCTAAATGCTTGATTATTCGTGTTTTTCTGTAAAATCTGCGGCCATATATTTTTTTAAGTGAGAGACGAATGAACCATTCTCAGACACGTTCATCTTTTTGCGAAGGAGGGACCTCAGGTTGTAGACATATCCTTCGGTCGTTTTGAAAATATATGCGATGACAGAGGCGGAACACCCTAAGCAGGTCAGGATATACAGATCGGTTTCTCGTTCCACAAGTCCGTCATATTTTGAATAGAGTTTTTCTATGATACCCGGATATTTTGATTCAAACGATGACCTGAAAATCCCAATCATTGTCTCCGTATTGCTTTCTCTTGTCAACTCCTGGAACTTCCGGTATTCGGAAATCTTTAAGTCCGATTGAGAATGGGCCAGTATGTTCATGAGTTCAGTCAGTATTTCGAGTTGATTGGATATCAGTTCGTTCTTCCCGGGGACAGAATTCTTTATTTCCTCCAGAAAGGAGCTATATTCCTGCATCGCGCGGATTTTGTTGCGGTATTCCTGAATTTCCGTGTTCTTCTCCGTCATACGGCGGCGCCAGGTCTGAATCAGCGCCAGGCACAAACAGGCTAAAGCAAAGATGGATAACGCCCAGCTGGTCGAAACATTTTTAATATACTGCTCTTTCTCCAGAACCAGATTCATAAGTTCTTTGTTTTTATATCGTCTGTCTGCTTCATAAATGGATTCGTCATACTGTAACCGGTTCTGTTCAGCCAGAAAGCCAAGACACTTATCCAAATAGTCATAGCTCTGTTTATAATTTCCTGAAGCATATTCAATTTTTGAAAGCAGTGCAGTGGCGCCCAAATATCCCGATCCGGATATTTCTGAATAATCTATTGCTTTTTTCGAATAATAACTTGCTTTTGAGATATCATTCAAGGAGAAATATGTCAGACCTAGGATCAGATAGTAAGACGGCGAGATTTCTCCTTCAAGATACTTATCGCAGGCATCTGTCAGGACCTCCAGCGCTCGGGTATAATCTTTAGAGATATTATAGGCTAAGGCAATGCTAATAGTCATGGAGATGATTTCAGTTGTGTCCGGGATTGCCTCCGCCAGATCTCTGGCATGTATAGCATACGCCATAGATTCGGTCTCATTGTTAACCATGGCATATAAGCCGCTTAACTTGTCAGCCGTATACATCTGATTTCTTATATGCCCAATGTCTCTAAAACAAGATAGAGCTTTCTTATAATACTGACTGGCAGAATCGAATTCCTCTTGCGCCTCGTGTAGCTTCCCCTTGCAGTCGGCGATCAGGCCCTGGAGGTAGAGGTCGTCGGTCCGGTCGGCGTAGAGTTCGGCCTTCGAGACGGCCTCGAGCGCTGCTTCGTTGTCGTTGCCGTTCTGGAGCACGCGCCCGTAGTAGAAGAAGGTCCGGGCCTTGCTGAGGTCGTCGCCCCTCCGCTCGTAGTAGCGCACGGCCGGCAGGATTATGGAGATGTCGGCGGTGTCGATCACGTTCTTGTCGAGAGCCATTGAGAGCAGCAGCGAGTAGCGTGCTGCGGTCGCACGTCCCCGCACTGCTGCGCTGTCAATATTCTCCAGCAGCACGAGAGCGCTGTCCGGCCGTTCGTTCATGATCGCTTCGGCGCTGTCCAGCACTCCCTTCACTGCAGTATGGTTCCCGCAGCCCATGGCGCACAAGAGCAGCAGCGCCGTCAGGGCGGATGTCATTCTCATAAGCCTGTGGCCAGGTCAGCGCTTCTTTCCGCCGCCGAAGGCGTAGCCGATCCGGAATTCGACGGTGCTATAGTCTCGTCCTGCTATTCTGGCGTCGAGGGTCAGCCTGAGGTGGTTCCAGAACTCTACTCCGATGCGCGGGGTGAACACGCAGCCCGCAGCATGCTTCAGGGGGTTGTAGGCATAGTCGGTGTCGGTCTGCAGGCGGTATCTGTCGGCGATTCCGACGCCTGCGCCGAAGAAGAATGCCGTACGCCCGCCCCGGCGGAGATAGTAGTCGGCAGTGAGCGAGAGCGCTGCGGAGTTGCAGTTGGAGGTGGCCTGTCCGGCGTCGATGGCGCTGCGTGTCACGGCCGCGCTGGTCCATGCCGCCTCGAGACCCACGCTCATCGGGAGCGAGTTGAGATTGTAGCGCAGTTCGAGCGCGAGGCTCGGGGCGACGCCGGCCTTGAAACCTTCGCCTCCGCCGTAGCTCGGAACGGCTATGCCGACCGAAGGTTCGAACTCTATTCTCCGGAACTCGTCCTGTGCCGCGGCGGAGAAGGTGCACAGAGCGGCGAGCAGGGTTGCGATGAAGTATGTTTTTTTCATGGTTGAGGTGTCTTTAGTTGAATTCGTAATCCATGCTGGCGGAGAAGCTGCGTCCGTCGGCGGTGTTCAGGGTGACGCTGATGCGGTGCGCGCCCTTGGTCTCCGGCGAGGAGGTGAACGTGAGCAGGCCGTAGTCTTCCAGCATCAGGGACAGCTCTCCGGCGGAGACTTCGGTGAGGGGTTCGGTCTTCTCTTTCGGGCTGTCGTTGGTCAGGAATGACTGGTTATACCCGCTGCTGACGTAGTCGTAGGCGCTGCGGTAGGTCAGCTCCGCGCAGTCGTTGAGCGGCGTGCCTGCGGGATGCGCAGCGTCGAAGTCCTTGTCGCTGGTCACGGTGACGGAGGCGATGTCGGGGTGGAGCCCCCACTCGGTGATGATGTCGCTCACGAGGCCCACGTTGCGGTTGTAGGCCACGTCGCCGCGCTCCGCGCAGATTGCGTCATACTGCTCCCTCTCCTTTCCTTCGGACTGGACGGACACTCTTCCGGCGACTGCATCGGGCAGTATCGCGATGGCTCCTCCCTCCTGCTTGAGCTCGATGCCGCCGACTTCCATGTAGCCCAGGACATACGACGAGGAGAAATAGTAGTGCACCATGTCGCAGCCGGTGAGAAGGGCTGCGGCCAGCAGCGTCGCTGAAATTAATGAGGAAAACCTTTTCATAAGCGTCAATGTTTAACTGGTTCTCAGCAGAACAAATATATTGAAAATATAAGACTCCGCAAAGATTTTCCACGGAATCCGGCCTTACACCCGAGTTTTCAAGCTATTGATTTGCAGCCACTTGCGGCCTTGGGTAAAAGAAATAATCTCACATGTGGCCTTTACCGGCTGTGGCCGCCGCCGATGGCGAAGCCTATGCGGAGGCAGATGGCGTTGTAGTCGCGGCCGGAGATCCTGCCGTCGAGGGTCAGGCGCAGATGGCGGAACAGCTCGACGCCGACTCTGGCTATCAGCACGCCGCTCTCCTCGGGCCTGTCCTGATGGATGTAGTCGGGGTTCTTGGCGGCATAGGTCCTCTTGGACAGTCCGCCGCCCACGCCGATGAAAGGCACGACTCCGCCGTCTCCGAATTCGAAATTGTAGTCGCAGATCACCGCGACCGAGGCGGCGTTGAACTCGCAGTAGCTGGAGCTTCTGTTGAACAGCCCCTTCACGTCGGAGGCGTGGCGCGCGGTGACGGTGTAGTTCAGCTCCACTCCCACGTCGGTCGGCTTGTCCGGCACATTATATCGGATTTCTATTCCGCCGCTTGCTCCCGCCATGCCCTTGAGTCCGCCTCCGTAGAAGGGCAGGGAGAGTCCGAATGAAGGTTCAAACTCGAACTGGCCGCCTTCTCCGTCGTATTCCGACGACTCGGAGAGCGCTCTGCTGACTTCCTGAAAAAATCCGAAAGCTGTTTCCGGCATTTCCCGCACATGCACCTGGGCCGCGGCGCGGGGAGCCGGCAGGAACGCAAGTACGGCGCACAGAATCACTGCAAGTTTCTTCATAACATCTAATTTCCTGCTATTAGATGCCCAGGAGGCCGTTTCCGTTGCACCAGAGCGCTACCGCAGCAGCTCCTCGAGGGTCACCGAGCCGGAGGTCTTGTCGTCGCGGTACTTGACTATCACGGGGCAGTAGAGGCAGACTCCCGAGCCGGCCGCGGCACCCTTGCGTATGGGGCGGCTTCCCGACACCACCACGGCTCCGGCGGGCACCACGACCCTGCCGTCGGCGTTGCGCTCCACGAACTCTCCCGTCGTGGAATCGAATATCGGGGTGGACGAGGTGATGATCACTCCGGAGGCGATCACAGCCTTCTCCTGCACGATGGTGCCCTCGTAGATGCCGCAGTTGCCTCCCACGAAGGCGCCGTCCTCGATTATCGTGGGCATTGCGCCGGCGGGCTCGAGCACCCCGCCGATCTGGGTGGCGGCCGAGATGTGGATGTTGCGGCCCACCTGCGCGCACGAGCCTATGGTCACATGGCTGTCGACCATGGTCCCCTCGCCCACGTAGGCGCCCGCGTTGATGTAGGAGGGCGGCATGACTATGGCGCCGGGGGCGACGTAGGCTCCGCGCCTGATGCTGCTGCCTCCCGGGACTATGCGCACTCCGTCGGCGGCGCTGAAGCGGCGCACCGGGAAGGTGTCCTTGTCGAAGAACGGGAACTGTCCCTGGCTCATGTCGGCTATCGCGCCGAGGCGGAAGCCCGCCAGTATCACCTCCTTGACCTCGCGGTTCACCTGCCAGCGGCCGTCGCGCTTCTCGGCCACCCGGACCGTGCCGGCCTCGAGCCCGGCCATCACTTCGTTGAATCTCTCTATGCTGATTTCCATAAGTCGTCGATTATCTTGTTCATCAATTCTACGGTGGAGGCGGTCGCTTCCGAGAGCGGCAGCCTGACCTTGCCGGTCATCAGCCCCAGACGGGCCATGGCCGCCTTCACCGGGACGGGGTTGGACTCCGCGAAGCAGCCCTTGAACAGAGGGAAAAGCCTGTGGTGCAGGGTGCGGGCTGTCTTAAGGTCGTCCTTCAGCAGGGCGTCGCACATCGCGCTGACCTCGGCGGGAGCCACGTTGGAGGCCACGCTGATCACGCCCTGGCCGCCAGTGGCCATCAGGGCGAGGGTCATGTCGTCGTCGCCGCTGAGCACCGAGAAGCCTTCGGGGGCGCGGCGTATCAGCTCGCTCACCTGGTCGTAGCGTCCGGAAGCCTCCTTGATTCCGATTATGTTGGGGCAGTCCTCGGCGAGGCGTATAGCCGTGGAGGCCTCCATGTTGGCGCCGGTGCGTCCGGGCACGTTGTAGATCACTATGGGCAGCGTGCTGCGCTCAGCCACCGCCCTGAAATAGCGGTACTGGCCCTCCTGCGTGGGCTTGTTGTAGTAGGGCACCACCACGAGCCATGCATCGGTGCCGAAAGGCTCCAGCAGCTCCATGTTGGCGAGGGTGCCGTCCAGCGAGTTGGTGCCGCAACCGGCGAGCAGAGGCATGCCTCCGACACGCTCGCGCGTGATGCGCAGCAGCTCGGTCTTCTCCCGGGCGCTCAGGGTGGGGGTCTCTCCGGTGGTGGCGAGGGGCACGAGGAAGTGTACTCCCGACTCGACCTGCCTGTCCACGCTGGCGGCGTAGGCCTTGTAGTCCACCTTGTAGTCGTCGGTGAAGGGGGTCACCAGTGCGGTGCCGCAGCCCTTCAGGTATAATCTGTTCATAATATCAGGTCCTTGAATTCGTGTATGCCCTCCAGTCCTTCGGTCAGCAGCGCCGCGGCCACCGCGCCTTCGGCGAAGCCCTCGCGGGAGAAGGCCTCGTGGGTGAAGGTCAGCTTGTCAACCGCCGACTTGAACTCGGCGGTGTGGGTTCCGGGCACCTCTCCGATGCGCTGCGAGCCTATCTCCGGCTTTTCGCCCAGTGCGGACTCGATGATGCCCGCCACGCTCTTGGCGGTTCCGCTGGGGGCGTCGAGCTTGTGGATGTGGTGGATCTCCTCCACATGGGGTGTGTAGCCGTGGCCGCGCAGTACCTCGCAGGCGCGCTGCACTGCTGCGAAGAAGGCGTTGACCCCGATCGAGAAGTTGGACGCCCATACCAGTGGGGTGCCGTGCTTGCGGAACTCCGCGAACACTTCGTCCTGTATGTCGTTCCAGCCGGTGGTCCCGACCACGGCAGCCCTGAACTTGCGGGCGATCTCGGGGTAGTTGGCCCTGAAGGCGTCGGGGGTCGTGAAATCTATGCACACGCACTGCGCGGCCAGTTCGTCGGGCACCGCGCACACGTCTTCGGAAGCGCAGGCGAGTTCGATGCCGCGCCTGAGGAGCACGGCTTCGACCATGTGGCCCATCTTCCCGTATCCGCTAATTACAACTTTCATATATCTTGACATAATTTGCAACTGCTTCTTCAATTTCCCTGAGACTCACGCACTCGTCGTCGCGGTGCGCCACCGTGATCGAACCGGGCCCGCATATCATCTTGTGCTCGAAGTTGCTCAGGTGCGGTGCGTCGCTGCCGAAGGAGACCGCCTTGGTGCGGAAGCCCGGCAGAGTGAGATACTCGGCAGGTTCGTCGCCTCCGCGTGCGGTCACCGCCAGTTCCGGACCGCGGCAGCCGTCCATGAAGGAGTCGACTGCGGCGGCCGAGGCGAAGGTGGTGCGGAAATACAGACGGCAGCTCAGCGATGGGCTCAGGATGTTCTGGGGGTTGTCGCTTCGCAGCAGGCCCACGTTGAACGTGGTCTCGCCGAGCACGGGGTCGGCGGGGAAGGGTTCGGCATGCAGGCGGTTCATGAATTCCGTGAACATCTCCACGGCGCTCCTGCCGAACTCCGGATAGCCGGAGTGGAAGGCCTTCCCGCTGAAGGCGAGGTCGAAGGAGCGCGTGCCCTTGGAGGCGCTGACCATGCAGTTGTCGGTGGGTTCGCCTATCACGAGATACGGGGCCCTGAAGCCGGTCTTCGCGAAGGCTTTGGCGCCGAAGGAGCCGGTCTCCTCGCCGCTGAGCAGCAGCAGGCCGAAACCGCTTCCGCCGGATGCCGCCAGTTCGCGGCAGGCCCGGTACATCGCATGGATCTGCCCCTTGGCGTCGCAGCTGCCGCGGCCGCGCACGAGCTCTCCGTCGGCCGAAGGGGCGATGTAGGGAGGCACCGTGTCCATGTGGGTGCAGAACACGAGCCGCGGCTCGCCCCAGCTGAAAAGCAGGTTGAGGGTGCCGTCGCCCACCTCGAAGCTCTCGGCCTTCGGGGCTACGATGTGCTCCAGAAGCCATTCGGCGAGGGTCCTTTCCCTGCCGGAAGTCGAATCTATCGAAAGTATTTCCCTGAAGAACTCGTCCATCACTGCATCAGTATGTCCTTGATTATGCCTGTCGCAGCAAGTTTCACGCCTTCTCCGGCGCCCTTGATCACGAGCGGAGAGGAGTATTCGCTGCGGACCACCGTCACGTTCTCGGTGCCGCTGATCCAGTAGAACGGGCTGTCCATGCCCACGAGGCGCATCTTGATTTCGGCCTTGTAGCCCAGCCGGGCGGCGGGGTCCCTGCGCAGCGAGGCTACGAAGCGCTGCCTGAGTCCGGCGTTGTCGAGCTCGGCCTCCCTCTGGATGAACCTGGGTTCGTAGGCGGCGAGCCTCGCGTAGAACTCGTCGAGCGGGCAGTCGAAGAACTCCGGACCGAGCATGGGGGTGATTTCCACGTCCTGCTCCTCCAGCGGGATTCCGGCTTCGCGCGCCATGATCAGCAGCTTGCGGAGCACGTCCCTGCCCCCGAGGTCGGTCCGGGGGTCGGTTTCGGTCAGGCCCTCCGACTGGGCACGGCGCAGCAGGGTCGCCAGGCTGTCGCTGCGGGCTCCGTCGTAGCCGGTTATCACGTAGTTCAGCGTGCAGGAGACAACCGCCTCCACGGACTCGATGCCGTCGCTGCAGTTGGCGCTGCCGGCGATGGACTCAAGTATGGGGAGGGCGTTGCCCACGGTGGTGTCGTAGCGGAAATATGCTCCGTTCTCCCTCGCGGCGGCCTTGATGGCGGCGTACTGGACGTATGGAACCGCCACCGAGCGGCGGTTGGAGGTGACCACGTTGACGCCGGAGCGCAGGAGCTCCTCGTAGCGCAGGTAGAGGGAGTGGTTGTCGGTGCAGTCGGCGAACACCGACTTGCGCGGTGCGGCCGCGCATACCGCAGCCACGTAGGCTCCGCCCTCGGCGCTCTCTCCTTCGGCCAGCCTCATGGGGATGTCTTCCGCGGGGATTCCGCGCATGTCGATCACGAAACGGCGGCTGTCGGAGACTCCGACTATGTTGATGCTGCGTCCGGTCCTAGCTTCTATCCTCGACCTGCTGCGCTCCGCCAGTTCGACAAGAGCCTTGCCCACGGCTCCGTAGCCGGCCAGGAACACGTTGATGCTCACGACCGACCTGTCTTCGAAGAATTCGCGGTGCAGGGCGGCCACGGCCTCGTTCTCGACCAGGCTCTTCACGTTGACGAAGAAGACTCCTCCCTCGCCGTAGACTTCGCCTACGGGGCTGATTCCGGCTTCCGCCAGGGCCGACACCATGCGGCCGGCGGCGGCACGTCGGCTCGCGACAGCTTCGCCGACGATGCAGAGCCTCGACTCGTCCCGTCCCGGGACGGCGAGGCTC
>ERZ779889.2130-NODE-2130-length-17308-cov-3.300643_pt1 | contig 17308 bp, 12 predicted proteins | sample MGYA00511030_ERZ779889 | MGnify/ENA primary metagenome ERZ779889 (study PRJEB29588, sample SAMEA2160616) | human gut metagenome | biome: human gut; feature: human-associated habitat; material: faeces | place: Denmark | collected 2008/2010 ...
TGCACGGAGCGACGTCACGCGGTAGTTCTCCTCGCAGATGTTTGCCACGTGGAAGTACGCGGTAAACGCGCGCATCACGAGAGTGGCGCGATTCTCGTCCAGCCCATCGATGATGCGGGCCAGATCCTCAAAGGCGGACTCGTCCACGCTGGCCCTAAACGCATCTGAGAGCAGCACGTCGAAGGTCTCAAGGAGCTTGGGGTCAAACTCGTCGAGCACCTTGCGCACCAAGCGCAGGAAGAGGTCCATGTTCTCGGCTATGCTCTCGGGAACGTCGAGAGCGGGCATGATAGTAGATGCATCGTCCGTATGCAGGTTCTTCTCGGCCAACGTAGCTCCTTTGACGGGCGGACGGTACTTCCTATTAGAGGGTACCCCGAGAGCGCCCCCGTGCGGAAGTCCCAACAAAAAAGACCCCGGCGAGAAACGCATTGTTCACGCAGGAAGTGCGCACATGGGCCATGCAAAACGGGCACTCCTGCGTGCAGCCGCAATATAATTGTCACAATGCATCCAAGTCGATGGGTTGTGTGCCATGAACTTTGACTTTCTCAAAGGCGTTTCCGGGCTCGAGAAGCTTTACGACCATTGTCGCAAGGCGGAGCAGCTTGCCGTCCCCTTTCCGGACCTAAGCTGCACCTCTGCGCGCGCAGCCCTGGAATATATTGTCAACCTCGTCTATGCGTCTGTCATCTGCCAGGACGCTTCGGGCATGACCCTCTTTGAAAAGGTGACGGATCCAGCATTCGTCAACTACATCAACGACGAGACCATCATCACCGCAGTCCACACGGTACGAAAAAACGGCAACAGCGGAGCGCACGGCAACTCCGTCACACCACTCACGGCATGCAAGACCCTTGAGCAGCTCCAGTACGTCGTCGGAGAGATCTGCATAAACATGGGAGCCGTGAAGGACTATCCCCCATTTGTCTCACCTCTCGACACGGCAAGGAGCACAACAGAACGGCCCCGCGAGCAGAGGCGAGAACCGCAAAAGGTCTCTGAAAACCAGCAGGCCGCCATCGAAGGCGCGACGGCCACCACCTCCGTGCAAGATGTTGTTCCCGCAGAGGAGGTCATCACTCGCTTTGCGCCAACGCTGCGTCGCGCAAGGTTCAACGTGTCTCGCCGTCGAGACGAAAAAGAGAATCGCCGCCTTTTTGTCGAGGCATCTCTCTGCGAGGCCGACTGGCCCATTGCCGGCACTGCAAACCAAGCCTATCCCTCCACGGCCTCCATCAACATGTCGCTCGACGACGGTTCGCAAATCGACTACGTCCTCTATGGCAGAGACAACAGGCCTCTCGCTGTCATTGACTTCTCTCATTCCGGCAGCAATCCGATCGAAGGACGCCAATCCGCTCAGCATGCGGCGGAGGTCCTCAAGACTCACTACGGATACGCGCCGACCGCCTACTACGTCTCTGGCTACCACATCCTCTGCCTCGACTGCCTGGGCTTTCCCGCCCGCCGCGTCTTTGGATTCCATTCTCTTGAGGAGCTCGAGCTTCTCAAGCAGCGCGCCGGTGGGAGACAAGACATCACCAATCCCGTAATCGACGACGCAATCACAAACCGCGGCTACCAAAAGAAAGCCATTACTAGCATCTGTCGCGCCTTTAGCGACAACCGCCGAAGAAGTCTCGTCGTCATGGCAACGGGTACGGGCAAGACGCGCGTAGCCATCTCTGCAGTGAACGTGCTCCTCCGTGCCGGATGGGTCAAAAACGTCCTCTTTCTTGCGGACAGGACGAGCCTTGTACGCCAGGCGCACAAGAACTTCAACAAGCTGCTTCCCAATGTCACCACGGCGATCTTCTCGGGAACCAGCGACAACCGCGACAAGAGCGCCCGCATCATCTTTGCGACGTACCAGACGATGATTCGCATGGTAGACGGTGACACCCGGGAGTTTGGCATCGGCCGATTTGACCTCATCATCGTAGACGAGGCGCACCGGTCGCTCTTCTCCAAGTACGGCAGGCTCTTCGACTACTTTGACGCCCTCATGATCGGTCTCACCGCAACCCCTCGGTGCGATCAGGACAAGAGCACCTACGATGTCTTCCAGCTCCCCAGCGGCGAGCCCGACTACGCCTACGAGCTCGAAGAGGCCATCGCCGACAAGTACCTCGTGGGCTTTGAGGTCCGTGATCGCACCACCGAGGCACTTCGCCGTGGCATAAGCTACGACGACCTGACGGACGAGCAGAAAGCTGAGATTGAACAGGAGTTTGGCGAGGACCTTGACCAGGTGTTGACGGCGGGTGACGGGGCACGCGGAACCGTCATCAAGCCGAGCGAGAACGTCATCAACGTCAACACGATTGACCTCATGCTCGCCGACCTCATGCAAGAGGGCCTCAAGATCAATGCCAACGACACGCTTGGCAAGACGATCATCTTCGCAAAGAACCACAGGGAGGCGGAGATCATCGCCGAGCGCTTCCAGGTCCTCTATCCCAATATGGGCGCCGATTTCTGCAAGCTCATCGACAGCCAGGTCGAGGGCGCCCTCAATCTCATTGACGCCTTCGGCGAGCGTGGGAAGCTCCCTCAGATTGCCGTTAGCGTCGACATGCTCGACACCGGCGTGGACGTTCCGGACGTGCTCAACCTCGTCTTCTTCAAGACCGTACGTTCCAAGATCAAGTTCCTTCAGATGGTCGGCCGCGGAACGCGTCTCTCTGAGAACATCTTTGGCCCGGGGAACGCCAAGCGAGGGTTCCTCATCTTCGATTACTACGACAACTTCCGCTACTTTGGGACCCAGGACACCTGGTCAACGGTCAACGGCAGCGGAACCGGTGGAAAATACACATCCCAGAACGTCGTCCGCGACAAGCTGATGCTCACTATCCTTATGCAGCTCCAGGAAAAGAAGGCGCGCTCCTCGTTTGAGGATAACTATCTCAAGAGCCTCCAGAATTATTTCGTGTCCGGCATGTGCCTGCTCAACAACGACGCAATCGAGGTCGATCGCAGCATCGCCTTCGTAAACAAGTACCGCACCGAGGGCGCCTGGAACAACCTCACCGAGGAGAAGGCCGCTGAGATCGAGGAGCGAATCCTCCCTCTCCTCCCTCACGACCCGGAACCCGCCAAGGTGAAGAGCTTTGACATCCTCGTCTTTACGGTAGAGGCAAAGATTGACGAGTACCTCGAGAGCGGAAAGGATGCACGCGCCATCAGGCACGGCTTCCAAATGGTGAGCGACGACTTCACTCGAAGGATGGAGGACCTGCTCAAGCTCAAGAGCATCCCCGATGTCCTTGAAGAGGAGAAGCTCATCATCGATATGATCGACGGCGCCTACCTCCTGGATGACTATTCCCTCGAGCGTGCCGAGTATGTGAGAAACGAGCTGCGCGACCTCATGCAGTACATCCCCGACCGTCAGGAGTATTACGTCATTGACCTTCCTGATGTCTTGATTCAAGGAGAAAGTTCTGGGGGCATTCAGAGCAAGACCTACGTAGACCGTTACGAAGACTACCTGCGCAATGACGGCAACGTCGCGCTCTCCAAACTCAGAACGCTCGAGCCTCTCGCCCCCGAGGAGAAGGCGGAGCTCAGGGAGGCCTTCACCAAGCGCCTTGGCACCGAGGCAGAATACGCCGCGTGGTCTGATAACGCCCCGCTTCTCCCCTACCTTCGTAAAAGGGTCGGCATCTCAGAGGACGCGATTGCCTCAAAGCTCGGTCCCATTCTCCGTGACCAAGCGCTCAACGACGAGCAGCGCGCGTTCATGGATCAGGTCATCGAGTACGCGAGGGTCAACGGCGACGTGGAGGCAAAGACACTCCTGCAGACCAGCCCGTTTGACGCCTACGACCTCAACGGGCTCTTCGGGGCTTCGTTCCCTCTGCTGAAGCAGTTGCTCGACGCCCTTCACAAGCCGGTGGTCGAGTAATGGCCATGGACGTGAGGGGCATTCTCGAACAACAGCGCGACCAGCTGCTCGATGTCGACCTTGAGGTCCTCGAGGAGGAGCTCGGCACGGGATCCTACGACAAGGCCTACATCCAGGACTGCCAAGAAAAGATCTCCTCCCTAAGAGCGGAGCGCGCGTCGGCCACCGCTTCCGTCGCGACGAAGAAGACGGCCGTCGCCTCGACGACGCCCGATTCTTCCGACGGCCCCCTCTCTCCCTTCAATAGCGCGGAAAGCAACGGGGCCGTCTCCCGCCGCGACGCATTCGGAAAGGCACTTCTTGCCATAAGGGCAGCCGGCGGATCAAAGACGACCTTCCGAAAGCTCCTTGCAACATGTGCCTACGCGGACGAGAAGTTCATCGATGAGAACATCGATCTGTTCACTCCCGACGAGCTCACAACGCTGCTCAAGACCAAGGCGTTCAGTGAGAGCTTTCTCGAGAAGTACTTCTCCTCGCTCGACCACGAGGCCCTTGCAAGAACCCAAGAGTTCTCCGAGGAGTTCTTCATCGCGCACTATGGCGATCTCGACCCCGAGACGGTCCTTAAAAAGGGCGTCAACGGGTGGCGAGACAAAGCGAATCGCTCGACCAAGCTCGACGTGTTCCTTCGAATCAAGGGAGTCCGATTTTGATTTCCGTCAACACCGCAAAACGTCTGATCAAGCGCGCTCTTCTCGCCAACGTCACCACAACAAAGCGTGACCTGGCAATCACGCCGCTCATCTCCGGAAAGCACGGAATCGGAAAATCGGCAATCGTCAAGGAGGTTGCAGAGGAGCTCGGCGGCACGTGCATCACGATTGAAGGTGGCACCCTCAAGGAGGGAGAAATCACCGGACTCCCCTACCAGTACGACGCCGGGGACGGCCAGATCGCCTTCCGCTTTCTCCCCTACTACGCCGTCGAGCGCATCCAGAACGCAGAGCGACTGCTCTTTGAGGAGATGCGGGCTGACAACGTCGTCCCGAAACAGAATGACGCTGACGCCGCCCTTTCCGGTGACGCCAATCAATACGCCATGAACGACCTTTCTCCTGAAGCCAAGATCGAGTTACTCCTCTCCGGCAGGGTCAAGCCCGTCATCCTTTTCATCGACGAGATCAACCGCACGGAGAACACCGTCTACAAGGAGCTCATGAACATCCTGCTCACCAGGACGGTAAACGGCTACCACTTCCCTTGGTGGGTGCTCTTCGTGGGCGCCATGAACCCCAGCACGCAGAACAGCATCTACGCCACCAACGAGATGGATCCCGCCCAGCTGGACCGCTTCCTCAAGCTCAAGGTGACGAGCAACACGAGCGAATGGCTTCGCTACGGCAAGGAGACGGGGATATCCTCGTCCATCCTGAACTTTGTGAAGGAGCATCCCAAGTGCCTCTCCGAAACGTCTGCTGAACTCGAGGACGAGGAGAAGCCAACACCTTCCCCGCGTGGCTGGGACATGGTCGACACACTGCTCTCAAGCGAGCCCATGCTACGCCCGTTCTTCTCTGACACCGAGAACAGCGAGAAGACCGTCTCGAAGGACATGAAGGCGCTCGTGTCCGCAAAGCTCGGGCCGACAGTGGCCACGATGTTCTTTGCGAGCCTGTCCGAGAGCGTGCCCGCCCTCTCGGCCGAGCAGGTTCTTGGTCTTGGCGGAGAGAAGCCTGACCTTACGGCAGAAGTCGGTAAGATGACTATCGCAAAGCGAGTCCAGACCTGCGACGCCGTACTGGCGTATCTCACGGACAACATTGAGTTCCTGATGCTCGACAAGGCGAGCTTCTCCTCGGCCAAGAAACGGCTCTCGACATTTGCCGCCGCGCTCGACCCCTCGACCAAGCTGCTGTTTGCTCAAAAGAGCGCCGCCACGACCACCTCCGACGGAAACAACCTGATCGAGTTCGTCTTTGACGTCTTCGAGAAGGACCTCATCGGGATGCTCGACCTCTCCGACGAGACCAGGGCACAAATCGAGGAAGGCTAGCATGCCGTCGGACCGGAGGGGAATCGCCGAGCTCTACCGAGAGATGTACGCCCTCGCAGCTTCATACGAGAGCTCCCCTGACCCGCATACGCTGGAGCGTCTCGAGCGGGGCTTCGAACGCTTCGCCCAGCTCGTTACCCTGTTTCTCGTTTCGGAGCGAGACACCTACTACGGTTACTTCTTCATGGCTATGACCTTCCGGGCAAACCCGTCCATGCAGGCCATCGCGGGTATACTCCTCGACGCCTATCCCCCGGTGTTCGAGGCAAATCCCCTCAAGCTGATCAAGCTCTCGCTCAAGGAGATCCTGTACGCCTTCTGCCATGAGGTCGATCATGTGGTCTTCAACCATCCCGCCGAGATGGTCAAGGCAAATCCCGAGAGAGATCCCGAGCTGTTCAAGCTCTTCAACTATGCGGCAGACGCTTCCGTGAACGACCAGCTCAACTATGAGATTGAGTGCGGCAGAAAGTTTCTCTCACCTCCCGAGGGAATCATCACCTCTGAGTATCTCGCAAAGCGCTACGGCCTCCCCAATGTGGCACCGAGACAGGACTATCTGTACTACTTCAGCCTGCTCAAGGATGTTGTCGACGCAAGCGACGGGGAGCCTGACAACGGTGAGAGCCAGTCCGCCCAACCCGCCTCCTCAAACGACGAGGGACTCAGCATAGGCAACCACACCTGGGAGTCCGCAAGCGACGACGATAAGGGAGTTAGCGGCACGCTCGACGATATGTTCGAGTCCGCCACGCGTGAGTTCCTCAACGACGTCAACGAGCTCATGGGTGCTGAGGCCCGGAGCATGATGCCCGTCCGCTTCACGGAGCGAATCCGGGAGATCAACGCCCCTGCAAAGCTCAATTGGAAGCAGATTCTCAAGCAGTACGTTGGCACTGTGTCCGCTGAGAAGATCAAGACGAGGTCCAGGCTCAACCGGCGTCAGCCCCTCCGGTACGACCTCTCGGGGTCCCGTGAGAGCAAGACACTCAAGATTGTTGTGGCAATCGACACGTCCGCGTCGATGGATGCCGAGCAGCTCGGACGGGTATTCGCCGAGATCTTTGGCATCATCGCCCACCGCCACTACGAGCTGACCGTCATCGAGTGCGACGCAGAGGTGCAGCGCGTCTATCGCGTCAAGTCCGTCGACGACGTAAGCCTCGATGTGGCCGGCAGGGGCGGGACCCGCTTCACACCAGCCATCGAGTATCTGAACAGCCATCGATACTTCAGGGACGCCCTGCTCATCTACTTCACCGACGGCTTTGGCGAGGGGAGCATCCCTCGGCCCAGAACGTATCGCAACCTGTGGGTCACCCTCGGCCCCACGAGCCGCCTTTCAGTCGAACGCCCCTATGGACTCGTTCTTCCGCTGGAGGACTAATGAACCCCTCTGACCCCCAGAGCTACATCGAACGTAAACTCTACATCAACGCCGCGAGGGACTGGTGTTACCTGCACGCCAACGAGTCCCCGGAGATCAGCTACGACGGCGTCGGCGACCAAACCGCTGGCCTTGTTCGGTGTTTCCTCGATTCTGTTGGCCCCTTAGACATACGAATCGACTACGACGGTGTCACCGCCACCTACGGCGACAACTCGACCGAAATCGCTGATGTCGCAAAAGAGTGCTTCGATCAACAAGCATTCTTCAGCCGGCTGGACAGCGTTCTTCAAGAGGCGAAGAGCGGCCGCTCCACCCTAGAGGAGCTGACAGAGGGAGCGCTGACGGAAGTCACGCTCGACCGCTACGAGCGCAACGGAACCGCTCGGGAAGAGTGTCTTGCCGCCCATGGAACAACCTGTGCCATCTGCGGCTTCGACTTTGCCAAGGTGTACGGTCCAGACTTTGCTGGAATCATCCAGGTCCACCACATTATCCCGATGCGTGAACGCGCGGGAGAGCACGTGGTCGACCCCGTGCGTGACCTCATTCCCGTTTGTCCAAACTGCCACGTAGCGCTTCACTCCAAGCCCGGCGGCACGTACCTCCCCGACGAACTTCGCAAGCTGATGCGATAATCAGAGAGTCAGAACCAACCGAACGGAGCCCTCATGATCACTGGTGAACTCAAGACAAAGGTCGACGGTATCTGGGACATTTTCTGGTCCAATGGCGTGAGCAATCCCCTAACGGTGATTGAACAGCTCACGTACCTCATGTTCATCAAGATTCTCGATGACAACGAGACCCGTCGCGAGAAGAACGCTGAGCTCCTGGGGGAGAGCGTCGCCAACCCCATCTTTGACGCCGAGCACCAGAACTGTCGGTGGCACATCTTCCGCAACTACGAACCCGACGCCATGTACGAGAACATGGTTCAGAACGTGTTCCCCTTCATCAAGGGTGAGCTTGGGTCCAACAAAGACACCGCCTTTGCCAAGTACATGAAGGACGCCATTCTCGTAGTGAGCAATGCGCGCACGCTCACCCGAATCGTGGACAAGCTCGAGGAGATTGACCTCTCCAACAAAGACATCATGGGTGACGTCTACGAGTACCTGCTCTCCAAGCTCGCCACTAGCGGGCAGAACGGTCAGTTCCGCACGCCGCGCCACATCATCAAGATGATGGTCGAGCTCATGCAGCCCGCCCCCGAGGACGCCATCTGCGATCCGGCAATGGGCAGCGCGGGCTTCATCTGCATGGCGGCCCAGTACATCAAGGACAACTACAAGACCGAGCTCATGCGTGCTGACGTCCAGCAGCGCTTCCAGACGACCATGTTTACCGGTCACGACACGGATTCCACCATGATGCGCATCGGCGCCATGAACATGATGCTGCACGGCGTCGAGGCGCCCAACATCTCCCAGCTCGACTCGCTTTCCGAGGACAACGAGGAGCGCGACGCCTATACCCTCATCATGGCAAACCCGCCTTTTAAGGGCAGCCTCGACAAGGAGACCATCGCCAAGGACCTGCGCAACACGGTCTCGACGACCAAGACCGAGCTCCTGTTCCTGGCGCTCTTCCTCAAGAGCCTCAAGATCGGCGGTCGCTGCGCCTCCATCGTTCCTGACGGTGTGCTCTTTGGTTCCCAGAAGGCACACAAGGCAATCAGGAAGGAGCTCATCGAGGGCAACCGCCTCGTTGCAGTGATCTCCATGCCCTCCGGCGTGTTCAAACCCTATGCCGGTGTGTCCACCGCCATCCTCATCTTCACCCGAACCGACAACGGCGGCACGGACAACGTCTGGTTCTACGATATGCAGGCGGATGGCTTCAGCCTGGATGACAAGCGAGAACCCATCAAGGACAACGACATCCCCGATGTCATCGAGCGCTTCCACAACCTCGATGCCGAGAAGGACCGCGCACGCACCGAGAAGAGCTTCATGGTGCCCGCACAGGAAATCATCGACAACGACTACGACCTCTCGATCAACAAGTACAAGGAGATTGTCTACGAGAAGGTCGAGTACCCGCCCACCAGCGAGCTGATTGCCGAGATCAAGGACCTCAACGAGCAGATTGCCAAGGGCATCGCCGAGCTGGAGGCGATGCTGTGATGGATAGAACCGAACTTGGCAAGATTACTAGAATTAGAACTGGGAAACTTGACGCAAACGCCGCGGATGACGGCGGGATGTACCCCTTCTTTACATGTGCTGAAAAACCTTTAGCAATCAACACTGCAGCATATGATTGCGAATGTGTTCTTGTTGCTGGAAACGGGGATTTGAACGTAAAGTACTACAAAGGTAAATTCAATGCATATCAGCGCACATATATTGTTGAGTCGTCTGATTCTGCCCAACTTCAAGTGCCATACCTGTACCGCTTTCTGGAACACTATGTCCATAATCTACGCTCACAATCTATCGGCGGAGTAATTAAGTACATCAGACTTAGCAATCTGACTGACGCGCTCATTCCACTTCTAAGCACAGCTGAACAGCAACAAGTCACAGATTGCTTCGACAAAATCGACGAGCTTGTTTCTGTCTGTCAGCGTGCTCTTGATTTACTTGACTTGCTTGTCAAATCCCGGTTTATCGAGATGTTCGGGAATCCTGACAATAACCCTAACGGTTATCCGATGAGAAGACTTGGTGATGCTGTGTCCATAGAGAGGGGAGGTTCTCCACGACCAATTTCTCAGTATGTAACGAGCGGAGAAGACGGAGTCAATTGGATCAAGATCGGGGACACATCCGAGGACTCGATTTATATCTCGAAAACTGAAGAGAAAATCACTCGCGCGGGCATGAAGAAGTCGCGATATGTTCAACCCGGCGATTTTCTACTCTCAAATTCAATGAGTTTCGGCAGGCCATACATTCTCAAAACGGACGGGTGCATTCACGACGGGTGGCTGGTCCTAAGAGATTCAAGCAACGCCTTTGACAAGATGTATCTATACGCACTGCTTGATTCTGAGTACGCCAAACGATTCTTCGCAAAGAAGGCCGTAGGAACCACAGTCAGGAATTTGAATAAAGAAATAGTTGGCAATATGCCGGTGCTATTGCCTCCCCCGGAGAAACAGATTGAATATGCCGACTTTTTTATTGAAGTTGATAAACTGAGGTTTGATGTCCAGCAGCAAATCGAAAAGCTGCAAATGCTGAAAAAGTCTTTGATGCAAGAGTACTTTGGATAGAGTATGGTTAAGCAACACGAAATCACTTCCAGCTGCACTAGAGCTTCCCTGGATGAGTGCAGCCAAAGTATTCCGGAAGAACTCATAAGGTTTTACTTGATATGTTGCCCATATGCTAAATCTGACCAATCCGCCTCCTCGGCATCCCATGGCCTCAATCTTTCGGACTACGGCTGGGAAAAGCACACCTTAGCCAAGCTTATGAGGTGGATTCAGAGTAGATTTATTAGTAGCGACGGCAACGTACAACTGGGTTTCTTTGTTTCAGACACTGTGAATGAAACGGTCAAAATGCTAGGCCTAACTGATTCCTCCCCATGCCTGTCACATCCACGTGCCGCGCTCCAAATCAAAAACAAAGTAACACTCTCCGAAAGCGGGAAATGTACAGTAAAACTCGGAGAGACCTATGCAACTTGCTTTTTTCGACATATTAGGAATTCCATAGCACATGGCTGTTTTTACCTCGACGATATGGGCCATGTTGTCCTCTTCGATTCGAGCTCAAAGCCAAACACTTCCGCAGACAAGAAGAAGTATTCCGCGGCCATTGTCTCCGATCTATCCTTTTTGTTTGATCTCAAGCAGCTCGTAGAAGCGGGTGCTGACGCGTACGAAGAACCAGAAAGCGCTCCTGAGTACTGCAAAACTGATTCATACCGAGTTGACCTACAGAAGGACGTTATTTTATCTTCCTCAGAGGATGACTAGCAGGTGCTTTCGAGCTTTCGTGCTTTCGAGCTTTCGTGCTTTCGAGCCTTTCTCCCGTCTTGCCTTTGCTTACTCGAACGATTTACATTCGCAGCATTTCATGTAGATCAACGAGAGCCCAGCTCCAAGATGCAACCCAATTAGGGGACGGGAGGACGTGACCATGTACGAGACTAAAGCGATTGAGCACATTAAGCGCTTGATGCTGCCTCATCTGGATAATGCTCAGATGAGGCAGCTTTCTTATGTGCTGGATAGAGTGCTGGCCGAATACGAAATACAGCCAAGAAAAGCAGGGGCTGAAGTCACCCTCGGACCATCAAACTCTGAGCTCGTGAAGACATTTCTCTCCGCAAAGCGTCTCGAGGGATGCAGCGACAACACGCTTAGGTACTACAAGGCCGTACTCTCACGAATGATCAGTACCACAGACAAACACGTAACCCATATGCGCACCGAGGACCTGCGCCAATATCTCTCAGATTACGAATTGAACTCTCACTGCAGCAAGGCAAACATCGACAACATTCGTCGCATTCTCTCAAGCTTCTTCTCGTGGCTTGAAGATGAGGACTACATTCTCAAGAGCCCCATTCGCCGCATTAAGAAAATACGCTCAACCAGGACCGTCAAAGATACCTATTCTGATGAGTCGCTTGAAAAGATGCGTGACGGAGCGAAGACGCTTAGAGATCTCGCCATCATCGATCTTCTCGCCTCCACCGGCATGCGTGTTGGCGAGCTGGTCAAGCTTGATATAGCCGACGTTGACTTCGAACGTCGTGAATGCGTCGTTCTCGGCAAGGGCAACAAGGAGCGACCGGTCTATTTCGATGCACGTACCAAGATTCATCTCCGCAACTATGTCAAATCAAGGACTGATAGCTCCCCCGCCCTGTTCGTCTCGCTGTGCAATCCACATCGAAGACTTTGCGTCAGCGGTGTAGAGAGCCGACTGAGGGGACTTGGAAGAGAGCTTGGAATGGACCGCGTGCACCCGCACAAGTTCAGGCGCACCCTGGCGACGCGCGCCATCGACAAGGGGATGCCAATCGAGCAAGTGCAGCGATTACTCGGTCACGCCAAAATCGACACCACGCTCACATACGCAATGGTTGACCAGAGCAACGTGCGATCATCGCACAGGAGATATATAGCGTGACGCGAGAGCCTCGACAGGCTGCGAATCAGAGGAAGCGTGCCATGTACGTAGGCACGCACATCACTTCCTCGTCCTTCCTCATGTCCTTGGTGTAGACGAGATACTGCCTTCCGATTCGGGAAGAGAACTTCTCACCAAAGGCATCGAGAGAGGCATGCGTCTTATACCTTGAGGCCTTCACCTCGATTGGGCATATCTTCTTGCCATCCGGAAGGATGAAGTCAATCTCGTAATTGTGGTTTGACTTCTCCTTAGGCCAAGTGTGGTAAAAGAGGCCATATCCATTCGCGACTAGCTCCTGGGCGACTACATTCTCGTAGACCATCCCGAGGTTGACGGGCAGTTTGTCAGCAAGGAGTTTCTCGTACACGATGTTCTCGGTAAAGTCAGCGTCCCTGAACATGAGCGTGACGAACAGTCCAGTATCTGCCAGGTAGAGCTTGAACTTCTCCAGATTGATGCTCGAGGACATGCCGACGTTGGGATCGTTGGCGTGGTATGCCACCAACACCGTCTTAGACTCTCGGAGCTCGGCCAGCTCTTCCAGAATGTCTGAGGCTTGGCGATTGGCGAGCACGCTGGAGACATGGAAGCGCGACGACTTGTTCGCAAGCTGGGCTGGGATGGCGTCGAACAGCATCGAGAGGGCGCCTGAAGAGTCTAGCTTGTAGAAGTCTTCCTCGTAGAGGTTGATGATTGTCCGCTTGACGTCATCGACCACATGCAAGTTGTTTGCACTCAGATATGCGTCAACCGCTTGGGGCATGCCTCCGACGAGCATGTAAAGCCTGAAGTCACGCATCAGTTTTCTATTGAGATCGTCACCGAGCTTGATGCCTGTCGCAAACGCCGACTGAAGAAGCGGGACGGTTGACTCGTCCCCACAGGCCCAACGGAACTCCTCGAAGTCCATAGGACGCATCTGCACGCGCTGTTCCTCACTCGGTATGAGGATACCTGCAGTGTTCTTTCTGATCGAGATGAGTGAGCCCGTCTCGATATAATCGTAGCGCCTGTCCTTCACGAGTGCCTTTATCGCCTGTCTGGCAAGCGGGCACAGCTGGACCTCGTCGAAGATGATGAGCGATTCACGCTCATGAAGCTGCTGCTGGTATCTCAGCTGAAGTTGCAGGAATAGGTAGTCGAGGTCGGATACGTCATCGAAGAGGCGGCGCACATCAAGCGGAGCCTCCGCGAAATCGATGCGGATATAGGTACGGTACTCGCTCTTCGCGAACTCCTCGACAACTGTCGACTTGCCCACGCGACGAGCTCCTTCGACGAGCAGTGCCGTGCTGCCGTTAGACTGCTTCTTCCAGGCAAGGAGCTCATCGTAGATTTTTCTCCTGAACATCCCATCCTCCGAAATCCGCATTTTTAATTCTCTATATTTTACCAATTTCCGCACTTTTTATTTTTACCAAATGGTGTATTTCCGAACTTTATTATGAGCAGTGCGCCGCGCGGACATTATTCAGGTTCAACGTGTCAAACCTCAGTTTGTCGACCTGGGTGACGAAGTCTTCGAATCCGAGCTGAGACGACATTTCTGGTATTGGAATTTCAAAAGACTTGAACGCCCTCAGGTCAATTCGAGGCATCTTTGCTCCCGCAACATGCTGCGAAATGAACCGCACAAATGAATCGCTGCGCAGTGTATAAGCAAGATACACCTGAGATAAATAATCCTTGTTAGGAAGTAGTGGAAGCAGCTCAGAAGTGCATATGCCTGCAGAATGGGGTATTACCACCTTATTCAAGTACGGCCGCAACTTAGAAATTAGGACGTGACGTTCGCTAAATGCAATAGTTGATGACTTAGCATCTTGAGCTTCAGTCATCTCATTACGAAGTATCCTGCCGGTCCCAGACTCAATAGCATCCAGGTTTAACAGCCAAACTGCTCCCGATTTCGGCATTGAATCGCCCTCGATTGGCGCGACGGATGCCAGCGTTTGAGTGGGCAACGCCTTAGAGTTGCTTACAGGGTCGCCAAACAACTCGATAAACCGGGATTTGATGGAGGGCACGCCTGCGTTTCCGAAGAAGCCCGGAGCCAAGTTCGCTTGGAAATAACGTCCCACGGGTCTGGCAAAATAAGGTCAAGTCAGTTCGTGCGTCGACACAATGAAATCGAGGCCACTATGCCAGATTCACTTGAGAATAGGATTGTAGAGTTGCTTGAAATGCTTGGCGGAAGCCGAAGCATCGACTTTCTCTGCATGGCCTTTTCCGACTCAGACCAAGGCGATATCGCTATCGCGGTACTCAAGCTATGCCAAAGGGGCAGGCTCATTGCAGACAAAGACGGCATTCGGCTCGACAATAATGCCAGCGCCCTACATCAAGAAAATGTGGCCCCTTCGGAGCCGACGCTCACCCTAAGCCTCACCGACACATCCGGCCTCGATTCCCTGCACCAGCTCACGCATGCAGAAGCCGTCGTCTATGCCACAGACCCAATCGCGCTTCTCGGCCTTTCGACGCGCTCGTCAAATGCAATTGAACACCTCGGTGCAACAAATCTCGCTGAGCTTATAGCTCGACTCCCCCTTCTCAAGGATCAACAGGGCATTGGCAAAACGTCCATTGATGAGGTCGAGCAAGCACTTTCCAAGGTCGCCATCCCAATCGAAGCCGCACTCGCCCCAAATGTCAGCAGCCTGCTAACAAAAGCATCGCAGAGTAACCGCTTCATCTTCGGAGAGTTCGGCGAGCTCTACACCTTAAGCCCGGCGACACCATCCCAAGACTCGACCGTTACAGCACCCACAGCGGACATCCAACACCCAATCGCAGAGCTTCCCCTGCGCGAGGCAGCACTACGTCGACTCAGGGCCAATCACGTTATGACAGTCGAGAACCTCATTGAACTCGGACCGGATGGGCTCCGTGCACGTCCTCGCGTAGGAGAGAAGCTGGTATATGAAGTTCAGGACGCACTCAGCTCATACTGCGCTGAGCACGGAATTCCCCCCAGCAGATGGGGCGAGGGCGCAAAGTCCGCTTTTGATCTCAACGACTACCTTGACTCACTCAATCAGAAGCCAAGGTCCGCGGTAAACATCCTGCTCGCCAAATGCAAGCAGTACTCTTACCCCGTCTTCATTCCATCCCTGGCGGTGCTGTCCTCGCTTTGGGCCAAAAAAGAACTCGCCACATCCGGCAAGAGTCCTGATGAAGTTGCGGAGAAGCTCTTCTCTGACCTAGAGTCCAGCGAGGCTCTTCTCCCCTGTCTCGAGCACGAACTAGAGCGACTCTGTGCTTTCTCTCCCAACCCCGAAACGGAGACACCCGTCCCTGAAGGACCTCGCTGGCTCGAAGCAGCAAAGTCTCTTTCCGAGCATCGCGCCGATCTGTCGCTTGATGAGCAGAACCGAACCATATCGCTTGAGATGCCGACGGCTGAGGAGTGGCTCCGGGCACATCCCTCAAGGGATAACGAAATCGTGCTGGGTCGTCTGTACGGCAAAACGCTCCAGGAGTTGGGAGACCATCTTGGACTGACTCGTTCGCGCACCCAGCAGATCGTCGAGCAGGTCTTGCCCTCCATGCCGCGCGGCGCCGAGCTAAAGTATCTTCCTCTCTTCGAGAGCTACCTGATCGAGGAAGACGTGTTCTGCTCGCTTACAGGCCTCTCTAGAAGCTCCTACGGCTACCTTTCCCTCATTGCAAAGACCCGCAACGCTAATCGCAGGCCACTGGAGGAGGCGCTTACCGACAGCCTTATCTCCGACGAGATCAAGGATGAGATTCGAAAAGTCGTTAGGAACGCCGAGGAGGGCGCCAAGGCTATTGAAACGACCGCTCTGAACCAGCCGCCTGCCAACAAACAGGGCGGCGCTCCTCGTCTTTCCGATGTCCCCACAAGCCTTCTCGTCGATGAGGTCCAACAGGTGGCGATACTTGATGGAGAAGAGCTTTCGCTCACAGAGACGGAATTCAAGCTACTCCTCACACTGATGTCTGCTCATGGACGCGCCCTCTCCCGAGAGGAGCTCCTCGGTGCGGCCTTTGGCGATGACTCTTTCGCCGACGTTCGGACGATAGACGGTCACATAAAGAATCTGCGTGCCAAGCTTGGCGATGACGCCCGAAATCCTTATTGGATCAAGACCGTCCACGGTTTTGGGTATCGCTTTGGCGGCGATTCTTCCATTGGAGAGCCGGGAGGCGCGCTCTCTGACAAATCCGCTAGGAGGTTCTTGTCCGCAGATGACAACTCGCGACTTATCGTTGACGTCAACGGCCACTGCATTTTTCTCGATGAATCAGAGATAACACCGACAATCACAGAGTTTAACCTCCTTATCGCGCTCATAGACGTCGGCAGCGAAGGCTCCTCAAGAGAGAACCTTGGAATCGCAATTGGCAACGATGCCGGAGCTCTTGACTCTAGATCGGTCGACAGCCACCTCAAGAACCTGCGAAAAGCGCTCAAAGATGATGCAAGGAACTCATCCTGGATTGAGACGATATATGGCTTTGGCTACAAGTTCATCGGAAGGGAGCTGGAACCAGAGGGTCAAGCAGGGAGCAATCGTGACATCGCCGCTGAGACATCGGAGCCAGCTTGTCCGGAAACGCCAGCTTACCCTTCTTCTGAGGAGGCTAACCGACTGATTGAGGAGCTGACGCTTCGCTCCCAGGAGCTAAACAATCAGATGACATCTCTTGGTTTCTTCCAGACACGGGAAAAGAAGGCAGTCCAGCGGGAACTTGCAAGCATAGAAGCACGCCTGCAAAAGTTGGTGGAAGAAAGAGGCTGAGCCCAAGGTTCTCGCCTCAAGACACACAGTCGAACAAGGCCGCGTTTACATTCCCGTCACTGCCAGACGCTACAATCGTGTGCTGAGAGAGCCAGCGAAAGGAGTCGCCCGCACATGCCCAGGAACCCGCTCAAGCGCCTCGTG
>ERZ779889.2133-NODE-2133-length-17281-cov-3.591083_pt1 | contig 17281 bp, 18 predicted proteins | sample MGYA00511030_ERZ779889 | MGnify/ENA primary metagenome ERZ779889 (study PRJEB29588, sample SAMEA2160616) | human gut metagenome | biome: human gut; feature: human-associated habitat; material: faeces | place: Denmark | collected 2008/2010 ...
TCAAATGCGGCGTGGCAATCGAGCAGGAATATGTGAAATGAGAAAACGAACCGCCAGCGGGAAAAGCACATCCTGCTGGCGGTTATCATTTTGGCTTTTTTCCATTGGTTTTCGTATCATTACGGCGCTCTTTCACACAAAAGGTAGGTAATTTTGATAGGAATTGCCTACCTTTTCTTTTTGCCCGAAAGCCCTTGATTTCGGGGCTTTTTCGGTATCCGGCAACAAAAAAGCAGCCGCTACGGAGCTATTTCCGCAGCGGCATTTTTACTTTTCGGCTGTCCCCGGCACCCCTCTCCCGGACAAATCGTTCTCACAGAGGGTAATCGTTCAATTTGAGTCCGTGTCCAGCGTCACGGGTATGTAAACCATCTTCAGCGGGATCATTTTTCTGTATTTCTCACTAAGCTGGCCATAATACTTCAAAACGAGTTCAACCAGTTCTGTACCATTGATTCCCCGAATAATCGGCGTGCTTTCAAGATACTTCTTCGCGTTTTTCGTGTAGTTGGACAGAGTGACAAACAACCCATAATCGCCCTCACGCATTGCGCCTTTGAGAGATTGAATGGTCGTTTCCTTTATATCCCCATCCTGACTCTTAACTTGGACAAGGATTCGAGGCGGGAGCTCATCCTTATAGGCGGTGATGTCAATTCCGCTGTCGCCACCGTGCGGGGAGACTGTTGTACGGTACCCAATGGCCTGCAGCAGGTCCGCGACAAACTCTTCAAGATCATACCCTTTTAGCTGGCGGCTGATCTCCTTGAGAATGAAATCTTTTGTACTTTCGATGATTTCCTCTGCTGTAGCACCAACGCTTTCATCATCTTCTTGAAGGCTCTTTTTAAAGCCCTTATCGAGGGCAGCAAGGAATTCATCTGCGTAATTCTTTACGGTAAAGAGCGACATGAATGACCCAATTTCATATAGTGCGCCCTGAGAGAATGACGTGCGAGGGAGATGCTTCAGCCATCTGACTCTACGCTGCTGCTTGTACTCTTGGGCCTCGGGTTTGTACTGGTAGTCACCCTCGACTATACCGATATTGACCATACGGTCCGATTTAGAGGGGAATACCACATAGTCACCAATTTGAATCTCATGAATAAAACGGTAGAGCATACCAGAACTTGTAGCAATGCTGCCTTTCTTGGAATTCGGGTATGCTGTCGCATATTTTTCTCGGAAAGCTTCACGATCTGGAGCAATCGCAGAGAGATCCCCTATCTCTTTCCATCCGACAGCAATAACACCCCCATGCAGGAAAAGGTTGTCATCCTGAGTGTGGATTCCCCACAGTCCTGCCTCTTGTGCCATTAAGCACTCACCTACCATACAGTTTTACTTTATAATACTGCTTTCTTCTTTCATTTTCAATTCCTTCGTTGTAAATGCTACATTTTTGTGATATTCTATAAATATGGGTTTTAAGAAGCATGTGGATGTCAGCAGATGATGAATTGGTTTGATTAATAAAGTGAAGGGGCGGTACCAATGACATTTCTTGATTTGATGGACAATGAAATTCGACGTGCTGGAAGGCCGCTTACAATTAAAGAGGCTTTGTCTATGGCGTCAGATAACGGGACCATAAAGGAGCTTTCGCATATCGGGAAGACCCCACAAAACACCATGAATTCGGCTCTACATAAAGACATTGCCAAAGGCGAAAAAGCAAGATTTGTTCAGATATCAGATAAGCCAGCGGTATTTGACATAAGGAAAAAATGAAGCCACAAGACAGATCTCGCGTGGTATAATTGTTGGAAGGGGCACCGAAGATGCAAAGATTATTTCGTATACACGGGGATAATATTGTTGAATGTGAGCGAATTACAAGGATACTTATTGCTGAAACCCAGCCGCTCTCAGCGACAGTGTCTTTGGTTTCTCCTTCAACCCTCTCTGTAGATTTGGACTTCAATTATGAGGGCAGGCATTTTTCTTGGACTGTGGAAATGCTCCCCGGCTTTAATAAAGCTGGACGGCGGAGATGGGCTGGGAACATTTTTTCGGCCTTAAGGGAAAGTGGCAGTTTTCTTGACGAAACTCCTGACGCCATAGTGACGGAAGTAGTAGGCGACGAAGAGACCATCCTGTATGCTATAGAATTCTGCAGTGCTCTACAGGCGGGAAATCAAGCATGGCAGCGAAGTGGACGGGCTTTCTCTACCGGGAGAACTGGATGCCCGTATCTGTATATTGTCGATTTCGTCAAATATGAACTTGATAGCCGGACACGCCAACGGAAGGCCCTCAGATTTCCGAATCCTGCAGTCCCGTATAGCTACATTAACTTCTCAAAAGAAACGGGGAATTTTGTCGCTCAGGTCTACGTTAAATCCGAAGAGTTTGACAAAACTCGTGATCGGCAGCTTTCTGGTTTCGACGAGGCCAATTTTGCCGATACAGAACTTGCCGAATTCATGGTCCGTTGTATGTGCGGCTTAGATACCAGCGATGTCGAAGAGATCATTCTTAGGAAAAATCTTAACGTCGTTAAGTTCCTTGCGCAGAGTAGCCGTACTGCGACCAATTTCTCAGCGTCAGAATGGGAAGCCCTCTACAATAGCAGACAAAGTATAATCGATTATTCGATTGAGAATACAGAGTTTAACTTTCATAAAACAATCACCGCAAAAGGTCATCATGGGCGATCCCCTGAAGTACTCGAACTAATAGACCGGTTTAGTGTTGGTCTTGCCTCTCGAGATCTTCCGTTTGGCATAATTCCCGCAGAGAACAGGGCTGCGTTTGCGAGAGGTCTTCAGCGGCTGTATCCCTCTTTTGACACATCTGTAATTCGGAGCATAGCCAATCAATCGCAGGATCTATTGTTGTGTCTCATTAAAGGTTTTAAGCCTCGTGGTGATGATAATCGACCTGACCGGGGTATTTTGCCTCTCGCTGTAATGCTGTCAGATACTGATGTCGAGGTCCTCACATACATTTATGGGCCGATTGTAGAGGCGAATTTCAACCTGCTCCTCGACAACCCCAAAAGGCTGGCAATGTCGAATGGCTTGTGGCGTTCCATTCTTGCTCTTAGTAATTACGTAGCCCTCGATGTTCCGATTCTTTCACGACATCCGAGAGATGAAGAAATCATCTTTGATACAGGTGCACTCAAGGATGAGTACACCACTTTCGGTTATAACCCATCCGGCCTCACAAGACCTGTTTTTTCAAGTGTTCCGAGAGAGTACCACGAAGATGATGTGGACACAGGCATACACTACCTCTTCGCTCATATCATGAGCGATGTGTGCTTTGAAGGAATGTGCAATCCCCCCGGAGGCGACTGGAGTGGCCTCTCTGTGGTTTATGGGGATCATGAGGTGCGATGGCTCTCCCTGCCTCGCGTCAGTGACGAAGTTGACGGAAAACGCCCGGATCATGTAATCGAGGTTTTCGGAATGTATAAAAAGCCCGTCCTTTTGGCTATAGAGTCAAAAGAACGAGCTGGGGATTTAGAACCCGATGTTGGTACAGGCTTGATAAACTATATCTCAAGCCTCATGAACTTTATTCCGAGTGTTGAACGCCGAGTGAATCCTCATTTCTCGGATTGGACGCAGTCAAGAGAACTCGTAGATTTTACAGATTACATAACTATTTCAGCAGCAGCCTATCTCAGGAGCGCTGCGCAACCCACGTCGGTTGTATTTAGAAACAGCAACTGTGAAATGCTATTTATTATGGAACCTATCAGGCACGGATGGGATATCGAGATTATCACCCGCACCCCTGATGCCAGTGTCTTAAAGAGCTTCATTATCCGAAAAGTCGAAGAGTCTGGTTGTGATGACATTATCGTGCGATGATTACCAATTCAGATACAAGGATTCATACACTTGTAAGCTTTGTTTATCCATTACTTTTTTGAAGCTCGAATTGCCTGACGGTATCAATACATGACGCTTATATAGTTCTTTGGGCAGTTCAACAGTGTAATTCTCTTCTCCCCGAACACCATCAAATGAAAGCATGAACTTTACTCCTCGGCTGTTGAGCTGTTCAAGATAGTTTAAGAAGGTACTATAATCAATTGTTCCATAATACCGACCCTTCGTATGAAAGTACGGAGGGTCTAAGTATATCAAATCGCCCTCTTTTGCCGATGTGGTTGTGACTTGATAATCCGCTTCATAAAACTCAGCACCAGAAATGTGCTTTGACCAGTCGATGAGTATTCTTTGCAGACGGTCAGGAGAGATTCCGGGGCGGGTGTGGTGTAACGAGTTGTTGAAATCCCCGTCTGCATTAAATCGGATCAAACCGTTAACACATGTACGTGAAAGAAATAGTAGATCTTCCGCGTTCTTGTTTTTGTTAAAACGATCCCGAATCTCATAGTAAACTTGATATCCTTCTGTCTGTAAGCGTGTCCAGCTTTCCCTATAAGCCTCTGCAACCGCTGCTGGGTCATCCTTGATCTTGTTCCAGAGTGCAATTAAAGGCCCGCAAATGTCTCCGCATATTGCTCGTTCAGGAGAAAGAACGTAAAGGATTGATCCTCCACCTACAAACGGTTCATAATAGTTAGCAAAACTATCAGGGATATATGTACGTATTTTTTCTGCTTGGGAACGTTTGCTTCCGCTCCATTTAATAACGGGATCAAACATCAGTTTCTTGCACCTCGGTTTCCTCAATTTCTGTAAGCAGCTCGGACGGCGATACCTCCAAACAATCGCAGAGCTTTACAAATGCGCTGGAGAGCGGTGATTTTCCGCTTAAATACTCATAGATTGTTGGCTTGGAAACCCCAGCGCGTGACGACAGATCGTTGATTGTTTTTATTCCTTGGTCTATCATCATTTTTCTGAGAGCTTTCTCATCAACAACGAGGTGTTTCATTTCTCGTCCCCACCAATCAAATCCATTGACAATTGTCCAAAAGCATCTTCATTTGTAATTGCATTACTCAGACGGTTTTCGGCAATTTCACAGTACTCTTTTTCCATTTCTATTCCGATATAGCTGCGTCCTGTCATCTTCGCTGCAACGCACTCACTGCCAGCACCTGCAAACGGCGTAAACACTAAATCGCCTTCTCTCGATGACAGTTTTATCATACGCTTTAGAATCCGAATTGGCTTTTGAGTGGGATGCTTTCCATATGCAAGTTCTTTCTTTTCTTTATTATTGGAGATATCCCATACAGTGCGCATTTGTTTGCCCGGCGATTTCAGAGTGTCATATGAAAAGTCCCCAACTTTAGAATAATCATAATCAAAATAGTACTCGCGCTTCTTCCCGCCCTTATTACACCAGAGAATAGTTTCGTGACTTGCTGTTAACCTGCGCCCTGCCAAATTGGGAAAAGCGTTCTTCTTATACCAAATGACTTCGTTAATGATTTCGATCCCAAGCATCTGACAAATAACATTTATTACACCGATGTTGTGGTACGTCCCAAAAATCCACATTGATCCTGTCGGCTTTAAAATGCGTTTTGCTTCCGTTAACCATTCTTTGGTAAACGCGAAGTAGGCATCAAATGAATAGTCATCCCACTCTTGCATGACTTTATTCCAATTCCCGCCCATTCCGTGTAATACAACGCTGTTGTCCCACTTCCAAGCTCCGCCTTTTGAAAGATTATAAGGCGGGTCAGCAATGATCAAGTCAACAGAGCAGTCGGGCATCTTTCGCATTTCAGCAACACATTCACCTTGGATTATTGTGTTTAACTCCATTTTCAAACCTCCTTGAGGTGTTCTGCAGTGGGTGATTATAGCACGTTGCGGGGAGGAAGTCAAATTATTTTTACTATTCGTAAAAATATTCTTACGAATTAATAACAATTTTCTTTTCACTCTCCGTCATACAAACACCCCCGGTCCATTATACTTGGTTACCGGGTATCTATCAAGTTGCAGATAGCTTCGATACATCTTTGCCATATTAACACCACTCAATCTGCGGGTAGAATATACGCAGGATGGGAGGTACTGCTATGGACGTCAACGAAAGAATCCGTGTGCTGATGAATGAGCGCGGGTGGACTCCGTATCGTCTCGCCAAAGAGAGCGGCCTGTCCGATGGTACGGTCGGTAATTTTTTCCGGCGAAACACCGTCCCTTCAATGGCAACGCTGGAGGCGATCTGCCGGGGGCTCAAGATCACCCTTTCACAGTTTTTTGCAGAGGGCGACATGATAGAGCTGACGCCGGAGTTGAAGGCTCTCTTCGACGATTGGGTCAACCTGACCGCCGATCAGAAGGACGCGGTGCGCCACATGATAAAGACCATGCGCCACGGATAAGACGCAGCAACGGAAGCCCTGTAGCCGGGGCTTCTTATTCTTTGCCTATTATTCATTTTTCTGTGGGATGAATTGCTCAAATTGGACGAGAAGCAGGAGCGGTTAGAGGATACCATTGAAAACCTCCGCAGCCGTTTCGGGAAAAGCGCCATCACATACGCTTGCCTGCTCGGTGATCTGAAGATGCCCGGAGATGGCCGCGACAAAGTAAAAATGCCGGGATTAATGTACTCTTGAGCCGTTTTATGGGACTATCATTTACCCCGGAAAAATAGTATAATATAAACACTTTGTAATCGAGGTGACCGACGTGGCTGTAGCCAGATCCTTTTCCGACTATGTTAAGAACAAATGTTATAACGGGCTGTTCGATGCCGCGAAGGAATACTTTGATGAGCATTGGGACGAGATGGACCTGCACTCCAGCCGGGTGCGGCACATTACCACAGCCGAGATCATTGACGCGACGATTCAGCGTGTCTATGTGACCGACCGCCCCGGCGACGGCATTGCCTTTGATGTTGGGCTGGAGCTTGAAATCGCGGTGTCGTCAGCGGATCATCATACCGATAGCGACGATACCTGCTATCAGTGGCTTCGCATCTCGTGTGAAGGTGATCTTGCCATTGGGCTTGACGACTGGCGAGTCGCTAACATCGGTGTTTATCAGAAACGGAGCAGCCTGCCGCAAAACTCTATGTCCGATGCACTCGTCCCGGACATCCGCTATGAGCAATTAGAGGACGTGGCCACCCGGTTTCTGCAAGAGCACTTTAAAGAGGCTCTCCAGATCCCTCGTGCAGGACAAGCCCCCGTGTATGTAGACCCGCTTGTCCTTGCCGAGCGGCTTGGCCTGTCTGTGAGGACCGGACATATCCGGGAGGACGCCTCAATTTTTGGCCAGATCTTCTTCGCTGACGCCGATACGGAAATGTACGATCCCCAGCAGGAGAAAATGGTCCCGGTCCACGTTGACGCCAAAACCATCGTAGCTGACCCGGAGGTGTTTTTGCTCCGAAACCTCGGCGCTCTGAATAACACGATCATCCACGAGTGCGTTCATTGGGATAAGCACCGTAAAGTCTTTCTGTTGGAGAAGCTGTACAACGCAGCTGCTTCCGGCATAAGCTGCGAGGTAGTCGGTGGTGCAAAAGCTGAGATGGCTCGTCAGGCTACGGAGAAAATGGAACAGCAGGCTAACTGGCTCACGCCCCGAATCCAAATGCCTGCCGCCCCCTTCAAGGCCAGAGCGACTGAGCTGATTGCCAAGTTCATGCGGGAAACCCATGCTGCGCACGAAATTGATGTCATGGAGATGGTGATCGAGCAACTCGAGGTTGATTACCAAGTCCCTAAGCAAGCCGCGAAAATTCGTCTCGTTGAGCTTGGCATTGAATCGGCAGTTGGAACATTCACCAGCGTGGACGGCCATTACGTCCGCCCTCACAGCTATAAAAAAGGCGCGATCCAGCGGAATCAGACTTTCACCATTGGTGATCAGGATGCGATCATTCAGAGAATGGTCAACCCGGCGCTGCGCTCCTTGACGGGTGATGGTGACTACCTCTACGTAGAAAACCACTTCGTGTATAATGCACCACTGTATGTTGAAAGAGACATTGGTGGGCATCTCCAGCTTACGGATTATGCCCGGTCCCACATGGACGAGTGCTGCCTTGTCTTTGACATGGCCATCAAAGGTCCCATCAAAGATGTGTATCACACTATTTGCTTCCTTAATCGGGAGCCGGGTGCATACTCATTCGAGCTTAACTATCATGAGGGATTTGAAAATGCACCGCAAGAGCGCCAGATCGCAATGCGTAAAGCTGACCGCGAAGAAGAAATAGGCATTCTAAAACAAATGACCGGGGACCCGGAGCAATGCCTGAATCTTCTCCTCGGTTGGCGTAAAACGGACAGGACTGAATTGGGCGCTGCCATAGGGCGTGACCCGAAAACCATCAGCCGGACTGTAAAGATGACGACTGATCCCCAGCTTGACACTGTTGTGCTCATCTGCCTTGGCTTGAATCTCCCGCCGTCCATCAGCACAAAATTCATGGATACGCTCGGCTGCAAGTTCAACCTCGTCAATGAGCGGCACCTCTGGATCAGCGAGACGATTGCCACCCAATGGATGAAGCCCATAGAAGACAACCTTGAGCATCTGGCTCAGTACGGAGTAACTTTCTAAAAATATTTCATAAAAAATCGGACACGCCATGTCCGCCCAAAACGGGCATAAGGCGTAGGAGGAACGGATAATTGATCAGGAAACCGATTCGTGACCTCCACAGCGACCAGCTTGTACCGCCCCGTGTGTTCGACGTTATAGTCGACGGGGAATGCGTGGCCTTGGAGGTTAAGGTAGATAAGAAGAAATTTGTGACGATCCCTTGGAAGGACGTCGTGTATCAGGTGGAGGCCGCGAAGAATACAACAAATCCATAAAGCGTAGAAACTACCGCAATCAGCCCCGTTTCCAGCGAGGAGCTAACAGCCGGAGTTATCTGTAACGACCGAAAGGTCTGCACAGGTAACTCCGGCTTTTTTGTTTTTTATACCTTTTTTCACCGGACATGGCATGTCCGGCGCATCCCAAAAATCGGTGCTACGATGGCACTGTAAAAACCAATATCGATTGCCTGAGTGTACAGCAGGACGAGGGTGAGGTCCCGCAGTACTATGTGGAGAACAGCCACGAGGCCATCATCGACCCGCTCCTATTCGACCGGGTGCAGGAAGAGATGGCACGGAGAAAGGCGCTGGGCCGGAGCTACAGCGGCAAGACCATTTTTTCCTGCCGCCTGATCTGCGGCGACTGCGGCCATTATCTCGGCTCGAAGGTCTGGAACAGCACGGACAAATATCGCCGGGTGATCTGGCAATGCAATCACAAGTTTATGGGGGAATACAAATGCGGCACCCCGCACTTGACAGAAGACTTCATCAAGGCCAAGTTCCTCGAAGCGTACAACCAGCTCCTGCCGGACCGGGAGCACTTGATTGAGGATTGCCGGGTGATACAGGCGGAGCTCACGGATTGCACCGACATCGACCGGGAGATGCAGCAGCTTCTTGAGGAGCTGGACGTGGTGGCCGAGCTGACCAAGCGCTGCGTCGATGAGAACAGCTCCACGGCGCTGGATCAGGGCGATTACCTTGCCCGATACAACGGGCTGGTGGAACGCTATGACAAGGCGCAGGACCGGGTCAAGGAGCTGGAGAGAAAGCGCACCGAACGGATGGCAAAAGCAGATGCCATCGGCGGCTTCATGTTCCGGCTCCGGGAGCTGGATCAGCCGCTGGAGCACTTTGACGTACGGCTCTGGCTGGATACGATCGAGTGCGTGACCGTCAGCCGAGATGGGGACCTGACATTCAAGTTCTGGAATGGCTCGGAGATAACGCCATAAAATGATAACCAAAAAGGTTATCAAAAACATTGACATCATTTGTACAGGAGTGTATACTACCATATAGGTCATATGCAAGAAGGTGGCTCTTTGGAAGTATTGTTCTCCGATAAAAAGCTGCAGAAGATCTGTTCAGATGAAAAACTGCTGCAGAGAGAATATGGGCAAAACGCACGAAAAATACAGCGAAGGTTATTTGAGCTACATGGTGTCGATAACCTATCTCAGATATCCCCGCTCCCGCCTCCGAGACGGCATCAACTAAAGGGCGATCGGAAGGGACAGTATGCTGTAGATGTTAAGCACCCGTTTCGGATCGTTTTTGTTCCGGCGAATGATCCTGTCCCCCTCAAGGAAGATGGCGGCGTTGATCTGGAAAAAGTGACTATAGTTGAGATAGTTTGGATAGGTGATTATCATGGCGAATAAAAAGTATATATTCCAACCCAACTATGCAATACATCCGGGCGAGTATCTTGAGGAATTGCTCGATGCAAGGGATATGTCGCAGGCGGAGCTTGCAATCCGGCTCGGAATCTCAAAAAAGCATATCAGTAATATCATTAACGGTAAAGCCTCCGTCACGGTTGATGTTGCGCACGCACTGGAGAAAGTGTTTAGTGATTATACCGCGAAGTATTGGCTCTCTATCCAAAACACTTATGATCTTTTCCAACAGCAGGAAAAAACCGAACAGCAGTATTCTGCGGCGCAGGAAGAAACAATAATCTGGCTTGAACAGTTTGATTACGCCTATTTAGTGAAAGCAGGCTACGTTAAAGAAACTGCAGCAGGGACGGATGCTGGGGCGAAAGCACGCAATCTGCTCTCCTTCTTCGGATGCGTTGATATTAGTAGCTGGAACACCCTGTATTGTAGTGATCTTCCGGCAGCATGTAGAATAACAGGCGCAGCGACAGCCAAAATTGGAAATACCAGTGCGTGGATTAGAGCCGGGCAGATATCTGCAAGCCCGATTGTTTCAATACTCCCTTCGTACTCAAAAGAGAAGTTCAGAGAGGCATTAAAATCCATCCGGAAACTGACCGTAGCCCCGCCAGATGACTTGGGCGAAAAAATGCAAATGCTCTGCAGAGAAGCTGGTGTGGAACTGCTGTTTGTTCGGGAAATCCCGAAATCAGGCATATGCGGAGCCGCATACTGGATCAATGATACGCCGTGTATCCAGATGAGTCTCCGATACAAAAAGAACGACCACTTCTGGTTTACTTTCTTCCATGAGGCAGCGCACATCCTCTGCGAGCACAAAAAAATGGTGTTCCTTGATTGCGATCAGATCGAAGATACCGACATGGAGAAAGAGGCCGATAGAATCTCTCGGGATTTTCTGATTCCGCCCACTGCATATCGGGCGTTTGTAAGAAGTCATCGGTTCTATGACGCAGATATTTGCCGATTTGCTGCTCAAATCGACATTCATCCCGGAATTGTTGTCGGGCGGTTACAGCATGATAAACTCATTCAGTGGAACTGGCACAACGGATTAAAGGATACGTTTTCTTGGGCTGAACGAGAATAAGGAGCATAGATTATGCGATACGGTGAAATAGCGAGAAAGCTCCGGCAGGAGACAAAAGCCCTCTCGGATACTGCCTCCCGCTTGAATGCACTTGCGGATGAATTGGAGCGTATCGATAGCGCCACTCCCGCAGTCCAACCTGTTAAGAATATCGGGCAGAGAAAAATGCTCCTTACAGTCCGGGAAGCAACGGAGACGTTAGGGCCTTCACGCGCCACGGTGTATACGTTGATTCACAGGGACGATTTCCCATCTATCCGTATCGGCTCGAAGATTCTGATCAACACGAAGAAGCTACAGAAATGGGTCGATAATCAGAGCGTTATCAATGAATAATCAGCGGAGGGGGTGAAGCCTTGACAACGGCAGATTTGATAATCCGGTCTGCAGCGGAGTTTTACAATCAGCTAAAGGCGGATGAAAACGGGAGATTCCGCTCTTGGGAGCATTGCTACAGTCACTTTATGAGGGCACGAAATCAATCCGAGGTCGATCATGACTATCTGAGCCTGCAGCTTGCATTTTACTTGGCGAGCTGGGGTATGTATCGAGGCTCATCATTCCTTCTCCAAAAGGATTATCGTGTTCATATTCCAATTGTGAAAGAAATTCTCAAGCCAGAATACGATGGATTGGCTGGCATCGATTGCTATCAGTACAGAAATCGGGAAACGCAGTGCATGTTGGGGAAACTCAATTCTTACATAGGAGAATACTACGATTCCGTCAGGTTGGACGTTAAAGAAGAATGCCCGAAAAACAAGCTGTCAGATACACTGATCACAAAGGTATTGATGGGTGCATTGGGATGTGTGCCTGCGTATGACAGATATTTCATCATGGGCGTCAAGCATCAAAACGTCACGACAGGACTCTATAACATGAAATCCCTGTTGAAACTTGTAGATTTTTATGAGGAGAATAAAACACAGCTCGAAGCGACGAGAAAAACACTTACTGTTGAAGGATTACCATATCCTCAAATGAAAATGCTGGATATGGGTTTCTGGCAAATCGGCTTTGAACTGGACAGCAATAAGGGATTGCAGATCGCCCACTAAAACGGTGATGAAAACGGAGTAGCTGAAATGTACAAATATGACATTCCATTCCCCAATAAAGAGCAGTATACACTTCTATTTGGGCACGATGCAAAATCGTCTATCCCCATCAATGTTGCAAAAAGTGTTTCTTATCTTAAAACTAAAATGAAGGCCCATAGAGATGAGATGGGCGCTGAAGATATTGGAGTGTATTCAATAGTTGCTCCTGATGGGTCGCTTACATATACTCACACATTCAATAAAGGTGAGTTGGGTAATAGCAGCGCGCCATATCATGTAATAGTGTCCAAGCCGAATATCGCATACAAACGGGTCTACCTTTATGACCCCGCTGCGGACTTGACAGAGATTGAGCGCGAGCATGAATACCCGATTACCTTTTATGATGCTATTTGCAACGACGACGGGGCGATTGCCACAGATTTGAAGTTGCTCAAGCATCTCAGCAATTTCCTATACCGTGAACGCATCCCGGTAATGGTAACAAAGAAGGCGCTCGTGAGTATGGCTACCTATCTTCCGCAGGACAAAGAGTCTTTTATAAAACTTGCAGGCACAGGGGAAAAACTGTACAACAAGTGCGGAGAGCGGTTCATCTCCGAAATCCGATGTTATCTGGAAGAAAATTCGTGATAGCCTGTTCCCCCAATCGTTCACGATGCACCCCCTCGACAAAATGCCCCCCCTGACCGCTTTCTATCAAAACGCGATACCTTTTCCATATTAGGTAGGTTATTTTGATAGAATAACCTACCTAAACTTTTTGCCCAGAAATGCGAAGAAATAGCCGAAATTCAGCTATTTCCTCGCATTTCTCGCTTTGAAATTCAAATCGCTCTCGGTCGCTCGTCATTTCGGTCGGCCGATTTTTTGCTTTCTGCGGCCTTTTCTAGCCCTTGCTCCCCGAGTAATCGTTCACTTTGCCGGGCAATCGTTCACTTTCAGGAGTAATCGTTCAATTTGTCCTCAACAGCCCTGATTTTTCGTTTCAAACGCATTCTCTTGAAGATGTTGAATATGCCAGTCGCCGACTCAAGCTCAGAAATCAATAGCGCACGCTTTTTCAGCAGAGACATTCTTGGATCAGGCTGCACAGGGGTGTTGACTGCGCTCTGCGGTTTACTTGCTTTAGGCGCAGTCTCTTTTACCTGGCTGTACGGTCTTGCACCAGCAGAAGTCGGACGGCTTGTCGATGTACTTGTTCTCTTTTCGCTTGCTGCACTGCTGGTTCTGGGCTTCGCGCCGTAGAAGTCTTTCTGTTTACGCATATTACCGTAGGTTTTGCCAGATAGCAAGTAAATTGTTAGCTGCAGGCGACAATAAGGCCTATATTCCGCAGTTGAGAATTGAAGAACGCCAGGTTTTATGCTATGATAAACTTGTTGTAATGGACACTGCGTTTCCTACGAAAAAATATGGGGAGGCAAGCGGTTATGAGCAGCAATTATCGTGTCGTGAAGCTACTGAAAAACCATCTCTATCCGACGTATCAGCTGCATGCCTTTATGGCCAACGATCAAACCACCCCGCAGGATGGACTCCGGCTTGCCGCCCTCACGACCATGGAATGGCTGACCCACCGTCTGGGTGAAGAAGTGCCTACCGACTGGGCCTCTCTTCCCTCACTGGAGAACTATCTCACCGCAACGGATGATGATCTGCCGTCCCTGTATATAAACCAGGGGCACGTGGTGAATATCGTGTCGCTCCCGGAACAAGGCATGTGGACGCTGCAGATCACGGAGCCGGACCTGGGCTCTGACCCGGGCAATCCGGCACAGGCTCGTCCTGCTGTCCCCGGACGGATCATTGAGACCAACATCGCCTTCCAGATTGTTGGGAAACAAGTAGAGTGCGGATTCAAGACTGTCATCTCTGATCCTGTCGGCACAGAACCCGAGGCAGAGGTATATCGCGTTGCTGTCGTTCGGGAACTGCTGAGAAATCCGGCGTTCGGCTTGAAGCAGGTTACAGACATCCCGATGCAGGCACTCCGCCTTTCAAATACATCCCAAGTCAAGACCATGCTGTATGTCACGCACCATGCGGACAACCAGCTTCCTACGGTTATCTTTACACAGCCGCTGGAGGAGAAGAAAGCTGCTGTGGCCGCCCCAGACTTTAGCCAACTGCGCATAGGGAAAAGCTTCACGCCGCCGCTGGATTTCAAAGGGCTGAATCTTCCCAAGGATCTGCCAAAACCGGCTGTGACTGCAAAGGTAGAGACGGTTGCTGTGGAGCCGCCTTTTGATCTGGGAAAGTTCTGCTATTACACCTTCTCGCACTGCCGGACCTATGTGTTGGAACAGGCTGCATTTAAGCCTTTCTCCTCCCAGACCGGCCTTCGTTTTAACCTTGGCGACATCATTGTGCTGTACCCGACTGCCCTGGGTGGCGGTGAAGAGGTCGTATCGTATAAGGCCACAAAGGTTCAAGAGACCTTCGAGACCGTTGAAGCGGGTGTGAAGTCTTATCTCAAGGCCCGCCCGATCGATTATGGGAACATCACGTTTCTGTCGGAGGCGCGGGAACATCTTCTGCGCCTGTCGGAGGAACTGGCTGAGAGCACAGAGGCCGCCGATGCGCATTTCAAGCAGGAGCTGGAGCGCATCAACGCTGTGTGGAAGCACGAGGTGGCAAGCAAAGAGAATGACGTAGCCGCGGTCACAGCCCAGCTACAGCGGCAGAAAGAGTACTCCGCCCGGCTGGAAAATGATAAGGCAAAGCTGCGGGAGGATTTCGCTGCGGAGAAAGAGAAGCTCCAGGCTGAGATCGATGCACACAAAGAGACCATCGCTTTTCTCCAGCGCCGGGTGGACAAGCCGTCAGATTATGATGGAGTTGCCGCCTGGGTGCAGGAGCATTTTGAAGGGCGGATTCTTCTCCACTCCCGTGCGATCGCGCGGATGCTGACGAAATCCTCCCAGTGCGCAAGTGTCGACCTGGTCTGCGATGCGCTGGATTATCTGGCCACAGACTATTGGGAGCAGAGATATCATCAGCTCCCGAAGGATATAGCTCTTACCCGGTGTGGCGAAAAATATGGCCGCCCGTTTGAGATCAAGCCGGTCGGCACCTACACGATCGCATATACCCCAAACGAATACAGAATTCCGTACTTCAAAGATGAGCGCGGCAAGATTGCCGATAGCGATTTGGATTATCATCTGTGCGTGGGCAACGATCCGGAAAACCTCCTCCGCATCTATTTCCTCCACGATGATGCCAACCAGCTGATCGTTGTTGGCTCTCTTCCGGATCACCTGAGGGCAGTAAAAGTTCAATAGGCGGTGATGCCCATGTGTGGCAGCTACAACTTCAGTACAGATAATCCCGACGAAAAAATGTCCGCCCTCATCAGTGTGATGGAGCGGAAGTATCCAGGCGAATATAAGACTGGGGACATCTTTCCCGGAGATACAGCTCCAGCCATGATTGCACGGGGAGACAAGATCGTTCCGGTCCCGGCCATCTTTGGATTTCCCGGATTCCAGGACGGAAAGCTTTTGATCAATGCGCGTGGCGAGACGGCGGCGGAGAAAAAGACCTTTTCTGATAGCTTGAAAGAGCAGCGGGTCATCCTCCCGGCCACAGGGTTCTATGAATGGAGCTCAGACAAAACAAAGTATCTGTTCAGCGTGGGCTCGTCGTCCGTTTTATATCTCTGCGGCTTATATAAGATCATTGACGGTAAGTACAGATTTGTAATCCTCACCAGACAGGCAAACGAGAGTATGGCAGAAATACACGATCGGATGCCCGTCATTGTGGGCGAGGATGCGGTGCGGCCTTATCTTACCGACCTCGCTGTGGCCGAGGAGATCATTGCCAAAGCAGCGCCAATTCTCGTCAGGCATAAAGCCTAATCTTTTCGTAGGAGCTATTATAGCTATTGTCATTTCATCCATCAACGTGAAGAACAGCTCGATACTTTTTTTGAAAACTTCTTCAATATGCAGGAGCAAAATCTATCCATCTTAGATGTGATAGGAGAAGAAACAATCAGCCCGGCAACATATAATCTTGCTCTTAATTAGCAGAAGGTCGTTATGCCAAAAATCGCGTGTTCTTTTTAACAGAAAAGATCGCGGCTGACGCTGGCTATAGGCCTTGCGCAAAATGCATGCCGGAAGCGTACAAAAAGTGGAAGGCGGAGCATGAAGAGGCAAAATTCCAGCAGGAATATTGGGCTGGATATGAGCAGGGGGTTTATCAATAAAAAACGCCGTTAATATTGGGAGTTCGTTATGGAGATAATGGTTTATTGCTATGCTGATAATAACGCTTCGATCGGTGCAGGTATTGATACAGCTGAGTCGACAGAACTGAAGGAATATAGCTGGCTGTATGAGGGCTTTTCAGAATCTTATTATGAGCTCTATAATATCCTCAAACTGCCGCCAGCACATGAGGTTGCCGTGCGGCAGCATGACGCTTTTTCCCTGCGCTTTTCCGAAATGCTTTATCTTCACTTTTATACGCCCCACGTTAGTTAAACTCGCCTAACTAACGCACCATAAAACTGCCGCCATTTCGGCAGCACACAAAACATATATAATTCTCAAGCGTATTGCAGCACCGGCGCGGCCTTTTTGCAAGACCGCATCTCAAAGCTGAACCCCCGGAGCAAATGCTCCGGGGGTGAAAATCAAGACTTTATTACTTGATTACTTGCCGACGGACTCGAATTCCTCGACGATCTCCTTTTCGGGAGCGGGAGTCAGAAGGCTCACGACAACGATGACGATAGCGGAGATGACGAACGCGGGCAGCAGCTCATATATCGCGAAGACGCCGCCGATAGGAGCAATGAGATATTTCCAGACGAACACCATCACGCCGCCGACGATCATGCCGCTCATGGCGCCCCACTTGTTGCAGCGCTTCCAGAACAGACTGAACAGGACTACGGGGCCGAAGGTCGCGCCGAAGCCCGCCCATGCGAAGGAGACGACGCGGAAGATGGAGCTGTTGGGGTCGCTTG
>ERZ779889.2139-NODE-2139-length-17228-cov-10.118267_pt1 | contig 17228 bp, 12 predicted proteins | sample MGYA00511030_ERZ779889 | MGnify/ENA primary metagenome ERZ779889 (study PRJEB29588, sample SAMEA2160616) | human gut metagenome | biome: human gut; feature: human-associated habitat; material: faeces | place: Denmark | collected 2008/2010 ...
GAAATCGAGATCATAGCAGCAAGAATCTTTCCCACCAGATGGGCAGGGCTCTCCCTCTGAACCAATGTAAGCATCTGCACCGAAGTAACCGTGGGAAATAGCACTTTCCACCACGGTGCGGCCCTTTGCGGCATCGATGCCCGCGGCAGCAAACAGCTCGTCCAGCGGAATATTGTCGCGGTCGCCTGCGATCTTGTCCAACAGGCGTTCCAGCTTGCGGGTGCGATCCATCCGCAGGCCGGTCCACAGTGCGCCGGCTCCGCCAATGGTTGTGGCCAATGCAGGGAGCAGATCGTCGAAGTCCGGAAAGTCGAACAGGCAGTCGATCAGTTCCTCCGCACCGGTAAACAGGAAGACAGCACCCAGAATGGTGCAGATCACGGCAATGGTCTTGTGCCAGTTTTGAGCGCTCTTCTGTTCTGCGGTGGGGCGGGCGGTGCCGCAGGCGGCCTCGGGATCCTGCTCCTGCCGGGGCGTGCTCTGCGGGGATGTGGGGTCGGCGCGATAGTCTGCCTGCGCCTGTGCTGCGGCTTTTTCTTCTTTTTCAGCGTTTTTATCGATGCTTTTTAAGATGAACAGCAGCACGCCCAGCGGTGCCGACATGGCAAACACAATAAAAATGGCAATGGTAGGGATATGCGCAAAATAGTGCTTCTTTGGCTGCATGGATAAGACCTCTCAATGTATCAAAAACAGTTCAAAACAGAAAAAGACCGCGTTCCACTCTATTATAGCGGAGCACGGTCTTTTTGTTAAGGGGTAAATATCGATGCGTGCGAAAACAGCAGGGGAGTAAGACCGCTGCTTTCCGGGAAACGTTACTTCATCAGGCTGCAGACGGCCTCCGCGTAAGCGGCAGGGTCATCCACCGGCAGACCTTCAATGAGCTGTGCCTGTGCATACAGCAGAGCGCTGTACTTCTTGAGCTTGTCGGTGTCACCGGCCTCCTGTGCGGCCTTGAGCACGGCAAACACGGGGTGGTTGACATTCAGCTCCAGCACCTTGTCGCTCTTTACGCCCTCGCTGCCGGGCTGCTTGGACAGCACCTTTTCCATTTCGATGGACAGCGGGCCGTCGGCACTCAGACACACGGGGTGATCCTTCAGGCGGGTGGAGACCTTGACCTCCTTCACCTTGCCGTCCAAAGCGTCCTTCATGGTGTCGAACAGAGCCTTGTTCTCAGCGGTGGCATCCTCGGCGGCCTTCTTCTCTTCCTCGGTCTCAAGGCCCAGATCGCCGCTGTTGACATTCTTGAACTCCACAGTGCCGTCCTTGCCCTCGGCATCCTTGCGGGGATAGCTGCGCAGGATCTGCAGGCAGAACTCATCCACATCCTCGGTCAGCAGCAGGACGTCATAGCCCTTATCCATGACCAGCTCAGCGGCGGGCAGCTTTGCCAGACGGTCGGTAGAATCACCGGCAGCAAAGTAGATATACTTCTGCTCAGCGGGCATCTTGTCCACATACTCCTGCAGAGTGACCATCTTCTGCTCCTTGGCAGACCAGAACAGCAGCAGGTCGCGCAGCAGCTCGGCGTGCATGCCGTAGTCGGAGTAAGCACCGAACTTAATCTGACGGCCGAACTCCTTCCAGAATTCTTCGTACTTCTGGCGGTCGTTGGCCAGCATGGCGTGCAGCTCGTTCTTGATCTTCTTTTCCAGAGCGTTGTGGATCAGCTTGAGCTGGTTGTCCTTCTGCAGCATCTCGCGGCTGATATTCAGGCTCAGATCCTGACTGTCTACGATGCCCTTGACGAAGCTGAAATAATCAGGCAGCAGGTCGGCGCACTTCTCCATGATGAGCACGCCGGATGCGTACAGAGCCAGACCCTTCTCGTAATCCTTGGTGTAGAAATCGTAGGGGCGGTGGCTGGGAACAAACAGCAGGGCGTTGTAGTTCGCGGTGCCCTCGGTGCGGCTGACGATGACACGGGCAGGGTCGGTATAATCGTTGAACTTCTCTTTATAGAAGCTGGCGTACTCTTCGTCGGTCACTTCGCTCTTCTGCTTTTTCCAGATGGGCACCATGCTGTTCAGGGTCTCCAGCTCGGTGTAGCTCTCCCACTCGGGCTTGTAATCCTCGGGCTTGGGGTCCGGTTCCGGCTTCTGGCGCTCGTGCTGGCGCTCCATCTGGATGGGGTAGCGCACATAGTCGCTGTACTTCTTGACGATGGCAACAATGCCGTATTCATCCAGGAAATTATCGTAGTGGTCGGTCTCGGTGTCCGGCTTGATGTGCAGGATGATCTGAGTGCCGGCGGTGTCCTTCTGGGCGGGGGTCATTTCGTAGCCGTCCACGCCGGAGGACTCCCACTGCCATGCTTCATCCGAGCCATAGGCCTTGGAAATGACCGTGACCTTGTCGGCAACCATGAAGGAGGAGTAGAAGCCCACGCCGAACTGACCGATGATGTCGATGTTCTCGTCCTTGTTGTCTTTCTTGAAGTCCAGAGAACCGGAGTGGGCGATGGTGCCCAGATTCTGTTCCAGTTCCTCTTTGGTCATGCCGATGCCGTTATCCTCGATGGTCAGGATGCGGTTATCCTTGTCGCGGGTGATGAGGATGCGGAAATCGCCCTTGTTCATGCCCACGGAGGGGTCGGTCAGACTCTTATAGTAGAGCTTATCAATGGCATCCGATGCGTTGGAGATCAGCTCCCGCAGGAAGATCTCCTTATTGGTGTAGATGGAGTTGATCATCATATCCATCAGTTTTTTGCTTTCAGCCTGAAATTCTTTCTTAGCCATAATGCAAGACCTCTTTTTATCTGTATTCAGTGCCGGGCACTCGGGAAGCTGGAACACTTCGGAATGCTTAGCACTCATAACTTTCGAGTGCTAATATACACCGCTTCCCGGCAAAAATCAAGGGCTTTCATAAAAAGTTTAAAAATCGGAAGCGGCCTGCGGTCTGTGCAGACCTTTTGTGCCTGCCAATTAAAACGGAACTGCCATTATAGATGACCGTGGTGCACACAAAGACGGGTTTAAATCGTATTTCAAATGAAAGCGTTTTGTGCTATAATGAACCCCGAAGATCATTTCCGAAGGGGGAAAATATCATGCAGCTGAAGCAGCTGGAACTGGAAGGCGGCGGAACGCTGACTGTTTATCTGCGGGATTCCTGCGAACGGATGCCGAAGGCCATCGACCGGCCTTTGGTGCTGGTGGTGCCCGGCGGCGGCTATACCCACGTCAGCGCCCGGGAGGGCGACCCGGTTGCACTGCAGTTTGCAGCAGCGGGATATCATGCCGCTGTGCTGGACTACGCCATCTGCGAACAGGCGAAGGACGGTCTGCCGCTGCGCCAGCTGGCACAGGCCATCGGCCTTGTGCGGCAGCACGCGGCCGGGTGGCATATCCTGCCGGAAAAGATCGCAGTGTGCGGCTTTTCGGCGGGCGGCCATCTGGCACTTTCCGGTGCTGTGCTGGACATTCCTGGGGAGCGCGCCCAGCCCCGGCCCAATGCGGTGATCCTGGGCTATCCGGTGGTCACCGCAGGGCAGTATGCCCACCGCGGCAGCTTTGTGCAGCTGGCGGGCAGCACCGACCCGGCGGCACAGCAGGCATTCGGTCTGGAGGATAAGATCACGCCGCAGACGCCGCCGGTGTTCGTGTGGGCCACCATGGAGGACGCTACCGTTCCGGTGGAGAATACGCTGATGCTGGTGAGCGCTCTGCACAGGGCAGGTGTGCCCTGCGAGGCGCATCTGTTTGAAAAGGGGGTGCACGGCACCAGCATCAGCACCGCAGAGGTGGATCAGCCCAGCCGCCACCGGCATCACTGGGTGGAACTGGCAGTGGAATGGCTGGGAGACACTTTTGACTGGTCGGTTGGATAAATCTGACATATTTGAACGAACCTACAAAAAATTTACAATTAAACTGTTGACTTGCATAAACCTTTGACGTATACTGGTCAGCAGGGACAAACTTAAGGAGGAATACCTATGGTTATGGACCCGACCCTGCCGCGTGTTTCTGTGCGCGACCTGCTCATGCAGGCATTTCTTACCGGATGGGAGCTTTCGGACAAGACGGTTTCGCAGGACGAATACCTGCAAAGCTCCATTCAGGTGATCGAAATGCTGCAGGTGGAACCGGAAAACCTTTATGCCGAAGAAGGCCTTGGCCTGCCGGACGGCGAAGAGGTGGATCATCTGGACGATTGGCTGCGTGCTGACGGCCAGTGGCTGTACTACGGGGTGGAGGAAGAGAACTTCTTCCTGATTCAGTGGTATCCGGACGAAGCGGCTGCAAACGCAAAGCTGGCCCAGCTGGAAGAACTGGGTGACGGCAAGCAGTATCTGGTAGATCTTTCCCTCAAGCGGGAGAACCCTTCCAGTGCAGAAAACTTCGGCAATTCCAATCCGGTCCAGCTTCGTTCCTGAAAACATCACCTTAAAGCGAAAGGAAATTTTGCAGCATGCAGCTTTCTGAGATCGAGCGCGAACAGCTTTATGCCATCGTAGAAAAATACGATCATCACCCGGATGTACAGCGGATGCGGGAGTATATCCAGCACGGTTCTGTCACCACCTACCAGCATTGCAAGAATGTGGCGCTGGTGAGCTTCTGGCTCAACCGCCGTCTGCGTCTGCACGCCGACGAGACCTCGCTGGCGGTGGGGGCCCTGCTGCATGATTTTTATCTGTATGACTGGCATAACAAGGGCACCTTCCACGGCCTGCGCCGGTTGTTTGAGATGCACGGCTTCTCGCACCCGGGCTGTGCCTGCATCAATGCAGAGCGTGTGTTCGGCATCACCAAAAAGGAACAGAGCATCATTTCCAGCCACATGTGGCCGCTGACCTTCCGTCATGTGCCCACCTGCCGTGAGGCCATTATCGTCTGTCTGGCAGATAAGTACTGTGCTGTGGTAGAGAGCATGTTCCAGCGCTCCCACGCCGGTGCTGTGGTAGACGGCAGCGTGGAAGTCGATGGCGAAGAGTGGTAAGCCTGCCTGCTGGTAAATAAGCGAAACAAAAAAGGACTCTGCATCGTCAAGGTGCAGAGTCCTTTTTTGCATCTCACAGCTTTTTGTAGCCCTCCGGCTCATCCGCAGCGGCACGGCGCTCCATGAGGAAGGTGTCCAGCCAGCGGCCATGACAGTCCCGCGCAATGCGCTCGCGGCGGCCTACCAGACGGAAGCCACACTTGGTGTGCAGGGCACGGCTGGCAGCATTGTCCTGCAGCACGGTGGACTGCAGGGTCCAGTAGCCGGCCTCTTCGGCCTGACGGCACAACTCGGCCAGCAGATGACAGCCCAGTCCATGGCCGCGGAACTGCTCCCCCACATAGATGCTCACCTCAGCTACGCCGCGGTAGCACCAGCGCGGGTCTACCCGGTGCAGTGCGGTCCACCCGGCAATGACATCGTTCACCAGCAGCACCAGCCGACAGTCCTTTGTATGGGAGGCATCCCACGCAGCGTATGGGGGGCAGGTAGTCTGAAAGGTGGCATGCTCTGTGGCGATGCCCTCTAAATAGATTCTGGAAACGGCGTCCCAGTCTTCCGGCTCCATGGGCCGGATCGTGATCTTGCTCATATGCAATTTCCCAGCGGACAGGCAGAAGCCTGCCCATACCCTCAACTCTCAAAAATGACCGGTTTCAGTATAGCAGAATTTGCAGTGCGGTACAAGCGCCGCACTGCACAGAAATTTCTTTGACATCAGGCAGGTTTGTGATACAATAAAACATATAAACAAGGGCACGGCGCAAAGACCGCCGCTGCAGAACGGAGGATGTTGACACATGAAATGGATCAGAACGGCACTGTGTGCGCTGGGAACGCTGGCGTGCCTGTCGCTTTCGGCTTTTGCAGCAGAGCTTGGAGAGCCGAACATCACAGAGCAGACCACGATGAAGGAACTGCGGGAAAACCCCAGCATCAAGGGTTCGGGCTTTTACACCTACTGCAACGAGTGGATCGAGGGCAGCACAAAATACGACAACACGCCCATTAAGGGCTATGTGAGCTGGGCGGCCTCTGAGGATGCCGCCGAGGGCATGAACCTTGTGATCGAGAACTACAACAAGGGCGTGCAGGTCACATGGCAGGTGTATACCCCGGAAGAGATCGAGGCAGATCCGGCGCTGGGCATGGTGCAGCTGTTTTATTTCCCGGCAAAAACGGAAAACGCCAAATATGTGGTCGTGGTGCCCGGCAACGGAGGCAACACCACGGCAGAGCTGAACGAGGGCGCATCCATCGCGAACCAGCTACACGATCTGGGCTATGCGGTGTTCGTGCTGCGGTACCGTTCGTTCCTGAATGCTTCCGACAACGCGCCGCTGTACGACATTGCCAATGCCGTGAAGTATCTGACCAAAAATGCAGAGCAGTTCGGTGTCCAGCGCGAGAACTACGCCCTGATGGGCTTCTCGTCCGGCGGACACATCGTGGGACTGATCGGCTCGGACAACGAGCGGTTCGGCTACAAGGCCTTTGGCATTCCTCAGCCGGCAGCACTGCTGCTGGGTTATCCCATCAACGATTTCTATGAGGTGAAGCCGCTGTACCACATTGCCATCGACCCGCTTATAATCGGCTGGCGTTACTACTGGACTAACATCTCGGATGTGGTAAACAAGAATTATACCCCCACCTTCTTCTGGTACGGCAAAAACGATTATTACATGGAGTGCATGAACTACGAAAAGCAGGGCCCCCTGCTGGAAAAGACCCTGAAGGAGAGCGGTGCGACCTATCAGTGCGTGGTGTATGAGGACGCCCCGCACGCCATTGGCCCGGGCCGTCACACCGATGCGGACGGATGGATCAAGCTGGCTACTGAGTTCTGGGAGGAACAGTGTAAATAACCGACAGAAAAAGGGGATTGCTGTGAAAAAACGATTTCGTGCGGTGCTGCTGAGTCTGGGACTCCTGTTCCTGCTGGCACAGCCTGCATTTGCGGCAGAGCTGGGCGAGCCCAATATCACACCGCAGACCAAAATGGAGGAGATCCGCTCCAACCCCAGCATTGTGGGGGCGGGCATCTACACATATTCACTGGACCAGGATCGTGCGCTGGATCGGTTGTACTGGGATGCACAGCCGTTGAGCTGCTTTTCCAATCACTGGACAGCGCAGGATGCGGCAGATGGACTGAATTACCTGATCCGAACATACAATGCCGGACAACAGGTGACTTTTCCGCTCTATACGGCAGAAGAGATCGCTCAGGATACCAGCAGGGATGGTGTAGAACTGTATTATATGCCGACAGAAAATGCACAGCCGAACCAGAAATATGTGCTGGTGATCGGAGGAAATGCCATTGTGGTCAGCGCGGAAATCCGCGAAGGCATTTCCACGGCATGGAACCTGCACGAAATGGGCTACCCGGTGTTCGTGCTGCGCTACCGGATCGGCATGAAAGCGACCAACAATGCGCCGCTGGAGGATGTGGCCCGTGCCGTGCAGTATATCACTGAGCATGCAGAGCAGTTTGGTGTACGGGCACAGGATTACGCGATCCTGAGCTATTCCTCCGGTGGACAGATCTCTGGCCTGTTCGGCACCGATGCGGTGGGCTATAAAAACTACGGCCTGCCGAAGCCGGGCGCAATGCTGCTGGGCTACCCGGTAAATACCTTTCTGGAGCTCAAGCCGCTCTATAATGTTCTGCTGGATACCGGCGTGTGTCAGCAACGCTATTATAAGATGACGCTGTCGGATTACATCACGCCGGACTATCCCCCTACCTACCACTGGTGCGGCAAGAACGACCTGACCCTGATGAGCATGTGCTGGTGGGCACAGGGACCGGTGCTGGAAAAAGCGCTGGTCCGGAACGGTGTTGCCCATATTTATCATGTGTATGATAATGCACCGCATGCGGTAGGTGCGGGTAAGGGCACCGATGCAGAAGGCTGGCTGAACGAGGCTGTTGCATTCTGGGAAGAACAGACAAAATAAAAAAACACGCAGATCCGGGCTTTGCAGCTGCACAGCCCGGATTTTGCAATGGGAGACGAAAATGGAATTTCTGGCATTTCTTTACACGGTGCTGCTGGTGGCCATCTGCCTGATGATGGCGCTGCTGCTCTACCGCTCGGCAAAGCCGACGGCCAGCCGGGACGATACGGAACTGAAGGAATGGCTGCGCCAGCAGCTGGATGCGCAGAACCGTCAGATGGAAGCGAAGCTGGCAGAGATGTCTCAGCAAAACCTTGCCGCCATGGGGCAGATCAGCGAGACGCTGCAGGCTTCTGTGCAGAGCATGAGCACTGCCCTTGCTGCCGGGCAGGGCAGTCAGCAGCAGACCATGGAGCAGCGACTGCAGGGGCTGGAAGCCTCTAATTCCCGCAAGCTGGAAGAGATGCGCCGCACCCTTGCCGAGGGCCTGACCACCTTGCAGGCCCAGAACGCCCAGAAGCTGGACGAGATCCGGCATACCGTGGACGAGCAACTGCAGGATGCCCTGCAAAAGCGGGTGACTGAGAGCTTCAAAGCGGTCAATGACCAGCTGGAACAGGTATATAAGGGTCTTGGCGAGATGCAGAACCTTGCCGCCGATGTGGGCGGGCTGAAACAGGTGCTTTCCGGCGTGAAGACCCGCGGCATTCTGGGCGAGATCCAACTGGGTGCGATCCTGGAAGAGATCCTTGCCCCGGAACAGTACGACACCAATGTGGCCACCATCCCGGGCAGTACCCAGCGGGTGGAATATGCCATCCGGATGCCCGGCGCGGACGGCGGCACGGTCTGGCTGCCCATCGATTCCAAGTTCCCGGGCGATACCTATGCCCACCTGCAGGACGCGCAGGCTTCCGGCGACGCACAGGCCGTGGAGAACGCCCGCCACGCACTGGAGCTGGTGCTGCGCAGCGAGGCCAAGGACATCCGGGAAAAATATGTGGAGCCGCCCTATACCACGGCTTTCGGCATCCTGTTTTTGCCGTTTGAGGGCCTGTATGCCGAGGTGGTGAACGCCGGTCTGCTGGAAGTGCTGCAGCGGGACTATCAGGTGAACATCGCGGGCCCCAGCACCATGGCGGCGCTGCTCAACAGTCTGCAGATGGGCTTCAAGACCCTTGCCATCCAGAAGCGCTCCGGCGAGGTGTGGCAGCTGCTGGGTGCGGTAAAGACCGAATTTGACAAGTTCGGGCAGGGGCTTTCCAAGATGCAGCAGCGTCTGCGCCAGACCGACGAAGAGCTGGATAACCTCATCGGGGTGCGCAGCCGTGCCATCCGCCGCAAGCTGCGGGCGGTGCAGACCATGGACGAGGGCGCTGCCGCCGCGCTGCTGGAGCTGGACAACGAGCCGGGCAGACCGGTGGCGGCACGTCTGCCGGAGAATGGGGAAGAGCTCTGATGTGCAGAATATTCCCGCGTTATCCCTTGCGATTTTTCTGACAATGTGGTATGATAGGAACTGTTCTCAGAAACAACCGCCGCAAAAACGCGGCACTGCATAAAAATATAAATAAGGAGACCGAGCATTATGAGCGTAAACAAGATCAGTGAAGCCATTCTGGGCGTTGGTGTGGATGATACCACCATCGACCTGTTCGAGAGCCAGTATCCGGTGCCCACCGGCGTCAGCTATAATTCCTATGTCATTCTGGACGAGAAGACCGCCGTTCTGGATACGGTGGATGCCCGCGCCACCGAGCCGTGGTTGGAAAACCTGACCGAAGCTCTGGCAGGCCGTAAGCCGGATTATCTGGTGGTCTCCCACATGGAGCCGGACCACGGCGCAAATATCGCAAAGCTGGCGGCACTCTATCCGGAGATGCAGGTGGTGGGCAACGCCAAGACTTTCCTGTATATGGATCAGTTCTTTGGTGCTGATGCTGTCGCAAAGGAGCGCCGTGTGGTGGTGAAGGACGGCGAGAGCCTGAGCCTTGGCACCCACACCCTGACCTTTGTCTTTGCCCCCATGGTGCACTGGCCGGAGGTCATGGTCAGCTATGAGAGCAGCGAGAAGGTGCTGTTCTCCGCTGATGGCTTCGGCCGCTTTGGCGCTGTGGCAAAGTTTGACGAAAAGGCCGACTGGGCCAGCGAAGCCCGCCGCTACTACCTGAACATCGTAGGCAAGTACGGCCCGCAGGTGCAGGCGCTGCTGAAAAAGGCAGCGGCGCTGGATATCCGGACCATCTGCCCGCTGCATGGCCCGGTGCTGACCGGAGATTTGGGCAAGTACCTGAATTACTATGACATCTGGTCCAGCTACAAGCCTGAGGAACCGGAAAAGATCCTTGTGGCAAGTGCTTCCATCCACGGCCACACCCGTGCAGCAGCCCACCTCATGGCAGAAAAGCTGCGTGCAAAGGGCGCAAAGGTAGTGGAGATGGACCTGACCCGCACGGATGTGTCCTATGCCGTTACCGAAGCTTTCCGCTGCGGAAAGATCGTGCTGGCCTGCGCCACCTATGACGGCTTCCTCTTCCCGCCGATGGAGAATTTGCTGACCCATCTCAAGACCAAGAGCTTCCAGAACCGCACGGTCGGCCTGATGGAGAATGGAACCTGGGCACCCATGGCCGCAAAGCTCATGCGCGCCGAGTTGGAAGGCATGAAGAACATCACGGTCTGTGAGAATGTGGTCACCATCCGTTCTGCCGCCAATGCCGCTGCAGAAGCCCAGATGGATGCTCTGGCTGCGGAGATCACGGAAAAGTAAACAGAATGGTCTGTACAGGGCCGCTGCCTGCCGAAGAGCCTCGGCGGGCAGCGGCCTTTTTGCAGCGCCATTGAACAGACGAAAGAAGTCTGATATAATACAGCTAAAACATATGGTGGGAGGAGCTCAGGAATGTTAAAATCGGTACACAGGGATGTGCTGCAATGGTGGAAAGGCCCGGATAAAAAGTATTTTTGTGTGATGCTTGGGTTTGCTGTTGTGGTGTATTTTCCGCTAATGAGTCAAAAACTGACAAATACATTTGACGGTCTTTGGGTGGATACATATTACATTGCCGGCGGCTGGGAACTTTCTATCGGCAGATGGCTCTGGCCGCTTGCAGATGCGCTGAGGTTTGGCGTTCAGACGGACCCGATCAATTCGCTGCTTACGCTCTCGCTCGTGACACTTTCGTTTATTCTGGTGCGCAGGCTCTTTACGACAAAGGATTCGTTTCTTACCTATCTGCTGGGAATGGCATTTATCTCTAGTGCATCGGTCAGCATCCAACTGTCGTATCGATACATGTCACCGATCTTCGGATTATCGCTTTTTCTCTCGGTTGCTGCAGCATACTGTGTGATCCGCACGGAAAATAAGGCCAGAGCAGTTGTGCAGGGGACGGCGTGTCTGACACTGAGTTTGGGGCTGTATCAGGCAAATCTCGGGAGCTTCTGCCTGATCCTTCTGGTCTATTTCCTCATGCTTCTGTTTCAAAAGCCGGATCGCAGCCTGATTCATGGGCATATTGCAAAAAGTCTTTGCAGTGCGGCGGCTGGCGTGGTATTGTATTATCTGACCCTGAAGATTGTTTTGCTGATTACGGGCTTTCAGATGTCGGAATACAACGGAGCTGCGAGTGTTTCACCGCTTTATGTTTTAAAGCGGCTGCCCACAGGAGCAGCAAGGGCATACCAGATCTTTGGAATCTATTTTTTTCGGAACCAGTATCGTAACAATATTCTGCAGGCCATGGGCTTTTTTGCACTGATCGTTTTGCTGGTCGGATTCGGGCTGTTAAAACGCTTTTGGCAGGTCGTCCGGAGCAGAGACCCGGAATACATTTTGCTGAGCGCTGCGGCGTTGGCAGTGCTGCCGGCAATATGCAATGTGACGTTGTTGATCACCAGCGAAGCAACCTGGCGTCTGCAGATGGCAGGGGCACTGGATCTGTTTATCCCTCTGTGCATCTTACTTCTGGATGTGACCCGGAAGAAACAGCCTCAAAATGAAAAATTAAGGATGGCGGTTATCGGAGGGACCGTCCTTTTGGCGGGCCTTATCGTATACGGCAATGTCTATATGAGGGCAGTCGATCAGGAAGCAATGTACGAGGGCAGAAAATCGCTGAAGAGCATGACGGACCGGATCGCGGACGATCTGATGGACTTTGGATATTTTGACGGAGAAGAGCGGCTGCCGGTGGTGTTTGTGGGCAGACCCAGTTCAAACCCGACTTTCCTGATGAGAGAATATTACCTGTACGCAAATACTTATGCCCAGATAGGCCGATTCTGGAGCGGCGCCGATGTTGCCCAGCAGGTGTGGAAGAGTGTTTTTCAGAATATCACACCGGTCAATCTTACCTACGGAAGAGTGGAGCGTTATCTTGAGGTTTATGCTGAAAGCGAAACGGAGCAGATGCCGACTTATCCGCAGGAGGGGTATATCCGGCAGATCGGAGATACGGTGGTCGTCAAGATCTCGGACGATTACAAGGATGAGCTGACCAGCGCGGAAGAAGAAAAGCCGCTGTCGGGCTTTTTTGAACTCGGGCAGGTAGATAATGGCTTTTATGAGCCGTGGAAAGATGAAGAATGAACCTGCCTGAAAAATGCGGTTGAGTGCGGCATTTGCGGAAACTGCGTGCGCAGCCCTTGCAAACTTCCGCGAAATGTGGTAGTATACATACGGTTATAAACCTGAATACTCCCAAACGCAGCGACGGAGAGAGTAGGTCTGTACCGCACGGCAAAGAGAGAAGCTTCACCGGCTGAAAGGGCTTCCGTGTGTGGGCTGGCTGAAGTTCGCTCCTGAGCGGTCTGTGCGAAAGGCGAAAGCTCACTAGCACAGAACGGTTGCGCCCCGTTACGGCGTTCTGAGAGCCGCCCGGCATCTGTGCACGGGTGGAAACCGGGTGGTACCGCGGAGCAGAAGAATTACAGCTTCGTCCCTTTTGCCTGAGAAATCGGGCAGGGGACGGAGCTTTTTTGTTGCACTCCGCTCATCAACACGAAGAATAAAGGAGAGAACATCCATGCAAGCAATGATCGACGAGCTGGCAAAACAGGCCGCTGAAAGCCTTGGTCAGGTGTCCGGCAAGGAAACGCTGGCCTCCTTCTGGCAGGAGTACCTCAGCAAAAATGGCAAGATCCCTGCCCTGATGAAGAATCTGCGCACCGTTGCGCCGGAAGAGCGTCCTGCCATGGGCAAGATCATCAACGAACTCAAGGCAAAGGTGCAGGCAGACTATGATGCTGCTGCAGAACAGGTGAAGCAGGCAGAACTTGCTGCCCGCAATGCTGCGGAGACGGTGGATATCACGCTGCCTGCCAAGACCCGCTCTGTGGGCGGTCTGCACCCGCTGACGCTGGTCACCAACCAGATCATCGACGTGTTCTCCGGCATGGGCTTTGCTGTGGCAGATGCCCCGGAGATCGAGGACGACGACCACAACTTCACCCGCCTGAACGTGCCCAAGGATCACCCGGCGCGTGATATGCAGGATACCTTCTACCTGTCGGATGAGTTCCTGCTGCGCACCCAGACCTCCGGCGGTCAGATCCGCACCATGGACAGCCAAAAGCCGCCCATCAAGGTGTTGATCCCGGGCCGTGTGTTCCGCTCCGACTCCGACGCTACCCACAGCCCCATGTTCCACCAGATGGAAGGTCTGGTGGTGGATAAGGGCATCACGCTGGGCGACCTGCAGGGCGCACTGAACACCTTCGTGCAGAAGCTGTTCGGCGCTGACACCCGCACCCGCCTGCGTCCCTCCTACTTCCCGTTCACCGAGCCCAGCGTGGAGGTGGACGTGAGTTGCTTCGAGTGCCACGGCAAGGGATGCCCGCTGTGCAAGCACACCGGCTGGATCGAGGTGCTGGGCGGCGGCGTTGTCAACCGCAAGGTGCTGGAGAACTGCAATATCGACCCGGACGAGTATTCCGGTTTCGCCTTCGGCATTGGCATCGAGCGTATCGCCATGCTGAAGTATGGCATCAACAACATCGGCCTGATGTTCGAGAACAACCTGCAGTTCCTCAAGCAGTTCCACGAATAAGAGGGGAGAGAAGAGACAATGAAAGTACCTTTCAGCTGGTTAAAAGAATTTGTAGATATCGACATTACTGCGCAGGAACTGGAGGAAAAGCTCTTCTCCTGCGGCTTTGAGGTCGAAGAGCTGATCCCGCTGGATGCCGGCATCAGCAAGGTGGTCGTCGGCAAGATCGTGGAGATGGAAAAGCAGGAGGGCACCCACCTGACCAAGTGTGTGGTGGACTGCGGCGACTACGGCCACGACATCCGCATCAGCACCGGTGCCGCCAACATGAAGCTGGGCGACTGCGTGCCCGCTGCTCTGGATGGCTCCACCCTGCCCGGCGGCATCAAGATCAAGGCACGCAAGATGCAGGGCGTGGAGTCCAACGGTATGCTGTGCTCCGGCGAAGAGCTGGGTCTGAACGATGACCTGTTCCCGGGCTCTGAGGTCTACGGCCTGCTCATCCTGCCCGAGGATTCTGTCCCCGGCACCGACATTGCCCCCGTGGTGGGTCTGGATGACTATATCTTTGATATCTCCATCACCGCAAACCGCCCGGACTGCCAGTCCGTTCTGGGCATCGCCCGCGAGGTGGCTGCCGTTCTGGGTAAGCCCCTGCACATGCCCGCCATGGACTACAAGACTGTCTGCGAGCCGGATGCGCCCATCACCGTCAAGGTGGAGGCACCGGACCTGTGCCCCCGCTACATGGCACACTATGTGCGCAACATCCGCATGGGCGAGTCTCCCCGCTGGATGAAGCGCCATCTGGCTCTGTGCGGCCTGCGCTCCATCAGCAACGTGGTGGATATCACCAATCACACCCTGCTGGAGATGGGCCAGCCCATGCACGCCTTTGACCTGAACAAGGTCGCCGGCCGCACCATCGATGTGCGCCGCGCCCATGCGGGCGAAAAGATCGTTACACTGGACGAGAAGGAATTTACCCTGAACCCCAACAATCTGGTCATCTGCGATGCCGAAAAGCCGGTGGCACTTGCCGGCATCATGGGCGGCGCAAACTCCGGCATGGATGAGAACACCACCAGCCTGCTGTTTGAGTGTGCCACCTTTGCCCGCGACTGCGTGCGTAAGACCAGCCGCGCTCTGGGCCAGAACAGCGACTCCTCCGCCCGCTACGAGAAGGGTGTGGACCGCCACTCTCCCGAACTGGGCCTTGCCCGTGCCCTGCACCTGATCCAGGAGCTGGACTGCGGCGACATCACCACGCTGGAATATGACCTGACCGATGGCCGCCCGATGGAGCGCAAGCACATCGTTACCACTCCGGCTAAGATCTGCGGCGTGCTGGGCATCACCGTGCCGGATCAGACCATGATCGACATTCTGCAGCGTCTGGAGTTCACGGTGGATGTACAGGCCGATGGCAGCTGGGACGTGTCCGCACCCCTGTACCGCGAGGACGTGGAGAGCTTCCCGGATCTGGCCGAGGAGGTCATCCGTGAGTACGGCTACGACCACATCGTGCCCACCTTCCTGAACACTGCCTCCGTTACCAACGGCGGTCTGAACTACGACCAGAAGCAGCAGCTCAAGACCAAGCGTCTGCTGGCTGCGCAGGGCTTCTATGAGGCCTCCACGCTGGCCTTCTACTCCAACGCAGAACTGGATATGCTGCACATCCCGGCGGACGATGCTGCCCGCAAGGCCATCCGCATCCTGAACCCCATCAGTGAGAATCTGTCCATCATGCGTACCCTGCTGGCTCCCTCCATGCTGAATGTCATTGTGGACAATCTCAAGAAGGGCAACACGGAAGGCCGTCTGTTTGAGATGGCACCGGTGTATCTTGCCAAGGAACTGCCCATCAATGAGCATCCGCACGAGCGCCAGACCCTGTGCATCGGCGCATTCGGTCCTGAAGAAGATTTCTTCACCGTCAAGGGTGCACTGGAAGCACTGGCAGCTGGCTTTGGCCTGAGCTTTGACTACAAGCGCGAGACCACCCCGTGGCTGCACCCCGGCATCAGCGCTGCTGTTTACTGTGGTGACAAGCGTCTGGGTGTGTTTGGCAAGCTGTCCAACGAGATCAACGGCGAGCTGGAAATTGCAAAGGATCAGAAGGACAGCCAGAATATTTATCTGGGCGAGCTGGATTACGAGGCTCTGATGTCCTGCGTGGACGGCGAGCTGCGCTATCAGCCGCTCAGCCCCTATGCTGCTGTCAAGCGTGATCTGGCACTGGTCTGCGATGAAAAGACCACCTGCGGCGAGATCGAGGAGACCATCAAGAAGGCCAGCCCTCTGGTGGACGAAATTAAGCTGTTCGATATCTACCGCGGCGCAAATCTGGGCGAGGGTAAGAAGAGCATGGCGTTCACTCTGTCTCTGTCCGATCCGAAAAAGGAAGTTTCCACTGAGGAAGTGGAGCGCGTGGTCAAGAAGATTCTCGGCAACCTGAAGTTCAAGCTTGGCATCGAGATCCGCTAATTTTATTATATAAGTAATATAAGGCCGTCTGTGCAGGAATGTGCAGGCGGCTTTTTTGCGTAAAAAAGAGAACGTTGAATACAAGAAAATGAACGATTTTCAGCAGCGCAAGAAAAAAGATGAAAAAATCTGTCAAAAAGTGTTGACAAGGAGGCGGGGGTGTGGTATTATACTTGAGCGCCAAGCGCTGAGGCAAAAGAATGACTTCCGGAGCCACAGCAGGAAGCCCTTGAAAAGAACCAATAGACGCTGAAAAAGTTCCAGTTTGTTCTGAGAAACTTCTTGAGTGTCCAAGTTCAGAAAGTTCAAAAGCTTCTAAAAAATAAGGCTTGACAAAAAACCACTTCGGTGGTACAATAAACAGGTCGTCAGCCGCAAGGCTGAGGCGCACAGGACCTTGAAAATTGAACAATATCGAAAAACTTGTAAGGAACCTTTATGTGTTTGGAAAAACACTTAAAACAATTCCAAAAGTAATTCACACAGGACGCAAGCGATTGCGTGCTGAGCGAACAAGATTTAACACTTTTAAGTGATAAATATCATTTATAAAGAGTTTGATCCTGGCTCAGGACGAACGCTGGCGGCGCGCCTAACACATGCAAGTCGAACGAGCGAGAGAGAGCTTGCTTTCTCGAGCGAGTGGCGAACGGGTGAGTAACGCGTGAGGAACCTGCCTCAAAGAGGGGGACAACAGTTGGAAACGACTGCTAATACCGCATAAGCCCACGGGTCGGCATCGACCAGAGGGAAAAGGAGCAATCCGCTTTGAGATGGCCTCGCGTCCGATTAGCTAGTTGGTGAGGTAACGGCCCACCAAGGCGACGATCGGTAGCCGGACTGAGAGGTTGAACGGCCACATTGGGACTGAGACACGGCCCAGAC
>ERZ779889.2147-NODE-2147-length-17170-cov-3.952089_pt1 | contig 17170 bp, 13 predicted proteins | sample MGYA00511030_ERZ779889 | MGnify/ENA primary metagenome ERZ779889 (study PRJEB29588, sample SAMEA2160616) | human gut metagenome | biome: human gut; feature: human-associated habitat; material: faeces | place: Denmark | collected 2008/2010 ...
CTACGCCTTTTGCGTGGCAGTGTCGGCTGCCGCAGTCCCCCGTCCGATTTGGATCATTCAAAAATTCAAATCGAAACGGAGGAAAATATCATGGATGGACACCATCCGAAACGAAGAAAGGACAAATATAATCCCTATACCATCGGCACAACCGAGGACGGCCGCCACTGGCTGACCTTTTCGGACGGACAAGGCAATCGGCATCATTTCGAGATCAGTGCTGCCGTGTTTACGCTGTTTGATTCCTTTGAGTTGGACGATCTCTCCTATCTGAACGAAGTGGATCGCCACTATGAACAATCGGAGCTCACGGAGGCATCGTTGTATGACCGGGCCGTGCATCGTCCGGCGACGGTTGAAGAAAGCACTTTGCAGAGCATGGAATATGCGAAGTTACATAGGGCGATTTCAGAACTTCCCGAAATACAAAAGCGGAGGCTGATCCTCTACTACTTTCAAGGTCTGACCTATGAGCAGATCGCAGGAATGGAGGGATGCACTTTTCAGGCCGTTGCAAAATCGGTTGCGGCCGCCGAAAAAAGATTGAAAAATTTTTTGAAATAGGCGGTTGAAAAATAGCCTTTAAGTGAGGAAACAGGTGGAGAGGTACGAAAACTCTCTGCCTGTTTTCCTTTTTGGCAAACGGGTGTGATCCTTGACAACCGAATACCCATTCATCAAGCACATTCCTATTGCCATTGCGAAAGCATGAGCCACATTAGCGGCTGCGCCACGATCTGCATTGCAGGGAGCGATAAACAGTCGGCTATCACGGGCGGGTGGCTCCCGCCCCGGCGACGACCGGCAATAGGGCTAACGATACTCCCGTCCAGCCACAGTCCGAGCGTGATAAGCGGCATTTCGACCGTGAAGCCGTCGCAGGCAATGGGGGCGGTTGCGAGAGAACCTCGTGAGGGTGAAATTCCCGTGGAGCCGACAGCCATCGGCCGCTTGATGACTTCCCAATAGAAAATCGGGGTGTCGAGGACAAATTGATTTTCTTCAAAATACTACGGTCAAGCGGCGGGACGGGTCAGACGAAACGGAGAATGTTTTATCTCTCACCGACCTTAATTCTGTTCTGCCGCTTGACCTCTACATAGGCGGAAACGCCTAAATACACAAAGGAGGTCATCACAGAATGAACCACACATATTTGCGCGGCGATATGTATTACGCCGATCTGGGCCGGGGCATCGGCTCTGAGCAGGAGGGCTACCGTCCCGTCGTGATCATTCAGAACAATGTCGGGAACAAACACAGCCCCACGGTCATTATCGCTTCCATTACGAGCAAAACCGGCGTGAAAGCCAAACTTCCCACCCACTACTACATCGACGCCGAGGACGGCTTGGAACTGCCCTCCATCGTCCTGCTGGAACAGCTGCGCACCGTCGATAAGCGCCGCTTGGGCAACTTCATCGGGCATCTGTCCGAAAAGCACATTTGCGGCATCAACCATGCGCTGGCGGTCAGCATCGGTCTGATCGAAAGCGTCCCGAAAAAACTGATCCTCTGCCTTTGCAGCACCTGCGCCGATAATTTCTACGGCACGGGTGCTTATTATTTACGCAGGATCGACCCGAACCAAATGGCAAAAGACACTTGCACCTACTGCAACAGCAGAAAAGGGCTGGATTATGAGATTGTCCGCAAATAGCAGATGTTTTATCGGAAAAAGCTGAATTTGCACAAGTGACGCTCCGTCTTTCGGGTGATATAATCTTCTTGTCTTACAGGACAAGCAGGTACAATCAAGTCGCTTGTGAGAAAGGAGTTATGTGGTTGGAACAGATTGTACCGAAATACTCTGTCGGAAAACGGACATACTCTGTCGATGAGATACGCTCCATACTGAATATCGGGCGTAGAAAAGCATATGAACTGTGCAATTCGGGAGAGTTCAAAATCGTCCGTATCGGCAGAACCATAAGAATTTCAAAACTCTCTTTCGATGAGTGGCTTGATAATATCACAGATAACGGAGGTATTTGATATGGCTTCAATCGTAAAGAGAGGCAAAACATATTCTGTCGTTTATTATGAGGGCGAGGGTTCAAATCGTCATCAGGTATGGGAATCGGGGCTGAGCTATTCGGCAGCCAAATCCCGCAAAGCAACGATTGAATATGAGAAAGAACAGAACACCCATGTGGATCACAATGATATTACCGTAAGCGAGTTTTTGTATGAGTTCATCGAAAAATACGGTGAGAAAAAATGGGTGGCATCAACCTATGACGGAAATGTAGGCTTGCTTGAAAATTATGTCCATCCCTATTGGGGCGACAAAAAACTTCGCAGCATCCGCACCAAGACCGTCGATGACTTTTATCATTTTCTGTTGAACGAAGCAGAGCCGGCAACCAATATGGGCAAACCAAAGCGGGAGCATATCAGCCCCTCAACCATTCATGACATCCACAAGGTTCTGCGATGTGCTTTCAATCAGGCGAAAAAGTGGGAGTACATTGCGAAAAATCCGTTTTTGGATGCGACACTGCCGGAGCACAAGGAGGCTAAACGGGATGCCTTGACTCCCGAACAACTGCAAAGAGTATTGGACTTTACCGACCGCACCGACATCTACGACTTATATGTGATGCACTGTGCGATACAACTGGCGTTTGCTTGTTGTATGCGCGGCGGTGAGGTCGGTGGAACGCAGTGGGAGCGCTTTAGCCGGAGTGATCAGGTGCTATACATCGACCGTGTGATTGACCGTGTTGATAAGAAACTGATTGAAAAGCTACCCAAAATGGACATCCTTTTCCGCTTTCCAAACCTCTATCCGGGCACACGGACGGTGATTGTCTTAAAGCAGCCGAAAACGGAGGGCAGTATTCGTACTGTCTACATTCCCGAAACCGTTGCAAAGAAGCTCGAAAAGCTCAGAGAGATGCAAATGAAGCTGAAACTGGAGCTTGGCGACGACGGCTATATGGATTATGGCCTGATTATCTGCCAAGCCAACGGCCGACCGATTATGACCGAGCATCTGAATAAACGATTCAAGGAAGTCCTTATTGGTCTGAACGACCCGACAATCAATGTCGATAATGTCGTGTTTCACAGTTTACGGCATACGAGTACGGGCGTAAAACTTCGGCTCTCCAAGGGCGATCTAAAAGCGGTACAGGGTGATGGCGGATGGAACTCTCCCGATATGGTGACCAAGCGCTATGCGCACATTCTTGACGAGGATCGCCGTCGCCTTGCTGATGAGATGGAGCAATCCTTTTACAAAGGCAAGACAGAAGAAGCACCCGTTACTGCCGCACCCGCACTTGATGCAGAAGCTCTTGCGAGCCTGCTTGCCAGCAATCCTGAACTACTCAAAAAGGCTTTGGAGCCTGTCCAGCTTGCTAATAACACCTGATTTTATTAGCAGAGAGCAAATTAGCAAAACGCACCGTATTAGCAAACGGGCTGAAAACCGAATGAAAATGCCGTCGATAATGCGGTGCGTATTAGCAAAATGCCAGCTGTGGAAATAAGAAAAAGGTGATTGGTCTTGAACACGAAATGCAAATCCTGCGATTAGCAATTAGCAAGCAGCCAAACACAGCAGCAAATAAGGAAAGCCGAAAACCCTTGAAAACAAAGGCTTTCGGCGTTGTTTGTGGCGCGCCAGAAGGAACTCGAATCCCCGACCTTCCGCTTAGGAGGCGGACGCTCTATCCAACTGAGCTACTGGCGCATATTTAATTTTAAGGGCGACCGCCCCTCTGGCGGGGAACGCTCTTGGTTCTCTTAGGAGGCGGTCGCTCTATCCAGCTGAGCTACGGAAACATCTTTAAAATCTATTCAATTATAGGTACAAACCAACTCAATGTCAATCGCCTTTGCCCGAAAAGCGGTCGTTATAACATATTCTTAGGAGGCGGTCGCTCTATCCTGCTGAGCTACATATATCGGGCACCCCCAAAAAGTTCCCCCGCATCCGGCGGCGGTATCGCCGCAGAAGATGGCGTTGATTATCCGAAATACACAAAGCATTCCTTGCATTCCTTCGTTTTTGCGCCGCATTTCTCAGCAAGACTGCCCGACGCGAAGATACTTTGAATATGGGGAGGTACCCTGCAGAACTGTTCGTTTTTCCCCTGCAGGCTTTGAAGAGACCGACGCTTCAAAGAGAAAGCCGATCCCGCAGGGAGGGGAAGATCCTGCTCCGCCGTCGGCAGGAGCAGTGCAGAACACGAGGGTAGTGTACCATAAAAATTAAAAACAATCAAGAGGGAAAGAACAGGTTTTTGAAAAATATTGCGGTGCTTGAAACAATGTTCTTGTGAACCGGAGGGCCAGAAGAAGCGGAAGAGAAGGGAGACTGACCGACATTTTGGCGGGTCTGTAAAAAATCTGCTTTTTTACAGACCCGCGGCAAAGTCAAAGAAATAAGTCAAAGAAATGATAAGAGACTTTTTGAAGAATTGTTGTGGAAGAGCCACACAAAAGCGGCTGAAAAACGGTTACAGCCGATCGCTTCCGTCCTCCGGAATGACCTCCTTCACGGCGGTTATGGCGCATTCGATCATGCCGTCGTCCGGCTCTTTTGTTGAGATGCGCTGCATCCAGAGGCCGGGGGCGGAAAGGATGCGTACGATCCGGTTGTCGTGTCTGCCGGCATATTTGATGAATTCATAGCCTAAGCCCACGGTGACCGGGAGAAGTGCCAGCTTGCACACCGAACGGAGCAGATTGTTCAGGGCTTCCGAACCGAGGGTGAAGGAGGGAATGAAGGATCCTAAGATGATGCCCAGAATCAGCATGACGATCATAAAGGAGGTGCCGCACCGGGGATGGAAACGCTGCATTTTCCGCACATTCTCCACGGTGAGAGGCAGTCCTTTCTCATAACAGAAAATGGTTTTGTGTTCGGCACCGTGATACATGAAGGTGCGCCGGATGTCCTTCATCAGTGAGACGGCTGCCATATAGGCAACGAAAATGGCAATGCGCAGCACTCCCTCAAAGAGAGAGCGCACCAGCATCCGGGGATAGGAAGCGGCAATACCGCCTTCCACCACGCCCTTCAGGGTGTGGGAATAAAGGGCCGTGGGCAGCCAGATAAACAGGAAAATGGCCAATACAACGCCTAAAACCGAGCCTAACGCCGCCGCACCGGCGACCAGTCCGTTGGTTCCCTTTTTTTGGTCGGACTTTTCCGGAGCTGTCGTTTCTTCTTCGGTCACCGGGTCGCCCTCCGTGGCAATGATGGTGTTTAAATCTCCTTCAGAGCCGGAAGAAGCCTCTGTTTCAAGGACGGCGTTCAGATTCTCTGAATTGGGAAAAGTCTCCCCTGCGCCCTCCAAAGCCGCTTCTTTCGCCTCAGAGACAGATTCTGCCGCAGAAGCAGAATGCTCCGGAGCGTCCGGACTTTTTGCTCCTTCCTCTTCCGGCAGACAGGAAAGGGGCTCCAAGCCTTCCTTGGCCCGCTTTTTGTTCAGTTTTTTCAGCTTTCTTTCCCGTTCCTCTTCCTCGGCCAACTCGTCAATTCCGGAAAGCTCTGCGGAACGCATAAGGCATTTGTAGCCGATTTTCAGAGAGGAAGCCATGCCGTACAGCCCCCGGAACAGCGGCCACTTCCAGACCTTTGCGGGAGTTTTCTGAACGGTCGGCCATTTTTCGGTAACGATCTCCCCCTTGAGTGTGCGCACGGACATGGCGGTCACCTTCGGTCCCCGCATCATGATGCCCTCTAAAAGCGCCTGACCGCCTATGGAGGTTTTGATCTCCTGGTTCTGAAGCGGGCATTCTTCCTGTATGTTGTTTTTTTCGCTCATGTAAACCTCTTTCTGACCGTAAAACGACCCGGTCGTTCCTCCGGTCAAGTGCAGTATATACCATATATATGAACTTGGTGTGAACTGTCAAAAATCCCCCTCTTTTTCTTGACAACCGAAGGGAAATGGGATATAATCGGAAGAGAGCGTTGATATGATTGATATAAAGGACATTCTAATTCTATGAGAAAAATAGATTTGCATACCCATTCGTTTTTTTCCGACGGCTCCATGTCCCCGACGGAGTTGCTTTTCCATGCCAAGGAAGTGGGTCTGTCGGCGTTGGCTTTGACGGATCACGATACGGTGGCGGGCATTCCGGAAGCCGAGAGGGCGGCGAAGGAAAACGGCATTGAATTTGTGCCGGGAGTGGAGTTTTCCACAGAAGGCATTTCGCAGGTTCACATCCTGGGCTACTATATTGACAGCTCCGACACGAGCCTGACAGAAGCCTTCCGCCTTCAGCAGGAGGAACGAAAAGAGAATCATCGCGCCTATATGAAGGTTTTGCGCGCACACGGCTTTCCCATGACCGAGGAGGAAGTGCGGGCAGTGGCTCCTTTCGGAGGAATCGGCAGAGCGCACTACGCCCGGGTGATGGTGAATAAGGGCTATGTGACCAGTGTTCAGGAGGCCTTTGACCGGTATCTGGGAGTGGGCGGTCCCTGTTATGTGAAAAGAAATGTCATGCGTCCCGAAGAGGCGATTGCGCTGATTCACCGAGCGGGCGGGGCGGCGTTTTTTGCCCATCCCTATCAGACCAAGCTTTCGGATGAGGGAATCTTTCAGCTGATGAAGCAGTTAAAGGGGGCAGGACTGGACGGCATTGAGGGCTATTACAGCGAATATACCCCTGAAATGGGCGAAAAATTCAGAGGCATGGCAAAGGCTTTGGACCTTTTGCTGTCGGGCGGAAGCGATTACCATGCGAAAATGAAGCCCCACATCGAATTGGGAAGCGGCATCAAAGGGAATCTGACAGTGGATTACGCTCTTCTGGACAAAATCCGGGAGCGGGCAGAGAAGATAAGGAGCGGCCGATGAAGGATTTTATAAACCGGAATCAGAGGATGCTGAAATATATCGGTTTGGGTCTGTTTTGCCTGTTGGTGGTGGTGTGCTGTATCGTTTTTTTTCCGCGCATTGAGGCATACCAGAAGGACGGGATGGAGGAAAGTCTTAGAAACGCCAAAAAATGGGTGGATCAGTTCGGAATTTTCAAGTATGTGGTGATTCTGGCGGTCCAGCTTCTGCAGGTCTTTGTGGCGTTTATCCCGGGGGAGCCGGTGGAAATTTTTTCCGGATATATGTGCGGAACGGTGGGCGGATTGCTGATCTGCGAGCTGGGAGCGACCATCGGGACCATTGTGATTTACAAGCTGGTGGAAAAGCTGGGAAAAAAGGCGACAGACCGGGTGATTGGCTCCAAGACTTATGAAAAGCTGAAATTCCTGCACAACAGTGCTTCCAGAGACAGCTTCCTTTTTCTGCTGTTCTTTATCCCCGGAACGCCCAAGGATGTGTTGACCTATCTGGCACCCCTTCTTCGGGTGGGTGTCTGGCGGTTGACGGCCATCACCGCCGTTGCCAGAATCCCCTCGGTTGTCAGTTCTACCTATGTGGGTGCCAATCTGTCTAAGGGAAATCTGACCTTTTCTCTTTTGGTGTTTGCAGGAACGGCGGTGGCGGGGGCCTTGGGCATCGTAATCAATGATCTGATTTTGGATCGTAAAACCAAAAAACGAAAGGATAAAGCATAAAGCGTCTCCAAAAATTCCTGCACATGGAACAAGGGCGTTTTTGCCCCGGAGTGTTGTTGCAAAAAGCCTGAATACACAGAGAATTCCTTTGTTTTTTCGTCCCGTTCTTCGGCAGAACTGCCTGCCGAAGAAGAGAATTTGAATATTTTGGATATTTTGGGGCACCCCATAAAGAGAACAACGGCTGTTGACAAACCGGAATGGTTCTGGTATAATTTCTATACGATCCGGTCGGATGATTTTTGCGGATGGGGCAGAAACTTCCGGCAGGAGTTTTTACCGACAGAGGCAGCAGTATTGGCTGACAAGAAAAGAACGCTTGAATGCGTTGTGGAGGTTACATATGAAAAAAATCACGGCATGGATTCTGACCTTGGCATCTTTGGCTCTGGTGATGAGCTCCTGCGGAGCGTCCACCTCGCAGAGTAACACCTCGTCACCCACAACAACGACCGGACAAACCACTCCGGCCGATGCTTCGGGCACTACGGAGCCTTCGGAAACCACGGCTTCCACCGCTTCCTCTGCTTCCGATCCGACGACGGTCTCGACGCCCACCCCGACGGAATCCGTCACTCCTGTCCCGGCAGACCCTATGGAGGTCCTGAAGGGAAAGACGGCTCTTTTCTGCGGGGACTCGATTGTGATGGCATCTACCCACGATACGAAGCATGCGGCATTTTACGGCTGGCCCGGCAGAATCAAGGACCAGTACGGCATGAGCGTGGGTAAAAATGTAGGCGTGGACGGTGCTTCGGTATCGAATTGCCGCGGGAACAATACGGTCGTGAATCAGGTCATCAACAATTCCAAGACCAAGTATGATTTTGTGATTCTGGAAGGCGGAGTCAATGATGCCTGGGACTGCCAGCCGATCGGCTCGCCCATACAACTGCCCGCATCCGAAACCAAGGTGGCGGATCTGGATCTTTCGACCCTTGCGGGAGGCTTGGAAAATCTGCTGTACCGGACCAAAAAGCTGTATCCGGATGCCACGATCGGATATGTGATCAATTTCAAGATGACAATGCGCGTGGGTTATCTGACCGAGATGCAGGAATATATTGATGCCATCAAACGCATCTGCGAAAAATGGGGGGTTCCTTATCTGAATCTTTACGAGGACGAGGAATTCAATGAGGCGTTCAAGAAAAGCTCCCGGTATCTTGCCGACGGTTGCCACCCCAATTCGGCGGGCTACGACCTGATTGCTCCCTATATCGCCCAGTTCATGGCCGATATTTACGGGAAGGAATATACGCCCTTCTTTGAGCCGGACCTGACCGAGGAGCAGATCAAGGAAATCCTGAAGGGTAAGACGGCGGCCTTCTTCGGCGATTCCATTACCTACGCCGAAAAGGACAGTGCCTACGGCGCAGGATACGGTTTTGCCGGCAGGATTTCCGCAGACTATGGACTTGAGAGCTATAAAAATTTTGCTGCGAAGGATGCAGCGGTCTCTCCCAAACTGGGCGAGAATACCGTGCTCAAGCAGGTGAAGGGGGCAGAAGGCGGGAGCTACGATTTCGTGGTTCTGGGCGGCGGCCTGACCGATGCCAGCAATACCGTGTCCTTGGGGGTCGTTTCCAAGATGACTGCGGAAAACTACGACGAAAGCAAGCTGAATCTGAAGACCTTTGCAGGAGGCCTTGACCAGTTGCTGTACGAAACCGTTACCCGGTATCCGGACGCCACCATCGTGTATGTGGTCAATTATAAGCCCAATCCGAGCAAGGCCACGGGAATGGCCGGCCGGATGAGCCTGTATGTGGAGGCCATCGAAAAGGCCTGTGCAAAATGGGGCGTGGCGTGCCTGAATCTTTACACCAATCCCACCTTCAATAAGACCTTTGATATTACGGCCAAGACCAATTCTACGGACGGAATTTTGCCCAACTCTGCGGGGTATGATTTGCTTGCTCCGGTGATTGCCCGCTTCTTGGCGGAAACCTATGCGGCAAAGTCCTAAAGATCCATTCCGGCAGAAAAGAGGCGAGGGGAAACCATCCCGATTTTCGGATGATGAACGAACAACGGAAATATGAATTACAGGAAGGAATGAAACCTATGAAAAAGCTTTTTGCACTGATTCTGGCGCTTGTGACTTTGGGAATGCTTCTGACCGGTTGCGGCAATACGGTGACTACCGGAAAAGTAACCGGGAGCGAGACCGAGACCAAAGCGTCCGAAACTGAAACGCCGGATGCCTCCGGCTCTGCGCTTCCCACCGAAACAACCGAAGAAAACAAGAATACCGAGCCGGAATTCGATCGGATGAAGCTCTATGAAATCAAGACCACCGACGGCGTCCGGATGGAATGGAAGGATGAAGAGGTAGGCAAGGCCAGAAAGGATGAATGGCAGGGAACCGTCTGGTCCTTAGATACTTATACGAACAATAAGGGCGCAGAGTATTCCATGTTTTACGCCGGCGATTTTCTGAACTACATTCTGTCTGCCGGAACGCTGAAAGAGGACGAAGCTCTGAAACTGGCGCGCACAGACGGAACGCCTGCCAGAAGAGCAACCTGGAATATTCAGGATAACGGTGACGGTACCTATAAGATCGTGTCGGGCCTGAGCAAGAGCTATGCTTTAGGCGTTGCAAACGGCAAGGTGGTTCTTCAGAAGCTGGAAAATGCCAGCAACTTCACCATCACCGAGGTGGAGAATAAGAATGACGGAACCCTGTACCGGCAGTGGAACAGTGAAAAAGGAAATATCATCGTGCGTCTGCCCTCCGATGTTGTGGAGCAGGTCTACAAGAGAGTAAAGATCGGCTATAAGGAGGAAAGTGAGGAAAGCCTGAAGGGTCGGATTACCAATCGGATGCAGCGCTTTGCTGACGATGTGCAGAGAATTTATGATGCCTATGTGGAACTGACCGATTTTGTCCCCTACAGCCGCATCATCGTTTATGCGTTCACCCATCAGAATGTGATGGCAGGAGTGGTCGGCGGAGACTGCAACATTTATGTGAATGTGGACTGGTATGTGGACGACATGGAAAAGATGTGGCGCCGCTGGGAGGACGGGAAGGACGATGTGAACTTCTGCGTTCTTCATGAAATGGGTCATATGTTCGACTGGAACAGAGGCTGGAACTTCGAGTCGGAAATGCTGGCGGATCTGAAGGCAACCTATGTTCTGTACAAGTATCAGAACGAGGAAAAGGGATGCTACGCCGCACCTGCGGAATACGCTTGGAACAATATTTGGAATATCGATACAATCGATACAAAGGGCTACAAGGGACTGGCAGGCAGCGGCATGTCATACTTTGAAAGAGGCGAGGAGCTTTCCTACACCTACAGCATTTATTATTCGGCGATGATGTACACCTCCTACATCAAGCATTGCGAAGCGACCGAAGGGCTTGAAGGCTATGAGGCTCTGAAAAAGACCTTCCATTGGTTCCAGGAAAACAATAAGGTTCAGAGCGATTATACGGGCGAGGAGCGGTTCAATAAATTCAATGAGCTGCTGTCTGAGTACACCGGACTGGATATCAACGAGTTCATGACCACCACCTACCGGCCCGCCAACTGGAAGGCTACAGCGGCCAATGCCGCCGGAAAACCCGGCAAGCGGACCTGATCGGAATGCCCGGAAACATAAAAGCAACAAAAAGGGGCTGTAAAAAACTCTGACTGAGTTTTTACACCCCTCTTTTGTTTGTTTTGCAGAGGAAATTTCACGGTCGTAGATGAAATCAAATCCGTCTTTTTTCTCCGCAAGGCAGACATTCTTATGAAGCGATTTCATCATCGGATATGATTTTATTCCGACCGGCGGACGGCTCCAATCAAAAAACCACCTTTGTCCGGTATAGACAAAAGTGGTTTTTATGGTGCACCTTCAGGGATTCGAACCCGGGACCCACTGATTAAGAGTCAGTTGCTCTACCAACTGAGCTAAAGGTGCGTGTGCCCTATCCTTCAGCACGAGCGATATTATAGCATGGCACAAAGGTTTTGTCAAGGGCTTTTTCGGATATTTTTTATATTTTTTTTGCAAGACCGGAATCCTCCCTCAGGCGGGAGGAACGGCCTTTTCCATATGCTCTTCAACCGAAGGACAGGCCGCACTTCCCGTTTGCCGGGCTTTTCAGCTTGGCGGTAAGAAAAGAAAGTATTACCCTGCCTTTTTTACAAAGATATCTCCGGAAGCGGTATCGATTTCGATCTTAGCTTTGCCGTCTCCGGCAATATAAGTCTCTCCCTTCTGGCGCAGAGCCAGGTCGCTTTCAAACCCTCCGCTTCCCGTTTCAATTTCAGCGGTAAAGCCCATTTTTTCGGGCAGGAACAGAGTGACCTCGCCGGAGGCTGTGTCAATGCTACATTCCGAAAGGGTCTCAATTACGCTGATCTGCACATCTCCGGAGGCGGAATCCACGCTTAAATCCCCGAAAGAAGTTCCGCGGATCTCCACCTTTCCCGAGGCAGTGTTCGCAGAGAGATCTCCTGCTTGCAAAACATCGGCCCGAATGCTTCCTGAGGCAGTGTTCAGCTTTATTTTCGGGCAGTTTTCTTTTTGGATCAGGTTGATTTTCCCGGAGGTACTGGAAATTTCGATCTTTCCCGTGGCTGCCGAAGTCAGGGAAACATCTCCGGAAGCGCTGGAAATTTCAATTTTCTCGCTGCGCAACGTCTCGGTTTCAAAGTCGGCGGAAGCGAGAGAAATTTCCACATTTTTTGCCGCAAAATCTTTGGGAAGTGTGAGCGTCAGGTCCTTTGCCAAGCGCAGGGAACGGTATGTACCCGATTTCAGAAAACGGATGTGCAGAGTCGTGCCGTTCAGAAACCAATGAACCGAGGTATCCTCCGAAAGGGAAGAGGAAGAAGTTTCGCAGAGCTTCACGGTATTCCGGTCGTGATAGAGAATCTTTACGGATCCGGAAACCCAGGATAAGTCCAGATTCTCCACCTTTTCCGCAAGCTCGGTATTGCCATAGGAATACTTTTCGGCATCCTTGTAAAGGAAGTTCAGGCTGCTACATCCGGAAAAGAGCAGGCACAAAACCGGAATCGGAAAGAGTCCGGCTAAGAAAAAGCGCAGGAAGGGCTTCATGAATTTGCTCCTTTCTCTTCGACATTATTGGAATCCGGAGCGGTTTCGGAAGCGGACGGGGACTGACAGGGCTTCAGAAAAATGGACTTTCTTCCGGCACTGTAGCCGTGGGGCAGTAAATGCAGAGTCAGCTCCTCAATTACGGCCAGAAGGGCGACCACGCACACCCCGAAACAGTATACCACTCCGAAAGACGCAGACAGAAAATAGGGTACGCAGAAAATAGAGGCACCGGTGAGCTTGTTCAGATAGGTATGCAGGGAAGCAAACCGATGGTAGCGAATGGCCGCAGTCGTATAGGAGCAAACACGCAGGAACAGCACCAGAGCCACCCCCCACCAGATTTTTTTGGGCAGGGTGTGCCACAAAACCGGAAAAATTTTCAGAAGCATGACTCCGTAAAAGAGCAGATCCGCCGCAGAATCCAGCTTGGCTCCGAAATCGCTGGCGGTTCCGGTTTTTCTGGCCACAAACCCGTCTAAAACATCGGTCACACCGGTAAGGGTATACACCACGAAAAAAGCAGGGGAAAAGGGGCGAAGAAACAGCAGAACCGCTGTTCCGCTTATGCGCAGAAGCGTGATGGCGTTGGCAGAAAACAGAGTTTTGCGCATCGTTTTTTCTCCTTTTCTCAGATTCAGAAGTGAAATTGCGGATTCTTGGAAACGGTCACCGAAACAAATACCGGGGATGAAAACGGCGGTATGGAAAGGAGACAGGTGCAGGGGAGCCGTTTCAAAATACCCATCATTATACGGTCAGTATACCCTTTTATGATGCATTTGTCAAGAAAAAAGCACAGATATTCTACTTTTTTTGTAGCGCCGGAGGACATTCTGGGATGAAAAAGTTTTGGAACGCCGGAAATTCGCTTTACAGACGGGTCAAAAAGTGGTATACTGTACCCGTAAAAGCCTTTACAGGGCGAGAATGCGAAAGGAGGGACACCCGAAGTGGTCGTTGCGTTGGCGGTAGGAGATACGGTGCAGATGCGGAAGAAGCATCCCTGCGGAAGCGAGCTGTTCACGGTTTTGCGGGTGGGCTCCGATGTGCGCATCCGGTGCCTTGGCTGTCAAAGGGATTTGACACTGGAGCGGGTAAAATTGGAAAAGGCAATCCGAAAGGTGATTCCGGGAGGAAAAGGCGATGTTTAAGAAGCGGGTGCGTGCGGGAAGGCCGTTGTTGGGGGCTGATTTGAAACTGAGCTTCAAATGCTTCGGCGTTTCATTAGGTCTGATGGCGTTGATTTATCTTTGCATCGGGGTTCCCTTTTTCGGCAATTCGGTTCTGGTGCTGGACCTGAACGGGCAGTATGTCTATTTCTTTGAGGCTCTGCACAACATCATTTATGACCGGGACGCCAGCCTTCTCTATTCCTTCAGCCGGGCGATGGGCGGAGAATTCATGGGCATTTTTGCCTATTATCTGGCAAGTCCTTTTTCGTTCCTTGTGGCGCTGTTACCCTCTGCCATCATCACCGAAAGCCTGTATGTGATGATCCTTCTGAAGGTGGGGCTTGCCGGGGCCACCATGGGGTGGTATCTGCAGAAGACCTACCCCGGAAAGGAAAGAAATGTCCTCTTCTTTTCGGCCATGTATGCGCTCTGCGCCTGGTCCCTGACTTACGGAAACAATGTGATGTGGTTGGACACCTTTTTACTGTTTCCTCTGGTCATACGGGGAGCAGACCTGTTGCTTTCCGGGAAAAACTGGCTGTTTTATACGCTCATGTTGGGCCTGACCCTGCTGACGCACTTCTATATGGGCTACATGGTGTGTCTCTTCCTCATTTTGTATTTTTTCTATTTCCATCTTTTCCGAAGAGGGGAAGAAGAATACAATCCCACGGGGCGCAAGGCGCATTTTCTGCGTTCCGGTCTTTCCTTTGCCGGGTGTTCGCTTCTGGCGGTGGCTCTTGCCGCAGTGATCCTTCTTCCGGCGGCCTATTCGCTGACCTTGGGGAAAAACACCTTCACCGACCCCACCTATGAGTTCAGCTTTAAATTAACCTTTTTGGACATCATTTACAAGCTCTTTCCCTTTTCGGTGGATACGGTACGCCGGGAGGGCTTGCCCTATCTCTACTGCGGCACAGCGGCACTGGTGGGCGCATTTCTCTTCTTTGCATCCAAAAAGGTGCGCATCCAGGAGAAATTCGGGGCAGGAGTATTCCTGCTGACGCTTTGTCTCTGCTTCTCCCTGTCGGTGGTGGACATCTGGTGGCATGGCGGGCAGGAGCCGAACTGGCTGAACTATCGCTATTCCTTCATGTTTTCGTTTATGCTGTTGCTCTACGGCTACCGGGGCTTTGGTGAAATTGAAAGCGCCTCCACAAGAAAGTTGGTGACCGTTCCCTGCGTAATGGGGATGTTCTTGGTGGTGCTTCAGGCGTTTGGCTACGGAAAGGACTATGAATACACCAAGGAGAATTTTCCCCGGTCCTTCGATTACAATCTGTTCTTTTACTTCTTCGGCTTCCTGTTGCTGGGGGCAGTAGTGGCCCTGTTGCTGTATTTCAAGAAAAATTCGGAGGACGGAGGGAATAAGAGGAAGGCGCGAAGAGCCCTTTGCTTCCTTGTTTTCGGGGAAATCCTCCTGTCGGGCGTGATGAGTCAGGTGGGCCTTGCCTACGATGTGGGCTTCTGCGGAAGGGCGTCCTATGTGGACTTCATGAAGCAGGTAAAGCCTGCCGTGGAGGCGATACAGGAAAAGGACGAAAGCTTTTACCGTATGGATAAGACCTTCCACCGTCAGCCGGCAGATGCTATGGCTCTGAATATGCGCAGTCTGTCGGTGACCACATCCACCCTAAACAAGAAAACCCTCCAATTTACCGATCGGATGGGCTATGCGGGCGGTTCCTACTGGAGCGAGTATCTGGGAGGAAATCCGGTCAGCGATATGCTGCTGGATGTGAAATATATTCTTACAAAAGACCGGACCTACGAGGATTTTTACGAACGGGTCTATGCGGATGAAGAGAACGGAATTTACGGCTACAGAAATCCCTATGCCCTGTCCTTGGGGTACGCCGTGGATGAGGAACTGCTTTCGGTGGATCTGGAAGAGAGCTTTTCACCGATGGTCCGTATAAACGAGCTGACGGCGGCGATGACCGGCTACCGGCAGATACAGTGTTTTCGCCCGGTGGCCCTTGGAGAAGGGGAGGCTTTTGGGCTGAGTGTGGGGCGTCCTGCGAATCACCGGAGCTACACCAACCAGAATGAAAAGAATCCCGGTATGCTGACCTTTACCTTTACGGCCGAAAGCGACGACCTGACCTATCTGTACTTTCCGACCGACTACCCGCGGGACTGTACCCTTTTCCTGGACGGAGAGGAATGGGGCGAAGCTATGGGCAACGACAGCGACTGTATTCTGACGCTGGGACGCTTTGAGCCGGGCAGTACGCACACCATTGCCTTACAGCCCAGGAATCAGAAGTTCTACCTGCGCACAAACCAAACCTATTTGTGGACCTTGGACGAGGAAGCGCTGAAAAGTGCCTATACCGTTCTGAGCCAAGGAAACTGGAAGATCTTGCCGGATTTCAAAGAGGATCGGCTGGAGGGCACGGTCACTGTGCCCGAAGGGTGTACCTTGCTTTTTACTTCGGTTCCTTATGAGGAAGGGTGGGTCGTCACCGTGGACGGCAGAGAAGTCCAACCCGTTCTGACCGAAAGAACGGTGCAGAACGAGAAAACCGGAGAGGAAAAGACCGAACAGACGGCGTGTCTGGACGCTTTGGTTGCGTTCAGAATTACGCCCGGGGTTCACTCTGTCCGGTTGGAATATAAGCCTGCAAGTGTATTCTACGGCGGACTGATTTCGCTTTTGGCTGTGGCCGTGCTCTTTTTGATGGCTGTTTTGGATTACGGGATCCTTCGCCCCCTGAGAAGAAAAAAACGGAGCGAAAAGGAGGCGCCGCCGGCAGTGCCGGAGGGGGATGCATCCGAGAGCGCCGAACCGGCAGACCCCACAGACCATGCGCCCGTGGAAAAATCGGTGAACGAACGGCCGGAAACGGACAAAACCGCAGGGAGAAAAAAGACCGAAGCAAAAAGAGGAAAGAGTCCCTCCGGGAAGAAAGGCAAGGGTCGGCGCTGAACCGTTGATCGGTACAGACGGATTTGAAAAATACGAGAGTGAACGCTTGCTTCCGGAATGTATTTTGAAAAGGGAAAAGAGGTTAAATAGAATTGGAAAACAATGAAAAAAACAAGGGCGGAGCTTCTTCCGGCAAGAAAAGCGGAACTCCCTCCGAAAAGAAAAAGGGAAAGACCGCTTCCTCCAAGTCCGGGACTTCCGGAGCTTCGGTAAAGGGGGCTTCCGGAAAAGAATCAGGAAAATCCTCTGCCGTGAAAAAAGGGGGAACCTCCGCTTCAAAAAGTCCGAAAACGGCTGCCTCCCGGAATTCCGGTTCCGGAAAGAAACGGTTTGGACGTGTCTGGGTTGGCGGCCATGGACGGGAAAATGGAGCGGTCGTTCACATACGTACACTTCGCGACCTCGCCGACGTGCTTTTTAATACGTTGGCTGACAGTTGTTTATGTGTCG
>ERZ779889.2155-NODE-2155-length-17133-cov-4.386052_pt1 | contig 17133 bp, 16 predicted proteins | sample MGYA00511030_ERZ779889 | MGnify/ENA primary metagenome ERZ779889 (study PRJEB29588, sample SAMEA2160616) | human gut metagenome | biome: human gut; feature: human-associated habitat; material: faeces | place: Denmark | collected 2008/2010 ...
GGAGATCCGGCGGTTGGAATCCACAGGCGTGCCGGAAAGCCCGGCGCTGAACGAAATGCTGGAACTGGCCGGCACCGCGCCGGTCCATGGCTCCGCGCGTCTTTCCGATCTGGTACGCAGGCCGCAGATCGGCTATGACGATCTGGCTCCCTTCGACCCGGAGCGGCCGGCGCTGCCCGCCGTGGTGCGCGAGGCCGTGGAGATCCGGATGAAATACGCGGGCTACATCGCCCGCCAGCAGAAGCAGGTCGAGGAATTTGCCCGCGAGGAGGGCAGACTCCTGCCGGATTCGATCGATTATCTGTCCATTCAGGGCCTGCGCGTCGAGGCGCGGCAGAAGCTCGATGAGATCCGGCCCCTGTCCGTCGGGCAGGCCAGCCGCATTTCGGGCGTCTCGCCCGCGGATATCGCGGTGCTGCTCATCTGGCTGGAGCAGAATAAGGAGTAAGGTATGTATTTTGATTCACACGCACATCTGACCGAGGACTGTTTTGCACAGGACTTTGACAGCATTGTGGAAAACATGAAGGAGGTGTCCGTCACCGGCATGATGGAGATTGGCTTCGATCTGCCGTCGTCGGAAAAGGCGGTGCAGTTGGCCGAGCGATTTAGCTGGGTCCATGCCGCCGTCGGCAGCCACCCGGACGACGCCGCGCAGGTGGACGAGGCGCGGATCGCCGTCTACCGCGAGCTGTGTAAAAACCCGCGCGTGAAGGCCATCGGCGAGATCGGCCTGGACTACCACTATGAGGATCCCCCGCGGGATGTGCAGCAGCGGGCCTTCCGCCTGCAGATGGCGCTGGCGCAGGAGCTCTCCATGCCTGTCGTCATCCATGAGCGCAAGGCGCATGAGGACGGGCTGCGCATCATCGACGAGTTCCCGGACGTGAAGGGCGTGTTTCACTGCTTTTCCGGCAGCTATGAGATGGCAAAGGAGCTGATCAAGCGCGGCTGGTGCATCGGCTTTACCGGCGTCGTGACATTCAAAAATGCGCACAAGGCCGTAGAGGTCGCGCAGAACATCCCGCTGGACCGCATCCTCATCGAGACCGACTGCCCCTACATGGCCCCGGAGCCCCACCGGGGAGAGCGCAACGACCCCGGGTATATACCCCTCATCTGCGGTAAAATGGCCGAGATAAAGGGAGTAAGCGCAGATGAGATGGAAAGAGCGGCGGAGGAAAACGCAGAGCGGCTGTTCGGCATTTGAAATGATTTTTTGGAAAAAATCAATGCTTGACAAACGCCGCCCATACGTGTTATTATCCCAACAAATAATATATCCGGGCAGGGCAAACGGCCCATGCAAAAGGGAAAGGAGAGCACTTATGATAAACACCGCTATTACCATGTACGGCATGATGATGTGCTGCTCCATGTCCCTCGGGCATGGAGAGCGCTTGCGTTGCCTGCAATAAAGCCTTTTGTACTTAAAGGGCGGTGTTTTGATTTATAGGCCGTAAGCGCAGAGCTTGCGGCTTTTTTAATGCAATACTTCGGATTGGAGAAAAAGATGGAAGCACGTGAAATGATAGCCATAAGGGGCCTTACAAAGACCTTCGGCACCGGATCGGACGCCGTGACCGCCCTCAGGGATATAGACCTTTCCGTAAGGGCGGGGGAGATATTCGGCATAATCGGCCTCTCCGGGGCGGGCAAGAGCACGCTGGTGCGGTGTATGAACTACCTTGAACACCCCACGGAGGGCAGCGTAACGGTGGACGGAAAAAAGCTGGGCGCGCTGAACAAGAAAGAGCTGCTCAACGCCAGAAGGGGCATAGGAATGATATTCCAGCAGTTCAATCTGCTCATGCAAAAGACCGCCCTCGATAACATCTGCTTCCCGCTGGAGATAGCGGGGGTAAGCAGAAAGGACGCCATAGACCGGGCAAGGGAGCTTCTGAAGCTGGTGGATCTTGAGGACAGGGAAAAGGCCTATCCCGCCCAGCTATCCGGCGGGCAGAAGCAGAGGGTGGCCATAGCCCGGGCCCTTGCGCCCAGCCCGAAGGTGCTGCTTTGCGACGAGGCCACCTCCGCGCTCGACCCCACCACCACCCGCTCCATACTCTCGCTCCTCAAGGAGATAAACCGCACCATGGGCATAACCATAGTGGTAATAACCCACGAGATGAGCGTTATAGAGGAGATATGCGACAGGGTGGCCATAATCGACCACAGCCAGATAGCCGAGGTGGGCGAGGTATCCGACATATTCATGAACCCAAAGACGGAGATAGCGAAAAGGCTGCTGTACGCCAGCGGCCGCCTGGGCGAGGAGGTGCTGGGAGAAAGGTGCCTGCGCATCATATTCGACGGAACCCAGACCTCCAGCCCGGTAATATGCGACATGGTGCTGGAGTGTGGTGCCCCGGTAAACATACTCTTTGCGGACACAAAGACGATTGAGGGCAAGATGCACGGCTACACCCTCATACAGCTCCCGGAAAACCGGGAGCTTGGAGATAAGATGAAGAAGTACCTCGATCTCCACGGGGTACAGTACCTTGAGGAGGCATACCATGTTTGATCCGCAGCTTGTAAAACTCTTTGGCGACGGCATACTGGAGACCTTATACATGACCCTCGTATCCACCGCCATATCCTACCTGCTGGGCCTGCCCATAGGCGTACTGCTGACCACCTCCGCCCCCGACGGCATAAGCCCGCGGCCTGTGCTGTACAGGACGCTGGACGTGGTGGTGAACATACTCCGCTCGGTGCCCTTTCTGATACTCATGGTGTGCGTGCTGGGCCTCACCCGCTTCTTAGTCGGCACCACCATAGGCTCCACCGCGGTAATACCCCCGCTGGTAATAGCGGCGGCGCCATATGTGGGCCGCATGGTGGAAGGCTCCCTCAAGGAGGTGGACCACGGCGTAATAGAGGCGGCTCAAAGCATGGGCGCGTCGGTGTTCCAGATAATCACCCGGGTGCTGCTGCCCGAGAGCACCCCTTCACTCCTCAACGGCGCGGCGATAGTCACCACCACCATACTTTCCTATTCCGCCATGGCGGGCGCGCTGGGGGGCGGCGGCCTTGGGGCCATAGCCATCAACTACGGCTACCACCGCTTCCAGCCTGATATGATGTGGATAGCCGTAGTGCTGCTGGTGCTGCTGGTGCAGCTCATTCAGCTCATCGGCGACAGGCTGGTAGTGAAGTCGGATAAGAGAAGAAGATAGATAATTGAGCCGTCAGGCTTGATATATAAAAATTTTTATAATTTTTCAGGAGGAAAACAAAATGAAAAAGCTGATCGCAATCGTACTGACCCTTGTACTGGCGCTGTCCTTCGCGGCCTGCGCCCAGCCTGAGGCGGCCCCTGCCGAGACCGCAGCCCCCGAAACGACCGAGAGCGCCGCTCCCGCCGAGCTTGTAAAGGTCAAGGTAGGCGCTTCCGTCACCCCCCATGCGGAGATACTCAATGCTGTAAAGGATGAGCTCAAGGCGGCGGGTTTTGACCTTGAGGTGGTGGAGTTCACCGATTATGTGCTGCCCAACACCGCACTGGAGCAGGGGGATCTGGACGCTAATTACTTCCAGCATACGCCGTATCTTGAAAACTTCAACGAGGAAAAAGGCACCCATCTGGTAGCCGTGGGCAAGGTACACTACGAGCCCTTCGGCATCTACGCAGGCAAGACCTCTGACCTTTCCGCTATCCCCGAGGGCGGCTCCATCGCCATACCCAACGACGGCACAAACGAAGCCCGCGCGCTGCTTCTGCTGGAGGCTCAGGGCCTCATCAAGCTGAAGGAGGGCATCACCTTCACCGCTACCGTGCTGGATATAGCCGAGAACCCCAAGAATCTCAGCATCAAGGAGATTGAGGCAGCCCAGCTGGCCCGCTCCCTTCAGGACGTGGACGCGGCGGTCATAAACGGCAACTACGCCATTCAGGCAGGCCTCAAGGTAAAGGACGCCCTTGCCATAGAGGATAAGGACTCCATCGCCGCCGACACCTACGCAAACGTGCTGGTAGTAAAGGAAGGCCATGAGAACGACGAAGCCACAAAGGCGCTGCTTGCCGCCCTCCAGAGCGACACCGCCAAGAAGTTCATGGAGGAAAAGTACGAGGGCGCTGTCATAGCGGCGTTCTAAGGCATACAGCCATATAAATTTATTGGAGCCCCGGCAGGGGCTCTTTTTTTTGGTTATAATAAACGATAATATATTATTTAAGGTGTTATTTTTAATGACGCAGGAATTGCACCGGTACCGTATAAAAAATGGCGGCGCGGTGGCAAAAGCGGCGCAAATAGGGCATAAAGGCCGAAGGATTTACTTTTAAGATAATAAAGAAACAAGATTGACAAAATCTATACAAAAGTTTATTATTTTAATGCAGGAATAACTGCATAAAATAAGTAAGGGAGAAGGAAAAGAATGGATAATCTTCTGCATTTTGTTCAGACGGTGAACAGCTATCTTTCGGACTATATTCTGGTGATACTTCTTATCGGCGTAGGCCTCTGGTACTCCATAAAGACCAACTTCGTGCAGGTGCGCTGCTTCGGCGAGGGCATGAAGAAGGTATTCGGCAACCTCAAGCTCAACGGCGAAAAGCATGAGAGCGGCATGAGCTCCTTCCAGGCCCTCGCCACGGCTATCGCCGCCCAGGTCGGCACGGGCAACATCGTGGGCGCCTCCGGCGCGATACTCACCGGCGGCCCCGGCGCGATATTCTGGATGTGGGTAATAGCCTTCTTCGGCATGGCGACGATATACGCGGAAGCCGTGCTGGCGCAGAAGACCCGCATAAAGGGCGAGGACGGCCAGATAAAGGGCGGCCCCGTCTACTACATAACCACGGCCTTTAAGGGCGGCTTCGGCAAGTTCCTCGCTGGCTTCTTTGCCATAGCCATAATACTTGCGCTGGGCTTCTTCGGCTGCATGGTGCAGTCCAACTCCATAGGCTCCACCTGCTCCACCGCCTTCGGCATACCCAGCTGGGTAATGGGCGCCGTGCTGGTGGCTATCTGCGGCTTCATATTCCTTGGCGGCGTGCAGCGCCTTGCCTCCGTCACCGAGAAGATAGTGCCCATAATGGCGGCCATATTCCTCTTAGGCGGCCTTGCGATACTCATAGCGCGCATCAAGTACGTCCCCGCCACCTTCGGCATGATATTCAAGTATGCCTTTAAGCCCCAGGCCATAATCGGCGGCGGCTTCGGCGCGGCGCTGAAGATCGCCCTCAGCCAGGGCGCAAAGCGCGGCCTGTTCTCCAATGAAGCCGGTATGGGCTCCACCCCCCACGCACACGCCCTCGCCAACGTAGCGGAGCCCCACGATCAGGGCTGCGTAGCCATGATAGGCGTGTTCATCGATACCTTCGTGGTGCTGACCCTCAACTCCCTGGTGATAATCTCCACCATGTACACCCCCGACGGCGTGCTGGCTAACGGCTATATGGGCGCTGTTGTGGATACCATAGGCAAGGCAAATCTGGCCCAGACCGCCTTCGGCACCGTGTTCGGCGCCGGCTTCGGCAATATGTTCGTGGCTATCTGCCTGTTCTTCTTCGCCTTCTCCACCATACTGGGCTGGAACCTCTTCGGCAAGATCAATATGCAGTACCTCTTCGGCGATAAGTCCTACAAGATCTACACCGTGATAGCGCTGGTGTTCATCTTCCTCGGCACCCTCGCCTCCAACGACCTGGTCTGGGAGCTTTCCGACATGTTCAATCAGCTCATGGTCATCCCCAACGTCATAGCCCTCTTCGCCCTCACAAAGATGGTCCAGGGCTGCACCAAGGGATTAAAGGCGGATAGGTAAAAGCGGATAAGAAAAATAGAAAGAGCCCCAAAGGGGGCTCTTTCAGTTTATAGAAAAAGCTCGGCTCTAACCGGACCTTTTTCGGCAGACAGAGCCTTTTTGTAAAAGCTAATTCTAATTTGAATGTAATTCTAACAGGGAATTTGAAGGAAAGTCAGGCGATGCCAGAACAGCCCTGCATACATCAAGAAACTGCAGACAGAGAGGAGTAAAAAAGCTATTTTTCATCCAAGTCATATTAAAGAAGGATCTAGATAAAAAATTTCTAACGTATATTTGACTGAGGTGACCGCTGTCTAAATCATCTTGCACAACAAAACGGTAAGTGAAAGAGATGCCGATATTTTCCATAACTAATTTTTTGACAGCGTTGATGGTCCCGACTTCAACATAGGAGCTGAAATTCGTTATATCCTGATTGTGGTCATGCAGGATTTTCATAAGGTTCCGCTTTGAATAAGTGTCGTTTTCGCGAAAAATCAGCCGCAAATCAGTCAGGTCGCAAAAATCTACTGTCCTTTGTGCAAGGGGGCATTTCGGGGAACAGATGCATATAGTTTCCCCTTCAAAAAGCTCCTTCCTTTCATACGTTTCCTGAGGGCAATGAATATCGGTAATACAAAATTGGATGCGCCCGTTTTTTAACTGTTCCAAAAGAGCATCAGCCTCATCCAGGTACATACTGACTTTTTTATTAGGGTATCTTCTGAGATATTCAGCAACCATGAGAGGAACAAGCGATTCACCGGTGGTCACAATAGTACCGATCTTGATCTTATCAGGCTCCTCAGGAGGTGCTTTAAGGCGCTGGGCAATTTGGACGGAATCAGCCTGGACGGTTTGGGCAAAGGCCCGTAAAAGCTTTCCGTTCTCAGTCAAATGCAGCCCGCGTTTTTCATCGTAATAAAACAGCTTCGTAGAATAGTGGTTTTCCAGATATTTGATATGCTGGGTGACCGCAGGCTGGGTGATATTCAGGACGCTTGCAGCCCGGGTATAGTTTCTTGTTTCGCAAAGAACGAGGAAGGTATCTAGCTTTGAATCTAACATGGCGGATTCCTTTCTGAATATCCTGATGAATTAGCATATAATTTCAAGCTATAAATCTATAAAATAATATAATTTCATTTTACTATTTATCGGTGATAAAATCAAATTGTACACAGCAAATGGCAAAAAAAACTCAAAAACAACAAAATAATGGAAAGAAGGAAGACGTATGAAAATTGGAGCAGTAACAATTGGACAGTCACCAAGAGTCGATGTAACCCCTGATATCATGCCCATTTTCGGCGAACAGGTAGAGCTGATCCAAGCAGGTGCGCTGGATGGGCTTAGCAGGGAGGAAATCGAAAGAATGGCACCGAAGGAAGACGACTATGTTCTGGTGTCGAGGTTGAACGATGGGAGCTTTGCGAAGTTCGGTGAAAGCTTTATCCTGGAAAGAATGCAGCAATGTATTCACAGGTTAGAGGAGCAAGGAGCATTTCTTATCATGATTTTCTGTGCGGGGAGTTTTCCTGATGTTTTCCAGTCAAAGGTACCGCTTGTTTATCCCGCAAAGATCTTGAACGGATTGGCAAAAGCCCTGAGCAAGAATTCAAATATTATTGTGATTACGCCGGATGAACAGCAGATACAGCAGGCATATGATCAGTGGGGCCCCATCGTGAAGAAGGTAACGCCTATTCCGGCGAATCCTTATGGAGACATAGAAGAAGTTTATAACGCCGCCAGAAAGGCAAAAGACATTGAGGCGGATTTGATCGTTATGGATTGTATCGGATTTACCAGAGAAGCAAAGAATATAGTTGCGTCCATTTCAAAAAAACCGGTGTTGCTTTGCCGGACAACAATGGCTCGCGTAGTGACCGAATTGCTGGATGGTCAAAATATCTAAGTAAAACACACACAATCTAAATTCATCGCGCCATAACATAATTTTATTTTTAAAAAAGCTACATTATTTATTATTAAAACAAATGAAAAATTAAACCAAAATGATTTTATTTAAATAAAGGAGGAAGAAAACAATGGAATACCCAATTGGCGTTGAAATGGCACCGGATTACTTATCTTACGAGGTGAGCAAAGCAGCGTATAAACTCGTAAAAGAGGTCATGCTTGTGAAGCCGGGTGAGAATGTGGTTGTGACCGGAGACACCTCCACCGACAAGCGAGTACTCGATGCAATTATGAACGCAGCTTATATTGTAGGAGCAAATCCGGTTCTGGTATATGTCCCCACCAATGAAAAGGCTTATGCAGAACCCGTTGCCCCGCTCGGAAATGCTGTAGCAGTAGCGGATGTGTGGATAGAGCTGTCCTATTCTTCCATTATGCTGTGTGAATCATGGAGAAAGGCGATCGAATTTGGCTGCCGTTATATCAACCTGACCGGAATGGATGTAACGATGATAGTAAAATGCATCGGCAGGGTAGATGTTGCCTGTGTAGTAGAACTTGGAGAGGCCCTCAAGGCGAAGATGGAAGCCGCAAACGACATTGTTATCAAAGATAAAAACGGCACGTATCTGACGGCAAGAAATGAAGGAAGGCCGGTCAGGCATTCCGGCCAGTTGGCTACCTTTAAGGGCTATCCTTTTATGATGTGCGGGCAGATAAGCTGGTGCCCGATTGAAGAGACTATAAACGGAAAGCTTGTGTTTGACGCAGCGATATTCCCGCCGACAGACATGGGAATTCTTTCCGGAAATGTAGAGCTGACTCTTGAGAACGGAATAGTTACGAAGATAGAAGGCGGTAAGGATGCAGAGCGTTTCCGCACATGGCTGCAATCCTTCAACGACCCGAATATGTTCCGCCTTGCACACTACTCCTTAGGATTTAATCCTGGGGTGAAAGAAGCAACAGGACGTATTGTAGAAGATGAAAGAATCTTTGGCTGCATGGAATTCGGTATCGGAAGCCAGGGCAAGATGATTCGTGGAAGCTATTGGACCGCGGCATCTCACACAGACGGAGTCGTTTCCAAGCCCTCCATCATCTTAGACGGTGTTGCCATAGAGGAAAACGGAAAGTATACAGATCCGGATCTTGTTGCAATTTGCAAAAAAATGGGTGCAGCAGGATATTAAACAAGGCGCAATAAAATGTTAGAATGAGGCGCCCGGATCAAGGGAGCATCCAGGCGCCCCTCTTCATAGACAAGCAATTCTCAGATAAGAAATAAATGGAGAAAAAGTAAATGAAAGAAAATCAAAACACAAAACGTCAATCAACATTTGAAAAAATCCGTTTTTCTGAACCAATGACTATTGTTATTGGGACGATTCTTTCAGTGCTGTCGGCTATTATATGTATGCAAATCATGGGAAAGGTAGGCGTTTCCGCAAATACGTCAATAATAGGCGCGGTATTTGCCATGCTTGTTGCTAAGATTCCCATGACGGTCTTTGGAAGATTTAAAAGCTTGGAGAGGCAAAACTACATCCAGACCATAGTATCGGGAGCCGGATTCTCTGCGGCAAACTGCGCGTTTGTGGCGGTGGCGATCTTGTTCGTAATGGGCGAGACTAAGGCAATACTGCCAATGGCTATCGGCTGTATTTTCGGAACGGTAATTTCGGTTTATACTGTAGGTGCATTGTTCGATTCCCCCTTGTTCCCGGCAAAAGAAGCCTGGGCGCCGGGCGTAGCTACGGCGGAAGTGCTGGAGGCCGGAGATGAAGGCGGAGAAAAGGCCAAGCGCGTAATTCAGGGTATCATCGTTGGAATTGTAGGTAGTATCTTTAAATTGCCTGTCGGCGCTGTGGGTATAGTATTTATAGCAAATATCGTATCTATGGTGGCTTAAGGTATTGGCCTTTTGATTCGCGGATATTGTGCGCCGCTGACCGGATTTGATCTTGCGAGTACAAATATTCCACAGGGGTTTATGGTAGGCGCCGGATTGATTGCGTTGGTGCAGTCCGTCGTTTCGATTTATCAGAGCTCGTCAAAAAACAAGAAATCCGTAAATAAAGAAGAGGAAAGTTTTACCGCTTCAGCATCTCAGACAAGGAAGACGTTGGTTGTAGCACTGCTCACACACTTGGCGGGCGGAGTGTTCGTAGGTATAATTTGCGGTGCGTTTACAGGAATGCCTCTGCCGAAGATGATTCTTTGGGTCGTTTGGACAGCAGTTGCTTCCGTTGCGTCCATGGTTATCATTGGAAAAGCCGCCATGTATTCCGGATGGTTCCCGGGATTTGCGGTTACGACAATATTTATGACGATAGGCGTTATCATGGGGTTCCCGCCAATCGCAGTGGCTGTACTGACAGGATATATCAGTTCTGTAGGACCTTGCTTTGCTGACATGGGATATGACCTGAAAACAGGATGGATTATCCGCGGCAAAGGCGAGAATACAGAGCATGAGGTATACGGAAGAAAGCAGCAGGTACTCATTGAAATGCTGGGAGCGGTTATCGGAATCATAGTTGTCATTTTATTTGCTGATATGACGCTGAACGATGGATTGATTCCCGCAACAAGCACCGTGTTTGCTACGACAGCACAGATGGGAAGCAACGTTGCACTTTTAAAGGAGCTTGCAATATGGGCTATTCCGGGCGCAATTATTCAGGCGATTGGAAGAAAGTACATGTTCGGCGTGCTTCTGGCCACGGGACTTTTGATCAATAATCCGATTTATGGAATTGGCGTTATAATAGCCGTTATCATGCGCAAAATTATCGGCGATGAATTCATGGATTGCCGTGATGCCGGCCTGATTGCAGGAGACGGATTGTTCAGCTTCTTCTCAAGTCTCATTAAAATGCTTGTTTAGCGGCATATTTTCAAAATGGAAAGTGTCTTGTGATGATATAAGTATTGGAGGACGGTAAGGCGATATGTCGGATGTGAACAGCGTAATTACATACTTAAAAAAGGTTTGCTCTATCCCGAGGGCTTCCGGAGATGAGAGAAGGATAAGTAACTATATTGCAGATTTTGCAAGAGAGCGAGGGCTCGAGGTTCTACAGGATGAGTATTATAACCTAATCATCAAAAAGCCGGCCACTGTAGAAAATGCCGGCGGGCCGCTGATCCTTCAGGGACATCTGGACATGGTATATGTAAAGGAAAATGACAGCGAGCACAAATATGAGGAGGGAATCGAAGTAAAAGAGGATGAACAATTCTATTTTGCAGATGGAACCTCTCTCGGCTCGGATAATGGGGTTGCGCTCGCTTACTGTCTGGCCCTGCTGGACAGTAAGGATATTGAACATCCCGATCTGGAGATTGTCCTTACAGTCAAAGAAGAGGTTGGATTGGTTGGTGCTAATGTAATTGATATTACATCGCTGAAGGGAAAAAGATTCATCAATCTTGACTCTGAGGAGGAAGGGGTCTTCTATTCAAGCTGTGCAGGTGGCTTGCGTTGCAGAATGATCTGGAACATCGAATGGGAACAGCTTCCTTATGAGACTATTCCGGTAAAGGTAAGCTTAAACGGCCTTGCCGGAGGGCATTCAGGCATCAACATAGGTATGGGGCTTGGCAATGCCATTGTGCTTATGGGACGGCTCTTATATGCCTTAAAGGACATACCGGTTCGGATTAATGAGCTGGATATGCCGGGAAAGGCTAATGCAATAGCCAATAGCGGCAGAATTTGTTTCTACGTAAAGAAAAATGACTTGGGCAAGCTAAGGGAAAAGCTAACCGAGATTGAAAGAACTTTTCAGGAGGAACTTCAATATACGGACTCTGTTTCCTTCCTTATAGAAGAGGGAGAAGCAGTAAAAGAAGCAAGTGTATATACGGAAAGGTACCAGAAGGAAATTTGTCACAGCCTGATGCTGTTACCTTATGGTGTAACGGGATATTCCTTTGCAATCCAAGGATTGATTGAGACTTCCATGAATTTGGGTTCACTTACATGTGAAGATGGTAAAATGACATTGCTGATGTCTATGAGAAGCTCTGTGGCGTCTCAAAAATATATGCTGCGGGATAAAATCCAGATTATTGCTGACGCGAATTGTGATGCCTGTATTTTCGAAAGTGATTATCCGGGATGGCAGTATAGAAGAGAATCTCCACTGCGCGAGATGGCCATAGCACTCTATGAAGAAATGTTTGGGAAAAAGGCAAAAGTGGCAGCAATCCATGCAGGCCTTGAATGTGGCTATTGGGATAACAAGAAGCCCGGAATGGACATTATTTCAATAGGTCCAGATTTGTTTGATGTACATTCTACCAAGGAAAAGGTGTCCAAGGAATCTATCGCACGCACATGGGATTATCTAAAAGTGCTTATTGGGAAATTAGCTCATGCCTAATTGCCTGAAGAGCAGCAAGCAACACAGCAGCCCCATATAAAATTATTAGAGTCCAGAAGATGATATGCACCCCTAAAGCCAGATGCTATAGGAGGTGCATATTTTAATGGGAAAAAAGGGCAAAAAATACTAGCAAGAATTAAATCTGATGAAAGAAAGACGGGGAAGATCAAGCTCGGCAACCGACATTAAAAAGGGCAGGCTACCGAAGGCCGAAGATTGATAAAAAAGCTGGGGAAGACCTTACAGTGGAAAACCGACGGTTAAGGATGGAAACAGAGTGCTTACACTAACTCAAGCCTTCCGAGAAGGCCTGGGTGAGGAGCTGCACAGCGTTATCTCCCAGGGCAGCCAAAGCTCAAAGCCGGGGTGGAAGTAATAGCTCGCGGTGCAGGAAAGCTCGCCCTCGCTGCCGCTCCATTTCCATTGGGAGGTATCCTCAGGCGGTTCGGTGAAATATTCGGCGCAGTCCTTTTGCAGCTTCTCCACCGCTTCCGGCGCTTCAAGGGCTATGCCCGCCAGCCTCCAGAAAAGCGGGTAGTCGTCTGAAACAAAGGCGCTCAGCTGCTCCTCGTCCCCCGGCTTCTGATTATAGCCGAAGCTGATGCCGCACTGCCGCTCCACGCCGCCAAAAAGCAGCATATTGACCATTACGACCGTATTGCAGCCCTTTTTCGTGAGCCGCATTATGGCGATGTCGTCCGGAACCTTGTCGGTGGTCATGCGGGCGTCCTCCGCCTTGTAGCCGTCAAGCCCGGCCTCATCCAGCGCCCATTCCATCTCCCGCACGTCCTCCGGCGGGAAGGTATAGTCCCCGGGGTCGAGCTTTTCGGCGCTTTTGCAGGCGGTGAGCAGGAGCAGGGGAAGGATAAGGGTTGTTATCAGGCGCTTCATACTTTACTCTCCGTTTATTTATTTTATTATTTTCGCGGCCTTCAGCACCATGCACGCCAGCAGCAGGAAGCCCAGATAGCCTATGAGCACGTAAACTATGTTCATAAGGCGGTTGAAGGGCAGCAGCAGGCTTGCCGCTATGCCAAGGGCGGCAAGGAGTACGGATATGCGGCGGAAGCGGAGGGAGCCCTCCTCCGCGAGGCGGAAGGCGGTCTGCCAGAGCAGCGGCACCGAGGCCGTGTATATGCCGGTGACTATCAGTATAGAGAATACCCCGCTCGTCACGGGGCTTATGCGCCCCGCCAATATGAGCATGGGTATCTGCGCCCCCGCAAGCTCGTCTATGTTCAGCATTATCGCGAAGTATATGAGCAGCATACCTATGTAAAAGGCGATAACGCCCCCCGCCGCGCCCACGGAGGCGCTCGCTATGCTCTTAGCCCGCCTGCCTATGGAGGTCAGGTAGCTTGCAAGCCATACCACGCTTATGCCCACATAGCTGACCGAGGCCAGCACCCAGCTCGGAGAGGCGCGCAGCAGCTTCATTTCGGGTATTCTGGCGATGGTCTCCGCCGCCGCGGTGAGGTTCGAGCGGCATATGGTTATCACGCCCATGAGTATCACCATGAGTATCATAAAGGGCCCGATATGGCCTAAGATGCTTACGAGGCTATTCAGCCCCAGCATCACCGTGGCGCAGGCCAACGCGCCTATGGCTATGGCGCCGATTATGCGGGAAATGCCGAAATACTGCTCCACCGCCGCGCCCGCCGCCGCCACCATAACTATGAAGCAGAGGTAAATGGATACCGTGGTGAAATAGTGATACGCCCTGCCCAGCCTTTTGCCGCAGTAGTATACGTATACGTCTGCGGGGTTCTGGAATTTCTCCCGGTAGCCTGCGCGGGTAAAGGACACCGCGGCGAATATGAGCAGCCCCATGCAAAGCAGTATGCTGAAAAGCCCCGCCATGCCGTAGCAGGCGAAGTATTGGAGTATCTCCTGCCCCGTGGAAAAGCCCGAGCCCATCATGTATGCCACGTAAGCCCCGGTTATGCCCGCGGCGGCCCTGATATCTAATTTTTCCGAAGCTCCGGCCCTGCCCGCGGCGGCCCTGATATTTAAATTTTCCGAGCGCATATATTGACCCCTCTTGTCAACTGATGGTATTAAAATAACAAATAAGAGGGTAAATAGCAATAGCGATTTTGCTGGACAGCGGCCCGCTTTTCCGATAGACTCTTATATGGCCGCAGGCAAGGCGAAAATATTGGAATTTACATAATAAGGAGAGGTAAAAATGCGGATAACTACGCCGGAAAACGACATTCAGAGGGTGCTCTTCACAAGGGAGCAGATAGAGGCGCGGGTGAGGGAGCTGGGGGCGGAGCTTGCGGAGGAGTACCGGGGCAAGCAGCCTCTTATGGTGTGCATACTCAAGGGTGCGTCGGTATTCTATACCGACCTTTGCAGGGCAATGGACTGCGGGGTGTTTATGGACTTCATAGCGGTGTCCAGCTACGGCGTAAGCTCCAAGTCCACAGGCGTTGTGCGGATAATCAAGGATCTGGATTCCAACATAACCGGCCGCCACGTGGTGATCGTGGAAGACATAATAGACAGCGGCCTTACACTCCAGTACCTGAAGGAGCTGTTCGCCTCAAGAAAGCCCGCTTCCATGAAGACGGTATGCCTTCTTGATAAGCCCTGCCATGGGGGCGGGATAGGCGCGGACGCGGTGGGCTTTGACATACCTGACGAGTTCGTGGTGGGCTACGGCCTGGACTATGCGGGCCATTACCGCAACCTGCCCTATATAGGCGTGCTAAAGAAAGAGGTGTATGAATAAGGCGGGGGAGAACCCCCGCCCAAAGCGGTATGAATATCATGAATTTTTTCAGTCTATGCCGAGCAGGACCCTAAGCCAGCCGAAGAACGTGATGTCTCCGGTCTTAGGGGGGAGAACCAGCACCGGCTGTACCGGGCCATGGTATGATGGATAATAGCTGTCGCCGGTGCTGCCGGGCGTGTCGGGATTTTCCGCGCTGCCCGCAGGCTTATATTCAAGAAGGAATGGGGAGAAGCTGCCGGCTTCAAACATAAGGCCGTATTGGGTAGGGATAAGCTTTATCTCCTCTTTAACCGTATGGTTCTCGTCCTTGTAGTGATAAAGCGTAAAGGCGACGTCCTTATGGCTTTCATAGCTGGTGCCGGCGGGATAGGGAAGGTATACCGTTGCTTCACTGCCGGCGGGCTGTATCTCGTTTCCGCTTTTGTCCATATAGGTCAGCTTCATGTACAGGTACTTCGTGCTGTTGTTGGCGTCCGCCTGCTCCTGCATGGGATACTCTGCCTTAAAGCTGCCGCTGCCGCCTGCAATGATCAGGGTGGCCTCGCTCACTTGTTGCGATCCTATATTTCCCTGAACCGCGGTAGTTGTGGCTTTAACATACGGCTTCTTTTCAAGGTATATATAGTTGCCATACTTCTCATTGCCGTCCTTGTCTTTTATTTTTATCAGTTCGCCATTCTTATCGTACCATTGCAGGACGATAAGATCCGCATAGCCCGTCATGGTCCTGTCCACGGTGAATATGGAAAGGTCGGTGCCGTACAGCGTGGCGCAGTTCAGAAAGGCGGAGAAGCCATAGCGGGCGCACAGGCGGCCGGATTCGTCTGTAAACGTATCAGTGTGGGGCGTAAGGTCTTTTTGGGTGGACTCCGCCACATTGCTGTCATAAAGGGGAGAATGCCAGCTTGAGGACATTACCGATACTGCGCCCTCCGGCCCCCTGATGAAAAAGGGCTTGTTGTCGCGGAGGAAGCCGTCGTTTCCTCCCAGCTTGTTTTTGTCGAGGGCGGATATATCCTCACCTTCAGGTATTTCAAACGTCCAAAGGCCCTTATCGGGATCGTATTTAATGAATCTTTCGTTAAGGCCGGTTTTCTCTGCAAAGGCGGCGTCCAGAGCAGTGTCATCGCTGCCGGCGGGGACCCACTTTTCTCCCATCCAGAATTTATTGATGTTCGAGGAAAAGATAGTGAGCATCTCGTTCTTGATAACGGCGTCGGCACCGTTGAACCACTTTATATGGAAGGTCTCCTGATTTTTGCCCTCGGCATTAAAAGAGTGGATGAGAGGCACGCCATTTTTTACGTCATCATGGTAAAGCGTTCCATTGTTATTGGAGGGCTTTACCTCGGCCCTTGCTGCATCGCTGCCGGGCGGGAGGAGCTTTGTAATTATTTCGCTTTTTGGGACTGAAATGTTACCGTCTATCAGATATGATAATGTGCCGTCTGTATAGTTGTATTCTTTTACATAGGCTCCGTTATCAGGCTGTATCCTGGTTCTGTCGGGCTGCGAGTTGGCTATCTTGAAGGCTTCGGTCGAGGTGTGCTCGACACGGTACTGTATGGTGTGGTATGTCATATTGCCGTCTTTATCTTGAAGCTTCAGCAGAAAGGCATGCTTTTTATTCTTCGATGGGATAACTATGACGCTGTTGCCGTCATGGGTAACGTCAGCGATGGTGAAACTATGGTGTACCATGGGTTTGCCGGAGCTGTCATGGTCTACTACATCATAAAGGGAAAGCGACTTTATTGTGGTCTTGTTATCCTCGATCTTGCTTTCATAGTCAGCAGATGTGGGATCGGCATAGCTCGTGCCGCAGATGCCGTACTTCACGGTATTTGCAGGCAGGTTTTTTATGTAAATATCAACAAATATATGCTTGTCTTCCGAATGGTTAAAATAAGCATCGGCCCATTTTTCCTGGTCGAGATCATAGCTTATAGTTATCGCGTTGTCGTTGCTCGTGTGATCCAGCGTTTCGGGAACGGTCAGGCCGGATTGCCCGTCGATCTGTTCTATGAAAATATTTTGGCCCCCGGCAAGGCTGGTAAATTCGACGTCGTCATTATCTTCCGCATAGACGCCCCCGCCCATGGCAAAAATAAACAGCATGACCAACAGGAGCGAAAGTATCTTCTTCATTAGATTTGTTCCCCTTTTACGTATTATATGGGCATTTTAGCATAAAAGGGCCATAGCTTCCTTCGACTGCGAGTGTAAAAATCATAGCTATTATAGCAAAAGGACACTGCGGAGGTGTCCTTTTGTTATTGGCGGAGCAGGTGAGGTTCGCCCGGCGGCACTGGG
>ERZ779889.2166-NODE-2166-length-17092-cov-3.023067_pt1 | contig 17092 bp, 14 predicted proteins | sample MGYA00511030_ERZ779889 | MGnify/ENA primary metagenome ERZ779889 (study PRJEB29588, sample SAMEA2160616) | human gut metagenome | biome: human gut; feature: human-associated habitat; material: faeces | place: Denmark | collected 2008/2010 ...
GCTCACCTGATGGCGGAGCACGGCTTTACCCTGACGCTTCATAGCGACATCCCTGAGCGCAAGATCCTGCGCTGGCGTACCGAATTGCTGAAGTCGGCTACCGTTGCCGTTACCGCTGTCCCCATGGACTTTACCGTTACCTGCCCGCCCCTTGCCGTTTGCGGGGAGAAACTGTCTCTGACGGTGCAGGGCGCGGAACTTGTCGGCATGATGGATCGTTGTGGCGTCTTTGACGAGACGGGGGCTGTCCGTGCCGATCTGCTCGATGCATATCATTCGTATGGCGACTTCGGACTGGTCAACTTTGCCCGTCGTACCTTCGCGGTGCAGGTGCGGCAGGCGGGAGGGACGGTAACCGTACCGGTGTCTGTCACGGTTCTGCCCCGGTACCTGTTCCGGGCGGTGTGGTCGGCGGAGGACAGAGCCATTCGGCTCCATGTCACCAACCGTTCCACCCGCGACATGGCGACGACCCTGCGCCTGATCAGCGGAGGCATAGCAACCAAGGCACCCCTGACCGTGCCCGCAGGCGGCGAAGCGGATACGCTCATCCCCTTTGCCGGCATGCCCGTCCCCGGCAGAAATCGGGCACAGCTGTGTATTCCCGGAGTGTGGAGCGGGGAAATAACCTTTGATGCCCCGCTGGATAATACACCGGAGAAGCTGTCCTGCCGGAGGCGCTGTGTGTTCCCTATGCGGCGTGGAGGGACATGGCATACTTCCCTCACCATGGCTGTACCGTCGTCAACCCGGATGTATTCCTGCAATCCGTACCGGATTCCGTTACGGTGGATGGACTGACCTTCCCCCTGACCGGTCACTTCCTCCCCGTGGACACCCGCACGCACCGCGTACTGAACCTGCCGATCGGACAGGAAGCGCGCAAGCTGTATGTTCTTCTCTGCGCCTTTGCCGACGATCATGAGATCTGCTCGCCGCTGTTTGACGCGGAGATCGAATGTGAAAAGGGAAGTGCTTACCTGCCGCCTCTGTACAAAAAACGCTGTATTTCCCCGGTGACCTTGACTATGGCTTTGCCAACCCCGTTGTTGCCGGCTTTTCCACCTATATGGACGGGGTGACCCGCCCGTCTGTCCTGCCCTCTGTAGAGGATAGCGACTATGCCGATACCGTGCCTCCCCTGTACCCCATGCGGAACCTGTGGTGCCGCAACCGGGCGGTTGGGGCAGGGGGCGCGGTGTTCAACCTGCTGGAATTCGACCTTGGTCGAGTGGAAAAAATCAAAGCTCTGACGCTGATCGGCAAAGCATCCGATGCCGCCGGCGGTGTGTTTGGAGTAGCGATCATTAAATAAAAAAGGAGGCTTATCGGACATGAATAAGCGAAATGTACTGCGCCCGTTCTGTTCCTGCTTGATGGCGCTGATGACGATGACCACCTGTGCCGCTTTCCCGACGGCGCATGCCGCCCCGGAGGTGAAGGCAGAACAAGATCAACAGATGATACCTATTCCGTACAACACGCCGGATGCGCAGGCAAAAGCCTACGAATATCTGTATGTGGTAGGCGGCTACCATTCGGTAGATAACGGTTGTCCCGCATGGGGAACAGCCGACAACCGGAATGCCCGGATCATCGGGGATACCATGGGGTATGTGACGGTTACCTACACCGACGGAACGGTGCAGGAAATCCCCCTCGTCTTCGGGTATACCATGTGGTATCACAACAACTGGCAGGAGGTTTCCGCTCCCTTCAAGTTGGGACGCTACCACAAGGAGCTCGTGTCGCTCCTCAAAAGCACGCTCTCCCTGAAGGGCGCCTTTGAGGGGAACGACACCTGTGTGTTCCGCGTCAAGCTCTCCGACAAACCGGTGCGTTCCGTAGAACTGCGCGACAATCAGGACAAGGAAGGAACCCCTGTGCTCAAGGGTGGCTTCCTGACTACGGGCTTCGACGGAGAATTGACCCTGCAATCCTTTACATTTCACGCATCCGACAGCTTCTTTGACACGCACACGGTGGACGGGGAGGATCCATTCCCGCAGTCTGTCCGGGATGCGCTGGATACCATCAATCATGCCCTCATGACCTATGAGGAGGATTTCCGGAACGCGCCTGTCTTTGCATATCCTGAAGAGTACACCGGCAGTCGTGTGTACTTTACCGGAAGCCCGCTTGCCAACATTGCCACGGCATCCATATACTACAATGTGAAAAGCATTCTTGACCGCGTGGATGCGGACGGTATGCTGCACACCTCCTATAAGGATGCCCCCTCGTGGCGCTGCGACGGCTTCGGCTACTGGGTCGAGAAGGCAAACTCCTACTATACCGCCTACTACTCCCGTGACGGCGGACGCGCCCTGATGACGCTCAATCAGTACGGCTACACAGCCGCCGCTGAGCGTTCCGTGCAGTATGCCAACCGGCAGATGATGTATTTCCTGCAGAATGGGCTGACCATCGGCGGCGTGAACATCCCCGGACATTACACGGTGGTGGTCAATGAACCCATGCTCTATTCCACCGTGCTGGTTCCGCATGCGGGATGGGCGACCCGGTATACCAAGGAAAAATTCGGAGACGAGTATCAGAATCTCGGCAACCAGGAAACCGACGGTCACGGTCTGATGATGCTTGCCAACTACTCCACATGGCAAAATCTCGGCAGTACCGCCGCATGGGTGGAGGAGAACTGGAGTGCTGTCAAGGAAGCACCGACTTGGATCCTTTGGTGCTTTGAGCATCCGGATCTGTCCTTTGCCAAGGATGGGCTTCTGTACGCCGAGTCGGAGGCGGGCATGATGCAGTACACCATGTACTGCAATGTCCCCTGTATGCTCGGTATGTACGGGTATGCCGAAATGGCGGAGACTGCCGGTCATACCGCTGAGGCAACCCGGTGGAGAGCATGTGCCGATGCGATGAAGGCGGCGATCGAAAAGCGCTTCCTGCGCAAGCGCTCTACCACATGGAACAGCACGGGCTTTGGATTCTTCCATGATCCCGTCATAACCATGCTGGCAGATGTGTACGGATACACCGCCTCCTCCTCCGAGAATCTAAAACTCTCCCCCTTCCCAACGGGAAGGGGGGCGGGGGATGGTGGTAAAAAATACAGGTATGCTATAGGTGAAGCATACAAGGCAGGCGTGTGCCACCTGAACTGTAACTATGTCCGGGAAGGATAAGTTCAAAAAGCCTTGCTTACTCAAACTTTTCGTATTGACAAATATATCCGAATCCTGTACAATGTCCATACCATCGGATGCTTCCGCTGGTAACGGAGCCAAAACAAAATGAAACAGGAAAGGTTGCCGTCTGTCGCTACGGGCACAGGTACCTGTGGCGCACAGCGGAAAACAGGGTAAACACATGAAACAGCAGTCATTCATTTGCACCTCCGCCGGCACACAGCCGGTCTGCTTTGACAGCATGGAGAAAGCCACGGCCTATGCCAATGAGCATGCTCGGTTTGGTGCCGCTGTCCGGAAAGAAGGAGGCGATGACATCCTGTACGCCCCCTTCGGTACATTCGTCAGCGAGATCCTGTATAACGCCAAAGAGGTATGTGACTATGTGCGGGATCAGGCATTCAACTACGGCGATGCGCCCATTAATCCTGCCATCAACCACGAGGCAAAGCTGGTGAGTTGTGACCGCTTCGTGGGATGGGTATTGTACAGGCTGGGGTATACCGATCAGCCATATCAGCAGGGTCTCTGTGTGTCCGGCCCCCAGCTGACAAACTGGTGTATCGACCACGGCTTTACAAAAGTTCATCGGGTGGCAGACCTTATGCCCGGAGATATTGTCTTCACCAAAAAGAACACGGTGGACTGTCCGGGGCACACCTTTCTGTTCGCCGGTCGCTCTGACACGCCCGGCAACTACTACCGCTACGACTGCGGCCGGGTAGAGCGCATCCGCTCCACACAGCCGTCCTGTGAGCCGCTGACCGATGCGGAGTTCATGTACGGCTACCGCATCCGCCCGGTGGGTGACTTCATTACCCCCGGTCTGTCCTTCCTCTATAACGGCGTTCCCTTCTCCGAACTGGACAAGCAGGTGGAGCCGATTGCAGATGGCGTGAAGTATACATTGCCAGACGGGCTGATTCTGACCAGCACACTGAAGCGGTACCCTGACCAGCGGGTCTTCTGGTGGGTCAACCGTTGGGAAAATCCTACGGAACATGACAGCGGCCTTGTGACCGATCTGTGGGACTGCGATGTGACTGTTCCCTTTGCGCCCGATCCTAAGCCCTGCACTAGGGATCGTCAGGACACCTGGGAGCCGAAGACGCTACGCATCTTTGAAGCGAAGGGTGCCAACGTGGAACAGGATGATTACGCCTCTTCATATGTCCGGCTGTGGGAAGGAGATACCTTCCGCTCCTCCTGTCAGGCAGGGTGTTCCGGACAGGGTAAGTCCCCCTTCTTTGACATCAACCGCAACGAGTACGGCGTACTGTTAGCGGTTGGCTGGACAGGGCAATGGCGGGTGCAGATCGACCGCATGCAGGAGGCTGTGCGCATCCGTAGCGGCATCCAGTATACGGAGAAGGGTTTCCGGGTACGCCCGGGCGAGTCCTTCCGCACATCGTCCGCAGCCATGATGATGTACTTCCGGGGACAGGATGAGGCGCATAACCGCTTCCGCTCCTTCATGCGGCAGATCTCTCCCGTCGGTCCGGGCAGTCCCCGTGGAGAGCAGTGTCCTTTCTCTGCCTTATTCTGGGGCGGTGTTCCGACCGCAAATATGATCGAGCGGTGGAGCAAGCTGTTCGAACACGGTCTGCCCTTCGATACCTGCTGGGTGGATGCCGGATGGTACGAGCCGCTTCGATCCACCACCACGGCAACACAGTTAGCCGACTGGGGAAACGTCGGTCTGTGGACGGTCAATCGGATGTACCACCCTAACGGGTACCTGGATCTTGTGGAGTACCTGCACAGTCATGGAGTAGACTTCTTGCTGTGGTTTGAGCCGGAGCGGGTACGCCCCACGGTGTCCCACTGGGTGGACACATTGCCCTCCGCCAATCCCAATGCCCGTAATCTGTTGGCGGCGCTGAACAAGGATGAGGTCTGTGACGCCATCATTGAAATGGTGTCGGACAAAATCAAGGAGCTGTCGCTGTCTGTCTATCGGCAGGACTGCAACATTGCGCCGCTTTCCTTCTGGGTCGATGCCGACGAACCGGAGCGGAACGGCATCACCGAAATCAAGTATATCAACAATTTGTACCGTTTCTGGGATACGCTGCTGGAACGGTTCCCCACTCTTCTGATTGACAACTGTGCCGGAGGCGGAACCCGGAACGATATAGAAATGCTGTCACGATCCGTCCCACTGTGGCGGAGCGACTACCAGTGTAAGTGGGACTGCCTCCCGGAGGCGAATCAGATGCAGAATCAAGCGGCATGGTGGATGCCGTATGCGGGCATTGGCTATGGTCCCACGCTGGGCGACCTGTACAGCTTCCGCTCTGCATACTGTAACGGCATGACTGTACGGACATGGGAGCAGGTCGATCCCGAGTGGGAGGTCGGTGCTTCCGGGGAGCCTCTGGACTGGGCGAAGCAGTATTTCGATGAGTACAATTCGATCCGGCACTTCTTCGCCGAGGACTTCTATCCTTTGGTACCGTTCTCCAAGGAGAACAGCGCATGGAGTGCCTCCCAATGGCACGATGCCAGAACGCACCAAGGAGTGATCCTTGCCTTCCGTCGGGCTGCCAGTCCCTATGATGAAGTGACCGTGAAGCTGGGCGGGCTGTTCATGCACAAGGTGTATCGCTTTACCAACGCCGATACGGGCGAGACCTTCTCGGCTACAGGGTATGAGCTATCGACCAAAGGTATGCGTCTGAAGATCGCCGAGCCAAGGCAGTCTCTGCTCTGGCGGTACGAATAGGGTTTTCCGGTGTTTTGGGGCAGGATCGTTGCGCCTCATGACCCGTAATATACAGCACTGCAGGCGATTGAAACGGTCACCTGCGGTGCATTGGTACCGTCAGCTTTCATCCCTATTTGTGCTGACGCTTTGGCGGCAGAATGGAGATTATCATGAAAAAGATGCTGATTTCCATTTGTCTGCTGGTCTTTCTGTCCTCCATTCTTGTGGGGTGCATAGCAGGCTCCGGTAACAAAAAGCCTGAAGGATCAAAATCGACGGATACATCTTTCCCTGAAGCCGAGCCTTCGACAAATGAAACGGAACCGTCCTCTGCCCCGGGGAAGACCTATGCGGAGACCTCGTCGGAGACGGAAAAGAACCGCAACCCGGTGTACATTGCAACCGCGCCCGAATGGCCGTCCGAGACGGAAGAGCCGGAAAATGCTGAATACGACCCCACCCGGTATGTGGATCTTGTGATCGACAACCCGCAGGTGTTCTTCTCCGCATCGACGGTAGAGGCAAGCGGAACGCCACAGGCGCTGGGTCCTGCCTTTTGCTTTGACGGTGATCCCAATACCCGCTGGAGTTCCGACCAGCGCGATGTGGACGGTTGCTGGATCTGCGTGGATTTTGCCTATCCGGTAAAGATCAACGGTCTGTTCGTCAACGAATGTAAAACATGGGGTAAGGTTTCCGCATGGGAGGCGCAGTATTTCAGCGAGACACGGCAGGAATGGGTGACCGTGTACGAGGATTACAGCTTCGCCGACAATATCTATTATGGCTTTGGCGAGGACACCGAGGAAACCTACCGCTTCCGCCTGATGTTCTATGAAAGCAGCTCGCTTGCCATTTCCCTTTTTGAAATCGGCATCAAGGGGCAGTTCGTGGAAGTACCGGAGGGAACACCGCCGCGCATCCCGGCTCCGGTAGCGTTCCGGGCGACGACATCCCCGATGGACTGACCAATCTTGCCACGCAGGGCATGTACACCGCCTCCTCCTCCGAGAATCAAGGACATCCGGAAGAGCTGGGTCCATACTACTGCTTTGACGGCAAGGCGGACACGCGCTGGAGCACCGTGTTTCACGATCTGTACGAATCGTGGATCGCCGTGGACTTCGGCAGAACCGTCACGGTCAGCGGCTATATCGTCAATGAGGTGACCAACTGGGGACATGTGACATCCTACTCCGTACAGGTGATGGAAGACGGTGCGTGGAAAACCGTTTATGACGGCACGACCTTCCCCGCGGAGCCGGATCAGTACATCGCTTTGCCGTCTTCGTACACAACGAGCGGATTCCGCCTCCTGTTCCACGACGGGGAGACGATGTCCGAAACGGTCACGATTTCGGAGATCTTTGTATTTGGCAGGTCATCGGACGAAAACGAATCCTGATGGTTAAAGAAGCGCTGTTTTATTCGGTGAAACATCTTTCCCCGCCTGCTTCTTGCCGACAAACTCGATAGGATGTGCAAACCATTCGAATTCGCTAGCAAAACAAAGCGTCATCTTTTAAGACCATAACAGCCAAGTGTTCCGGTCTTAAAAGATGCCGGTCGAAAAACCCGAGATTTTCTCGGGTTTTCTTCGTTTTTCTCCGTTTTCCTCACTTTTTTAAAATTCTTCTTAAAGCAAAAACAAAAAGATGCCAAATACCGATTTCGACCTTCCTTCCGGAATCGGACTGGCGAACGACAATTTCAGGGCGGTTTTCAGAGAGTTTTTTCTCTCCGAAAACCGCCCTTTTTTCGTTTTCTTCAAAAAAATAATTGTTAAATAATTGTGTTCACGAAAGGAGGTATCCGGGATCGCCTACCAATACAAAAAAGAAGATTGCAACTGCCGCTATTCTGACATTGGCTATCCCGACAAAGCCGAATCATGTATTCCTCGGATGGGCAACCGACAGCGCATCAAAGTCTGTCGCCTACACTCCCGGTTCAACCTACACCGCCGAGGAAGATGTGACGCTTTACGCAATCTGGCAGGAACGCAACTACGATTTCTCGGCATCCGGTCTGGCGGTTACGCCAAGCGAGATCGAACAGTACGGCAAAATGACCGTCAAGTTCCGACTGGATAGTTGGGACAGAAACCTACCATATGAGGATAACATTAACGGACGGCAGCACATACAAAGCGGGAAGTATTTCCGTTACCAAAGAAGACATGCAGGCACTGAAAACCATAGCGGGAGCTGCGGCAGGAGTTGCAGGGGGTATCGCTGGTCGGTGTGCTTTCCGGTTTGGGTACAACTTTATTGAAACGCAAAAAGCTGTTCTGGCGCAACTTGCGCAACCATATAATAAATAATGAAAAGCGACAGCTTCTTTTGTGAGCTGTCGCTTTTGGATGAATTATGCTGAAAAAATCTTTAAAGCGATGCCTTCTGTATTCTCAGGGAGCCGCGGACCGGGATTTTTCCAGCCATTTTACTGTGTCAATGAGCGTTTCCTTTAATGAACGCGGAGCATAGCCGAGATCCTTTGCTGCCGCTTTGCCGGAAAAAAGTGCATTGCTTTGGAGCACATGGACGGCATAAGGCGTGAAAAACAGTTTTTTCTTTCGTCTGATGCTGTCAAGCTCATAGAACGGTGCGATGATTTTCGCCAGCGTGACAGGGAGGTACGACACGGCTTTATTTATACCCGTACTGCGTCCAACGGTCTCGAGAATGTCACGGATCGTGGCATAGTGACCGGAGAGAATATAACACTTTCCGCGCACACCCTTTTCCACGCAGGAGACAATTCCTGCCGCAACATCTCGCACATCCACAAAGTCATAGCCACCCCTGACAGCAATCGGCAGCTTCCCCGCAAGGAAGGACCGGAGCAACTCCGTAATACTTCCTCCCGCCGTATCGCCCGGCCCGATTATGCCGGAGGGAAGCACAACGCTTGCATCAAGAGAAGTTTTTGCCGCATCAAGAACTGCGTGTGTCGCTATAGCTTTGCTTTTGGCGTAATCGCCGACGAGCCTGTTCGGATCAAATGCATCGGTTTCAGCGTCAATTTCGACGCCTTTCGGTTTTTCCGCAAGTGCGTGCACCGAACTGACGTAAAGCAGCTTCCCGACTCCGTGAGAAATGCAGGCGTCAATGATATTTTTCGTGCCGCCGACATTGACTTTGTAAAGCTGCTCTCCTGGGCGGCTGGCGACTGAAACTATACCTGCGCAGTGTATCACGCAACTTTGTCCGTCCGCACCCTCAAGAAACGAATCAAGTGACGATGGATCACAGACATTGCCAACGCGAATGTGTATGCCGTCCGGCAGATCGGCGGTAAGTAGGTCATCTTTCATAACCAGAGCATAGATATCTGTGGCTTTTGTGAGAAGCAGCCCAGCGACCACTCTGCCGAGAAAGCCTGTTGCTCCTGTAACAAAGTATTTTGTATACATTTTTCAACCTCCTTTGCAAGATTAGTGTTGCATATCTTTCACATTTATAGTATAATAGAAATGCTTACAAATAACAACCGTCAGCTTTTAGGAAACCGAAAGATCTCCGACATGATGGCAGGCGGTGTTGTTTATCTTTGTAAATCTTTTGTGAAGGGAGCTTTTCGTATGAAAAAGACTGATGCACGCATACGCTACACGCAGAAGGTGCTGAAGGACAGCTTTTTGAAGTTGCTTGAAAAGAAGCCGGTCAACAAAATCACTGTCAAAGAGGTCTGCGAACTTGCAGAACTGAACCGTGCGACATTCTACGCACATTATACGGATTGCTTTGATCTGCTTGAGAGCATAGAAAACGAAATGCTTGGGGGTTTTGAGGAATCGCTGAAATATATCCGGTCGCTTGATGTTACATCGCTGATGAACGCCATCTATGAGATGATAGAGCGCAACGACAATGCCTGTCGTGTACTGGTATTTCACGGAGGCGACCATAAAATCCTCGGCAAAATGATAGACATTGCGCGAGAAAAAAGCATCGACTATTGGTGCGGAGAGTTGAAGCGTGCCACCGAGGCAGAGCTGGATATGCTCTATATCCATCTTTCAAACGGGTTGCTTCATGTTGTGGTGGACGGCTACGGCAAATACAGCCGCGAGGAGCTGTCAGGGTTCATCAATAAAATTGTCGTAAGTACCCTGCGGTTGTTTCGGTAAGCAAAAAAGAGGTGTGTTTTATGAAGAGGAAAATAATACGCCTTGTCGCCGCATTTATGGCGACAATATGCCTGTTTCTTTCAGGTTGTGCGGTGACCGATGCATCGAAAAAACCGACGAAAAAGGAAACGCTTGTTACTTTGAAATGATCTTTTGTTTCTTTTATTGTATGGTTGCATTCATAGTGTTTCACGACGATGTCCTTGAATTTCTGTGTATATATTTTAGGCGACATTTTCGACCTCCTTGTAAGATGCTTTGAATATTATAGCATATAATCAAATTTGAATTGTGCGGACATAAACCTGTGAGCGCATCTTTTTTTGCGGACATTAAAAATCCGTTTCTTGCAAAAATGTGTCTTGAAAAATCGCGAAAAGCTCAGAAAACTCTTATATAACAAGGGAGAGTAGTTTTTTCGCCCTGCATCTAAATTGCTCGGTTACGCCAGTTCGAGTGTTCATAACGGATTTCCGCTATGGACACTCGATTTTTCTATGCTTCTTTTCTTTGGGGCTGTAAAAGAGCCTGCTTGTTTGACCGCCCTTCCAAAATGCCGGTCGGGACTCCGGCTTTTTAAGGCGATCATGGTCGGCTTTGCCCTTCATTTTGTAAAAAATTCGGTAGATTTTGGGGCAGTCGTCGGGGGGTTCAAAAACTCTGACCGAGTTTTGGAACACCCCCTTCAATTATGCAATTATCTTGTTTACGAACAGAAACCTCTGACCGTCCCTTTTGTCCTGAAAGTTCTTTGGTCGGCAGGTCGCCCTTCGGCGCACCGGGTTTCCTAACGGCAAAACAGAGTTTTTTCCTGTCGTGCTATGCCTGCTCTCCTTGAAAAGACCTACCTTCCTTCAGGAAACGGACCAGCCCCCGTCAGATTACTTCCAGCGAATCCTTGTCCGGAAGAGCCGGGAAAGCATTGGTGGGAAGCGTCTGATACCAGAAGGCCACCGAAGCAATATCGTCCTGCAGGGGCAGATAACGGCCGCCTTCACGCCAGCCCAGCGCCTGCATCGTGACTTTGATCTCCTTTTCAAAACAGACCGGATCGGTAATGTGCCAGCGATACATTCCGAACCGGAACTGGCTGTTGAAATACTTGTCCGGCGTAATGACCTGATGCAGACCGGCATACGGCGTGGAGAACACTCCGTAATTTCCGGGGGCGTCGGGATCCTCAGAACTGTAAGACCCGCAGAAGTAGTCCTCGGTACCGGTGCCGCAGATCGTCGGGTACTCGGTGTCTCCGTCCATATAGAATTTGATCTCGCCTTCGCCCCACCAGCCACGGTTGTTCACGCTCCGGGCCATATAGGTGCCCACATATTTGCCCCGTCCTTTCACGCCGTCGAGAATCGTATAGACCTCTTTATACGGCAAAGGATTCACACGGCGGAACTGTGCATGAAAATAGGCCTCGTCTTCCTCAACTGCGCACAGAGCATAGTCGATCTGATAGTATACCAGAATGGCCTCCTCCGAAATATTTGTCAGCGTCATACGGGCACGCTTGCGGAAAGGCATGGGCCAGTAGCAGTTAAAGGCACTGCCGGGATTCACACAGACGGCCAACGAATTGAGATGGGCGTATTCATTCCAACCCATGCAGAAAAAATCTCCTATAGGGCACTCCACGCTGGGCTGTTCCTGATCGTCCCAGTACATCCGCAGAATCGTGTTGCGCCAGCGGCCTGTGGGGGTCAGCCAAATGTGCTCAATAACACCGCTGGCTTGAATATCGGCAATGGTAAAGGTCTCGCCCGGATGCAAAACAATATACGGGTTCACCTTCCATCCGGTACCCAGATCCCGGGCGGCACGCTTTGCCGAGTCCTGCTCCAGCGGACACATTCCGCCCTTTCCCTTTTCATCGGTAAAATTTTCCAGACTGCATCAGTGGCTTTTTCAGATCGTTGTTTGTTCCGTATGCGGGAAGATCTGCAACGCTACAACGATTCCACAGGCTTTCCGGCTTCGTCCCGTTCTTTGTCGTTTTGGTTTCTTCTTCCGGCGCTTCGTTGGTTTTGATTTCTCCAATTCCGGCGCCTTCCATCAGTTTTTCGGCCGTTTGGGCGTCTACTCTGCCGGAATACCAGCATTTTTTTACACCATGCCACCGGAAGCCGGCGCCCTTCAGCGCATCCCGCACACTCTCCGAAGGTTTACAGGAAAAATAAATTTCGATTCCGTTCGCCTGTTCGTTTCTTCTGATTTCAAAGTTTTTCATTTTTTCATTCTCCCTATTGATTTTTTTACCTTACTGTGTTACAATGGGAGCGGTTCGGAGGTAAGGTTCTCCGGGTCGCTCTCTGCGCCACCTGGCGCATTTGGGGTTGGTGAGTGCTTCCCATTTCTAAAAGTAAGCACTCACTTTTTTTATGCTTTTTCCGTCAGCAATTTCTCGATAGTTGCTTTGAATTCTTCAAGCGTTTTGCACTTTTCCGCAAGCTCAAGAACCATTTTCAAAATGTATTCCGTATTTGTTGCCATCTCGTCCATTTTTCCTCCCTCCTTTCAGAAGAGGTTCACCCCCTCTACCTTATGGTTAAATTATACCATAAAAGCCCCAAAAAATCAAGAAAAATCTTTGTTTTTGGTGTTGAACAATTCAACATTGTGTGCATATTTATTCCGTTAAATTGTACAAACTTTACAATAAATTTTCCGCTTTTTCGGCTTTTTATATAGCATATTGCACAAACACCAAACCGTATATAAAATATAAAGCACCGGACAACTATGGCCAGCGCTTCCATACACGACATCCGGACATCTGGGCATACATAGACGCAACCAGGCAACAACAGCAAAGTGCAAAAGGGACATAGCCGAACAGAAAGCCGGGCAACGAAGCAGAAGCACACAAGCACACACACCCATACAGCCAGCACCGGCACCACCTTTATACACTGCCGAGCACACATAGAACGCACTACTGCAAAGCAAAGCAGAGCATAGCGCAACACGCACGCACTCGCAACCTCGATCCGCCACGCCTTCTCTTTTTTCTTTTTCTTTTTTCTTTTATCTTTATCTATATTATAAGGCTTTATCTTCTATTGCTTAATTACATATCTTCCCCTATTCTCTATCTCTATCTTCCTTATAGCATCTATAGATTTCTTTCTTATGGTATCTGTATTTCTTATGGTATCTTTAGATCTCTTTTCCTATTCCTTGCCTTTATTTAAGGGGTAAAAATATAACAATAGTTACAAAATGCTTCTATTCTGCACTGATTCGGAGCATTTTCTTTTGTTTGTGATAATTAACTATTATCAGCAACAACACGACCGGGAGGGGGGTATTTCTCAACCGGAAAAGCCAAAAAGAAACGCCCAGCCGTCCTTAGCTCTCCTCCCCACAAAGTCCTTCAACAAATTTTAGGAGGATAAGCGGGAATGCTCGGTTATTCAACAAATTCAGCAAGGATTCTCCAGCCTCTTTAGGTGGGGGAGAATGTCACTTACTGATGCAGTTCACCAAGGATGCTCTCAGCTTTTTAGGTAGTGGTGGAGTATGTCATGGTAAAGGAAAGAAAGGGTAAATAGAAAAAAGATAAAAACAAGGAGTAAAAAAACAGAAAAAGCGGTGAGGAAGAATAGGGAAAAAGAGAGCAGAAGAGAGAGCAGAAGCAAAGAACAGGCGGAAACATTCCATAATGCCATTATTTTGAGTTCTAACGGCGTTTTTGTTCTGGCTATATACTTTAATGGTAAAGCACATTTTCTTTCAACAGACAAAGGAAAAACGGGGTTGTGCGAGATTTTTGTGGAATATGATCGATGTAAAAGTCAAATTTCACGAAAAAAGGTGCAGCTGTAGGTTTTCATTTGGGATAGTATAGAGTTCTGGAATCAGAAAAAAGGATCAAAAGCACAAACAGGAAGGAGCGGAACAAGATCTTCATGGCAAAGGGGTACAACGAATTGTAGCCGTCAAGATGTAAACGAATTGTAAACTGCGCTTTTAGTACTTTTCATTTTCGGAAATTGATAGTATAATAAGGGTGAATCAGGGTGCGCACTCTTTTAGCGTTTTTGGGGTGCCGTTTGATTTTTGTGTCGTTATACCTCTTACGACAACCGCCGGCATACCGGGAGAATAGTATGCCCATCCTCTTTTTTTCATTCACAAAAAAAGCAGACGATGCTGTTCTGATCCGGCATAAGCGCCGGCTATATCGAGCATAGTCTGCATGGACACTTCCGGGAGCATCATATGTCAAAGGTTCTCACCCATACTTGTACAGGGGCTTGCATGCGGGATGTTCCCGGAAGCATAAACTTTGAATCTTGGGGAAAGTGTCCGAGAGAAAAAGGGGCATCAAGAAATTTCAGTTTTTCATTCAACCTCCTTTTTTCATCAATCAGTGCCTGGATGCAAAGAAATCGTCCCGGCACTGATTGTTTTTACAGGTTTGTTCCCAGTTGGTACCCAATATAAAAGAAAGCCATGTTTTTGTATCAAAACACGGCAAAAAAACAATAAAAAGTGCCGACTTAACGACACTTTTTTATATGGCGGAGAGATAGGGATTCGAACCCTAGTACGGTTCACCGCCGTAACACGATTTCCAGTCGTGCGCCTTAGACCAGCTCAGCCATCTCTCCATAAATCAAGAGCCAACGATGGCAGTATACCACATCTGTTTCCCCTTGTCAAGTCTTATTTTTTATTTTTCAAAATATATTTGGAGGGAGATTCTCAAAATAATTTCTGAAATTTTCTGTATTTGATTGACAATGCCTATAGAGTGTGCTACCACAAGCGGGGGCTGAAATCAGGCCGAAAATCGACTTGTTCCATTCCGTCTGCTGATCCTTCAACACCTGAATATTCGATTAAGAAAGGAAGTTTACCAAGTATGTCTGTTTTTCAAAAACCCTTTGTCAATTCAGCGATCTCCTGGTTTTTTCTTGGGTATTTTCTCATCTTGTTTGCAGAGCGGGCCCAAAGTTTAGTTCGCATCGGCCGCAATTCCTTCGGGGAATTGTACAAAAGCGGCTTTGACGGCTATGTGGACATCCTGTCTATGCTGTCTCTTCTCTCTGCCGCTGTTCTGCTTCTGTTCTTCTGCCGGGGCTTCTGGCCCTCTCTCACCCACCCGGAGGTTCAGCCCGACTATTCCATGCTGACGATCACTGCAGGGGTTCTGCTGGTTTCCGGTATGGTACACACCGAGAACACCGTTGCTCCGATACAGTTTGCCGCCTACGGAATGCTGATTGTGGCCATGGTTCTTCGTGCCCTGCAACTTTCCTCCGGCACCGGCTCCCGGTTTACCCTTTGGTATTCTCTGATTTTTCTCACAGTCTTCTCCATGGCCATTCCGGTGATGTACCGCTCCGAAATTTCAAATGCCACGCTCTTCCATATCATAGAAGCCGCCGTTTCTCTCTTGTTGGTGATATGCTTTACCTGGATGCTCCGGGATCTGTTCCTCGGACAAGGATCCGACCTGCTTCGCTGGGTTCCCATGATCCTTGCGGCGGCAGGAGATGCGGTGATTCTGGCAATGCGCTGGCAGGAAAGCGTGAACACCTTTGTTCTGATTTTCCTGATTGCGTCTCTTGTGCTGTTTGCGGCAGGAAAAATCCTGTTTGCCCTGATCCGATAAAGCATGACGGCTACCCCCACCGAAAGGAAAGGGCAGCCGTCTTTTTTGTTTTTCCAAGAAATATCCCTCAAAGGAGCGCCAAGGACTGTACGGGCGGTCTATGGCTCCGTCTGAAAAATGGCAGGGCTCCGCCGCTCCCAAAAAGCTCCGAAGCAGGTTCAGCGAATCTGCTCCCGTCTGCCTGCAGAGAGGCAAAAGATCTCCCCGGCTCCCGCCTGCCGCAGAAGTCCTGCGCAGGCTTCAAAGGTAGCTCCGGTAGTTAGAATATCATCCACCAGCACCACCGTTCTGCCCTGCAAATCTGAAATCTCTTTCCGGATTTGATAGGCGGCTCCGGCGTGAAGTCTCCGCTCTTCGGTGGAAAGCTCCTTCTGAACTCCGGAAACCCCGGTGTGCCGGAGCGTCGCTCCAAAGTCCAATTTGCACACCTTGGCCAAGGCGGCGGCCAGCTCCATTGCCTGATCGGTCCCGGTGCGGAGAATCGCCTTCCGGCTTCTCGGCACAAAGGTGACCAGCGCATCTTCCGGAAGAACGGTGGTTTTCCGAAGGCAATCTGCCAGTTCTCCGGCAAGAAAGGCAACGCCTGCCCGATCCTTCCGGTCTTTCAGCGCAAGAATCAGCCTTCCGCCGGGCGATTGGGTCCTGTAGGGGAAAACCGACCGGTAAAAAACCGAGGCGGTCGCCCCTTTGGGACGGCAGACACAGCGGCAGTGGGGTTTATGACAGGTTGGGCAGAGCGCATATTTTTCTCTTTGATAGCGCACAAGGCATTCTTTACAGAACGGCGCCTGCTCCCTTCGGATCGGTTTTTTACAGCACCGGCATTTCGGCGGAAAAAACAGCTCCGAAAGATATTCTCTGAAAGTCATACTGGGTTTTCCTTATATACAGATTTTCTTATATCCGAACATGGAAGTCTTTCTGCAAACACCGGAACGGCACCGAAAAAAGCCGAGAAAAAGGCTCATTTCAGGTCCAGTCGGTCGGTTTTGATGAAGTCTTCGGCATCCGCCTCGCTGCGCAGGGGCAGATAGGCTTCGGCATTACAGCAATGGCAGAAGACTCTCACCCGTTCGGAGAGAATCTGGAAGTCATACAGAGGAATTTCCCCTTCCTCCTTGCAGTAGCAGGTGATTTTTCCTTCCTCCTCCAATTCGCACAGAAGGAAATGAACCACATTCTCCACCGCCGGATCTACTTTTTCTTTATCTTCCCTTTTTAAAGCCGACAGATCGTCAATTCCCGCATCCTGCAACAGCCGTTCCAGTTCCTTTCCGCTGTCTGACAATGCCTTTTCCACCTTTTCTTTCTCGCCCACAAAGAGAATATCCAAGCCCGAAAGGGAGCAGGGGACCGAGAACAGATCATCGGTAAAAAAAGCCTCCTTCGAGATGGTCAGGTTGTGGGGATGGGCACAGATCAGGCAGGGCACACTCAGACGAAGCCTCCTGTCTCCGGTATTCTGAATGGTC
>ERZ779889.2189-NODE-2189-length-16942-cov-43.631373_pt1 | contig 16942 bp, 9 predicted proteins | sample MGYA00511030_ERZ779889 | MGnify/ENA primary metagenome ERZ779889 (study PRJEB29588, sample SAMEA2160616) | human gut metagenome | biome: human gut; feature: human-associated habitat; material: faeces | place: Denmark | collected 2008/2010 ...
GCAACGGCGAGAACGTCGCCTGACGATAGATATAAGACAAATCCAAGGGATATATGCTCCTAAAACAGCATGGCAAAGGGGATGGCAGACCGCCATCCCCTTTTGTGCGTTTGTTCAGTTTTCGCAGGGCTTATACTCCGTGACGGCGTTCAGATATGCCTCTATATCTTAGGTTTTCTCGGCCCTCTGGGCTTGGATTCGGGACGCTTGACCACGCCGTTTTTGAAATGTGTATCCTCGAATTTCTCGAAGAAAACAAATAATCCGAGCCCATCTCCGATTAAGAAGATCTGGTTCGGATTATATTGTTTTGGTGCGGGTAACAGGGGTCGAACCTGCACGCCGTAAGCACGAGAACCTAAATCTCGCATGTCTGCCAATTCCATCATACCCGCAAATATTCACTTGACATTTGCAATAATAGCACACTACTTATTTTTTTGTCAATCACATAAAAATGAGTGTTGACTATTGAAAATGAAGTTATTACAATAGGCTGGTAATTCGGCAAAGAGAAGGTTATCGTATGATTGCTGCAATAGTTAATGCTTTGGGCATACTCATCGGCGGAACGGCCGGAACGCTGCTCAGAGCAAAGATAAATCACAAGCTTGTCGACTGCCTGATGACCGCGATGGGGCTGGTCGTCGTTTCGGTCGGAGTGCAGGGTATAATCGGCTCATCAAATACCATGTGCCTTGTTCTCTGCCTTGCAATCGGCGCGGTGATCGGACAGGCTCTGAAGATCGACGAGTTCATAGACGGCATGGGTGTAAGGGTAGCCAAGCTGTTTGAGGGTAAAAAGTTTGCCGAGGGTCGCTTTGCCGACGGCGTTATAAGCGCATCGGTCATGTTCACGGTCGGAGCCATGGCCATAATGGGCTCACTCGATGCCGGACTGCGGGGTAATTACAGCGTGCTGTACACCAAGACGGTCATCGACGCAGTTTCAGCCGCGGCAATGTCGGCGGCAATGGGCGTCGGCGTTGCTCTGTCGCTCGTTCCGGTGCTCATTTGGGAAGGAGTCCTCATTTTGCTCGCGGGCTCGCTCTCACCTTTTCTGAGCACCGAGGTCATAACTGAGATGAGCGCTGTCGGCGGCGCAATATTTATCGGAATGGGGCTTAATATGATCGGTGTTACCGAACGCAAGGTCAATGTTCCGAATCTGCTCCCGGCGATAGTCCTGCCGGTCATTTATGTGCCGCTGGCCTCGTGGATAGGAGGTTTGGGCTGATGAAGAACAAATATGTTGTAAGCGTTATCCTCGCGGGCTCACTGTGGGGCTTCATGGGCTTTTTCCGCCGCACGCTCGATGTGATGGGCGTATCCGCGATAGGCTGCATCGCGGTAAGATGCAGCTTTGCCGCTGTGCTTTTCGGTGTCGTTCTTCTCGTAAGCGACCGCAGTGCGTTTAAAATACACCTGAAGGATGTGTGGATATTCATCGGCAGCGGGATAGTTTCGCTGCTCATCTTCGGCGTGTGCTATTTTAAAGCCATGGATTATATGAGCCTTTCGGCGGCCGCGATACTGCTGTATACTGCGCCGTGCTTTGTTATACTTTTCTCGGCGCTGCTGTTTAAGGAAAAGCTCACGGCTCAAAAGCTCATTGCAATGGTTCTGGCATTTGCCGGCTGCTGCCTTGTCTCCGGCATTGGCGGAGGCGCAAGGATAACGCCCGTCGGTCTGGCGCTCGGTCTCACCGCCGGAGTGTGCTACGCGCTCTACAGCATCTTCAGCCGCTTTGCTCTAAACCGCGGATACTCAAGCCTGACCATAAACTTTTACTCCTGCCTGCTTGCCGCAGTCGGAGCTACGATAATCGGCGGAACGGAGTATCTCGATATCATAACGCAGACGGTGCCGAACTTCGGCTTTGCCTTTGCTACCGGTCTCGTGACGTGCTTTATGCCGTATCTGCTGTATACACGCGGCCTTGAGGGGCTTGAAAACGGCAAGGCATCCATAATGGCCTCGGTCGAGCCGGTCGTTGCAACGGTAGTGGGAATTGCGGTCTACAATGAAGCGCTCACACCGATGAGCGCGGTGGGAATTATCCTTGTGCTGTCTGCAATTGTACTTCTGAATATCAGACTCAGGAAAAAACATTATAATTGAAAAAGTCCGGCCTTTGAACGTAGTATTTTCACAGCCTGTCAAAGGAGCCGCCGTTTTCAGCTTGCGAAAACAGCGGCTCCTTGACAGGCTGTTATTTTTATTCCGACCGTTCCGCAAGCGGCCGGCCGTTTACTGCATTTCGCGCAACAACATACAGCACAGAGCACAGCGGAACGCTTATGAGCATGCCCACAACGCCCATGGCGTTGCCGCCGATCGTTACGGCGACGAGAACCCATATGCCCGGAAGCCCGACGGATTTGCCGACGACCTTGGGATAGATGAGGTTGCCCTCAAACTGCTGAAGGACGATGATAAACACTACGAACCACACGGCCTGAATAGGCTTTACCAGCAGTATAAGGAATGCACCGATCGCGGTTCCGATAAATGCGCCGAACACGGGGATGAGCGCCGTGAAGCCGACAAGCACGGATATCGCCGGAGCGTAGGGCATACGGAAGATCGACATGCCTATAAAGCACAGGACACCAATTATCACCGCCTCCGTGAGCTGACCGGTTATGAAATTTGTAAACGTGCGGTTTATAAGGTCGAGCATATCGAGAAGCTTCTGCATTTTCTCGGGCTTCATCAGCCTTGACATGACCTTCTTCGACTGGCGCTTGAGCGTTTCCTTCTGCGCGAGGACGTAAATGGAAAAAGCGAGTGCAAGCACGAAATTAATAACTGCCGTGACAATTGACGTCGTTGCCGACAGGGTCGTGTTCAGTACCGCAGTACCGCCGTCCTTCAGGAAGTCTATTAGCTTATCGGGATTAAAGTTAAACTGCGGCAGGTCAACACCATATTTGACCAGGCGCTCGGACAGTGCCTCCCACCAGCTTTCGATCTCGGTGACATAGGACGGGATCATGCTGACAAGTGAGGATACCGATTCGCTCAGCTCGGGGATAATGAGGAATACGACCGCGAGTATTATGCCGATTATGAGCAATATGCTTAGCAGCAGGCATATCGGCCGCTTGAGCTTTTCGACCCACTTACCCTTGAACCTGCTGAGGAGCTTCATCCACATCCGCTCTATAGGGCGCATGATGACATTGACGACATATGCTATGCACAGGCCGATAACAAACGGCGAAATGAGCGCATACAGCTCGCCGATGTACTTAAACAGCAGCTTGTGGTTATACACCGCCCATATCAAAATAACAGTGAAGGCTATTATAAGCAGTATTCGTTTTACGGTTTTTTTGCTGATATCCAAAGCTCTCTCCCCTTTTCACTGCACGCTGAACAGAATGTCACCGTAGGTAGGATACGGCCAAAACTGCTTGGCGGTGTTCTGCTCAAGCCCGTCAACGCTTCGTCTGAGCGCTTCCTGAGCAGGGAGCACCTTATCACGGAACACCGACGCTCTCGTATAGTTTTCTGAATACTCATCAGCGCTCTCTGCGGCTGCGGCAAGAGCCTTCACGTTCGTTACCGTTTCGCTCATAAGCTCGCTTACCTTTGCCGCCTGCTCCTTTTCAAAGCTGTTGTCTATCCCGAGCTGTGCCTTGGAAAGCGCCGTGTCCGAAAGCTTCTTTGAGTAAGCGCTGGCTGCCGGCAGTATATCCTGCCAAACCATCTCCTGCATGGTCTGCGCTTCGATGCGGATGACCTTGCAGTAGTTATCAAGCTTCATCTTATATCGTGCGGCAAGCTCGATCTCGGAATACACTCTGTGGCGTGCGAAGAGGTCAACATTCTTTATATCGAGATAGTATGGCACACAGTCTACAGTCGTACGGAAATTTTTAAGTCCGCGAGAGGCAGCTTGGCTTATCCATTCATCGCCGTAACCGTTGCCGTTGAATATAATGCGCTTGTGCTTTTTTATAACGCTGCGTATGAGCTCGTGCAGGCTGGTTTCAAAATTATCGGCATTTTCGAGAATATCGGCATATTTACGCAGCGACTCTGCCACGGCGGTGTTGAGCACCACGTTTGCGCCGGAGATCGACATTGATGAGCCGAGCATGCGGAACTCGAATTTATTGCCAGTGAAGGCAAATGGCGAGGTGCGGTTTCTGTCTGTAGCGTCGCGCGCAAACTTCGGCAGAACGTGAACGCCGACCTTGATCTGCTCCTTCTCCTTGCCGCCGTAGGGCGTATCGTTTTCGATAGCCTCAAGTATCTCCTCAAGCTCCTCGCCGAGGAACACGGAAATGATCGCCGGAGGCGCTTCGGCGGCGCCGAGGCGATGGTCGTTGGCAGCGCTTGCAACGGATATGCGCAGCATATCCTGATAATCGTCAACCGCCTGCAAAACGGCGCACAGCAGCAGCAGAAACTGCGCGTTCTCATACGGAGTTTCGCCCGGCTCAAGAAGATTTAGTCCCGTGTCGGTCGTCATCGACCAGTTATTGTGCTTGCCGGAGCCGTTAACGCCGGCAAAGGGCTTTTCGTGCAGCAGGCACACCATATCATACTTACGCGCAAGCTTCTGCATGAGCTCCATGGTTATCTGATTGTGATCTGCGGCAATATTTGTCGTTGTATATATCGGCGCAAGCTCGTGCTGAGCGGGAGCGACCTCGTTATGCTCGGTCTTCGCCAGAACACCGAGCTTCCAGAGCTCCTCGTCGAGCTCCTCCATGAACGCCGCGACGCGCGGCTTTATCGTTCCGTAATAGTGGTCGTCAAGCTCCTGGCCCTTGGGCGGCTGTGCTCCGAAAAGCGTTCTGCCGGTGTACATTATATCCTTGCGCTTTTCATAGATGCTTTTATCTATTAAAAAATACTCCTGCTCCGGACCAACGGTGGTCTTCACCGCGGTGACGTCTGTATTGCCAAACAGTCTCAAAATGCGAAGCCCCTGACGGTTTAACGCCTCCATTGAGCGCAGCAGCGGTGTCTTCTTATCCAGCGCCTCGCCGCCGTAGGAGCAGAACGCCGTCGGTATGCACAGAACATTATCCTTAATAAACGCGTAGGATGTCGGATCCCAGGTCGTATAGCCGCGTGCTTCAAATGTTGCACGCAGGCCGCCCGTGGGGAAGCTCGATGCGTCCGGCTCGCCCTGGATGAGCTCCTTGCCGGAAAACTCCATGATTATTCTGCCGTTATCGCTTGGCGCAATGAAGCTGTCGTGCTTTTCGGCGGTTATGCCTGTCATAGGCTGGAACCAGTGAGTAAAGTGCGTCGCGCCCTTCTCAAGCGCCCAGTCCTTCATGGCGTTGGCCACGACCTCGGCTGTCTCGCCGTCGAGCCGCTCGCCGAGCTTTATGGAGCGCTGCACCTGCTTATATGCCTGCTTCGGGAGCCGCGCCTGCATGACGCAGTCGTTAAACACCATCGAGCCAAACATTTCTATAACATTTTTCATAAGCAGAGCCGCCTTTCGTGCTGCGGCGCTCAAAAGCGCCCTAATATGTGAATTATATTCTAATCCTTGTATATTTGTCAACGTCAACAGACAAAACCTCTTATAATCGTTGACAAATGTGTGACGGACGTGTATACTAACTGTGTTAATAAAAACCACACAGTTAAGGGCATATGAAAAACAAACTGAAAAATAATTTGCTGTGGATATTGCTTTTGGTCACAATATCCGCAATAACGATAAAGATAATCACGTCATGCTCAAAAGGCTTTTCGTGGGGGCGATTTCTTTGCTTTCTGAAGAATTCTGATACCCTGTGGATGATCCTTGCCGCCGTGTGCGCATTCGGCTTTATTTACTTTGAGGGACTCGGTCTGCAATGCACCTGCCGCTTTTTCGGACACGGCTTTTCCGCCGGAAAGAGCATAATTTTTTCCGCGTCGGACATTTTCTTTTCAGCGATAACCCCCTCGGCCACCGGCGGCCAGCCGGCCGCGCTCATTCTGATGATGAAAAGCGGAATTCCGGCGGCGGTGTCGGCTATCGCACTGCTTTTGAATCTTGTGATGTATACTGTGGCGATACTGCTCATAAGCGCGGTATGCTGCCTTGTTCATCCCGGCATACTGCTTCGCATGAGTCTCGCTCCAAAGCTGTTTATAGCCTTCGGCGTCATCGTTCAATTGGCGTTCATCGCGCTGTTTTTAATGTGTATCTTTAACGACAGGCTCATACTCAGTGTCTGCCGCTGGGGACTGAAGCTTATGTGCAGGCTGCACATTTATAAGGACTACGATGTACAGTACGAAAAGCTGCTTGCGATGATAAAGCAGTATAAGAAATGCGGCGAGCTTTTACGGCGCGAAACAGGGCTTCTTATAAAGATCTTTCTGTGCAATCTGGCACAGAGGCTGTCGGTGATCCTGGTCTCGGTCTGCGTGTTTCTCGCGGTCGGCGGAAAGGCCGGCAACGCGTTCAAGGCCTTCTCGGTTCAGGCGTTTGCGGTTTTGGGCTCGAACGCCGTGCCGGTTCCCGGAGCTGTCGGCGTTGCTGATTATATCCTGCTCAGCGGCTTTAAGCAGCTCGTGCGCGACCCCGTGAGCATTGAGCTTTTAAGCCGCGGAGTGAGCTTTTATGCAACCATTCTGTTGTGCGGCATACTGCTGCTGTGCGTACTAATCAAAATGAAAACGGTGAAAAGACATGACCTCTAAGAAAATGACGTTCGGCCTTACCTGCTGCTATTTTAAGCACCTCGGCTGGCCGGCGCGCCGCATTATGACAAATCCGGTTCTCACCGCCGTAGTCGGCGCATATATGGATACAAGGCTGTCGGCACGGCGTATTGACGGCTTTATCCGCGCAAATGCCCTGGACATGAGCGACTATGTTAAACAGGATTACCGCTGCTTCAACGACTTTTTCACCCGTCAGGTGAAGGACGGCGCACGCCCGGTGAACATGGAGTCCGATGCGCTCATCTCCCCCTGCGACGGCTATCTGTCAGCGTATAAAATAAGCAATGACTCGGAATTTGCGATAAAAAACAGCTGGTACAACGTTGATGATCTCGTCGGCGGCGCGGACATTGCCGGCGAGTACATGAACGGTACATGCCTTGTGCTGCGCCTCGGCGTTGAGAACTACCACCGCTACTGCTACATTGACGACGGCTTCAAAAGCCGCAACCGGCACATTCGGGGGCACTATCACCCCGTGCAGCCTGTCGTCGTGCGTAAAAGGCCTGTGTTCATGCAGAACACTCGCGAATACTGCGTCCTGTACACCGAAAACTTCGGCCCCGTCGTTCAGATAGAGGTAGGTGCGTGCCTCGTCGGGAAGATAGAAAACTACCGTCAGGCAGGCGTCATTCACCGCGGCGAGGAAAAGGGCCTGTTCCGCTTCGGCGGCTCAACGATAGTCCTGCTGTTTAAGGAAGGTGTGCTTGATCTGCCGCAGGAGCTTTTATCCGACACTCTGCGCGGCAAAGAACGCCCCGTGCGCTTCGGCAGCGAGATATGCAAAAAAGCTCAGGCCAAATGACCTGAGCTTTTAATCATCCTCCGCATATATTGTTGTTCAACAGGCCGCTGTTTCGTCGGAAAACGACAGAGGTGTAATTGTATAATCGGTACGGCAGCACAAATTTTGCACAATAATTATCTTATGTAACTGGTTATTTTGCTGTTTTTAAACTTTTTGTATGAATAGCGTTGCAAGTGATGTAATAAATCTGTATAATAATTGTTGACATATTGACACCGTAAATATTTTATTGGCCATTTATTTTATGTCAATGGAGCAAGGAGGAATATTATGAAAAATCGCATTATCAGCCTGATACTGGTGCTGGTGCTCGTGTTCACGCTGCTGCCGGTTTACGCCATTGCAGACGCCAATGCAGAAACCGAACCCAAGGACGATTCGGGCATGACGCTTGAGCAAAGTCCGAACATACAGGCGCTCGTCGATCAGATAAGAAAATTGCTTAACGGCGAGCAAGACAGTGAGCAGCTCAAGACTCAGCTTCAGGAGCTTCTTAAGGGCTTGGACAGCAAGGATTTTCAGAAGCTGCTTGAAAATCTCGGCGCCAAAGATGCCGAAGAATTCATGAATACGCTCAAGGATCTTCTTATTAATAAAGATAACGGCAGCATCAATACCGAGCTGCTCGAGACGCTGCTTGGGATGTTTATAAAAGATGATACCATCATAGAGCAGCTGCTTAACGGTCTCACCCAAGAGCAGCTTCAGGAGTTGCTGCAGAAGCTTCTCGATGGCAACTTCAAACTTGAAGACCTCAAGGGGCTGCTCACCGAGGAAAATCTTCAGAAGCTGCTTAAAAAGCTCGGCGACGGTGAGCTCAAGGAGCTTCTGGGAAAGCTCAATATCGATGAGCTGAAAAAGCTTATTAAAGATCTTCTCGATAAGAACGGAGACATCGGCGATATCCTTGGAAAGCTTGACAAGGACAAGCTTCTTGAGCTGTTCAAGCAGTTTATCGGCGACAACGAGACGCTCAAAAAGCTGCTGGAGAAGCTTGACTCCGACCAGATCGCGGATATACTCAAAAAGCTTCTCGAGGGCGGCTTTGACATAAAAGACCTGCTGAAAAATCTTGACGCCTACACCTTCCTCAAGTTCATCGCCGGTCTCATGGGCAGCGAGCTTGACGTTACCGGCCCCAATGACGTTACCGTCAAGGAGGGCGAGAGCGCAACGTTCAAGGTTAAGGTAAACACCGCGGGAACATATAAGTATCTGTGGCTCGAGCCCGCCGCCGTTAAGAGCATCGACTTCGGCGGAATCGATCTTTCCGGCAGCAAGCTTGAGATCGCGTTCAAGCTTCTTGCGGCGCTCAAGAAGGTCTCCCTGAGCACCACCGATACCCTTACCATCGCAAAGGCCGCCGCGAACGACAACGGCAGAGCCTTCGCCTGCATGATCTACAATACTGATCTTAAGAGCCCCACCATGTACATCACCAACGAGGCAAAGCTGACCGTTGCTGCTCACGAGCACACCAAGGTCATCGACACCCCGGCAGTTGCAGCTACCTGCACAAAGGACGGCTGCACCGAGGGCAGCCACTGCAGTGAATGCGGCGATGTCCTCAGCAAATCCGAGGTTATCCCCGCAACCGGCCACAAGCTGGTATACAAGGTCTGCTCTGTCTGCGGCTATGAGGTTCCCTTCCCCTTCGTTGACGTTTCCAAGACCGACTGGTTCTACAACGATGTCAAGTACGTTTGGCAGCACGACATAATGAACGGCGTTTCGAATACGAAGTTTGCTCCCGAAACCAGCATGACACGTGCAATGTTCGTCACCGTTCTGTACCGTCTTGAGGGCTCCCCCGACGTAACGGGCATGGCAACGCCTCCGTTTACCGACATCGGCGCCAAGAACTTCGACTGGGCATACAACGCCATCGTTTGGGCATACAATACCGGCGTGACAAAGGGCACAAGCGCAACGACATTTGCTCCCGGCGTTGCGATAAGCCGCCAGGAGATCGTCACGATGCTGTATCGCTATGCAGGCTCGCCCGCTGTCAGCGGCTCGCCTATCTTCGGCGATTCCTCTGTTATCAGCTCCTGGGCACGTGATGCGGTCCAGTGGGCGAAATCCCTCGGCATTGTCAACGGCTACCCCAACGGCAACTTCGGCCCTGTCAATGCGACGACCCGCGGCCAAATGGCGGCAATGATTCATCGCTACATGCAGCTGACCAACGTCCTGTAATCAATATACAAACATAAAAGCTTGTGCAGACTGATAACGAAGTATTAAAAAACCGAGTTACCGGGCACAGCAATTAAAAGAAAAAATCACCGAGCTTAGTCTGTTACGGACTTTACTCGGTGATTTTTGGTTCTATGTCAGTGGTACGCGTCCTGCTCCAGTATTCGCTTCTGAGAATCCGATTCGCGCTGCTCGTGCAGCGGAAAGCTCATGCCGTACAGGGTCATCGCTTCTTTATATAGTTCATCATCTGCCTGCTTGATCCGTTTTATTTCCATACAATAAATCTCCTTACTGCACTGACGATCACGGCCACAGCGAAATTATCCGCTGTGGCCGCCGATCGCCTTTTAAGTCGGTATTTACATCATTACGGGAAGCTTCAGAACAAAGCTGTTGCAGTAGCGCGAGAGAATGGCCGCGACCTGCGCACGGGTCGCCGTGCCCTGCGGAGTAAGCGTGGTGGCGCTCGTGCCGCTTATTATCTTGGCGCCTATTCCCCACTGGAACGGCTGAGTCATCCCCTTGGATATCTGAAGGACATCCGAATAGCCAAGAATGTTGGTTGTGTCGTACTTTGCCACATCGTCGCCCGCGTAGTTTTTGGCATAGCGGAAGAGCATGGTTATCAGCTGCTCGCGGGTTACCTGTCCGTTCGGGTCAAACACCGTTGCCGAATAGCCGTTTATTATGCCGTTTGCAACGCCCCAGCGCACCGCCTCATAGTAATAGGCGCCGCTTGCGACATCGTTAAACCGGCATTCGCTTCCGGGAACGACCGGTGAACCTGACATGCGCCACAAAACGGTTATAAACTGCGCTCTGGCCGTCGGGTCACCGGGCGAGAACGTTGTTGCCGACGTACCGTTCATTAGCCCCATCGTGTAAGCAAAGCGAACGTTATTATAAAACCAGTCGCTCGTCTTGACATCCGCGAATTTGTTTATATAGCTGTTGTAGCCGCTGTTTGTGTATTGGGCAAACAGCGCTGTAATCGTGTGATCCTCGCCTACGCTTATGAACTGATATGCGCCGTTATCGTCGAGCGTTACGCTCTTGCCGTCAACGAGGACGTTCTTGATATAATAGCCCTCGGAGGCCTCGACGGTGAAGCTGAGCGTTTCGCCGCGTGCGACGTTCATCGTTTCGGGGCTTATCGTGCCGCCAGAGGACTGGATGACATGGATCTTGAAATCATAGGTGATCTCACCGTCGGTGTAGCTGTCATCGCCGGGGTACGGATCCATCCTGTCTCCTATCGCCCAGGTCGCCGTGAAGGTCGTCGCCGTCGGAACATCGACAGTGCTGCCGGCTGCGTACAGCTCCTCATTGGCCATCCAGCCGCGCAGATGATATCCGTCGTAGTAGATAAACGGCAGGCTTACCGCGCCGCTCTTATCCTCAAGTACGCCGACGATGCGGCTGCCCTTGTTGCGGTCGAGCGTCGCGTTGCCGATCTTTATCGTGCCGTAGTCGTATATTTCAGCGCCTCCGGTCGTTCTTATGCGGGCGTTGCGCTCAACATTGAGCGTTGCGCGCTCTTTTATCGTCAGCTTGCTGCCGCCGGGTATCCTGTGCGGATTACCCGAGTCGAGCGCCGCGTTTACGATAAATTCGCCGCTGTAGAACGTCAGGTCATAGGCCGTCGGATCGTCGGTCTTGACGGTCTGTATCATCAGGCTTTCCTTTGAATAGAACGCGCTGTTGCACGAATCGTCTGACTTCATATGCGAATAGATAAATTTATCGCCGTCAAGGTTTATCGTGCCGCCGCTTTTTATGATGAACGTGCCGAGTATCTGATTCATGCTCTTAACGGAGACCTCGGACATGATGATGAGCGAGAAGTCGGCGGTGTTGAGCGTTACATCGTCGTCAAAAGCGATATCCTCGCGGTTTTTCAGCTGCGCATTTACCAGCAGTGTTACAACGCCGCCGCCCTCGGCGGAGTTTGCGTCCTTCAGCGCGGCCAGAACCGAGAAGTATTTCTTATCCTTAAACTGCGCCTTATACTGCTTATAATCGTGTTCGCCCTTGGTGTCCGACGCCGAGATGAGCACCGGGAAGCCCGTTACGCCCTGGAGGTAGTACTCCTCCGAGTCGCCTATACCCCAGTAGCAGTAGTTCACCTCCGGATGCGCGTCAACGTACATTTTCAGCGCGGAGGAGACATTTTTTGTGCGCGTGCCCTCAACGTTGACATACTCTGCCATGACGCAGACAGCTCCGGTGCCGTTAAAGCTCTGCACCGTGGGGTACAGAATGCCCTTATCAGACGGGTATCCCTGCTGACAGGTGCCGTAGAGATAGTAGCAGTATTTAAGCTGCGTGCCGACAGGTGCGCCGGCTATTGCTCCGTAGGTGGATGCACCGTTTACAGCGCCGTAGCTCGTGCAGTTTATGACCGTGCCCATATTGCCGCCGCCGATTATGCCGCCGGAGTTTGACGCACCCGCGACGGCACAGCTCGACCAGCAGTTTGCTATCGTGCCGAAGTTGAAGTCGGCGCAGATGGCGGCGGAGTTTACACCCTTGGACGTTACAGTGCCGCTTATACCGAGGTTCTTTACCACGGCGTTATTGCCGGTGACGTGGCCGAAGAAGCCCTGATCGTCTGCATTGCTGTTTATATACAGGTATTTGAGCGTGTAGCCCTGACCGTCGAATATGCCCTTGAACGGCTCCTTTGCCGTGCCGACAGGCGTCCATGAGGTTCCGCTCGCGGCCGAATACTGAACGGACATGTCGATATCATGGGTCATGAAGAATATGATCTTGCTTGTCTTATAGCCCTCGTTTACGTACTTTCTGAACGCGACGAGATCATCCATATTGCTTATGCTGTAGCAGCCGCCCTCAACGCCGTCGGAGCGTGTGCTGTACAGTGCGCGCATGGTTTTTGTCGCCTCATAATCTCCGCAGTAGCCGTCGTCGCCGCCCGTGCCGCTCATTTTGGGATTGACCAGCACCGGGAAGTAGCCGTTCGCACCGGGGATCTCCGTTATGGATGAGGCGGTGTGCCACGAGCAGTAAAGCTCGTTATTCTGCATATATACCCACGCATTGAGAGCCTCGAGCATATCGTCGCCGGTGTAGCTGTCGACGGTGATGGCGGTTTTGAGGGTGCACTTCTGGGTACCGTCTACGTCGTACTTGAAGTACATGCAGTTATTAAACACACTGTCCTTATCGGTTTTGTTGTAGAAATCGTCAATAAGGCCGTAGAGATAGTAGCAGTTATTGAAGGTAGAGCCGTTGGATCTTCCGACAAAGCCGGACTTCTCGCCCTCGTCGCTGGTGGTGTACAGCGGTCCGTAGGCCGCGCAGTTTGAAATCGTTGAATTGTGCGCATAGCCGACAATACCGCCGACCTCGGTCGAGGCCTGGATTATTACAGACGACCAGCAGTTTTCGATGATACAGTCATTTGCTCTGCCGACGATGCCGCCGACCTCATCGTCTCCGAGCACCTCGCCGGCAACGCCGAGGTTTCTTATTGTGCTGCCCCAGCACTGACCGAAGAGGCCCGCCATGTCAATAAAGTCGGAGACAAAATACAGACCTGTGACCGTGTAGCCGCAGCCGTCAAAGTTTCCGCGGAAATAGGTGATCGTGGATATGCCCTGGTGGTTATTGAGCGTTGTTCCGATGGGAACCCAGCCCGCGCCCTCCGTGTCAAGTCCCTGAGTTGTTATGTTTACGTTGTCCGTAAGATAGAAGTTTGCCTTCTTGGTCGAATAGCCTTCCTGGACATACTTTGACAGAAGTCCAAGCTCGTCGCCGGTGGATATGCTGTAGTTTCCGCCGGGCAGAGCGTCGGCCTTGCTCTCGTAAAGCTCGGTCATCGTGGCCGTGCACTTGTAAGTGACATTGTACGGGTTATCGCTGCGGTCGGTCTCACCGGGCTGCTCGCTTATGTATTCAAGCGGGGAGGGATCGTTAAAATAAATATGTGCCGGGAAGCTGCCGCGCAGACGTGCAATGCTCGCAGCCGATTTATCCTGCTTCCAGTGACGCATGTTCTGCCCCTTGCCGAGGGTATCGACCCAATAGTTGAGGGCATTGAGCACCTTGACTGTCTTCTGACCGTTTATATTGACGCTTCTCGTCAGGTTATATTCGCCGCTTACGACCTTGAAGGCCAGGGTGAGGCTGTATGTTCCGGCATTGGGCGTTCCCGAAACATCGGAGTTGTCGTTGCTGTAGTAGCAGTACTGCACGGTGCTGTTTACGGTCGACTCGCCGACGATGCCGCCGTATTTGTGATTATCGGTCGCCGTGCCGTACATGGTGCAGTTATAGATATTTGCGTTATCCATGTAGCCGGCTATACCGCCGGTTGCCTTATCGCCGTTTACGTTCATGCTCACCCAGCAGTTTTCGACCGTACCTGCTCTGAGAAAGCCGACTATGCCGCCGGCATAGTCGTTTGCGGTTATGCCGCCGCCGACGCCGACGTTTTTGATGACCGCCTGTTCGCTGTTGACATAGCCGAACAGTCCTCCGGGATCGTTAGTCTTATTGATTATCAGCTCGTTTATAACATAGCCCTGGCCGTCAAAGACGCCCTTAAAGCTGTTGGTCTCGCTGCTGCCTATGGGCACCCAGCTCTCGCCCTTGTAGAACGAGCCGTTTACGACGATGCTCAGGTCTGCCGTGAGGAAGAAGGTAGCACCCGATGTATTGTAGCCCTCGTTTACGAACTTTGCGAGCATTTCGAGCTCTTTAACATCGCCTATGCTGTAGCATATGCCGGGCTGAGCGTCGGTTTTCGACTCATAGAGCGTTTCCATAGGCACACTGTTTGTATAAACGGGTGTTTCGGAGGCGTAGCCGGGGTATGCCAGCATGGGATACCGGCCGCCGACGCGGTCAATGCTGTCGGCATCGGTGTTAAATGTCCATTTGCGCCATCTCGTGCCGCTGTCTGCCGAGACCCATGCATTGAGCAAAGCCAGAAGATCGTCGCTGGTCACGCCGCCGACGGTCTTCTCCGTTTCGGTCGGACACATCGTGGGGCTGGATGCAAAGCGCATGGTGTCTATGCGGCTGGCCGAATCCTTGCTGCCGATATCGCTGTCGGCGCTGTAATAGGTATGGTAGACACAGCTTATCTCTGCATTCGTCACCTTGCCGGCAACGGCGCCGATGTTTCCCGTGCCGCTTACCTTGCCGTAGTTTGCGCTGTTTATGATCCTGCCGCCGTTGACGATAGCGGCAAGGCCGCCGTTATTGCCCGTGCCGTTTACGCGAACCGCGCTCCAGCAGTTCACTATCTTGCCGGAGAGGACAGAGGCTATGCCCGCGGCGTCAGCGCCGTTGGATACGCCGTTTACGCCGAGGTTCATAATGACCGCATTGGAGCCTGCGTTTTTGAACAGATATGTTATCAGGCCGAGAACAGCATAGCCGCAGCCGTCGAGTGTTCCTTCAAACGCGTGCTGCGATGTGCCGATGCCGTTCCAGGTGTTGCGGCGCATGTTGACGTCCCCCTTCAGATAGAAGGTGACGCCCTTTGTATTTCTGCCGGCCGCAACATAGTCGGCAAGCGCTATGATATCGTCGTTATTGACGATACGGTAGTTCTGCCCGGCCACGGCGTCGGCGCTTCCCCTGAGAAGCTGCTCGACCGAGCCCGTGCATTCATAGCCGCTGCTGTCAAGTGCCGCGGCTTCCGGAGCGAAGCAAAACAGTCCCAGCACCATTGTCAGGCACAGGAACATGCTCAGCACTCTTTTAACGCTGTTTTTCATGCTTTTGTCCTCCTTGAGGATATCTGAAAATTCATAAGCGGGCACAAGCCGCCAAGCCGTATAATGCCCCATAGTTACATTACATCATTTTTATTATAAATTAATCAGAGGGCATTGACAATATATTTTTTCGCAAATAAAATAGTGCAAATAAGCAGGCCTGCCGAAAAGGAAAGCAGGAGCATATCAAATGATATGCCCCTGCGAATTTGATTTTTAGCTATATAAATTCGTCGCTAGTTTAGCATTAAGCCATATGCTCACACGAAATGAAGTAGCAATGAACATGCATAAAAAGCACTTTGCTCATCATGTCATATCGCAATAATTACGGCACATACTGCTCCTAGCAGGCAGATAACGCCAGCACAAACACCGACTATTTTAAGAAAGCGTGTTTTTAAAAGCGTAAAGCTTAGCACAAGTGCAGCAATACCCAAAAATACTGTCAATGCAATATCGGTCAGCGTAATTGTTCCGACAGGAGCAATGGGCTTGGTAGGAATTTGCAGAGATAGCGAAGATACAATACCGACGACAATGCACGCAACGATGAACAGTGTCCATATTAAGGTTCGCAAATTTCTCATTTATTTTCTTTTTCCCCGTGTTCTATAACATAGCCTGCAATTTTCCCCAATTAACGCCTACTCTTACTGAGCCGCCATATCCTGGGTATAGCTCGCAACAACGCTTCGGCTGCTGTTGACTATACGGACAACGTCGCCCTGCGCGTTGAGCACATAATAGTACAACGTATTATTGTACTTCATTGCCAGCGGCTGGTTGTTCTCGTCGTAGACGAAGTCGATGGTCTTGCCGCCGCCCGTCTGCCGCGTCACGAGGCCGCTGAGGGTCGTGAAATCATACTTCGTCGAGCCCACGGTCTTGCTGCTGCGAACGCCCGCCATATCGTAGGTATAGCTTATGTTCGTGCTGCCGACCTTGGCCGTCGCCAGTCTGCGTCCCTGCGTCCACGTAAACGTGCTGCCGTCGTAATACTTCGTGGGATTTCCGCCGGAGTAGGTGATCGTATTGCCGCCGTACGCCGTCAGCAGATCGCGCCACGCGCTGTTGCCGTAGGTGTAATTGGTCTTTGTGCTGCCAACTTTTTTACTCTGAATGTTGCCCGCGGTGTCGTAGGTGTACTCATAGCGCGTTCCCCCGACTGTCGCCGAGGTGAGCTGCCCCTGCTGGTCGTAGCCATAAATGGCGCGGGTCGTCGTTGAGCTGCCCGAATCGAGGATCTTGACCAGGCGGCCGTTGCTGTCGTAGTGGCAATTATCGCCATAGATCAGGTTGCCCGACGAATCGCGGTAATTGACGTAATCCGGCAGTGCGGTCGCGTAGCCGCTATCCGAACGGAAGTTATACGCCTTCGTCATGACGCTGCCGATGGCCTTGCTGCGCAGCTGATTCGCACCCTGATACGTGTAGGTCACGGGGATGCTCGAGTTCTGAACAGTCGCATTCAGGCTGGAGAGCAGGC
>ERZ779889.2191-NODE-2191-length-16931-cov-15.098483_pt1 | contig 16931 bp, 18 predicted proteins | sample MGYA00511030_ERZ779889 | MGnify/ENA primary metagenome ERZ779889 (study PRJEB29588, sample SAMEA2160616) | human gut metagenome | biome: human gut; feature: human-associated habitat; material: faeces | place: Denmark | collected 2008/2010 ...
GCGTTCGTCGCGACGGCTGTCCGCACGGGCGACCTGCAGCAGGCGGCGCGCGAGGCAGCCTTGGCGGGCAGCGAGGACTTCAAGTGGGGTGCCATCAGCGGCAGTATTTCGGGCGGCGTGACGGAGGCGGTCGGGCTGAAGGGCGCGACGCTGAATGGCTTGTCCATGAACGAAGCGGCGCAGATTCAGCGCGAATCGGGCTATCCGCTGGACGTCATCAAAGGCTTCCGGACGATGGAGCAGTACGAGGTCTGCCAGAAAGCGGGGCTTGTACCGAAGATGGTGAATGGCAAGATGGCGCTCATCCGCCAAATTGACCTCGATTTCGTGGACGAAATGGGGCGAACGAACTTGACGCGAATGCAGCAGGGATTGGCGGCGCTTGACCCGGCGACGAGGGAGGAATATCAGCTATATTATATAATAGAAAAGCGGGAGTCGACGATTGCCATCCTGACAAAAACGGAGTACATGCAGAGCGACAGCTGCGAAATTTGGCATACGGCGGCGGAAATGCCGCAAAACGACAGATGGTTTTTTGAGAAGCAGCATGACGATTTCTGGGAGAGCATGGCTGATTTAGTAGAAGTGATTTTCCCGACGGACGAGCTTTTGGAACTGCCTTTTGCGCCGCAAGTGCCCGATTCGGAAGAAAAGCCGGAGAATATCGCGCAGCAATGAACGGGCAGGAGCGCCGTGTCACCCCGCAAAAGTACATCCATGACCTGATGCGGATGTACCTGATCCGCTTTTCGGAGCTGAGCCGTCTACCCATCCCGATGGCGTGGAAGGGTCGCGACTTCGACACGTTCAACGCGCGCAGTACGAAATGCCGGAAAAGTGATTGCAAAAGCGGCGTACATGCGGTATAATGGGTGCAAATCCACAAAAGAAAGGGTGTGCTTTGCATGAAATGTCCACGCTGCCGCAGCCGTGACGTGCGGGTGGAGCTGGTTCGCGAACGCCGGGCTACGCGCCACAGCTTGGCGTGGTGGCTACTGATTGGCTGGTGGATATGGCCGTTCAAGCTGCTGTTTCTGCCGGTGATTTGGTCGCAGGAGGCGGAGCGGAAGGGAAAGCGTCCGCCGCCCCGGCGCGACGAGATGGTGACAAGGAGCGTCGCGGTCTGCCAGCACTGCGGGCACCATTGGCGGGTATGGTAAAAAGGGGAGCACTTCCTGTTTTGAATAGCAAAAAACGCAGGGCATCGCCGTTTTGACGATGCCCTGCCTGTGTTTACTTCATCAGGTTCATGCCGATCTGACGGCCGGATGCCAGCGCGTAGCCGACACCGGAGCCGGAAGAGTAGGCGTAGGCGTACATCTCGCGGTTCGAGGTCTCGCCGCCAGCGTACAGGCCGTTAATGACCGAGCCATCCTCGCGCAGGACTTGGAAGTCCAGATTCGTCTTTACGCCCGCAATCGTGCCGCCCGTGCAGACGTAGATGCGCACCGCGTAGTACGGCGCCGCGTCGATGGCGGTCAGGTTGGAGGCGTCCTTGCCGAATTCGGTGTCGTTGCCCGTCGCGCAGGCGGTGTTGTACGTTTCAACGCTCTTGACCAGCGTGTCCGCGTCCACGCCCATCAGCGCGGCAAGTTCTTCGATGGTGTTCGCCTTGACGACTTCGGTGCCGTCCACCGCCGCGTCCAGCAGCGCAGCGCCTGCGAACTTGCTGTCGCCCAGCGCCCACGCGATGCCGTCTTCCGTGCGGCTCAGCGCGACGGTCGCCTGATAAGGCATGTAGCCCTCGTTGAAGAAGCGCTGCGCCTTGCTGTTGACAACCATGCGCCCCCACAGGTTCACGGACATGCAGAAGCCCGCGATGCTGCCGTTGCGGCTGGTCGAGCCAAGGGTGATGACATAGGGGTCGTTGTAGAACACGCCGCCGACGTCAAGCGCCATCTGCATCCCGTCGCCAGTGTCGCCCGCGCCCGCGGTGGTCAGGTCAATCCAGTCGGCGAACTGGGGCAGGTACTCGCGCATCATGGGTTCGCTCGCCGCGAAGCCGCCGGTCGCCAGCACAACGCCGCGGGAGGCGTACACGTCGTAAGAACCGCTTGCGTCCTGCACGGTCGCGCCGATGACGTCGCCCGCGTCGTTGGTCAGCAGCTTTGTGCCGGTCGTGCTCAGGCGAAGGTCAGCGTCGTGATTTTTCAGCCAGTCCACCATGTGGTCAATCAGCATGTAGCCGCCTTCGGGGTCAGCCGCGCCGGTTTCGCTGTCGATGACGTAATCCGGCACCTGATAGCGCCCGTTGGGGAAGAAGGGGTACGTCACCCAGTGCGCAACGCCCTTGTCCTCCAGCCAGTTGACCGTTTCGCCAACCTGCGTGAAGTAGTTGCTCACGCGCTCGTAGGTCGGATAGCCGGGGTCTTTGCCCAGCACGCCGATGTCCGAATCGGAGGATGCTTTCCACTCCTCCAGCCAGACTTCGCTGTTCGGCTCCAAGCCAATGCTCTGCGTGTAGTAGGTGTTTTCCGCCGCGACGACCGCGCCGGATACGGACGTAGAGCCGCCGAAGCGCGACAGCTTCTCGACCACCATCACGTCCTTCGCGCCGCTGTCCATCGCGGACATGGCAGCCGCCAGACCAGTGCCGCCGCCGCCGATGACCAGCACCTCGACGTGCGCCGTGCGGTCGCCGACGTCCGCAGTGTTCTTTTCGACCGGCGTGCGCAGGGTATCCGGGTCAGCGCCCGCCTGCTTCACGCAGTCCTCGACCGCCGCCAGAATCGCCTTGCTGGTGATGGTCGCGCCCGTTACCGTGTCCACCGCCAGCGTCTGATGCGCCACGATGTCCGCCGGAATCTGCTCCAGCGCGCCGGACGCAATCGCGGGCGTTTCGGCCTGCTCCGTCACCTTCACATCGGTGATGGCGCTGTCCGAGAAGGTCACTTCAACCGTCACCGCGCCGTTCATGCCCTTGGCGGAGGCGGTGTACGTTCCCGCGTTGAAGGTCGCCGCGAATGCCGCCGGAATCAGGCACAGCAGCATCGTCAGCGCCACAAACAGGGAAATCAAACGCTTTTTCATAGGGAAAAATCCCTCCTTTCATGGCAATATCATAGTATATTGTGAAAGGAATGTCAAACAAGCGTTTTCTTTCTCGTCATAAGCGGAACTTATGGATGCCGCTCCGCCATGTCCGCCTGACGAAGCTGCTCGACGAATTGCAGGTGCAGCGGCGTCATCTGGTGCATGACCGCCTCCGTGTGGTGGAGAATCGGCGTGTCGCTGACGATGGGAATCAGGCGGATGCCGACGGGATAGCTGCCCTGCGGCATGAACGAAATGCCCTGATTCAGGTTGATCATCAGCAGCTGATCCTCGATGGTGTCCGCAAAGCGCAGCGCGTCCTTTGTCCACCCAAGCCCCATCAGCCAGCGGGCGATTTGGCTGCTCGCCCTGCGATTCGCGCCCGCCTGCAGGAGGATGACGGGAAAATGCGTCAGCTCCGGCAGGGTGACGGAATTTTTCCCCGCCAGCGGGTGCGACGACGCGACGGCGGCGCAGATGGGGCGCTCCATCACCGTGACGTGCTTCATCTGCTGCAAGGGAATTTCGCCCGGAATCGCCAGCGCAATGTCGCAGTCGCCCGCCTCCAGCGCCGTGCCGATTCGCGCCATCGACAGCTGCCGCACGCGCAGTTCGACCTCCGGGTGATGCGCCCGAAACGCCGGAATCGCCCGCAGAAGCAGCTGCTGCTCCATCGGCCCGGTGTAGGCAATCGTCAGCGTCCGCGGCTGACGGCGCTGCGCGTCCGCAAACGTCTCTATCGCCTGATAGCACTGAACCAGCTGCTCCGCCATCGGCACAAGCGCCTGCCCCGCCTCCGTCAGCGACGTGCCGGACTTGCTCCGCTTCAGCAGCGGCAGCCCCAATTCCGCCTCCAGCGCCGCCATCTGCTGGCTCATCGCGGTCTGGGTGATGAAGCTCTTCTGCGCGCCGAGGGTGATGCTGCCCGTCTGCGCGACGGCGAGGAAATACGCGAACCGCTCCAATTTCAAGGGAGTCCCCCCCTTTCGTCGGGATGAAAACGACTTCTTTCCTTATACTATTTCCAAATGAGAATGCGCCAAGATGCGAAGTGAATTTGGAAATAGTATTATTCTATCACGCATTTTCGCGCCGCGCAAGGGGGATTGTGATTCGATTGACAAGCAGCACGGGCGGTGGTACAATGAGGGAGACGGGGGCGATCGCCCCAAACGATGCAGAGAGGGAGAAAACGATGCGAAAATACGAAGTGGACGTGCCGGAAAACGTCGAAATGGCGGACATTCAGGCCATCCAGACGCGCATCAAAAAGCATAACCTCCTGACGGTGGCACTGCTGATTCCGATGTTTGCCGGCTATGCGCTGCGGGAATCCCACGAAACGCTGGGCGGCATTGTCTTTGTCCTTTCGATTGCGCTGATGGTGCTGGGGTTCGTTTCCGGCAGGGGCGACGAGAAGCGGCTGCCCGCGTACTGGGCGAAGTACCAGCAAATCCACCGGATGGACAACCTCCTGCGCGCGAACCTCGTCGGCGTGTGGCTCTGCGCCGAAGCGCGCGTGGCGGTGTACTGCGAGGGCAGCGGCTACCGCGTGCAGCTGGGCGTTCTCGACGAAAAGACGGGCGCGTGGGAAAACGACGAGCAGGACGAGGTTTTCCCGACGCTGGCGGATGTGCGCGAATATGCGTCGCAGGAAGGGTACGAGCCGATGGACGTGGACTTCGGGACGATGACGGACGAGGAGTTTCAGCAATTTCTGGATGCGCATCGAATCTGACAAAGCGCGTGCCCCACAAAAGCACATAAAAATCCCCCTCCGATGCCATTCATCCGAGGGGGATTCCTTTGCGCACAATTACCACCCGCGCCCGAAGCAGCTGCGCCGTGCCGCGCCCTGCTCGCCGGAAACGTACCGTGCGTTAAACGCCGCGTTTACTTCGCGCAGCTCCATCTCGCCGTCGATATACGCTTGGTACATCTCGATGATGCCCTCTGCGCAGCCGTCGCAGGACGCGGAAATGTTGCCAATCGCGTCATCGACAATCTGCTGGCGTTCCTCGCGGGTCGTGTCCTTAATCAGAATGCTGGTCATCGGGGAAAATCGCTCCTTTCAGGCGGTCGCTTTCACGCCGTCAATGTCCGGCGGCAGCTTCTGCATCTGCTCACGGTAGACGCGGCGCAGGCAAATCATCTCCGCCGCCGCCGTAATCGCCCACGAAACGATGTAGAGCAGGTACAAGCTCTCAATGGTGTGGAAGTACGCGAAAACCGTGTACACCCAGATAATGCGGAACACGCACGAACCCATAATCACGATAACCGTCGGCACAAAGCTCTTGCCCAGCCCGCGGTTCGCGGCAATGGTGCAGTCCATGAAGGCGGAGAAGGCGTAGGAGCAGCCCATGATGCGCAGGCGGATCATCCCGGCTTGCGCGACTTCCTCGACGTTTGTGAAAATGCCGAGGAACTGCCGCCCGAAGATGACCAGCAGCGCACTCATGACAAGGGCAATGCCGAAGGAGAACACCATCGAGATGAAGTAGCTGTGGATGATGCGCTTACGCTTGCCCGCGCCGTAATTTTGGCTCATGAAGGACGAGCAGGCGGTGTAAATGGCAGCCATCACGTCGTAAACCAGCGCGTCGGCGTTCGCGGCGGCGGCGTTGCCTTCCACCATCAGCTCATCAAAGGAGTTCACGCCCGCCTGAATGAACAGGTTCGCTATTGCGAAAATCGCGTTCTGCAAACCGGCGGGAATGCTCAGCGACAGCACCTGCTTTGCCTTGTGCGGCTCAATCCGCAGCATCGACCGTTCCAGCCGCACCACGCTCCCTGAACGGCGCAGGGACAAAATCACCAGCGCCGCCGAAATATACTGGGAGATGATGCTTGCCAGCGCCACACCCGCCGCCGCCAAATGGCAGACGATGACGAAGAACAGGTTCAGCAGGATGTTGATGACGCCCGCCATCAGCACCGGCTTCGTGCCGAGCATGGAGAGCATTGCGGGCGTGAAAAGGAAACCCAGCGCCATGATGATGACGCCGACAATCAGCGAGAGAATCAGCGATGTATGCACCGCCTCGTGCACGTCCTGGTCGTGCCGCGCGCCGATATACCGGGCGACGACGACGTTGACCCCGCTGCCCATGCCAATCAGGAAGCCGGTGAACAGCGAGACAAGAATCGAGGTAGACCCGACTGAGCCCAGCGCTTCCGGCCCTGCAAACTGCCCAACCACCGCCACGTCGGACATGTTGAACAGCACTTGCAGCACGTTCGTTGCCATCAGCGGCAGGGAAAACAGGATAATCTGCTGGACGAGCGGCCCGTGCGTCAGGTCGTGCGATTTGGATGCCATGATTTTGCTCCTTTGCGAAATCTTCCGCCGCTGATTATACACCGGAAAAACGAAACTGGCAAGAGGAAAAACAGCGTTTTGGGCGAATAATATCATATTGTAATGTCAGGGATTCCGGCAGCCACATCGGTTCTGTTTCCATTGCCCCTCGTCGCTCCCGCAGGAGCGCCCCCTGCGACAAAACAGCCTACATAATAAGGAAAGAACTGCACCAAGAAAGAAGGCAAAAATCCGTTATGCACGATTACCGCGCCATCTTCCTCGACATCGACGGCACGCTCACCCAGCCGGGGCATTCCGCGCCGCCCGTATCCGCCGTCGCTGCCATCGAATCCGCCCGCCGCTTGGGGCGCCGTGTTTTCCTCTGCACCGGCCGCTGCGAAGCGATGCTCAAGCCGCTTCTTCATTGCGCTGATTTTGACGGCTACGTTGCGTCCTCCGGCGGATTGGTGGTCGTCGGCGGCCGCGACGTCTTTGACTGCCCCATGACCCCGCAGGAGCAGGCGCATGTGCTGACGGCGCTTTCGGCTAACGGCGTGTTTCGCACCGCGCAGACCCGCATGGGCGCGTACTGCGACGAGGGCTTCCGTGATTTTCTCCGCGCCCGTGACGTGCAAAACGGCAGCAGCGAGCTGCTCCGCTGGCGCGAGGCCATCGAGCAGCGATTGCAGATGCAGCCCATGCGCGATTACGGCGGCGAACCCGTTTATTCCGTCGTGTGCATGTCCCCGACGCGGGCGCAGCTGGACAAAGCCATGGCGGAATGCAGCGAGTTCGACTTCGTACTGATGGACGACCGGCAGCACGACCTTGTGAACGCGGAAACCGCCAACCGCCGCTATGACAAGGGCAGCGGCATCAAGCAGGTGTGCGCGGCAATCGGCGTTGACCCGGCGGACAGCATTTGCTTCGGCGACAGCCTGAACGACCTGCCGATGTTTGCCGCGGCGGGCTTTTCCGTCTGCATGGGCAATGGCGGGGAGGCGGCGAAGCAATCCGCGGACGCGGTCTGTCAATCGGTGGAGGCGGGCGGGCTGGCGAAGGCGTTCGCGGATTTCGGCTTGCTGGCATAAGCGGCGCATTCCCCGCATACCCTCAACCGAATCAACCGAGCGGGGAGGGAGACGAATGCGCAAACGCTCCTGCGGCGAGCGGCAATGGGTCATCTGCACGGGTCAGCGCGCGCTGATGATTGCGGGCGTCGTGCTGGTGGCGGCAGGGCTGATTGTGCTGCTGCTGTGCATCCCGGCATGGGCGTGGGCGGCGCTGCTTGGCGTGGCGCTGGCAATCGCCGGGCTGGTGCTGATCTGTGTGGGGAGGAGGTGACAGAAATGCGGGTGCGGATGGTGTGCGTGAAGGTGCCGAAGCCCCTGCGCGGGGTCGTGCGGTTTCTGGTGAAGAAACGGCGGAAATCTTCATAAGTGATTGACAGATAAGCAAAAGCGTGCTATGATAGCATTGGTATCCGATAATTGCATAGGAACGGAATCAGAGGTGCGCACGCATCGTGTACCGCGGCGGAGGATGGCTTCCGCAGAGGCCGCGGGAAGGGGTGGTGCGCCGAAAGGCAGGGCAAACGAAGCCGCAGACCCTGTGCTTGGGCGCGGGCCGGACAGGTTCGTGACTGTCATCGGGGCAAAAACCCCGGCGGAGCGCTGATTCACTGAGACACCGCCTGTTCCTTATGGGCAGGGCATCATGCGGGCGACTGCATGGAAAATCGGGTCTTTGGCGCACCGCGAGCAGGATGGCTTGTGGTGGCTTTTTTTGAATCCGAATGGACAGGATACCGCAAAAAAATCAGCAGAAACACATGGATGGAGGATACAACCAATGGAGAAGTATCGTGTAGGCATTGTTGGCGCAACGGGCATGGTCGGTCAGCGCTTTATTTCGCTGCTGAAGGATCATCCGTGGTTTGAGGTGAACTGCGTGGCGGCGTCGGCGCGCAGTGCCGGAAAGACGTACCGCGAGGCGGTCGGGGAGCGCTGGGCGTTCTCGTGGGAGATTCCGGAAAAGGTGGCGGGCATGACCGTCGTCGATGCGGCGGATATTGACGAAGTGAGCAAGCATGTGGACTTCGTTTTCTGTGCCGTGGACATGAAGAAGGACGAAATCCGCGCGCTGGAGGAAGCCTACGCGAAGCACGAAATTCCGGTGGTGAGCAACAACAGCGCCTGCCGCGGCATCGAGGACGTGCCGATGGTCGTGCCGGAAATCAACGCCGATCACCTTGCCGTCATTGAAGCGCAGAAAAAGCGCCTTGGCACGAAGAGCGGCTTCATCGCCGTCAAGCCGAACTGCTCCATCCAGAGCTATGTGCCCGCCCTGACCCCCCTGCTTGATTTTGAGCCGGAGAAGGTCAGCGTGTGCACCTATCAGGCGATTTCCGGCGCGGGCAAGACGTTCAAGACGTGGCCCGAAATGGTGGATAACGTGATTCCCTACATCGGCGGCGAGGACGAGAAGAGCGAAAACGAGCCGCTGAAGCTGTGGGGGCATGTGGAGGATGGCAAGATTGTCAACGCCGCGCTGCCCGTCATCTCCGCGCAGTGCCTGCGTGTCGCCTGCTCCGACGGCCATATGGCGGCGGTGTCCGTCAGCTTCAAGAAAAAGCCGACCATCGAGCAGATCAAGGAACGCTGGGCGAACTACGAGACGGAAGCGCAACGCCTGGAGCTGCCGAGCGCGCCCAAGCCCTTCCTGCAGTATTTTGAAGACCCCTCCCGCCCGCAGACTCGCCTTGACCGCGATTTCCAGAACGGCTTCGGCGTGTCCATCGGCCGTCTGCGCGAGGATAAGCTGTTCGACTACCGCTTTGTCTGCCTGAGCCACAACACGGTGCGCGGCGCGGCGGGCGGCGGCATCCTGACGGCGGAGCTGCTCTGCCGCAAGGGGTACATTCCGCACCGGGTGTAATGCAAAAATCGTATAAATATCTGGAAGGAAGTTATCACAATGAAACCTTTGTTCACAGGCACTGGTACGGCGCTGATTACGCCTTTCAAGAACGGCGAAATCGACTGGGATGCGCTGGACAACCTCGTAGAAAGCCAGATTGCGGGCGGCGTGAGCGCGCTGATTGCCGCGGGCACGACGGGCGAACCATCGACGATGACGTGGGATGAGCACATTGAGGTCATTCGCTTCGTCGCCGAGCGCGCGAAAGACCGCGCCTGCGTCATTGCCGGCACGGGCAGCAACTGCACGCGCGAGGTCATCCACGCGGCGAATGTCGTCAAGGACTTCGGCGTGGCGGCGCAGCTGGTCGTCACCCCCTACTACAACAAGTCCACGCAGGAGGGACTGGTGGCGCACTACACGGAGATTGCCGAAAAGACCAGCCTGCCGATTGTCGTCTACAACGTTCCCTCCCGCACGGGCGTGAACATCCAGCCCGCGACGCTTGAGAAGATTTGCCGCCTGCCGCAGGTTGTCGCCGTGAAGGAAGCGAACCCCGACGTGGCGCAGGCGATGGAGAAAATCAACCTCGTCGGCGACGACGCAACCTTCTACTGCGGCAACGACGACCTGACGATTCCGCTGATGGTGCTGGGCTTCCAGGGCGTCATTTCCGTGCTGAGCAACGTCATGCCCGCCGAAACGAGCAAGATGACGTCCCTCGCGCTCTCCGGCAACTGGGCGGAAGCGTCCAAGATGCAGCGCGACCTGCTGCCGATGGTGAAGGCGCTGTTCTGCGAAACCAGCCCGATTCCCTGCAAGGCAGCCATGAGCATGATGGGCATGTGCCGCAACGAACTGCGTCTGCCGCTGATTCCCATGCAGGAAGCCAACCAGCAGAAGCTCGCCGACATTATGCGCGGCTGGAAACTGATTTAAGGCGACTTCGTCGCTTCTCTGCGCGTCCGCAGACGCGCCCCATGTAACGCTATAAATCAAGAAACTTAAATGGGCACGCGAAGCAGTCCAGAGGGCGATCGCAAAGCCCTCTGGTCGCTCCCGCAGGAGCGAAATCCCTGCGACAAAAAAGCGCATTTTCTTAGGAAACACAAGGAGCAAAGCAAAACAATGACCATCCTCATCAGCGGCGCGTGCGGCTTCATGGGCCGCGAGGTCGCCGCGCAAGCAAAATCCTCCGGCATTGACGTGGTGTGCGGTGTGGACATTGCCGCCGGGGTCGCCCCGTATCAGCCGGATTTCCCCCTCTACGCGAACTATGCCGACGCCCCCAAGGCGGATGTGGTGATTGACTTCTCCAACTGGAAGCCCGGCGCGAACGTGCTGGATTACGCCACGAAGTACCGCGTCCCGGTCGTCATTGCCTCGACGGGTCTGACCGACGAGCAGCTTCACCAAATCGCCGAAGCGTCAAAAGTCGTGCCGATTTTCCGCTCCGGCAACATGAGCCTCGGCATTGCCCTGCTGCGCGCCCTCGCCAAGAAGGCGGCAGGCGTCCTTGGCGATGCCTTTGACGTGGAAATTGTCGAAGCGCACCATAACCGCAAGCTCGACGCGCCCTCCGGCACGGCGCTGATGCTCCTGGACGCGGTCAAATCTGCCTATCCGGATGAGCGCGAAGCCGTTTTCGGCCGCCACGGACGCGACTGCAAGCGCCAGCATCAGGAAATCGGGATGCACTCCCTGCGCGGCGGCACGGTCACGGGCGAGCATGAAGTCTGCTTCTTCGGCACGGGCGAGAGAATCCGCATCAGCCATAGCGCGGAGAACCGCGGCGTGTTTGCTGCGGGCGCTTTGCGTGCGGCGGCGTTCCTGATGAATCAGCAGCCCGGCATGTACAGCATGGACGACGTGGTGGGACAACTGTAACCAGTTAGTGGGATGACGGAAATTTTCCGCCGTCCCATTTTCGGTATTCTCGCAAAAAACATGAAAACAGTTGTTACTTTTCGCTGAAAAGGACAAACTGAGTTCATAAAGCCATGGTAGAATCAACATCGATGGGAGGGATACCAACGCATGAATGAAGTCAAAACCCCGAAAAAACCGTTGATTGTCTATTACGCAATCGCGATTCTGGTCGTGCTGCTGATTAACACGCTGCTCGTGCCGATGGTGAGTCAGGCGCGCGTGAAGTATGTCGATTACGGCACGTTCATCCAGATGACCGAAGAGGACAAGATTTCTGAAGTTCAAGTGCAGGACAATCAGATCGTCTTCATCACCAAGGAGGACGAAGCCAATAAGAACGCTGTTTATTACCGCACGGGCAAGATGGATGACCCGGAGCTGACCAGCCGCCTGTCCGAACACGGCGTGAGGTTCGACAAGGAAATTGTGGAAGAAACGTCGCCGCTGCTGTCGTTCCTGCTTTCCTTCGTCTTCCCGATTGTGCTCTTTATCGCGCTGGGGCAGCTGCTCACACGCCAGATGATGAAGCGCATGGGCGGCGGCAAGGACGCGATGTCCTTCGGCATGGGCAATTCCAATGCCAAGGTATATGTGAAGGACAGCGCGGGCAGCATTAAGTTCGACGATGTGGCGGGCGAGGACGAAGCGAAGGAGAACCTGAGCGAAATCGTCAACTACCTGCATGACCCGTCGAAGTACCGCGATATCGGCGCGTCGATGCCCAAGGGCATTCTGCTCGTCGGCCCGCCCGGCACAGGCAAAACCATGCTCGCTAAGGCAGTCGCGGGCGAAGCGAACGTGCCGTTCTTCTCCATTTCCGGCTCGGAATTTGTGGAGATGTTCGTCGGCATGGGCGCCAGCAAGGTGCGCGACCTGTTCAAGCAGGCGAAGGAGAAAGCGCCCTGCATCGTGTTCATTGACGAAATCGACGCCATCGGCAAGAAGCGCGACGGCGGCAAGTTCGGCGGCGGCAACGACGAGCGCGAACAGACGCTCAACCAGCTGCTGACCGAGATGGACGGCTTCGAGGGCAGCAACGGCGTCATCATCCTTGCCGCGACGAATCGCCCCGAATCCCTTGACCCCGCGCTGACCCGCCCCGGCCGTTTCGACCGCCGCGTGCCCGTGGAGCTGCCGGATTTGCAGGGTCGCGAAGCCATCCTCCGCGTCCACGCGAAGAAGATTAAGACCGAGCCGAATATCAACTATGCGCAGATTGCGCGCATGGCATCCGGCGCATCCGGCGCGGAACTGGCGAACATCGTCAATGAAGCCGCCCTGCGCGCTGTCCGCGACCACCGCACCGCCGCGTCTCAGGCGGACATGGAGGAATCCATCGAGGTCGTTATCGCCGGCTATCAGAAGAAGAACGCGATTCTCACCGACAAGGAAAAGAGCATCGTGTCCTACCACGAAATCGGTCACGCGCTCGTCGCGGCGCTGCAGAGCCACTCCGCACCCGTGCAGAAAATCACCATCGTGCCGCGCACGTCCGGCGCGCTCGGCTACACGATGCAGGTCGATGAGGGCAACCACTACCTGATGACCAAGGACGAAATCATCAACAAGATTGCGACGCTGACGGCGGGTCGTGTTGCAGAAGAGATTGTGTTCGGCTCGATTACGACCGGCGCGTCCAACGACATTGAGCAGGCTACGAAGCTCGCCCGCGCGATGATTACCCGCTACGGCATGAGCGACGAGTTCGGCATGGTGGCGATGGAGACGGTCGAAAACGCCTATCTGGGTGGCGACACGTCCCTGTCCTGCTCGGCGGAAACGCAGGCGCGCATTGACGCGCTGGTCGTCTCCATCGTCAAGGAGCAGTACCAGAAGGCGACGCAGATTCTGACCGAAAACCGTGCGAAACTCGACGAGCTGGCGAAGTACCTGTACGAAAAGGAAACCATCACCGGCGAAGAGTTCATGAACATCCTGAACAAGAAGGAAGCCTGATTGCGCCTGTAATCCAAACCAACAAGTAAATAACCAATCGGAGAATAGGGAGCGAAAATCAACCATGAAGAAATTCCTGACCAGCAAGATTGGCAACATCCTGCTGTGCATCGCTGAAATCATCGTCGGCGTGCTGCTGCTCGTCAACCCCGACGCCGTCACCTCCGCCTTCATCATCGGCGCGGGCGCTGTCATGATTCTTACGGGCGTCGTCTTCTGCACGCTGTATTTTGTCGGCGAAGCAGAAAAAATGGTCATCAAGCAGCTGCTCTTCAAGGGCTTGCTGCTCATCATCCTCGGCGTTCTGTGCGTGACGCAGTACGGTGTACTGCTGGCGGCGCTGCCGTTCGTAACGTGGGTGTACGCCATCGCCATGCTGATTCTGGCGGCGTATAAGGTGCAGTGCACGGTGGACATCCTCCGCCTGAGCGGCATCCGCTGGTACTTCCCGGCGATTTCCGCGGCGCTGGCAGTTGTGCTGGCGCTGTTCATCCTGCTCAACCCGAACACCGCGATGAACATCGTCTGGGGTTTCATGGGCGTGTCCATCATCCTCGAAGCCGGGCTGGAAATCGCGACGATTATCCTGCTGAAGTAAAGGCTGCTATCGGCGTCCGCTGGAAACACTTCCGGCGGGCGCTTTTGACGTACTGGAGGAAGGAAAATGAAAGCAGAAACAAGAGAGAAAATCAAGGCAAATTGGCAGCTTTTCAAGGAATCTCTGCCGATTTTCCTGCCGTCGCAGGTGCTGCTTCTGCTGGCGGCGGTGAACCTCTACGTCCCGATGCGCCGCACCATGCACGGCGTTCTGCTGATTCTGCACGCGCTGGCGCTGCTGGGCATCTGGGGAATCGCGATGACGTACATGAAGCGGCGCGGGCGGACGTCGTGGCTTGCGCTCACCGTCCCGTGGTGCGTGTCCAGTATGCTCCTGGACGCGTGGGTGGGAAAATTCGCCGGGCACGTTTCGCTGATGAGCGTCCTCCTGAGCGTCGCCGCCGGGGTGATTGTGACGGTGCTGACCATGCTCGCGGACGAAAAGGCGCTGAAAGCCCAACACGCGGACTACGGCATCTTTGCCCGCATCGAGTACTGCACGGTGATATTTGTGATGGCTTCGGTGCTGTCCAGCAGCTGGATGAGCGCGACGAATATCGCCTTTGCGAACGATGAGCCGGTGCGTTCGGTGCACGCGTATGTGAGCAGCAAGACGGATACACATTCCAACTTGTGGCACATTTTCGACGGGAAGAAGGTCAAGCTGCGCAAAAACGGCAGCACCAACGATTATAACAATCAGGTAAATTTCTGCATGGTGGATGACGCTCTGTACGCCGCCATTGGCAGTGATGCCACGGTGACGGAGTACGCGGGCGTTTGGGGCGCGCCGTACTATACGCTGTCCCTGCCGCAGGGGGAGAAATGACGTGGCGAAATCCAACAAATTCCTCGGCAAGAATCCCCCGAACCCCGCCGTCGCCCTGCCTGCGTGGGGGATGCTGATCATGGCGCTCGCGCTCGTGTTCCTCCCGTCGCTTCGAACCGCCGCGCTGATTCTTTATGCGGCGGATTGGCTTGCACTCGGCATTGCGGCACTGACGGCGAAGCGCAAGCAGTCGCTTGTGAACTATTGGGGGTCGTGTGTGCCAATTGTCGTCGCGATTGTGCTGCTAAACTTTTGGTATAGAAGGTATACCACGCCGTGGATGCGAAATATTTTTCTTGTCGCGCTTGGCTTCGTGCTGCTGACCCTGCCAATGCTGTTGATTGCGGAGAAGCAAGTTCCGAACATGCGGGCGGGAAGGGAAAAATACTGGCTGCGTGCGGTAGCGCTGACGATGCTGGTGTTCCTTGCCGCCATCAGCTGGGCAGCTGCAAGCAACATCACGTTCGACCAAAGCGCGGGCAGTCTGCGGATTGCCTGCATCACCGAAAAGTGGCGAAATAGCAGCCGCACCGGAGGGCAGTATCACATCCGGGTCGCGGTGGAGGGGCTGGCGGAATCGCTGAACCTTGATGTCGGGCGGGATGCGTATCGCCGTTTATCCGAGGGCGACGCCGTTACCGTGACGGAGCATCCCGGCTTCTGGGGCGCGCCGTACTACACATGGGAAAGCCCTCAATCCCCCTGAAAAAACAGCAGGAATCCCGAAAAAGCCTTGCACTTTTGGGCGAAATGGCGTACAATAACTTTGCCTGTGATTCGCATCGGGCAGAGTAGCTGAATCCGCGTTAAGTGTTCATGAACGGGGAGTTGTCATGAAACGAAGCCGCACGGCGGCGCGGTGGGTTCGGCGCATCCCGCTGTCTTGGTGCTGCCTCCTGCGAGTTGCGCGCAAAAATTCGCTTAGGAGGCGCTTTTTGTGATGTCACAATCCGTTTTCCATGCCCACTACTGGCGGGACTGCGCCCGGCTGACCACCCAGAAGCTCTGCGTGATGGGCGTGCTGATGGCGCTGCAAATCATCCTCAGCCGCATCACTGCCATCAACCTCGGCAACTGGCTGCGCATCAGCTTCGGCTTTCTGCCCAACGCCATTGCCGGATACCTGCTCGGCCCCATCGGCGGCACGCTCGTCGCGTGGGGGAGCGACGCCCTCGGCACCATCCTCACCGGGCAGGCGATTAACCCCGGTCTGTCCGTCACGGCGGCGCTTGGCGGCTTCTTCTACGGGCTGATGCTGCATAAACGTCCGGTTACGATTTGGCGGACGATGGCGTGCCTGCTCGTCGTGTCGCTGGTGTGCCACTTCCTGCTGAACACCTACTTTCTGGCGATGGCGGGCTTCACCGCGGTGTCCGACGGCGCGGATTATCCCGCGTTTGTCCGCGCGCTTGTCTGCCCGATTTACGGCGAAGGCGCAACGATGCCCGCGTGGATCAGCGTCTGCAACCGTTTCATCAAGCAGGTCGTCGTCTACCCGGTCAATGTCGCGATGCTGCTGCTGATGCTGCGCGGCGTGCAGCGGATGCCGAACGCAGTGACGCACTTGTGAAGGAGAATCCCCCTGAATGACACCTGAAGAAAACAAACAGTTAATCCTCGCCGAGCTTGACCGTCTCTATCCCCAGCCCAAGCCCGAACTGCATTTCACCAACCCCTACGAGACGCTGGTGGCGGTTATGCTGTCCGCCCAGTGCACCGACAAGCAGGTCAACAAGGTCACGCCCGCTGTGTTCGCGCGTTTCCCCGACGTGAAGAGCATGGCGGAGGCGGATGTTGCCGAGCTGTACCCGCTGGTGAAAAGCTGCGGCTTCAAGAGCAAGGCAAGCAACATCATCGCCGCGTGCCGGATGATTCTGGCGGAGGACGGCGGCGAAGTTCCGCACACCATGGAAGCGCTGACCCGCCTGCCGGGTGTCGGGCGCAAAACGGCGAACGTCGTTATGTCCACGGCGTTCCATATTCCGGCAATTGCGGTAGATACGCACGTTTTTCGCGTCAGCAACCGCCTTGGGCTGGTGGATGCGCCCGACGTGCTGAAGACGGAGATGCAGCTGCGCGCGCTGATTCCGCAGGACAGGTGGAGCGACGCGCACCACTGGCTGATTTTCCATGGTCGAAGGGTGTGCAAGGCCCAGCACCCCCTGTGCGGCGAATGCACGCTGCGCCCGTGGTGCAAGAAGTACAACAGCGAAACCGAATAACCCTTCGCCCGACTGCGCCCACCGCCAGCCGGGCATTTCTCATCCCCAAAAGCGCACACATAATGGTTCTTCACGGAAAGTTGGGGGGGAGCAAACAAGGGCTTAGGCGAAGCACCAAAAAGCTGCACGCGGAAGGAGC